>Ga0187893_10007693_pt1 | contig 17473 bp, 15 predicted proteins | sample MA1701074metaG_FD_139574 | JGI IMG/M metagenome (GOLD analysis project Ga0187893, IMG submission 139574) | White microbial mat communities from a basaltic lava cave in the Kipuka Kanohina Cave System on the Island of Hawaii, USA - MA170107-4 metaG ... | reverse complement strand
GGCGTCGGTGCCCAGCGCCGCGATTGCCAGCCCGCCGGAGGCCGCTGCACCTGAGCCGCTGCTCGAACCTATGGCCGCGTACTGCGGGTTCCAGGGATTGCGCGGTGGCGGGCAGAGGTCGTCCTCGCGGGGGAGGCTCCACCCAAACTCGTTGAGGTTCGTTTTGCCCAGAATGATCGCACCGGCCTGACGTAGTCGCGCAACCGCCGCCGCATCGCGGGCCGGGATCCAGTGCTCCAACACGCGTGAGTTTGCGGTGGTGCGGATCCCGTGCGTCGCCACGCTGTCTTTGATGGCGAATGGGATGCCGACCAGCGGGCCGTCATCGCCCCGCTCGAGACGTCGCTGCGCAGCATCTGCGTCCACCAGAGCGCGGTCCGCGGCCACTGTGATATACGCGTGGAGCGTTGCATTGCAACGGTCCACGCGCTGGAACAGTAACTGCGTCAGTTCGACCGGTGACAGGCTGCCCGCGCGATAGAGCCGCGCGGTGTCCTCAATAGAGCCGAAGGCGGGACCCTCATCCACGGCGTCGGTCTCCCGGGCGGTCGACGGCGGCGGTCAGCGCGTTGGCACCCTGCATCTCTTCGAGGCTGCGACGCAGGCTGTCCGCCTGCTCGTAGAGGTCCTGGACCATAGACCAGACCGTTTGCAGTTCGTCTTCGGCGAGTGGAAGTCCAAGCGCAGCAATCGCCTCTCGGAACTCCTCGAACGACGCGATCCGCACCGTCATAATGTCTGCACCAGCCTGCTCAATTTCTCGTCGTCGATTTCGATGCCGAGCCCCGGGCCTTGTGGTACGTGCAGGTACCCGTGGTCAGGTGTCATCGGTGCGGTGATGATGTCGAGCATCGGGTTGTACCCAGACCAGAACTCGTAGATGAGGAAGTTGGGGATGGCGGCGCACAACTGCAGGGACGCCGCGTGGTGCACCGCCGAGCAAACGCTGTTATGAGGACACAGCTTGACGTTGTAGATGTCCGCGAGCGTTGCGATCTTACGGCATTCGGTCAGGCCGTTGGCGCGGCAGATATCGGGCAGTACGACGTCCACGCCGCCCATGGCCAGCCGGCGATTGAACTGGTAGCGCGTGGTCTCGGTCTCGCCCATGGCAACCGCCACATCCAGCGTCCGGCACAGCTCCGCAAAGCCCTCGTAGTCTTCACAGGGCAGCGGGTCTTCGAAGAAGAGGAAGTCGTTGCGCTCGAGCGCCCGGCCGATCTTCACCGCCGTGGGAGGATCATAGACACCGGCCGCGTCGAGCATCAGGGCTACATTGCCGCCGACTGCCTCGCGAATCCGCTCGACGTTACGAATGTCGACGTCGGCCCCCACACCGCCCGAGATCTTGATCCCGTGGAACCCCTCCTCCGCATGACGCTTGGCAAGGGCCGCCATCTCTGCCGGCTCGAGCACCGGCAGGTGAGACTGGTACAGGCGCACCCTGTCGTGATAGCCGCCGCCCATCAGCAGGTGTATCGGCAGGCCCGCGGCCTTGCCGGCGATGTCCCAGAGCGCGATATCGATCCCGGCCATCGCCTCGGACATGAAGCCCGTGTGGTGACCGCGGATCCTCATGCTGGCGTACATCTTCTCCCAGAGGCGATCGATGGCCAGCGGGTTTTCGCCAATGAGCAGCGGCGCGAGCAACTCCTTGATGATCGAGACGACGACGCCGGGCGCCATGGGCGCGTGGGACTCACCATACCCGACGAGCCCTTCGTCGGTCGTGATCCTGACCAGAGTCGTTTCGATGCGTGAGGAGTATGCGGCCCGGTACCGCCAGAGCGTGAGGTCGGCCGCCCGCTGCGGATCCACAACCGGGGCTGTCGTTTTTCCGCGGGCCCTGACGCCCCAGAACCCGTCGGCCCAGTACTGCTCCATGTCGCCGTACGGCGCGCGCAGGATGAGTGGCTCGATCTTGGCGATCTTCACTTCACGGCTCCGGCTGTCAGCCCCCCGACGAGTTGTTTTTCGAGCAGCAGGAAGATGACGATGATGGGCAGCGTGCCCACCAGCGACGCGGCCATCACCTCGTTCCAGAATGTGATGTACTCGCCCCTGAACGAGCCCAGTCCGACGGTAATCGTCCATGCCGACGTCGTGTTCAGGAAGGTGCGCGCGAACAGATACTCATCCCAGGCCAGAATGGCGCTGTACAGCATGGTCGCCGCGACCCCGGGCGCGGCCAGCGGCAGCGTGACGCGTATCAGTGCCCCGAGCCTCGACGTGCCATCGATGTAGGCGGCCTCCTCGAGCTCGCGGGGAATGCTGTCGAAATAGCCCTTCAGCATCCACGTGGCGAACGGCAGAATGAACGTGACGTTAGCGATGACCACCGACCACAGGCTGTCGATCAGTTTGAGACTGCTCATGAAGACGAACAACGGAATAACGAGCAGCGTCGTTGGCAACATCCGGCTGGCCAGCATCAAATACCCGAGGCCGCCGGCCCCCCGGACCCGGAAGCGCGAGAGGCTGTAACCGGCCAGCACGCTGATCGCCAGCGAGAACCCACAGGTGAGGACCACAACCACGAACGAGTTGGCCAACCAGCGCGCGATGGGCCGTTCGCGAAAGATCTTGGCGTAAGCCGCGAAGGTGGCGTTGGGATGAATGAATTTGGGCGGGTAGACGTAGAGCTGGTCCTGCGGGGCCAGCGACGTGTTGAACATCCAGTACACGGGGAAGAACAGCGTCCCGACGACGACGACGACTGCCGCATAGAGGAGCGCGCGGCTCAGCACGTGCGGCGCGCGGACGTTCATCAGTAGAACTCCTTCCCCGCCTGGCGGATAAAGAAGATGCTGGCGACGATGGAGATCACCAGCGTGACCATGCCGATCGCCGCCGCGAAGCCCATGCGGAAGTTGGCGAATGCCTCACGGTAGGTCATGATCGCGAGCGTCTCCGTCGCGCGGATCGGCCCGCCTCCGGTCAACACCCAGATGATCGTGAACTCACGGAACACCCACAACACCGACAGCAGCGTTGCGAGCGAGAGCACCCCACGAAGTGCCGGTAGCGTGATGTGTCGAAACGTGCCCACGCGCCCGGCGCCGTCTACGGCCACGGCGTCGTAGAGATCCTGAGGAATCGCCTGCAGGCCGGCCAGGAGCATGACCGTGAAGAAGGGATAACCCTTCCAGATGGTTACTAAGCTCACGGACGCCAGCGCGGGCCCCGTCTGCGTGATCCAGTTCACTGGCTGGGCAATGACGCCAAGTTGCAGAAGAATCCAGTTCAGCAGGCCGTACGAAGGATCGAGGATCCACCACCAGACATTGACCGCGACCACCGGCGGCACCGCCCATGGGAGCACCGCGAGCGTACGCGCCAGCGTCCGCCCGCGGAACCGATGGTTCAGCAGCAACGCCGTGCCGAATCCAATGAGCAGCGCGAAGCTGATAGAGATGATGACGTAGGCGATCGACACCCGCGTCGCCTGCCAGAACGCGGGCGCCTCAAACAGGCGGACATAGTTGGCCAATGTCAGCGGGCCGCGCGCCGTCGATGGGCTGTAGATCTCTACGCGGCGAAAGCTTATGTCTACAGCGGTCATCACCGGGTAGAGCACGACAACGGCAAGCGTCAGGACTGCCGGAGCCAGCAGCAGATACGCGAACGCCGCCGGACCGCGTAGCGACCGCAGCCAGCCGGCTGCGCGGGCCGCCGGCTGAAGAGCCTGATCAGATGTGCTCATGGAGCGCCATCGGGCTGGCGGTGTGGGCCGGGGCGCCGTGCACCTGCCCCGGCCCGGTAAGCCTACTGGCGCTTCAGGGTCTCGAGTTCCTTCTGCAGATCCTGCACGACGCGCTCGACCGGCTCGTTGCGCACGATCATGCGCTGCGCGTGCTCGGCGACGATCCGAATGAACTCGTTCGAGCGGGTCTCCAGGCCGAATGGCACCCAGCTCACCGCCCGCTTCGCCGCGTCGACGTAGACATCGAAGAACGGCAGATCCTTACGCGCCTCACTCGGGATGGTGATGTCCTGCCGGGGTGCCGGCGCGCCGACCGCGACCGAGTATCGTACCTGCGCGTCTTTCATTGTGCCGCTCTTGATGAACTCCCAGACCAGCCGCTTCTCTTCCTCGGGGATGGCCTTCGGAATGGCTACGATGTTGCTCGGCCCACCCATAGTGAACTTGAACGGGATAGGTGCGGCCCGCAGGTGAGGCTTCACATCAGGATTCGCCCGAAGCGCGAAGCCCTGCATCCACGGCCCGTCGTTATACGAGGCGACCTTGCCTTCCATGACCAACTGGCGCAACCGCCCGGATTCCTGACCGATGGGCGTGGCGCCCAGCACGGCTTCCTTCCACCATTTGAAGCCCTGAATGACTTGCGGCGTTGTGACGGCGGGGTTCCCTTTATCGTCCGTCCACCGGCCGCCGGCGCCGTAGACGAAGACTGCGATGTGGGCCACCATGTTGAAGCCGGGCAGGGTCACGATGCCCATCCCGTACTGCCCGTTCTTCGCGTCCGTCATCGCTTTGAGCGTGTCGATGTACTCCTCGACCGTCCTGGGGACCGACTTGCCCGCCGCCTTCAGCAGCTTCTCGTTGTAGACCCAGGCGTACCCGTAGTTGAGCATGAGCACGCAGTACGTCGTGCCCTTCCACACGCACTCTTTGGCCTGCAGAGGGTGGTACGTCTTCTTGACCTCGGTCTCGTCGAGCAGCCGGTCGAGGGGCTCCAGCCAGCCGCGGTCGGCAAAGGGGAAGAAGGTCTGCGCCGGCACGTGGACGATCTGCGGCGGCTGGTTCGCGGCGAACTGCGCGATGAGCTTGTCGGTATGCTCCGCCAGCGGGATCTTTGTGAACTCGATGCGCACACCCGGATGGGTACGCTCGAAAGTGGCGATCTGGTCTTTCCACCACCCCGAGACCCCAGGCTCGTCCTGCTGCCATGAAGGGAACCGAAGCAGAGTTTCTCTGGGGCCTGCGCCGATCCGCGGAGTGACTACGCCGGCCACCAGGAGCACGAGTATCACCATACGCAGTGCCGTTCTCCTCATGGTCTCACCTCGCGTGAGAGAATCCCGCAAATGCAGCAGGGAGCTCCATGAATCCCAAGGTACCGATATCTAAATTGCTAGTTTCGGACTGGTGTTTGCTCCGGGACAGGTGAGTTCCTGCCCTATGTACCCCGCCTGCCGGCAGGGGCCTCTTGAAAGCGCGCTGAACTTTCACCTATCAGATGCGAAATAGTCACATACGACGCCTCCAGCGCAACGCGGTCAGGCCATGAGCACGTGCCGGATCTTCATCTCGGCCGACATCGAGGGCGTCGCCGGGATCGCTACGACGCTGCAAACCTCTGACCAGGCGGCGCAGTATCAGGAAGGCCGGCAATTGATGACGGATGAGGTGAACGCTGCGATCGCCGGCGCTTTTGAGGGGGGCGCTACCGACGTCGTCGTCTGCGACAGCCATGCCGGGATGCAGAACCTGATCCCATCGCGTCTGGACGAGCGCGCGGTTCTCATCCGGGGTGCAATGCGCGACTCACTGCAAATGGAAGGCCTGGACGCCTCGTTCCACGCGGTATTCATTACGGGGACCCACGCGCGCGCCGGCACGGCCGACGCCGTCCTGGACCACACGTGGAACAGCGCCGTGATCTACAATCTTCGCATCAACGGGCGCACGATGAACGAAGCCGGACTGAACGGTCTCGTCAGCGGCCGGTATGGCGTGCCTGTGGTCCTGATCACCGGCGATGAGGCGACGGTGGAGCAGTCACGCGGGTACCTTCCCGACGCCGTGGTGGTTGCCGTAAAACAATCTCGGGCCCGAGGCGTGACGTCGAGCCTTCATCCTGCCGAGGCATGCAGGCGCATCCGCCGGGCCGCCGCGGACGCCGTGCGGAAGCGCGACCAGATCCGCCCGATGGACGTCCCCAATCCTATGGTTATGGAGATCGACTACAACCGAACCGATATGGCACAGACGGCTGCGTTGGTCCCAGGCGTTGCCCGCGTCGGCCCGCGCACGATACGGGTCGAGGCGGATCCCGACACGATGTTCCGGCTCAAAGAACTTCTCGTCTACCGGCTCCGCTACGAGATATAGACTGGAGGCCCGCTCATGAGCGATCGCGCGACCGTTGTCAGTGACCGCGTCACCGTTGAGTACCGTTTGCGCCTGACGATCCCCCGCCCCGATCCGGCTTCCTACGCGTCCTTCCATTCCTATGCCGCTGCGAACATCTCCGACGCGTTCTTCAAGCGCCAGACCCTTCCGCACCACATCAAGCCGATCTACGCCGGGTGCCCTGGTATCGTCGGGCCGGCGATCACCGCTCAGGTGACGCCCGGCGACGAGCTGCTGGCGCTCAAGGCGATCGAGATCGCTGAGCCCGGCGACGTCATCGTCGTGGTCGGCGCATTTTCCCCGCGCTTCTGCCTCTGGGGCGGAATCATGAGCACAATGGCCAAAGCGCGCGGAGTCGCCGGGCTGATCACCGATGGGTTGGTACGCGATGTGGATGAGACGCGTCGGGCCGGGTTTGCGATCTACGCCGCCGGGGTCACGCCCCTGGCGCCCTGCATGAACGTCCCCCCGGGTGAACTCAACTACCCCATCGTGTTTGGAACCGCCGAGATTTGCCCCGGCGACCTAATGGTGGCCGATGAGGATGGAGTTGTCTGCGTTCCACAGGAGCAGATCGCGGCGGTGGATGCGGCCGTTCAGGCGCGGATGGAGAAGGAGCGGGGCTGGCACCGCGAGATCGAGCGGACGCGCGGCATGATTCTCAAGGACACGGTCGACAAGCTCCTGGCGGCACGGACGACGCACATCGAATCCTAAAGCGCTCGTGAGGGCTTACCTGGTCCGGCGATTCATCACCGCGGCCGTGCTGCTCTGGGTGGTCGCCTCGGTCGTATTCTTCTCGATCTACCTGCTGCCCGGCGACCCGGCTCATACCATTCTGGGTGGTATGGATGCCAACCCAACTCCCGAACAGCTCCGCGCGGTCCGGCAGAAACTGGGCCTGGACCGTCCCATTTTCGTGCGATACCTGGACTGGATCGGCGCGATGGGTCGGGGCGACCTCGGACGCTCGTTGATTACCGATCGCCCGGTGGCCTCCGACCTCTTGACCCGGCTGATGCGGACGCTGCAGTTGATCGTGCCCGCCATTGCCACCGCCACTGTGGTGGGAACCGCCGCGGGCGTGTTCGCCGCACGGCGACGCGGCACGATCTTCGATCCGCTGGCAACAGGGTCGACACTCCTGGGATTCTCGGTGCCGGTGTTTGTGGCCGGACCGATACTCGTGTACGTGTTCGCCCTGTGGCTGCGCGTCCTCCCCTCGGGCGGGTACACGAACATCCACGAGAGTCCGGCCCGGTTCCTCGCCCACGTAATCCTCCCGGCGTTGACGCTCGCGGCCGCGCCCATGGCAACCACGATGCGCATGACCCGGTCCGCGGTGCTCGAGCAGTTGCCGCAGGACTATGTCCGCACCGCCCGGAGCAAGGGTTTGGGCGAACGTGGTGTGCTCGGCCATCACGTGCTGCGCAACGCGTACCTGCCCGTGCTGACGATCCTGGGCCTGCAGGTCGGCGCCATGTTCGCCGGCAGCGTTATCGTGGAAGTCATCTTCAACTGGCCTGGGATGAACACGTATTTACTCCAGGCGATCGGCGTGCGGGACTATCCGGTGATCCAGGCCGTCGTGCTGGTGGCGTCCGCCATCTTCGTCTCGGTGAACTTCCTGACAGACGTGGGCTATGCTGTCCTCGACCCTCGGATACGCTACGGATAACGCCCCGGCTCCCGTACGGGTCCGCCGGCGCTGGTGGAGTGCCAAACTTCTGATCCCCGCGGCGGTGGTGGTTGTGGTCGCCATCGTGGCGCTGACGGCGCCTCTGATCTCACGCTACGACCCGGACGAGATCAACCCGGCGATCCGCGCCGCGCTCCCGTCGCGGGCTCACCCGTTGGGAACCGACGAGTACGGCCGCGACATCACGAGCCGCCTCGCCTACGGCGCGCGGATCTCGATGAGTGTCAGCGTGGCGAGCGTGGTGATCGCGCTCACGGCTGGCACGCTGGTGGGTATGAGCTCCGGATACTTCGGGGGATCACTCGAGCTCGTATTAATGCGGCTTGTGGACGGGCTCCTCGCGTTCCCGCCGATCCTGCTGGCCCTCTTCGTCATCACCTTTCTCGGACCGTCACTGATCAACGTCATCCTGGTCATCGGCCTCCTGTACACCCCGCGCTTCGCCCGGATCGCACACGGCGCGACGCTGGCGGTGCGCGAGACCGAATACGTGATGGCCGCGCATGCAACGGGTGCCACGCACACTCGGACGCTGCGGCGGGCCGTTCTGCCCAACATTGCAGCCCCGCTGTTCGTACAGACGTCGCTGGGCCTCGGCCAGGCGATGCTGCTGGAGGCGGGGCTGAGTTTCCTTGGCCTGGGCGCGCCGCCCCCCGCCGCGTCATGGGGACGGATGATCGAGCAGTCGAGCCGGTTCATGAGCTTGAGCCCCTGGCCGGTGCTCTGGCCATCGGTCGTGGTGTCCACGACGGTGTTGGCCCTGAACCTGTTAGGAGACGCGATGCGCGATGCCCTCGACCCCCGTCTGCGGGGGAGGACGTAACCGCACGGCGCCCGTGATCGGGCAGCCACCTGAAGAAGGAGGAAAGACGATGCCTCCACGAGCGATCCTGATCGGCATCATGCTGACCGTTGTCCTGCTTGGAGTGCCCGCGCTCGGGCAATCACCGCAGCCCGGACAGCCGGCCGGGTCGTGCGGAGTTCGCGGCGGGGTTTTCAAGTTCGGCCTCGCCCGCGATGCGGTCGGCCTGGACCCGCACCTCAACTACGGGGTGACAAGCTGGTCGGTGCAAGGCAATGTCTACGATACGCTCCTCCAGTACGACCGGCAGGGCAATATCGGCCCCGCGCTGGCGGAGTCGTGGACGCAACCCCAGCCAACGCGGTATGTCTTTCGGCTGCGCCGCGGGGTGAGGTTCCACGACGGCGCACCGTTTACCGCGGCCGACGTGCTCTATACGTTCCAGCGTATCCGTGACCCAAATACCCGGGCCTACCGCCAGCGCGACCTCGACGCGCTGGAGGACGTGACCGCGCCCGATCCGTACACCGTAGAAGTGCGGCTCAAGAACCCAAGCGCGACCTTCCTCGATATGCTTGGGCGCCCCGAGATGTACATCGTCAGCCGTCGCTGGGCTGAAGCCGGCGGCGACTTCCGGAGAACGGCCGTCGGGACGGGCCCGTTCAGGCTGACGGGTTACGAGTTCGGCGTCCGTTACATCCTCGAGCGCAACCCCACGGCGTGGAGCCCGCCGTGCCTGGACCGTGTCGAGCTCTACCCGTATCAGGACGACCGCGCGCGAGTGAACGCGCTGAAGAGCGGGCAGGTAGATATGATCGAGTACCTGCCCTGGCAGGACGTCGAACACTTCTTCCGAGAGCCCGGGTACAAGGTCTACCGCGGCCGCGAGTTGTTCAACCTCGTGCGGCTCAACACAACCAGGCCGCCGCTCAACAACCCAAAGGTGCGTCAGGCCCTCAACTTTGCGGTCAACCGGCAGAGTGTGGGGATCGTCGCCTTCGGCGGTCAGGCCCAGCCCAACGAAGGATTCCTCATCCGGCAGGACTCGTGGGCGTACAACCCTCAGACCAGTAGGGTCTGGAAGTATGATCCAGAGCGAGCCGTGGCGCTGCTGCGCGAAGCCGGCATGCAGCCGCAGGACGTACGCCTGACCTTCGAATCGACGCCGCTGTCGGTCCACCTGGACTCGGCGCAGGTGATCCTGCAGCAATTGCGGGCATTGGGCATGCAGGTCGAGTTTCGTGTCATCGAGCTCGCGGTACTATTGCAGAAGCGAGCCAACGGCGACTACATGATGGTGATGGACGGGTTGAGCGCGCCCTGGGGGGACCCTGACGCGTATTACGTTTACTTTCACTCGACGGGCACGCAGCACGCCGCGGCGGTGCGGTTCAAGAACGAACGCCTCGATCAACTCTTGGATGAAGGCCGCCGGGCGGTCGATCAAACTCGGCGGAAGGCCATCTACAACGACGTCGAGCGCATTCTGGCGCAAGAGGCGCCGTGGATCTTTGTCCTGTGGCGGCCGCAGGCCGAAGTCGGCCGGAACCACCTCAAGGGTTACGTCCGTCTGCCCGGTGTGCTGGGCACCGCGACGACGGGATTCTTTGAGCGGCTCTGGATCGAAAGACCATAGACGAGGTGATCGTGTTGAGGCACGCCATGCGCACGCGAGCACTCTGGCTTCTAGTGGTGATGATGCTGGTGCTGCCGATGCTGCCGGGCCGGCCGGCGGCTGGACAGACACCCGCGGGATCTACCGGCGCCTGTCCGGTTCGCGGCGGGACGCTGCGGTTTGCCATCCACCGCGACCCCATCGGGTTAGACCCGCACGTGAACTACGGCGCGACCAGTTCCTCGCTCCAAGGCAACGTCTATGACAGCCTGGTCGAGTACGATGCGCGGGGACGTGTGGGGCCGGCGCTCGCGGAGTCCTGGAGTCAGCCGCAGCCCAACGCCTACATCTTTCGCCTGCGGCGCGGTGTCACGTTCCACGATGGGGCGCCCTTTAGTTCGGCCGACGTTGCCTACACGTTCCAGCGCATCCGCGACCCGCAGACCAAGGCGACCCGCCAGCGTGATCTCGACGATCTGGTGGACCGGGTGTTCACGCCCGACCCCTACACGGTCGAAGTGCGCCTGAAGCAGCCCAGCGCGACCTTTCTCGACCTGCTGGCGGGCCGTGAGATGTACATCGTGAGCAAGCGGTGGTCGGAGGCGGGCGGCGATTTCAAGAAAGCCCAAAACGGAACCGGCCCGTTTCGTCTCACCGGCTACGAACCGAGCGTGAAGTACATGCTGGAGCGGACCCCCCGCGCCTGGAGCCCGCCCTGTCTGGATCGCGTGGAGCTGATTCCCATTCAGGACGACAAGGCGCGGGTGAACGCGTTGAAGAGCGGGCAGGTGGACTTTCTTGAGTACCTACCCTGGCAGGATGTCGAGTTCTTCATTCGTGAGCGCGGCTACAAGGTCTACCGAGGCTATGATGTGTTCAACTTTGTGCGGCTCAACCCCAACCGTCCTCCGTTCAACAACCCCAAGGTGCGTCAGGCACTGAACTTCGTGATCAACCGGCAGACCGTGGCTATCGTCGCGTTCGGCGGCCAGGGGCAGCCGATGGATGGTTTTCTGCTGCGCCGGGACTCCTGGGCGTACGATCCCAAGACGAGCAAGGTGTGGAAAACGGATCAGGAGCGCGCGCTCACGCTGCTGCGCGAGGCCGGGTACCAGAATCCCGCCGACCTGCGGCTCGTCTTCGAGTCGGTGTCGCTGTCGGTACACTTCGATTCGGCCCAGGTGATCCTCCAGGCGCTGCGCGCGCTTGGGATGACGGTGGATTTTCGCATCATCGAAGTGCCGATACTCCTGCAGAAGCGCGGCACGGGCGACTACACGATGTTGATGGACGGGCTAAGCCTCCCCTGGTCGGATCCCGATGCCTACTTCGAGTATTTCCACTCCACGGGTGCAGCCTACGCCCGCGGGGCGAAGTTTCGCAATGAGCGTCTCGACCAGCTGCTGGATGAGGGGCGCCGCATCACCGATCAGACCCGGCGCGAGGTCATCTACGCCGAAGCGGAACGCATCCTGGCGGCTGAGGCCCCGTGGATCTTCGTGCTCTGGCGACCGCAGTCGGAGGCGGGCCGCAACACCGTACGCGGCTATAACCGGCTGCCCGGCGGGCTCGGCACCAACACGACGGCTTTCCTGGAACGCATGTGGATCGACAAATAGTGGATCGACAAATAGAGGAGAGGTGAGTGATGCGGAGTGATCGATTGCATCGGCGCCTGGAGGCCGGCGAGGTGGCCTATGGGCTCGTCACGTCCTGGCCGGACGCGGACCTGGTCGAGGCCGCCGGAGCCTCGGGGTTCGACTACGTGTTCATCGATGCCGAGCACGGGGCGCTGGATATCCGGACCTGCGCGGAACTTGTACGGGCCGCCGACTGCGGGGAGATGACGTCGATCATCCGGGTCCCCTACGGCGACGTGAGGGGTGTCTACTCCTACCTCGATCTCGGCGCGGGCGGTCTGATCGTCCCACACATCAAGTCGGCCGTCGACGCGGGCGTGGCCCTGGGCGCCGGCTACTACCCGCCGCTCGGCGTGCGCGGCGCGTTGAGCTCGAGCCGCGCCGCGCGTTACGGCACGGCGTCCACCGCCGACGCCTACTACCGTGCCGCCAACGAGGCGGTGTGGATCTTCCCGCTCATCGAAGACGTCGAGGCCGTGGACGCCATCGACGAGATCGTGGCGCTCCCGGCCGTGCGTGGAGTGTTCATCGGCCCGGGAGACATGGGGCTGTCGCGGATTTCGTCGGGCCGCACCGAGGGGCCGACGGTGGACGCTCTGGTCGACAGGGTGGTCGCCGCGGGAATGCGCGCGGGAAAGGTCGTGGGCACGGTGGCGGGGACGCCCGCGGCCGCGTCGGCGCTGGTGGCCAAGGGCGTGCGGATGATCTGCGCGGGCGCCACGGCGCTGTTTACGGCGGCCTGCCGTGGCTACCTGGACGCCGTCCCGCGAAAGCGCGCGTAGCGATCAGGGCAGCGGAGGCCGCGGATGCGACTGGTCGGGCGTCGGCTCGCGGCGTTGATTCCGACCCTGGTCGGTGTGTCCTTCGTCGTGTTCATGCTGATCCGGCTGGTGCCCGGCGATCCAGCGCCCGTCATGCTGGGGGTCGACGCTTCGCGGGACCGCCCGAGTCCCGTGGCGCGGGACGAGGGCGCTACACAGGAGGGAACCGTGAGAGGATTGGTTGTTGCACCGGAGCGCCTGGCGGCTGAAGCCGGCGCCGCGGCGCTGCGGCAGGGGGGAAACGCGGCCGATGCCGCCGTCGCCGCGGCCTTCGCGCAGTGCGTCGTCAACCCGCTCCTGTGTGGAATCGCCGGCACAGCCCTTGGGTTGGCTCGGTGCGGACCCGACGGCCCTGTGCGGGTGGTTGACGCGGCCGTCACGATCGGCTCTGTCCCTGTGCCCGAGCGGTGGCGGAGCGACTACGTCGGCCGCGCCGAGACTATCGGTCGCTACATTGTTCGCGACGAAACCAATCAGGTCGGCTATGGATCCGTGATGGTGCCGGGCTTCGTGCGCGGCGCCCATCATCTCTTGACGCGATATGGCAGCGGCCGGATCGGCTGGCGCAACTTGTTAGAACCGGCGATTCGTCTGGCCGAAGAGGGATTCGACGTTTATCCGTACATCGCCAATTTCTGGGCGGACACGGAAGACCGGCCGGGCTACCCCGCGCTCGCCAAAAAGCTCACGGCCACACCAGACTGCATCCGCATCTACCTGCGACCCGGCGGTCAGCCGTATCGGCTCGGGGATCGCCTGGTGCAGGCCGACCTCGGCCGCACGCTCCGGCGCATCGCGGAGGCGGGACCGGATGAGTTCTACGAAGGCGAGACAGGCGATCGCATCATGCAGGATTTCACAGCCCATGGCGGCTTGTTCACACGCGACGATCTGCGCAGTTATGAGCCGATCGAGTATGAACCCGTCGAGGGCGAGTACAGGAAGCATCGCATCGTCGCGGTTCCACCACCCGGCAGCGGCGCCCAGTTGATCGAGATGCTGCGGGTGGTCGAGGCGTTGGATCTGACCGGGCTGGAGCACAACGCGCCAGAGTTCATCGATCTGATGGCGCGGGTGATGACCGCGACCTTCATCGAGCACGCCTCGCTCAAACTCGATCCGCCGTTCACCATGACCCTTGGCGTCCTCTCGCGCGCACTAGATCGTGGACACGCGCGCCGCCTGGCGAGCGATCTTCGCGCGCGCCGGCCCGAGGGCATTCGGCCGATGGTCCGCCAGGCCGGCACGACGCACGTGACTGTGGTCGACGCAGAAGGGAACTTAATCTCGTTCACGCATTCGATTGGCTCGCTGGCCGGCTCGGGCGTCGTCACGCCAGGACTGGGTATTCTCCTCAACAATTTTCTCGGCCACTTCTCGCCGCTGCCAGGCCTGCCGGACTCGATCGTCCGCGGCAAGCGCGGCGGTGGTGGTTGCGCCGCCGTCGTCTTCGACGGCACGCGTCCGTATATCGTTATCGGCGCCCCCGGGGGCAGCCGGCTCATCAGCGCGATCTTCCAGTCCATCCTCAACGTCCTCGACCGTGGGATGAGCATGACCGATGCGGTGAGCGCCCCGCGTTTTCATTCGGAGGAGCCGGGGCTCATCTTCGTCGAGCCGGCGATCCCAGAACAAACCGTCGACGCGGTACGCGCGCTGGGGTACCGCGTCGACCGCAGCACATACATGTCGCGGGTCCAGGCGATCCTGATCGATGACCGCGGGAGGTTGCATCCCGGCCCCGATCCGCGCGGAGGCGCGGGCGCGGTGGCGGTCGACGGATGACGGCCGGCGGGTGCAGGACGCCGGTCCCCGCGCGAAGGCAGGAGACGTCCCCTCATTATCCTAATGTCATAACTAATGGACCAGCGCCGCTCGCGACCCCTCAACCGCAGTGATCCATTGCCGCTCTACCACCAGTTGCGGCGCCGGCTCATGGGGGAGATTCTCTCCGGACACTTTGCGCTGGATCGACCGTTCCCCAGCGAGCGGGAGCTGATCAAACGGTTCGCGGTCAGCCGCATGACGGTGCGCCTGGCGCTGCAGGAGCTGGTCCGCGAGGGCTGGCTGCGCCGGGAGCGCGGGCGGGGTTCGTTTGTGATGCTGCCCAAGGTGTCCCGGCAGGCAGATCGGCTCATGGGGTTCGGCGACGGCGAGCAAGTGGTCGGCGCCCCTGTCGTCATCCGGGAGTTGAGCCTGCGCCTCGTGGGATCGAGTGCCGCACTCCCATCAGGCTTGACCCGGCATCCGTCACTGGTGGTCTACCGGGCCGAGCGCCTCGGCTTGCTCCGCGACCAACCGGTGATGCACTCCGTGGCATACATGCGGGTGCCGGCGCGCACGCGCCTGACGACCACCCTGCTCCAGGAATTTGGCTCGCACTACGCCCTCCTGGAGCTCCGCGTCGGGATCGCGATCAGTCACGGCTCGCGGACGCTCGAGGCGGTCGAGGCGCGTCGGCGCGAAGCGCGGCTGCTCAGGGTCCGCCCGGGCGCCCCTCTGCTGCTTGTCCGGACGACCACATTTGACAGCTCCGGCGAAGTCGTAATGCACTCCGACAACACCTATCGCGGCGACCGGTTCCAGTACAGTGTGCCGTACATCGAACGACACGCCGCGCAAGCGACGGTTCCCCGCACGCGACCCGGGCGGGAGCGTTCGGGAGATGAATCGAGAGGGGGATAGGTCAATGCGGCACGTGCTCATCGCGCTGCTCGTGGCAGGCCTGCTCGGCGCGGCGCCCGCGGTTCTCAGTGCGCCGGCCCCGGCTCCGCAGGCCGGCGGGACGCTCGTGTTCGGCGGCGAGGTCGACCCCGACCGGCTGGATCCAAATCTCTCCGGCCTGCGGAACTCGCAGATCGTCTTCTTTCAGATCTTCGAACCGCTGATCGTCCGCGATCCCAAGGATGGCCAGTTCAAACCATGGTTGGCCACCGGCTGGGATGTCTCGTCCGACGGCCGTGCCTACACGTTCCGACTCCGTCGAGACGTGCGGTTCCATGACGGCACGCCATTCAACGCCGCGGCGGTCAAGTTTAACATGGACCGCACCCACAACCCGGCGCTCGCCACCCGGTGTGCCGGCTGCGCCGTCGGCTTCTACGACGGCGCCGACGTGATCGACCCATCGACCGTCCGAATTCGTCTCAAAGGGCCGTGGGCACCGTTTCTCGATGCGATGAGCCTGTTCTACCGCATGGCCTCGCCGACGGCCGTCGAGAAGTTCGGCGACGCCGAGTTCGGGCGAAACCCCGTGGGGACCGGGCCGTTTCGGTTCGTGGAGTGGATTCCCAACAACCGGGTCGTGCTCGACCGGAACCCCGACTACAACTGGGCGCCCGCGATTTTCAACCACCGCGGGCCAGCGTATCTCGAGCGCGTCGTCTTTCGATTCATTCCCGAGCCGTCGACGCGTGTGGCGGCGCTTGAGGCCGGTGAGGCGCAGGTCATCCTCCTGCCGCCGCCGCAGGAGTTCGCACGTCTGGTGCGCGACCCGCGGTTTCGTCCGCTGATCGGACGCACGCCCGGTGTGCCGTTGACCTTCGCGATCAACACGACGAAGGAACCCACAAACGAGCTCGCGGTGCGGCGCGCGCTCAACCTGGGCATCGACCGAGAAATTATCGCCCGGGCGGTCTATCGTCCGTATCAGGGCCTGGACGCGTTTCTCCCGGCCTTTACGGTGCTCAGCCCCACGACGTGGGGGTACGACAAGAGTACCGAGATCTACGAATATGATCCCGACCGCGCGCGGACCATTTTGGAGGAAGCCGGCTGGCGGCCTGGACCCGACGGATTTCGCGTCAAGGGCGGCCAGCGCCTCGAGGTCAATCTCGTCCACTCGGAGCACGGGGTGCCCGAAGTCATGCAGAGCCAGCTCCGGCGGATCGGTGTCAATCTGCGCATCAACGTCGTCGATATCCTGACGGCGAACGAGGCACAGCGAAAGGGACAGTCGCACATGTCCCCGGTGCCCGCGGCGCGCACGGACCCAGACATCCTGTCCGTGCTGCTGCACTCGCGGAATGTCGGGGTCGGGTTCAACTTTGCCTTCGTCAAGGATCCCGTCCTCGACCGCCTGCTCGATGAGGGCGCGGTGGAGGTCGACGTCGCACGCCGCCGGCGGATCTACGTGCAGCTCGTGAGACACGTCATGGAGCGCGCCTACATGCTCCCGGTGCACACGCGCGACATCGCGTCGATGTTGGCTGCCGCCGTGACTGACTTTCGCTACGACGTCACCGGGGCGTTTCCGTGGATGTACGACACGTGGATCCGGCGATAGCGGACACGCAGCGTGGCCGCCACAAAGGGGGTCGCGTGTCCTGAGCCGCCGGCGGCCGAGCTCGCCGCCCAGGTCTTCGAGCGCGGCGGAGGCGTACTCGAGGGCCTGATCGCCGCCGCTCTCGGGCAGGCGGTGTCGAACCCTATCGGCTGTGGCATCGGCGGTGCCGCTTTCATCCTGGCGCTCCAGCCGGGATGGTCTGAGCCACGGTACTTCAACGCCCTGGCGGCAACAGGGTCACGTGCGACGCCGGAGGTCTGGGAACGTGATTTCGCCGGGCGGAGTGGGGAGCGGATCGGCCGATACCTCGTACGCGGCGATCCCAACATGCTCGGTTACCGTGCGATCATGACCCCGGGATTTGTGCGCGGCATGGAGCTGCTGGCGCACCTGGGCGGAGTCCGGGCGCGATGGGCGGATCTGGTCGGGGCCGCGGCGTCTATCGCCCGAACGGGCATTCCGGTGTACCCCTACCTGGAGACGTACTACACGTTCGAGGGGCCCGACCGGCTGG
>Ga0187893_10007692_pt1 | contig 17478 bp, 10 predicted proteins | sample MA1701074metaG_FD_139574 | JGI IMG/M metagenome (GOLD analysis project Ga0187893, IMG submission 139574) | White microbial mat communities from a basaltic lava cave in the Kipuka Kanohina Cave System on the Island of Hawaii, USA - MA170107-4 metaG ... | reverse complement strand
GCGCCATGCTTCGTTGCTCCTCGTCGACGATACTCTCCGCCGTATCGCCTCCTCGTCTCGCCTCGCCTGACGCCAAAATCGCTCCGGCAAACCCTAGCCGGACTTATGAACGTGAGCACTAAGTTCCTTGCCACGACCGCTTTGCGGAAGGGGGAGCTTCCGATCCTCCGCTGGCTCTGGACGGGCCGCTGAGGATGGCAGGCCTGACGAGCCGTTTCCGCGCAATTTTGTTTTTTTCAGGGTTAGATTCGGTCTCGAAAGTTGCTTACATCAAATGAGGGGCATGAGCCCAGTCGATGGTAGGTGGCGGAGCGTGTACGCAGGGATGTCAGGGGGGAACATGGAACCTAAGTCCCTTTTCGATCTCTTCCTGTGCGCCAGGGAGGGAAATCGTCTGGCGTTCGACCAGATGGTCGACCGATTCTCCGACGGGCTGAGGCTATGGATCCGAGGGCAGATGGGGGCGATCGTCCGTGCCTCCTATGACGTGGAAGACGTCTTCCAGCCAACCTGCCTAAGAGCGTTTCTTTCGATCGGACGAATTGAGTGGCGGGGCGAACTCGCTTTCATCCACTGGCTGAAAATGATCGCCAAACACGACATCTTGAACAAGCGCCGTCGAGAGGAGGCGCGGAAAAGGAACCACGCCATCGAAGTTCGCCTGGACGACGGTGGGGATTCTTCAACCTCTCCCGGCGTTTCGAAGCCCGTCAACCCACCCGATCCGCGGGCCGAATCGCCGAGCAAGCTGATGGAGCGTCTGGAACGATCGCAGAGAGTGAAGCGGGTCTGGAAAGCCCTTCCTTCGCATTACCGCCTGGTGCTCAAGCGGGCGCGGATCGATGGTCTGCCGATCAAGGAGATCGCTAAGCGCCTCGGACGATCTCCGGATGCGATCTCAATGCTCCTCCTGCGCGCGGCGAGGGCCTTTGGGGAACTCTATGGCCCCGGAGGAAGCAGCTTGCGCCTTCCAACGGACTGCGAATTGGACACCTTGGGCAACGGGGAAGGGCCTGCTCCATGCGCTGCGCGCCTCAGGCCGAGGCCCCCGCAGCCGCCGGGAAGCCATGCCCGGCCCACGGAAACGCGCATGGAGGCCGGCCGGCGGGTCGGGGACACTTCCAGTTCGCTGCTCGAATTGCCCTCAGTGACTTGAGGGAGGACATCCAAAACGACGCGGCAAGGGATCGGGAGCGGCGCGAGAGTGGAAGTTGCAATGCCGAAGAGGAATCGCGGGGGAATGGTAAATGTCAAACAAGGACCGTACGGACCGGTCGGGTGAGGACCTGACCGAGGCCCAGAGGGAGAACGTCGAAAAGCGCGACCGCCGCGCCGCCCAGGTTCTCGCCGAATACCAGGACAGTTTCGCGGCCGGCAAGTCGTCGAGCTGGCGTCAGTTTCTCAACGAGAACCCGGACTGCACAGATCTGCGCGACGAGTTCGAAGTGCTCGAGCAGGTCGATACTCTCTTCGATGAAGGCGTCCTTGGAGCCCCCCTCACACGATTGGGGGACTTCGTTCTCGTTCGCGTGTTGGGGGAAGGCGGGATGGGCGTCGTCTATGAGGCCTATCAGGTCTCGCTTTCGCGCCGCGTGGCGCTGAAGGTCGTTTCCCCCAAGTACCTCGATAGTGCGAAGACCAGCGAGCGTTTCCTGAAGAAGGAGATCATCGCGCAAGGGCGACTGTCCCATCCCAATATAGTTCCCATCTATTCCACGGGCGTCGAGGGGAGGATCCCGTACTTCGCCATGGAGTACTGCAAGGGGCAGACTCTGCAGGACTGGCTCAACCGCCTGCGGACGAAAGAACGCGAGCGAAAGGAAGGTCTGCCGGCTGATGCGGAGGACGAGCCCGTCATCCGTGAGCTCTACACCCCCGGCGACGGATCAGAATTCGACGATCCGGTCTTCGACGACATGCTCTACGACGGCCCGATGTACGGCCGGACGTTATCCGATGCGACGTTCTTCGATGGGGCCGGGTGGGACGGCCCGGGACTCGATGGTCTGTCATCGGAGGATCGCGGAAACGTCGTGGACGTGGGGGCGGCCATGGAAACGGCAGGAGAACTGCCGGGAGCGGTCGCCGCCGCGGGCGGGACCGAGATTGAAGCCGTCAATCCACTGCAGTCTCCGACTGGGGATCGCGATCTCAGCTTCGAGCATTGCCGCAGGATCGCCAAAGCGTTCATCGGCGTCGCAGAAGCGCTCTACCACGCTCATGTCCATAGCGTCATTCACCGGGACATCAAGCCCTCCAACTTGATTTTCGACGCGACGGGAAACCTCCGGATTCTCGATTTCGGCCTCGCTCTCATGCTCGACGACCCTTCGCGTTTTACTCGGAGCGGCGCGGTTCCGATGGGCACGCTTCCCTATATGAGCCCGGAGCAGATCCAAGGGGAGAGGAAGCTGTACGGGCCGGCCTCAGACATCTATAGCCTCGGGGCGACCCTCTACGAGATGGTCACCGGAACGATCCCTTTCGAAGCGGCGGATTTCCAGGGCTACGTGAGGAAAACCGTCAGCGAGAACCCCGAGCCGCCAAGCCGGCGCAATCCGCAGGTCCCGAGGAAGCTCCAAACGATCATCCTGCGGTGCCTTGAGAAGCAACGCGAGCGGCGGTATCCGACGGCGCACGTCCTCGCGCTGGACTTGCAGAATTTCCTCGACGGAAACGACCTGATCATCCGGCCCGATCCGCGGTATGTGAGGGCGGCACGGACCGCCTGGAGAATCCGCTGGGGACTCTTGGCGACTGCCTGTGCGCTCACGCTGGCGGTGGTGTCGGGGCTGCTCTACCGAATCCATGCGGAGAATAGAGGGGACGAGGAGCAGAAAACGTACGACGACACCATCGAAGCGGCCGCGGCGGAGATCCAAACCCAACAGCTCGACCTCGGCACCGCGGTCTCCAATATGCGCGTGAAGCGCCTCCCCCGTGATTCGAGTGCTGCACCTGACGCCGTCAGGGATGTCCATCGAGGCGGGGATGATTTGCTCTTCGACGTGCAGGCATCCGATTACCAGCAATGGGTCCAGTCCTCCTCGGACGCGGCGCTCGTCAGACGTTCGAAGGTGAACCAGGCGCTGCGCAAACTGAAGGACGCTTCGGGATTGCTTCCTCACCGGCCCGAGGCCGACTTCTACGCCTCTCAAGGGCTCCTGCTTCTGGGTGACATCGAGGGGGCTCAGGAGAGGCTAGTTTCCGTCCTGGGGAACGACTCCGTCCGGGGAAAACAGCCCAACAGTTTGCTGGTGCTCGGGCTTCAGTTGCAGTTGCTAACCGTCCAAGGGAGGCGCGGAGAGGCGCTTCAGGTGGAGAAGCAATTCAAGAAAGTGGCCGCGAAGGGCGGGCCGGCTTGGGCTCTGCCTTGGTTAAACGTTCTCAAGGCCGAGGCGGAAATGGATTGGGAGACCGTGGCTACCGCATGCGACGAGGTCGGGCGCCACCTCGACCCGAGCCAAGACGGATGGCAAGAGAAGGCACTGGTGCGAGAAGTCATTCTGAAGATGACCGATGCGGGCCTGCGAACGTCAAGAAACAACTTTGCAAGGCGCCGGAACGAGGAGGCTCAGAGGGTATTGGAGATGGTGAGTTTGACGCCCCTCAATCCCAAATGGGCCGGGCAGAAGCATGTGGAGTTTATCTTGCTTCAGGGAAAGACCCAATTCCTGATGGGCAATCCCGCGCGGGCTGCAGTGGTCTTTCGGCGTGTGTATGACGACGCCGATCAGAACGGCAATACGAGTTCATGGACCCCCACGAAAGTGGCCCGCGCCATCGTCAGCCTGTACCGAGACCTGGAGGACTACGACAGCGCGCTTCAATGGGCAGAGCGGGTGTACGCGCGGGAGCCGTTGAATTCGGAAGCGTCGCTGGCGATCGGCTACATTCACTTGACGATCGGCCAGATTCGGATGCAGCAGGAGAAGTACATCGAGGCATCGCAATGGTTCGACCAGGCTTCGCGGCTGAGCCCATCGGACGCTCGACCTCTGGCAGCTCAGGCCCTCTGCCTCGAAGCGCTTGACATGCCCGACGAGGCGGAGCGCAAGTTGCAAGATATCGTTTCGTCCAGCTTGTTGAACCAGGGTCCGGCGTACTACTTCTGGGCGTGGTTCCTGAGCAAGCAGGGGCAGGGGAAGAGCAAAGAAGCCGAGCAGAAATGCCGCGAGGCGATCCAAGTCGATCCCGCCAACGCGCTGGCCCATAATCTCCTCGGCCAGCTCCTCGATGCACAGGGAGAGTTGGAGGCGGCCAAGGAAGAGTACGAAAAGGCGACCAAACACGATCCGCGGTTCGGCGTGGCTCACTACCACCTCGGCTGGGCCTATCACCGGCAGCGGATGTTCGCGGAAGCGGCCTCGCACTATCGGATGGCGCTCGCCAACGGGATCGCCGACCCGGTCGTTCTCGGCAATCTCGCGCCCTGCCTCCAAGTGCTTGACGGGTCGGACGATTCCCAGATCCAGAAGACGTTCGACGACGCGATCGCGGCCTACCAGGAAGCCCTTGAAGGGAATCAAGGAAACGCAGTGATCCACCTCAGCCTGGGGAGTGCCTACGAGTGGCGGCACAGGACAACGAGGAGCAGCGAGGATCTTGAGAAGGCCGTAGCTTCGCACAAGCTGGCCGTCGATCTCGACGAAGACTGGATCAGGCCGCGGTTTTACCTGGCCGGAGACCTCCTTGAATTAAAGCGGCGGACGGAGGCCTACGAGCAGTACGCGGAGATCCACCGTCGCGCCCCGGATTACTTCCCTGCCCGGCAGCTCATGGCAATGATCTGGCTCGAGGAGAATTGGCCTCTCCCAACAGGTGAGGATCTGTGGGAAACGATCGCCCACCTCGAGGCCGCCGTGGCGCTCTCTCCGGATGCGGAATCCGCGGGGGAGAGGCTCCTCGGGATGTGCCGGCGAAGCCTTTCGCCCGACCTGGCCACGTACGGTTCCATCGATGCATTGTTCGACGACCCGGAAATGTTGATCCCGGAGGGCGCGCGGTGGGTTCGCTGGCTCGCCTCGAGTGAGGAGCCTCCGGCCGGCTGGAGCGGTCTGGGGTTTGACGACCGGTCGTGGGTTCCCGGGCCGGGATCCTTCGGTTTCCCGGAGGGGGTCCACGGCATCGGAACGGTGCTCAGCGACATGCAGGGCGCGTACTCTTCCGTTTATTTGCGCCATCACTTTGTAGCCGCCGATCGGACTCGCTTGGGACGGGTCATACTCGCCGTCCGGGGAGACGATGGTTATGCCGCATTCCTGAACGGCGTCGAAGTGGCACGTAAGGAAGCGGAGGATCCCGACTCACCAGGGACCCCGCGGGTCGAGGGGATTGCCGTTCATTGCGAGCAGTATCTCATCGACCCAGGACTCCTACGCGACGAGGGAAACCTGCTGGCCCTTCACGGACGGAATTTCAGGCCCGACGATGTGGATTTCTTCCTCGGTGCGACGCTGAAGTCCGCCTCTTTCGACCCGGAGGCCCGTAAGCGCGCCGTCCAGGAGGCCTACGCCGCCTTCCAGATCGTGGCGACCGGGCCGACCGCTCCGGCGCGGCTGGCCCATTTCGAGGGAAGGCTGTGTCAGCTCTGGGGCAATCATGGCGAAGCGATCACATCCTTCCAGAACGTCCTCAAAGCGGACCTGACCCGTCCGGAGCCGTTCCTGCGGCTGGCGGAGAGCCTGGTCGCGCTCGAAAGGGCCGAGGAAGGAGAAGCGGTGCTTCGCAAGGGCTCGGAGACTGTTTCCGCCGGCTACGATCGGATCCTCGAAGCATGGTTCCGGTGCGTCATGCTCGGGGCGCGCTGGAGCGAGAAAAGAGCACTCGACTCGTTCCCGAAAGCGCCCAAGAAGCTCCCCGAGGTCTGGGAGAGCTACCGCTGGCTCTTGACTGATCTGCGCGACAGAAAGGCGGTCCGCATCAACTGCGGCGGCGCCGCGTTCAAGGGCCGCGGGAAGTCCTGGGGCCGCGATCGCTTCCATCGGGGCGGGGGGGAACGCTACTTAAAGCGCCTCCAGCGAGACGTGGCTGGCTCCTACGATCCTGATGCGGCGCTGGAGGACCAGCCACTTTACTTGACCGCGCGGGAGTTCGGTTCGGGCGCTCCGATCATGCCCGGCTACTCCATCCCGCTCCCGCCGGGGACATACGCCGTCACGCTGCACTTCATCGAGGGCTCGGACGACCGTGATACGGACCGCCGCCGCTTCGCTGTGCTCATCGAGGGCGAGGTGCGGCTCCCCGACTGCGAGCCCATGCGGAACGGCTACGGCGTTCCGGAACTGCGCGAGGTGCGAGTGGAGGTCAAAGACGGCGCGCTCGACTTGGAATTCATTAGGAATCCGCGGAAGTTGGGGCCCCAGCTCTCTGCGATAGAGATCGTCCCGGTACTTCCATGACCGCCCGCGTGCTTTGCTTCGCAAGGTTGTAACCGGGCACAGCGTCATTGATCAATCAAGGGGCTTGACCTGCAGAGCCGGTTTTTCATATATTCCCCGCGTTGGGAGAAGAGGGCGAACTGCAGTTGTTCAATTCTCCACAGGTCAGTACCGCGCGAGATCGAATTGCCTAGGAAGTATTCTGGTTAGTTAGGACTTCCTCGCCCTTCGTGAAGCCGCTATGTGCTGCGTTGAGGAGACAGGGGGGAGATAGGCGAATGCACACCGTTCGCATCAATTCGAGCGTCCACGTTCGACCAGCGAGGGGAACCGATATCGATCCGGCCATCATCTTGACGATTCCTGAGAGACAGCGGCTGAAGCAGAGATTCGCGCTTCTCGGGCGACTGTTTAATCGGAGTCGTGCGTTCGCGGATCCTGGAGTCGTACCACTCGCGCTGGCGCCGGAAGTGCTGGGGCGCAAGGGAGGATCCATGGACGGGGAGCTTGACACGCGATCGCCTGATGAGCAGGAAAACCCCAACATCGACGCGGGCTTCACCTTTCTCGGGCAATTCATTGACCACGACATCACTTTCGATCCGACTCCGATCTCTGACTTGAAACGGGACCGGGAAGCGAATCTCAACTACCGGACGCCGGGGTTGGACCTCGATTCGGTTTATGGCGGTGGCCCAGTTACCTCGCCCCACCTCTATGACCGCGCGCAGCCTGGGAGATTCCTGCTTGGAGCATCGGAACAGGACGAGTTCGATCTACCCAGAAACCGTCAAGAGATTGCGCTGATCGCCGATCCTCGCAACGACGAGAACCTCATTATTTCTCAGCTACACTTGGCCTTCCTCCGGGCGCACAACTTCCGCTTCGATGAACTCGCCAGCCGTCCAGGCACGAATGCCAAGGATACGTTCGAAGAAGCGAGGAGGAACATTCGCTGGTTGTACCAGTGGATCGTGGTCAACGAGTACCTCCCAAGGGTTTGCAGCGAACGAGTCTTGAAGAAGGTGAAAGACCCTGGAGGGCCCAGGCTTTACGACCTCCCTCAGGAGATCGACTCGTTCATCCCCATCGAATTCAAATATGCAGCCTTCCGTTTCGGTCACAGCCAAGTCCGACCCGGATACCAGCTCAACGGCCGCTTTCGCGAACCGGTCCCCATTTTTGCTGCAACTCAGGAGGGCGATCTCAGAGGCGGCCGCAGGATCCTCCCATCCTGGAGAGTGGACTGGCGGATGTTCTTCAGCGATCCCGCAGTTCAAGGACAGAGAGTTCAGCGTTCGATGCGAATCGACGAGAAGATCAGCCCCCCGCTTCTCGACCTTCCTTCCGACGTACTGCCTCCGGAGGATGCAGCGCCGCGCTCGCTCGCCTCTCGTACCCTCCGGAGGGGCTTGTCTGCGGGGCTTCCTTCTGGCCTAGAAGCGCTGGAGGTGATCCAGAGGATCGACGGAGAGGCTAAGGCCATCCCGCTTGATGCTCTATGGGCGGGTGTGGATGGGGTCGCTAAGGACTCTCCCGCTCCTCTTTGGTACTACATCTTGAGAGAAGCCGCTCATCAGGAGCAGGGGAAGAGATTAGGCGACGTTGGCTCCTGGATCGTCGCCGATGTGCTTTATGGTCTGATCGAGAAGGACGCTGAATCGTACCTCTCCAAGCAACCGGGGTGGGCTCCACCTGGAATGTCCGCAGAAGGCACGAGCCCCCGCGCCTCGGCGATGATGGCGTTGCTCGATTACGCCGGTGTTTCCGGAGGAGATGGAGGTCGCCCATGACCAACCAAAGAAAGATACCTGAGTTCTTCCCTCCGCACGACTCGAAGATGTTCAAGCCGGTCATCCAAGCGGGTGAACGGGCGTACCGGGCGGGGTATGTCGATGGTTGGAAGGCCGGCTGGCGCGCAGGCCTCAGTCGCTATGCGCACCCAAGGCGCAGCCCCAAGTCTCGCGCCAAGAGTGCCCCGGGAAGGAGCGGGGGAAAGGGTTCGAGAAAGAGGAGCCAGAGGTAGATGGACTGCTCGGCTCCGATGCGGATGCTGCACGAGGTCGGGGCGAAGGACTCGAAAGAGAAGGGGAGGACCCTCCTCTATCTTTGCTCTCTGGGCGCTTCCCGCTTTCGCTCCATGACGGAGCTGTGCATCCGCTCATTGAGGGGCCGGGGCAAGTACGCGGGCGAGATCCTGGTCTTCACCAACAACGGGTTCCGAACGAGAGACCCGGCGGTCCGCACCGAGCGCGCACCGGACGGCCTCGAGAAATGCGCAATGTTCGCCTTCAAGGCCGGAGCGGGGAAATCCATCGATGCGAGCCGCTATGACAAGATTCTGTTCATGGACTCGGACATGCTCGCTGTCGGAGACATGAACCCTTTCTTCGAGCACAGCGACGACAGCCTCTGCGCCATGGAGGAAGTGGGGTGGACTCGGATGAACAAGCCGCAGTGCGGGGCCACGCTGCGCCGCCGAGAGATCCCTGCGGCGCGCAGGCGCTGGGGCATCAACACCGGGCTCGTATGCACACCCGGCAAGCTTTTTCGGGATTACATGGAGACCTGGGAGAGCGAGATCTGGGCAGAGCGGGCCAAGCTCAAGGGGTGGTTCGACCAGTCGCCCATGAATGCACTAATCCTTCGCGGCATCGTTCGGTTTAAGCCGTACCCGGCGGGCTGGATCGAGATGCCCCCGATGTACTTTTGGTTCGGTGGCAGGTTCCGCCTCACGAAGGACACGAAGGTGCTCCACTTTTGCTGGGGCAACAAGCTGCAGTCTCTTGAGGAAATGGAGGTTCTTCACGGCGCCCTGAACGACGCCGAGTCGAACGGTAAATGAGTTTTAGGGAAAGGAGACAAGAATGCCTACGCCGTTTCCGACATCAGAACCCGGTTCTCTACCTGCACGGAATTTCATCCAAGTTCCTCCTGTCATCAGGAACGTAATAGCAGAAGCCGGAAGGGACCTTGCCGTCGAGTCCTATTGTATGGGCTATGAGATCGGCTGGGACAACGCCACGCGACAGTTCATCGACGAGCAAGACATCCCGAAAACGGTCGGCTACATCTTGCGCAGACAGAATGTAGATCCCGTTGTGATCGACTATTTCGTGAACTGTGTCAGGGACTGCTTCACTCGGCCCCCCCCTGGGGTTCCCTTTCCGCCTCCACAGGCTCCAGCTACGGGTCCGAGCACGGTTAGACAGCACCGGCGGTGGCCAGGAGGCTAACAGTCGACTAACCCGCCGCACCTGACACTGGACTTTCCGCGTCTCTCCACCGGCCACTCCAGCCCGTACCGCTCGGCGTATTCGAACTCGTCGCGGACGCGGCGGGCCATCAAGTACCGCCGCTCCTCCTCGACGCCGCGGCGCCGTTTGGAGAAGAGCGCCCAGGCGTCGTTCCATGTGGTCTCCTTCTCCCCCTGGCGTGTCGTATCGACCCATTCCCGCCACGTCCCCTCGGTGAAATTCTTGCGGGCCATGCGCAGCTTGTTGTAGAGGACGCTGACCTCGGAGACCGTGTAGCGGTTGAAGTTCGACTGAAAGCGGTGGCCGATCGCGATCCTCGCATCCACGAGGATCGAGTGACCCAGCAGCCAGGCCTTGAAGCCGAGATCGATGTCTTCGAGGCCCCACTCGATCATCTTAGAGTCGAACCCCCGTAGGCGTTCGTAGAGCCTCCGACTCATTGCCGCGCAGCACCCGATGAGCGCCGGCGACTCGTAGAAGCGTCCCTCACGGCGCATGTACTTCCTCTCGATCCAGCCGCAGTCGAATGTCACGAGGTCCATGTTGAAGCCATAGCCGACGATTCCCGGGTGGAACGTCCACGTCTCGGTATCGACGTGGGGGATCCTCGGAGTGACGATCGCCCGCCCGTCGAGATCATCGACATCCTCGACCATGCGGCGCAGAGATCCCTTCGAAGGCTTGCAGTGCCCATCGAGGAAGAAGAGCACCCGGCCCCTTGCGGCGCGCGCTCCTCGGTCCTTGGTCGGCGACGGCCCGCCGCGCTTGCGGCTCGCGACGATCCTCACCTGGGGAAACCGCCTCCGCACTTCCTCTACCGAGCCATCCGTCGAAGCATCATCGGCGACGATGATCTCGCGGTCGAGGTCCGCTGAAGCCTCCAGAGTAGACTGGACGGTCCGCCAGAGGAGATCCCCCTCGTTGTGCCCTGCGATGACGATGCTTGCCCGCATGCCGTCCAAGGATACTCCGGGGCGGATCCCCATTCCAAGAGGTCGATCGCCTGGCCTCCGACCCCGGCGAAGACCCTGGCGAATTCCTTGTCGGATCGCACCGCCGCGTTATACTCCGCAAAGCCGCCGGCGGCGCGTGCCCCATTGGGCGGCGGAGAAGTAGAGAGAAAGAGGATCCCGCCGTGATCCAGGCGCTCGCGCCTCAGGAAGGAAACCCTCAGCGCGGGGAGGAGATCGACCGCTTCCTCTCCCAGGCTCGCCGGAGGCTCCTCGACACCTTCGGTTTTCCTTCCTTCCGGCCGGGTCAAGATGAGGCCCTGCGCGCCGTGGCGGCGGGTCGCGATGTCCTCGTCGTGATGCCCACCGGGAGCGGCAAGTCGCTCTGCTACCAGGTTCCCGCACTCATACTGCCCGGCGTGACCGTCGTCGTCTCCCCCCTCATCGCCCTCATGAAGGACCAGGCCGATGCGCTCGCCATGCGGGGGATCGCCGTGACCTCCATCAACAGCTCGATGGGCTGGGAAGAGCAGTGGGAGAGGCTCCGGGGTCTCGAGGAGGGGCGCCACCGAATCGTCTTCGTCGCGCCCGAGAGGTGGCAAAGCCGCGCCTTCCGCAAGGCGCTCGCGAGGATTCGGGTGTCGCTCCTCGCCATCGATGAAGCCCACTGCATTTCGCACTGGGGCCACGATTTTCGCCCCGACTATCGGCGCCTGCGCGAGGTCCGATCGCTCCTCGTGAGGACGCCCGTCATCGCCCTGACCGCCACCGCCACTCCTGAAGTGCGCGAGGACATCGTCCGCGAGCTGGAGATGCGCGATCCCGTCCGCGTCCTCCACGGCTTCAGCCGGCCGAACCTCTTCCTGCGGGCGGAGAAAGCGACCGGCGAAACGCAGAAGCGCGAGCTGTTGCGCCGATCCGTCGCCGCGGCCGTCGGCCGGTGGGGAAACGGAAGCCTCCCCGCGGGCATCATCTATACCGCAACGCGGCGCCACGCCGAAGAGGTGGCGGCCTTCCTCGGCTCCATTGCATGGTCCGCGGGCTCCGGGGAAGCGCCCGCCGGCGGCGGGCGGGGCCCCCAGGCGGTTCCGTGCCGAGCCTACCACGCGGGGCTCGACGCTCAAGAGCGGCGGGCAGTGCAGGAGGACTTCATGGAGGGTCGCCTCCCCTGGGTGGCGGCCACGAACGCCTTCGGCATGGGGGTCGACAAGTCGGATACGCGCTTCGTCGTCCACTACGATCTCCCGTCAAGCCTCGAAGCCTACTACCAGGAGGTCGGGCGAGGAGGGCGCGACGGCGGCGCCGCCGAGTGCACGCTCCTCTTCAGCGAAGGCGACCGCCGCCTGCAGGAGTTCCTCATCGAGACCTCGACTCCCCGCCGGGAGACCATCGAAGCCGTCTACCGGATGCTCCTCGGCCTCGGGGAGAACCCTGTGTTCCGGACTCCGGGCGAGCTTGAATCGATCTTCCTTGCGACCGAAGGCCGAAGCGCCGCCCACCCGGCCGCCGTCCGGTCTGCCCTCTCGATCCTCGAGCGCGCGGGGGCGATCGAGCGACTTGAACATCACGATCGGCTCGCCGAGGTTTCGCCGGCGGATCCCTCCCAATGGCCCGGGGCGCTCACCGCGAAGGCCGGTTCCTTCCTGCGGAGGCTCCAGGAAGCCCTGAGCAGCGTTTTTCTTCGGAGCGAAGGGGAGGCGGCGGGGATCAGCATCGAGCGCTGGGCCGCCGACCTCGAGACCGACGAGGAGACCTTGCACCGAGGTCTCGCCGAGATGTCCGCCGCCGGCGAGATCCTGTACATTCCCCCATTTCGGGGGCGGGCGATCCGGATTGCCGACTCTCCCCGAACGGTCGAAGAATCCGGCGTGGACTTCACCTTGCTTGAGGAGCGTCGGCGGCGCGACCGCGAGCGCCTCGCGGAGGTCTTCCGTTTCGCCCGTTCACGTGCTTGCCGACGGGACGCGATCCTCCGCCACTTCGGCGAGGAGGTCCCACCGGGAGGCTGCCGGCACTGCGACTCCTGTCTCTGTGCGGGAGGAGCCGCAGAGGCCGGCGTGCCCCGTCCACTGGAGGAAACCGAACGGACGATCGTTCGCAAGCTCCTCAGCGGCGTCGCTCGCGCGCGCGGGCGGTGCGGCCGCAGCCGTCTCATCCAGATGCTCAAGGGCTCCCGCTCGGGGAGTCTGGCCGATCTGGGCCTCGACCGGCTCTCCACGTTCGGCATCCTGGCCGAGGAGCGGCAGGAACGGCTCCGCGAGCTGTTCGATCTCCTTGAGGACTCGGGCTGCCTCGATCGCTCCGATGAGCGCTACCCGGTGATACGGCTCACCGCGAAGGGCTGGCGCGTGATGACGGGCGAGGAAGCTCCTCTCCTGCCCCTCCCACCGCGGCGCGCGCGATCGCCGGTCCTGGAGAGGCCCGAACCGGCCGGGGGGCTCCCCGGGGATGCCTCCGGCGAGGTCGAGAGATACGATCGCGAAGTCTTCGAGAAGCTGCGGCGCTTACGGAGGCAAATCGCCGACGAGCTCCGGCTCCCGGCCTTCCGCATCTTCAACGATCGGACGCTCCGGGTGATGGCGCGGGATCTTCCGGTGGATAGCCGGTCGTTCCGGCAAGTCCCCGGCGTCGGTGATGTCACGTTCGAGCGGTTCGGAGAGAGGTTTCTCGGACTCCTCCGTGAGCAGTCGGCGGGCGGCCGGCGGCGGAGCGGCACGGCTCTACCTCGCGATCCGGCCGAATGAGCGGCCGCGCGCGGCGCCGCGCCTCCTCTCTTGCCTTGGGACGGTGGGGACGTATGCTGGCCGCGGCATGTCCATGACCGCGAGATATCTCCCCAGCGTCGAGGAAGTCCTGACCCGCTACCCCGACCTTCCGCCCGAGGCGGTCTTTAAGGAGGATCTCCTGCGCCTCGGCATGGCATTCGAGGAGGATGCGCTCGTCGCGGCGGAGGGAAAGAAGGCGAAGTCGTACTTCATCTTCTCCTTCGACCGGCAGCCCATCACGGAGATGGAGCGCCAGGAGCATCGGCGGGTTCCGGAAGAGATCGCGCTCCGCGGCGGGCCTCGGGATTTCCGGCGAACGATCGTCTCCGTGCGCATCAACCCGGATTCGCCTTACCGCGTGACCGCAGCCGGCGATGGCCTCGTCCTTCGCCTGGAAGAAGAGGCGATCTGCGGCGTCGAGTTGCCTGAGAACCCGCCCTATTACCGCCGCAGCCTCGCGAGCGGCAAGCCGATCATCGAGGTGACTCCCACGATCGAGTGGGGTTACTTGATCTATCTCACCGTCTACCGGAAGTGCCAGTACTTCGGAAAAGGCGAGGAATGCCGCTTCTGCGACATCAACGAGAACTACCGCCAGCAGGTGGCCGCCGGGCGGCCGTATCAAACGGTCAAGGACCTCGGCGAGATGCTGGAAGCCCTCGCGATCGTCAACGAGGAGGACCGCGAGCGGCGCAGCCGGGCCTACACGATCACGGGCGGCGCCGTCACGGTGAAGCTGAAAGGGGAATCGGAGGTCGATTTCTACCTTCAGTACGCCGCGGCGATCGAGGGGAGGTTCCCGGGTCGCTGGATCTCGAAGATGGTCGTCCAGGCTCTGCCGCGCGAGGACCTCCTCCGATTCCGCGAGGCAGGCGTAAAGATCTACCACCCGAACTACGAAGTGTGGGATCCGCGGCTTTTCGGCCTCCTCTGCCCGGGAAAGGAGCGCTTCATCGGGCGCGATGAGTGGATCCGGCGCGTCGTGGACGCCGCGGAGGTCTTCGGTTCCTCCCGCGTGATCCCGAACTTCGTCGCCGGCGTGGAGCTTTCCCGGCCGCACGGTTTCGAGACGGTCGAGGCCGCGCTCCGTTCGACCGGCGCGGGGCTCGAGTTCTTCATGTCTAAGGGGATCTCTCCGCGCTTCACCGTCTGGTGTCCGGAGCCCCTGAGCGAGCTGGGTACGGACCAGGGTCCGGCCCCTCTCGAGTATCATGCCGGGCTCTTGCGCCTCTGGCGCGACACCCACGCTCGGCATCGCCTCCCCGTGCCGCCGGGCTACGGAGAGCCGGGCGCGGGGCGCGCCATCTTCTCGGTCAGCTCATTCATGGACGTGATCGACCCCGCCACGCCCGTGGCTCCCGTGTGAATCAAGGGGGACCCCCGGTTGCAGCACCGCGGGCGAATGCGGAGGGCGGATTGCAATGGGTTTTTTCGGCCGTTACCATTGCGCCCTCACTTCCATGAAGATTCGATAGCCGTTTTGGGGGCAGAACCGATCCCATCAAGCGATTCAAGATGGGAAGCGAGCCGTGAAGCCGGTTTCCGAGTCTCGCCGACTTTGTCTTCATGAAGCGAGAAGAAGGAGAAGGCGGAGGTGATCCCGCCTTCCAGAACGAAGGAGAAATGGTTTTCCCGAACGACGAGGAAGCGACGCGCCCGGAAAGAAAAACGGTATCGCCTCTGGCGCCGCTCTTCCTTCTTCTCCTCCCGCTTCTTCTCTCCGGGTGCGGTCCGGTGCTGATCGTGGGGGCCATCATTCTGGCGGTCACGCTTTCCGACGATGATGGAGATGGTTGCTCCATTGCCGGCGACATGGTCAACGTGACCCTGCGGGGGACGGTCCGGTATCAGAACCGCCCGGAGGATCCTCGGACCGGTCCCCCTGTGCTGACCCCCGTGCGGGGGGCACGCGTCGAGATCCTCCGTATCAACTGCGGGGAGGAGGTCATCGCGGCGGTGGAGACGGCCGACGACGGGACCTACCAAGCCAGCGCCGATACGCCGAGCGGGTCGACGCTGCGGGTTTCCGTCCTGAGCCAGCGGGTCGCTTCCGGGTCCACGGTGACGGTGCGGAACAACCCCACCGAACGGCTCGTCTACTCGCTGGAGAGCGCGGACATCTCCTTGAACACGGACGCCGTCCAGGCGCAGACGATCGACCTCGATATCTTGATGGATTGCCAGGTCCAGCTTGCCGGCGCATTCAACCTCCTCGACGAGGCCGTCCGGGATTTCGAGGCGATCGCGGGGATTCTTCCCCCCTCGGCTCCGCCTCTGACCATTCTCTGGGAGCTGGGAGATCCGGACGGCACGTTCTTCTCCGTCTCGGGTTCCGATCTCACCGGCGATGGGCTCGGCGGCGATCCGTTCATCCAGATCCGCGGCGGAGCCTTTCTGGCAGGATGCTTCAACACCGACCCCTTCGACGATTCGCTCATTGCGCACGAGTTCGGGCACTACATCGCGTTCTCCTACTCGCGCGACGACTCGCCGGGGGGCCCGCACGGCGTCGCCGAGCTGCTCGACCCGCGGCTCGCCTGGAGCGAGGGTTGGGCCGACTTTTTCTCCGGGATGGCGCGCTCGAACCCGGAGTTCATCGACTCGTTCGAGGATGTCCTCGGCTGTTCCGGGCTCTGCAATATCTTCTCGTTCTCCATCGAGACCAAGAGCGCGTCGTGCCTTCCCTTGAGCTGCTGCGAGGGGATCGGCAGCGAGGAGGCGGTCGGAGCCCTCCTCTGGGACCTGTTCGACTCGATCAACGACGGAGGGGACGTCGCGCAGATTCCCGCTGCGGACATGCTGGCGGCCCTCTCCGAACTCCAGACGCACCGATTCGTCTACGTGGGGGACTACATCGAAGAGATCCGAGCCCAGGTTCCGGGACAGCAGGCGGCCATCGACGCCTTGGTCTTGCGGGAGGACATGGAATCCGATCCCGGGACCGTCGTCCCGTTTCCCTCCGACTTTCCTTCGCTCACGGTTTCCGGTAACTCGCTCGATGCATCGGCGATGGGCGAGGTCAACGGCTGCGACAACCTCCCCTGCAAGCAGCACGTCGAGAACTATATCGAGTCGAGCGACTTCTACGAGGTTCAGATCCCCGGCTCGCCGGGCCAGCCGGGGACTTTCCGCGCGGACCTGACAATTTCCGGAGGTCCGTTTGCATTCTGCGAACGCGAGGTGCAACTGCGGGTCTACAACGAGGCCCAGACATTCCTCTACACGACGGAGGGGCAAACGGGCCTCGCGAAGAGTCTCGTCTTCTCGTTCGATGCCGAGTTCAGCCGCGGCTCCTTCTTCCTCGTCGAAGTGGCGGGCGACGTCGCTACGCTCGCGACCGGCCGCGGCCAAAAGGGCGACTACGACGTGGTGATCGATGTGCAGTGACCGCAGGCGGTCGTTTAGCAGTCGCTGGGCGGCCGCGAGCCTGCTCTTTCTCCTGATCCCGGCGTGCGGAGAGGCTCGCGGACGGGCTGGAGCCCAAGTTCCAGCAGTAGGGACGGCTCGCGAGACTCCCCGCCGAGCCTTGACTGTCCTCCAGCCCCGCGGGGTGGTCCGGGTTCCGTTCAAGGTCCGTCTCAATGCCCGCATGGAGACCGAGGAGCGCTGTGAGGTCGTTCTCGACGTTCAGGCGCCCCAAGGCGGCCCGGCGGAGGTAGAATTCAGCCTGCCTGGAGAGATCAGCGCCGTGGAAGGCGAAATCCTCCGGCGGCCGGTACTGAGGCCCGACGAGGTCCGCCGGGAGCGCCTCCTGGTCCAGGTGCCGCCGGAGGGGCATTATCTCTTGGGGGTGATCGTGATCATCGAAGGCCGCCGCTCGGAAGCGTTCGTTCGCTTCGGAGAGCCTCCGACCGCGGAGGAGAAAGGTCTCCGGACGCGCCAAGGGGCCGGCGGGGACCGCGTGTTGAGGGTTGGTCCGGAGGACCTGCAGGGTCCTTCGCCCCGAGGCAGGTGACTGGCTGTGCCGAAAGAGACGATTCTGGTCATCGAGGACGACAGGGACATCGTCGAGATCATCCAATACAACTTCGAGCGGGAAGGGTATCGCGTGATCACCGCAGCCAACGGAGAGAAAGGGCTGGACCTCGCCAAGAGCCGCCGGCCCGCGCTGATCATCCTCGATCTC
>Ga0187893_10007691_pt1 | contig 17482 bp, 6 predicted proteins | sample MA1701074metaG_FD_139574 | JGI IMG/M metagenome (GOLD analysis project Ga0187893, IMG submission 139574) | White microbial mat communities from a basaltic lava cave in the Kipuka Kanohina Cave System on the Island of Hawaii, USA - MA170107-4 metaG ... | reverse complement strand
GCGGGCACCCGGCGGCTCCGGCGGTCCGCGGCTGCGCCATTGCTCGCCGCTCCCGTCGCGCCTCGCCTGACGCCAAAATCGCTCCGGCAAACCCTAGCCGGACTTATGAACGGGAGCACTTAGCGGCGCGGGGTTCGTCGTCGATCGACATCTTCGTCTGCTCCAGGGACTTGATCCTTACCCTCGCTTTCAGGACCCGCGCGACTCGCGCACCCCAATGCAACGCCAAGGAGCATCCACCAAAGTCTGGCTGATTCACTCAAGGCGGTCACGATTGGTCTCTTCCCCGCGGCCACGGCATCAGCGGTGGCAGCGCCTGATCTTCAAGGAGCGCGGCGAGGTCCTTCGTACTCCAGCGGCGAGGTTGAAGATCAGCATGTCCTCCCCTCACGCCAGGATCCCCCTCACCACCTCCCCGTGCACGTCCGTGAGCCGCCTCCGGATGCCGTTGTGGTAGAACGTGAGCTTCGTGTGGTCGAGGCCGAGGAGGTGGAGGATCGTCGCGTGGAAGTCGTAGACCGTGACGGGATCCTCGGCGACGGCGTAGCCGACCTCGTCGGTCTTCCCGTGGCGGCAGCCGGCTTTCACGCCGCCGCCGGCGAGCCACGCCGTGAAGGCGAGCTGGTGGTGGTCGCGCCCCTTGCCACCGATTCCTTCCGTGATCGGCGTCCTGCCGAACTCGGTCGTGAAGATGACCAGCGTGTCGTCGAGCATCCCGCGGGACTTCAGGTCCCTGAGGAGTCCGGCCACGGGCCGGTCGAGCGACGCAGCCTGACGGGTGTGGTTCTCGACGACATCCTCGTGAGCGTCCCAGTTGATCCGCGGCGAGCCGAAGGCCCCTCCGTGGTAGAGCTGGACGAAGCGCACGCCGCGCTCGAGGAGCCTCCGCGCGAGGAGGCAGTTCCTCCCGAAGCCCTCGGTGACCTTCGAATCGAGTCCGTAGAGCCGCCGCGTCGCCTCGCTCTCGCCCTCGAAGTCGGTCGCCTCGGGGATGCTCGCCTGCATCCGCGCGGCCAGCTCGTAGGAGCGGATCCGCGCCGCGAGCGTCGTGTCGCCAGGGTGGGCTTCAAGGAAGCTGCGGTTCATCGCGTCGAGGAAACGCAGGCCTGCACGGCGGCCGCCCGCAGAGACTCCGGGCGGAGTTTCGAGGTCGGCCACCGGCGGCCCCTTCGAGCGGAACGCCACCCCCTGGTGGTTGGCCGGCAAGAAACCCGAGGTCCAGTTGATGGACCCTCCCGCCGGCACGCCGCGCGGATCGGGCAGCACCACGAACGCCGGCAGGTCCTGGTTCTCCGAGCCGAGGCCGTAGGAGAGCCACGCTCCGAGAGACGGGAAGCCGTTCATCGTGAAGCCGGAGTTCATCTGGAACGCGGCCGGCGTGTGGTTCGAGCTTTTCGCCACCATCGAGTGGATGAACGCGATGTCGTCGGCGCAGTCCCCCACCGCGGGGAACAGCTCGCTCACGAGCATGCCGCACTGGGCCCGCCGCGCGAAGCGGAACGGGCTCTTCATCAAGCGCCCGGGCTTCCCGAAGAACGTATCGATCTTGCCCTTCCCGGTCAGCTCCTTCCCGTGGTGGCGCTCGAGATCGAGCTTGTGGTCAAAGGTGTCGATGTGACTCACGCCGCCCATCGCGAAAATCTCTACGACCCGCCGGGCCCGGGGAGGGAAGTGAGCTCCCTGTGGGGTCGAGCGCTCCCCGACCTTGTCGGCCGGCGAACCCTCGACCGCTCGCGCGTCGCGGTCGCAGAGCCACGCCAAGGCAAGCGCGCCGAGGCCGCCCCCCGCCCGCCAGAGGAAGTGGCGGCGCGGGAGGAGAGATGGGCCGCCATCGATCGGTGCGCGAACTGTGTCCATCGGGTCACCTCTGATAGAGGAACTCGCTCGAGTTGAAGAGCGCCCACGCGAGGCTCTCGAGGCCGTGGTCGCGGCAGAGGTCGGCCGCGCGGCGCGCTTCGTCCTGCGAGGGGGCCCGCGCCAGGGCGAGGCGATAGGCCCGATCGATCCGGTCCGCCGGCGAGTCCGCGTACTCGCGCACGACCCTCTCGGCGAGCCGGCGGCCCTGGCGCTCGACGAAGGAGTCGTTCATCAAAGCCAGGCTCTGGAGGGGCGTGGTCGTGATCGCCCGCTGCGGAGTCTTCGTCGATGGATCCGGGCAGTCGAGGGCATCGAGCACCGGGTCTCGGGCCGAGTGGACGACGTGACGGTAGATCGTCCGGCGGTTGTACTCCGCCCCCTCGGGATCCGTGGGAGTGTAGAGGTAGGAGTTGAAGATCTCGACCGTGAACGGCCGGAAGCCCGGGCCGTACATCTTTAAGTTCAGCTCGCCGCTCGCCGCAAGGAGCGAGTCGCGGATGGCCTCGGCCTCGAGCCGTCGTGCGCCGAAGCGCCCAAGTAAGCGATTCTCGGCGTCAATGGCGGCGGCGCGCGCGTCGCCGCGCGACGACTGGCGGTACGTGCTCGAGAGAACGATGAGCCTCTGGATCCTCTTCACGCTCCACCCTCCATCGATGAACTCCCTCGCGAGCCAGTCGAGGAGCTGCGGGTGGCTGGGCGGCTCGCCGTTTCGGCCGAAGTCGCTCGTGGCGGCGGCGATGCCCCGGCCGAAGTGGTAGTGCCAGATGCGGTTCGCCATCACACGTGCGGTGAGGGGATTTTCCGGGCTCGCCACCCATTCGGCGAACCTCAGCCGCCCGAGCCCCTCGGAGGCCCCCGCCGGCAGCGCGAATTCGCTCGGAGGAGCCGCGACCGCCGAGAGCCCGCCCGGCGAGACTTCCTCGCCGCGCTTCTCCACGTCGCCCCGGATGAGGACGAAGCTCGCCTCGGGCTTCTCGGGAGCGCCCGCGTAGACCATCGGCAGCCGCTCGGCCTCCCGGAGAAGCTGGCGCTCGCGCGCGAGAGTCTTCTTGAGCTTCGCCCGCTCGGTTCCCTCCGTGTCGCTCATGGCGCGGGCGATTTCCTCCTCGGAGATGCCGCCGTGGCCCCCGCGGAAGGAGGCCTCGACCTCCGCCGCGCTCAGCGCGCGGTCGTAGAGGCGCGCCTCCTCGATCTCTCCCTCGAAGAAGCCGCTGGCGGCGCCGGTGTGACGCAGGCCGAGGAGTACGCGCGCTCCTCCCGCAGGGAACGCCGGCGGGCGGTCCTGTGGAGCGTACTCGGCTCCGTAGAGCTTTCCGTTTCGGTAGACGGCGATCCGGCCGTCCGGAGAGTACGCGATGGCGACGTGGACCAGCTCGCTCGGCCGCGCGGACTCGGTCGGACCATCGAGGTCCCGCGTGCGGGTGTAGTTGTCGCTGCCCGCAAGCCACGAGCGATCCTTGCGCTCGCCGAAGACGACCGCGTCGAAGACCCGGCCATCGGGAGTCTCCACGGAGATGACACCGCCCCCCTTCTGGTCGAGGCGGGCGAGCGCGACCCAGGCTTCGAGGGTCTTCGCCTTGAGGGGCCGGGCGAGCGGCTCGCTGCGGAGGAACGCTCCGCCTCCAGCGAGGCGCAGCCGGCCGCCCGAGACCGCCGCGCCGCCCTCGAGGGATCCGCGAATCGCTCCGATCTCGTCGTCCGCGCCGGCATCGAAGCTCCAGCGGGCGATCGGGAGCGGAAGCGGAGCCGCCGGCCGCCCTCTCTTCTCGGCGATCCGGGCCCGCGGAGCCTTCTCGATGGCCGCGAGCTTGCCTTCGAGCGCGGAAATGGCGGCTGCACGCCGCCGGGAATCCTCTTCCTGCACCCGCATCTCATCGGGCGGAAGGAGCGATCGCTCCCCGTGCCGCACGGCGCCGAAGACGGCCCTGACGCGGTAGTAGTCGCGCTGCGGGATCGGATCGAACTTGTGGTCGTGGCAGCGCGCGCAGTTGACGGTCATGGCGAGAAAGGTCTGCGAGACCGCCGAGATCGTGTCCTCAAGCTCCTCCTCGCGCGCGCGGGCCTTCATCACCTCGCTCTTCGAGATCTTGAAGCCGGCCTCGTCCCAAGGACCCGCGACGAGGAAGCCCGTCGCGGCGATGCCGTCTCTCGTCTCGGGCTCGAGGACGTCGCCGGCGATCTGCTCGGTGATGAAGACCGTGTAGGGCTTGTCCTCGTTGAAGCTCCGGATGACGGAGTCGCGGTAGGGCCAGGCGTGGTCGCGGGGCTTGTCGAACTCGAAGCCGTGGCTCTCCGAGAAGCGGGCGACGTCGAGCCAGTGGCGAGCCCACCGCTCGCCGTAGCGCGGCGAGGCGAGGAGCCGGTCGACGAGCCGCTCGTAGGCCGCCGGCGAGGCGTCGGCGAGGAATTCATCGACCTCCTCGAGGGTCGGGGGGAGGCCGAGGAGGTCGAGCGAGAGGCGGCGGATAAGCGTCGCGGGATCAGCGGGCGGCGCCGGCTGGAGGCCGGCGGCTTCGAGCTTCTCAAGGATGAAAACGTCGATGGCGTTCTGCGCCCAGCCGGCATCCTTGGGAGCCGGGATCGAGGGACGCGAGAGCGGCTTGAGCGACCACCACACGTCTCCTCCGTACGCGGAGGAGGCGATCAACCCGACGAAGATTGTCAGGAACACGCCGGAGAGCCTGCGATCGAGGCCTTGAGTCGTCCTCCTTCCCATGGCCCGTGATTCTACTCCCACGCCCGCTCGCCGGGAAACGGCCTGCGAGTTTCAATACGATCAGGAACCCTGCCGGCACACGACCTTGCAATGCACGTACTGGCTTCCGGGCCTTACCTCGCACCGGACCTCGCAGTCGCCCTCGAAGTCGATCGTCTCCTCCGTCCGCAGGACGTCGATGCTCGGCATCCCGCCGGGGTTCATCCAATCGACAGGGAACTCGAACCCCAACCCCCTGACCGAGGCGTCCGGCCGGGTGGACCCACGATCGATCAGGCGAAGGTCGCTCGCGGAGATCAGGGAACGATGGGAAATCGACAGCGCCCTTCCTCGACTCGGTCCCTCGCCCGACAGGAAGACTTGTGCCGAGCCTCGATGGCTCGCCCCGCCCATCCCGGTCACACGCAGGTAGGCCGCGGAGGGGGGACGGCGTTGTCCGAGCTGCGGAAAATCCAGGGAGATATCGATCTCCCATGTACGCGCGGCGGCCAACGGCTCATCCGGATTGAAAACGACTTCACGCTCGACCCCAAATCCGTGGCCGGGGCCGGCTCCCGCTATGATCTCGCCTCGACAGATGCAGCGCTGGCCGTCCCAGTGGCAGTTGGGGCCGCAGTTGTTCGCGCCGCCGGGCCCGGACCCGACGATGATTCCGCCCATGGGGCCCGGCCAGAAAACATCGATTTCCTTTTCGACGACCCCGATCTCCGTGATCAGCGCTCCGTCCCGCCTCGTCCACGGCGAGTTGCCCGCAAACGCGAAGGGGTCCCCGAGGTTCCTCGCATCGCCCCAGACGCCGCGAGGGTCGCGTGAGACGTAGCGGCCGGCCCTGGGGTCGTAGTACCGCCCTCCCATGAGGTAGAAGCCCGATTCCTCGTCGTAGAGGCCGCCGCGGAAGAGGATCTGGTTCCCGATGGCCGATCGGGCGATGGCGTTGCGCGAGGGATCGAGGAATACCTTCCCGCCGAAGTCCCCAAAGTCGTAGCGCTCGACGACCGACCCCTGGCCGTCCGTGATCGCCACGACGCTGCCGAGGTCGTCCTGGTGGAAGTAGTAGTCTATGCCGCCCCGGCGCACGGTGACGGGACAGGCATCGACAATGACGATCGAGGCGCCGCCGAGCGCATCGCCGTAGACGTAGGTTGCGATCGATTCAGCAGTCAATCCCTGCTCCTCGATCAGCCTCGACCCGTCGTAGAAGTAACGCACGATCGTGAACTTGCCGTCTTTCTCGATCCTCTTCTGAATCCTGCGGCCGAAGACGTCGTACGCGTAGGTCCCGACGACGCCCGAGGCGTGATGGAAGCCGACCATCCGGTCTCCGGAGTCCCAAAAGATCTCGCAGTTGGGCTCGAACACCGCCTCGTCGATCTGCGTGAGGTTTCCGTTCCTGTCGTAGAGGCGGCCGTCCGACGGTGTGGACGTGTACTGATTCATCTGCAGGTCCGCCGGGTCCGGGACCGTGTTGCTCATGGTGTACTGGCCCGCGTCGGGTCCGCCGGAGACCCGCATCCGGTTCCCGACGCCGTCAAGCTGGTAGTCGACCTGGAGCGTGGCCTGACCCGCCGTTCGGGAGGAGCCGACGAGTCTGTGGAGCGAGTCGTAGCGGTAGCCGACGGTTTCCGCCACGGGACAATCGGTCCGCGCGATCCTCCGGTGGGCCTGGTCCCAGGTGAAGGTCCGGTGGTCGAAGACGGCCGCGCTCTTCAAGGGATCCAGGGTGTGCTGGACATTCACAACGTGGCGGGCCTTGTCGTGCTCGAAGAGGGCGCGGGTGTTGTTCGCCAGGTCTTGCGCCTGGAGTCGGGTAGGGCCGAAGTAGTGGTTTCGGCCCACCAGCTCCTCCAGCTCGTTGATCACCGCCGGACGGCCGAGGGCGTCGTAGCTATAGGTGATGGTCCGCCCGCCGGGATACTTCATCGAGAGGACGTTCCCCTCGCCATCCCGGGTGTAGTCGATCGCCTGGCCGTTCTGCGTCTCCCGCAGGATGCCGGAGAGCGAATCGTAGCTCCTCGTCACGACCGAGTCGTCGTCCTCCCCGCGCACGATCCGCGAGAGGCCGTCGTAAGCGAACAGGACGAGCGTCGTGTCTGCCGACACGCCGGAGCCCGGTTCGATCTCCCGCCGAACGAGGCGGTTCAGGAGGTCGAAGTCCTGCCGGATGAGGGTCCCGTTGGGATCGCGGGACTCGATGGGGTTATCGTGGACGTCGAATTTCGACGTACGGATCGTCCCGTCGGCGAACGTCGTCGAGATCCGCCGGTTCAGAGGGTCGTACGCGTAGGTCGTCGCGCTGCCCCTCGGGTCCTCGACGCGGACCAGACGGGAGCTGTCGTCCCACGTGTACCGAGGCGCGATGACCTCGCCCGCCGGCGTTCCCGAGCCGGTCCCGTCGCTCGTCAGGGCGTGGCGGATGTGCAGGAGGCGGCTCAGGCCGTCGTAAACATAATGGGTCACGTTCCCGGGGTCCGAGGGGCACACGCGTAGGCCGTCGAGGCGCATCGTGAGGTTGCCGCGCGAGTCGTAGCGGTAGTCGGTGATGCTCCCGCCGGCGTCGATCCGGCGGACCAGGCGGTCGAGGTTGTCGTAGACAAACTGGTCCTTGAAGGTCTCATCGGGGCTGCCGAGGTCAGACTTCTCGACTCGGGTCACCGCGATGCGGTTTGAATTCCTGTCCCAGTCCTCGACGATGGAGTTTCCCTTCGGATCCGTCACGCGGATTCTGCGGTTGGCCGTGTCGAAGCTGAAAAGTGTCTCGTGGCCGTTGTCGTCGGTCACCGAGAGGATCTGGGAATTGGCGCTCCAGCGGAACCGCGTCGTGGACCTGCCGTCGCCGATGGATTTGCCGGTGGAGTCGAGAAGTGCACCCTCGCGCACCTCATTCCGGTCCATGGCGTCAAAGGTGAACGAAATATCCTCGAGGTGCATGTCCTGCTGGCCGCCCGGGAGATCGACCGCTTCTCCCATCAAACGCTTGCGAGTCCGATTCCCGCTCGGGTCGTACTCGTAGAGCCTCTCGTTGCCCATCGAGTCCGTGGCCCGGACGAGCCGGTCGAAACCGTCGTACGTCCGCCGGTGGGTTCGCGGCAGCAGCTCCTCCAGCTCCGTGATGACCGTTAGGTTGCCGTTCGGGTCGTAGTCGAACTGGGTGGTCGACTGCGCCGGGTGGCCGGCGGCCCGGATGCGACGAAAGACCTTGTTTCGTTCGTCGTGAAGGACCGCGAGCGTGTTCTCGGGCTGGGGGCCCGAGGTCGCCGGGTTCTGGTCGCCTCGCGTCGCCTCGCCGAACCGCGTCAGGACGAGGTTCTGGTTGGCGTCGTACTCGAACTCCGTGACGACGGCTCGGCCCGGGTCGACCTCCTCGGTCTTGCGGACGAGCTGGTTCAGCACGTCGTAGGCGTAAAGCGTCGTGAAGGCCGCGTTCGCCTGGAGGACGCCCTGGTCATCCTTGTTCTGGAGATCGACCCGAAAGAGGTTGTCGTTGCCGTCCCAGAAGAAGTCATCGAACCAGCGGTGTCCGCTTCCGTCCTCGACCTCCCGCGAGGTCTTCCGCACGAGCTGGTCGAGCTGGTTGAACGTAAAGAGCGTGTCGTGGCCCCGCGGGTCGATGATCCTCGTGACGTTCCCGACGAGGTCGTGCTCGTACCTCGTGGTCAACTCGAAGCCGCCGATGTCGACGGCGTCCTGTTCGATGTACCCCGTCTGAGGGCCGCTCGAGGAGTAGGTGAACGCATCCCGGCGGCGGTGACCGCTTCCGTCATCGGGGTGGACGTGGAGCGTCATCTGCCCGAACTGGTTGTATTCGAAGTCCTCTTGGATCTCCGGGATCCGGTGCTGGGTGCGGAGGCGGTTTCCGTGGTCGTCGTACTGGTGAATGGTCACGTTCCCGCGGGCATCCGTGTGCCGCGTGACAAAGTTCGAGCCGCAACAGGACCCGAAGTCTGCGTCGTACTCGAAAAGCTCGGTGATGAGAGCCTGGTCGCCGGCGGGCTGGTGGCTGCCAGGGAGGCGGTGGATCTCGCGGAGGCTCCCGCGAGCGAGATAGGAGGCGTTCGGGTCCAGGTCCGACTCGTAGACGTACCGGGTGATGTTCCCGTTGGGGAACGTCGTCTCGGTGATGAGGAAGTCCGCGTTCCAGTCGATCTTCGTCGTGAATTGTGGAGGGTCGGTTGCGCGCAGCCTCCCGGTCGGTCGGTTCACGGCGAGCGTCGTGGGGGCCCCGGGGTCGGCGCGGCCCGTGAAACCTTGCTTGAGGACCAGCCGGTTCTGATCGTCGAAGAAGGACTCCGTCACGTTGCCCATGCGGTCATTGACGATCGTGCGGAGCACAGCTTGCTGGTTTTCCTGACTGGGCTTTTCGGCGGCGTAGGACCAGTCGATGGAGTCGCCTGGGTTCCCCCAGACCTGCCGGACGATCCGATCGTTGTCGAGGTCGTTCTGCGTCATGTAGGTGTTCCGCAGCCAGGTCTGGCCCTTCGGATCGGTGATCGTGAGGAGGTTGTGGTTCAGCGCATCGTCGGCGAAACCTTTCGAGTACGTGAAGACCGTGGTCTTCCCGTTCGGGAAGTCGTTCCCCGCCGGCGTCCCGGTCACGGCCGGCGTCGTCGCCGACTTCAGGTCCCCCGCGGAGCCGCCCGCGTCGCCGTCTCTGTAGTAGGCATACTGCACTTTACGACCTGCGAAGTCGGTGACGCTCTCGATGAACCCCTCTGGGTTGTGGGCGATGACCACAAGCCGATCGAGGGTGTCGGAGACCTGGAACAGGCGCCCCGACGCGTCGTAGGAAAAGTTCATCGTGTTGCCGTTTCGGTCGGTGACGCTGCGGATCTTCCCAGCGCGCGGGCCACCGTCGAGCGGATGGAAGAGCCAGGCTCCGCCGCCGGCGAACCGGAGCTTGTAGGAGCCGTCGAGTTCGTTCGTCAGCTCGCGAAAGAAGCCTCGGCGGACGTAGGGCGCCGCCGTGCCGCCGGGAACGGCCTCGTAGCCGTCCGCCCGTGTGTTTCCGTCGTGGAGAACGATCGCATCGCCCATCAGCTCGATCCAGATGTTGTAGGAGAAGTCCCACCCGTTCCCCATCGCCGTCTTCGGACCGATCCGTGAGCGGTATTTCAGCGCCCAGACGAAGTCGAGCCCGCGCCCCTTGATCCGCAGGCTCTGTTGCTCGATGAAGAACTCGCCCGAGAACCCGTAGACGCCGTGGGAAAGGCCGGCGCCGCTCTTCTGGCACCCAGCCCCGCCCGAAGGGTCGGCCGGCGGACACTCCGGCGGCTCCGTGAGGTTGGACTCCGCCGGCAAGGGCCCATCGATGGAGAAGTCCCTGCGCTCGGTGGCGCTGAGCCTGTCGTTGTCCGTCACCGTGAGGACTACCGTGAATCGGCCGGCGGCGGCGAACGTGTGAGCCGTGATCGCTCCTGCCCCCTTGGCGCCGTCGCCGAAGTCCCATTCGAAGTCCGTGATCGTCCCGTCGGGATCGAACGAGGCCGAGGCGTCGAAGTCCACGGTCAGCGGGGCTCGACCCCCGAGCGGAGCGGCCGTGAACGAGGCCGTGGGGACGTCGCCCGGGGGCACTCTGACAATGATTCCCCTCTCGGCGGTCCCTGCGCTCCCCATGTTGTCCGTGGCGGTGAGCTTCGCCGTGTGGGCGCCGGGAGACGGATAGACGTGGCTCACGGCGACTCCAATCCCCATCGCGCCATCCCCGAAGTCCCATTCGTACTCGGCGATCGCGCCGTCGGCGTCCACCGACGCCGAAGCGTCGAACCGCACCTCCAGGGGGGCGGGGCCCGACTCCGGCGCCGCGGAGAACGACGCAACAGGCGGACGGTTCGAGCCGGTGCAGTCCGTGTGGTCCCGGCAGCCGAGGCTGTCCGGCGTGAGGTCGATTCCGCAGATGACGAGCGGGAAAGGGGGCGCAGCGCCAGCCAGGAACTGCCAGTTCGCGGTGGCGACCGGATCCGTCAGATCGAGATCGCCGCTGTCGTTGGCGTCGGCGGCGTCCATGCAGTCCGGAGGAATCCCTCCAAGGAACAAGAAGTTGAGGGTGAACACGATGTCCGTCAGGTCGTGTGCCCCATCGCCGTTCGAGTCTGCCCTCCGGAAGCTCGATTGCGCGTAGGCCGGGGGAATCCAGCAGAGGGAAACAAGAAGTAAGCAGGTTGCAATCCGAGTTCTCATGGCGACCTCCAGTCGAAGGACGAATCCGACCCCGTACGGGAATGGGCGCCGAGCGGGACATCGATGGCCCGACAAAACCGGATGAGGGGCCGTCCCTGGCGGCGGAAGGAGGTTTCGGACTACCATCGGGGCCGATGGCACCGCCGGACCTACGAGATTGGGGCTCGTTTCGCAGCTATCTCTGTCTCATCGCTCGCCTTGAGCTCGGCCCGCGCCGCCGCCAGAAGATCGACCCGTCCGACGTCGTGCAGCAGACCCTTCTCGAGGCCCACGCCTCGATGGCGGGCTTCAAGGGAGGCGATGCGGCGCAGCAGGCGGCCTGGCTCCGGAGGATCCTGGCGCGGAACCTCCTCGATGCCGCTCGGGACCAGAAGCGCTTGAAGCGCGACGCCGGGCGCGAGCGGTCGCTGGATGAAGCGCTGGAGGAGTCCTCGGCGCGCCTGGGAAAGCTCCTCGCCGTCGATCAACCTTCGCCGAGCGACATCGCTTCTCGGGATGAGGAGCTGGTCCGGCTGGCCGAAGCCCTCTCGGCACTCCCCGGCGACGCTCAGGAGGCCCTCGTCTTGCGGTATTGCGAGGGAGCGAGCCTTGTCGAGGTCGGCGAGCGGCTCGGCGTGAGCCGGAAGGTCGCGGCGCGCCTCCTCCGGGAGGGGCACGAAGCCCTCCGGCAGAAGCTCAAGGACTCGGTGTAGGCGATGACCGAACCGCCGCGGGAGGATCCGCACCCTCGCGACCGCAAGGAGCGGCTCGACGAGGTCATCGCCGACTACTTCGAGGCGATCGATTCCGGCGCTCCCCCGGACCCCGAGAGCCTCTTGAAGAGACATCCCGACCTCGCCGAGGAGCTGAAAGCGTTCTTCGCAAGCGATCGGCGGCTCCATCAGCTCGCCGTCCGGTTTTCGCCCGGTATTTCCGCCGCCCTCGGTCCCAAGCGCGGCGAGCGCTTCGGCGACTACGAGATCGACGGAGAGATCGCTCGAGGAGGCATGGGGGTCGTCTACCGCGCCCGGCAAGTGAGCCTCAAGCGGCCGGTGGCCTTGAAGATGATCCTCGCGGGGCGGCTCGCCTCCGATGAAGAGGTCCGCCGCTTCCAGCGCGAGGCCGAGGCCGCCGCCCGGCTCGACCATCCGAACATCGTCCCGATCTACGAGATCGGCGATCACCAGGGCCAGCGCTTCTTCTCGATGAAGCTCATCGAGGGCGGTTCGCTCGCGGAGAGCATCGAGCGCGGGTTGGAGGACGTGCGCGCCGCGGCGCAGGCGATCGAGACCGTCGCCCGGGCGGTTCACTACGCACACCTGCGCGGGGTCCTTCACCGCGACTTGAAGCCGGCGAACATCCTCCTCGACTCCGGCGGCCAGCCTCACGTGACCGACTTCGGCCTTGCGAAGGCTCAGGACGGAGACCGGAGCCTGACGCAGACCGGGGCCATCGTCGGGACGCCCACCTACATGTCGCCGGAGCAGGTCGAGGGGAAACGGGGGAGGACCGGGCCTCCATCGGACGTCTACAGCCTCGGCGTGATCCTCTACGAGCTGCTCGCGGGGCGGCCGCCGTTCAAGGAGGAGTCGTCGATCGACACGCTGCGCGCGATCCTGGAGAAGGAGCCCGAGCGTCCGAGCGCGATGAACGCTCGCGTCCCGCGCGACCTCGAGACGATCTGCCTCAAGTGCCTGGCGAAGGAGCCGGGCCGGCGCTATGCGAGCGCGGGCGCTCTGGCCGATGACCTGCAGCGCTTTTTGGCTGGAAGGCCCATCGAGGCCCGCCGGACCTCCGCGGTCGAGAGGACGTGGCGCTGGTGCAAGCGCAATCCCGCTCTTTCCTCCATGACGGCCGCGGTGGCGCTGCTCCTCGTCGTCCTGACGGTCGTCTCGGCGACGTACGCCTGGCGACTGCGCATCGAGAGCGCGGAGAAGACGGAGAGGCTGCGCGAGGCCTACTTCGAGCGGGCCCGCGCCGGACGCTCGAGCGGGATGGCCGGCCGGCGGTTCGAGAGCCTGAAGGCCCTTGGGGAGGCGGCCCGGATCCGCCCCTCGATCGAAGAGCGCAACGAGGCGATCGGATGCCTGGCCTTGATCGATCTCCTCCCACTGCAGGCGGTGGAAACGCCTTTGATTCCCGGCTTCCGGCCTGCCTTGGCCATCCATCCCGATATGAAGCGGTACGCCTTCTGGGATCGAGAAGGGAAGATCTCCATCCGCCGCATCCAGGACGGGAGCGACGAGGCGAGCGTCGGCCCTCCCCTCCGCGGCGTGAACGGAGTCGAATTCAGCCCGGATGGGAGATTCCTGGCGGCATTCCTCCTCCCGAACAGAGGGATCAGCATCTTGAGTCTGGAGAATTCGAGCGAGGTCCTTCGCGAGTCGGGGGTGGACTACCGTGAAGCGGTTGATTTCCACCCCGACGGGCTCGAGGTCGCGGTGGGACACGAGGACGGGGCGGTCTCCATCCATCCGCTTCCGGGAAAACCACCCGCCGGCCGAGCTCCGCTCCGCGGGCCGGGGCCCATCCGTTCCGTGCGCTTCCGTCCCGATGGCCGGGCCATCGCCGTCGCCGCGACAGGCAGTCCGCAAGTTCGGGTCCTGGACGCTCGGACGGGAAGCGTCCTCCAGGAGATTTCTCCCACCGCCGCCACCTTTCCCCTCGCCACCTATACGATGGCCTGGCATCCGGCGGGGAATCTTCTCGCCCTGGGAGGCGAGGGAGAGATCACCTTCTGGGATGTCGCCACAGGCGAGAAGAGGCTGGTTCTTTCCGGAAACCAGGCCGCGGTCATCGACCTGGACTTCGATTTCACGGGGGTGTACCTGGCTTCCGCTAGCTACGACGGGACATCCCGGCTCTGGGACGTTTCGACGGGGAGGCAGCTCCTCCGAGGACCGCCCTCCTCGCGCGTCCAGTTCGGCCGAAGGGAAATGCTGCTGGGCAGCGTCCTCAACGGCGCCGACATCCGGGTCTGGAGGGTGGCCGAGAGCGCCGTCTATCGGGAGCTGCGAGAACCGAAGGTCGCTTCGCGCCGTCACTTCCACATCGACACCAGCCCCGACGAACGGCTCGCGGTTGTCGTCGGGTACGAAGGGGTCAGCCTCTGGGACCTGACTCGGCACGAATTGCGTGCGACCCTGCCGGTGGGAATGGTCGGCTTCGCATTCGTCGACCCAGGAGGAGATTCCCTCATCACCTGGGGAGCGGCCGGGCTCCACGAGTGGCCCATCACCGTCCTGCTTTCGAGCGAGGACGGGACTCACATGGCGGTCGGCCCGCCGCGTTCTCTCGGGCTTCGGGGAACCAATCCGGCGCGCGGGGCGGCCTCCCGCGATGGAAACGTCATCGCCCTCATGACCGAAGAGTTTCGAAACGGGGTCGTCTTCAACCGAAGGGAGGGGAGACGGCAGGCCCTTCTCGGCGGACTTCCGGGCTTTTGGTCCGTGGCGATCAGGCCCGACGGCCGCTGGGTCGCGGGGGGAACCAAGCCGGGTAAACTCGTGCGCATCTGGGATGCGGAGACCGGAAAGCCCGTGCGGGATCTCCCCGTCGAGGCCACGGCCAGAATCGCCTTCAGCCCCGACGGGGCGGTGCTCGCGTCCTGCGAACCGGCGCGGTACAGGTTGTGGGATCTCGATTCCTTCGAGGTGCGGACGGAGATTCCCCGCAGCGAGTCGCGGAGCAACCTGCCCGGCGATCTCGCGTTCTCCCCCGATGGGAAGATGGTGGCGGCCGCCGATACCATCCGGGGTGTGAAGCTCTTTGATGCGATCACGGGAGAATCGATCGCGGCGTTGGACTCTCCCGACCCGCACGTGGTCGCCATGGTCGAGTTCTCGCCCTCGGGGAAGCGGGTCCTCGTACTCGGCGGGGACAGCACGGTCCAGGTCTGGAACATCGAAAGCCTCCGGAGCGAGCTGGGGAGCCTCGGGCTCGCCTGGGAGCCGGCCCCCTCCTCTGCCGACGGCGGGCCGGCGCCGCCTCCACCCGTCCTTGTGGAGAAGATCGCGCTGGGCGACCTCGCCAATCCCAAGTCGGCCCCGACTCCCAAGAAGGAGTAGGTTCCGAGCGACCTTGTCACCCGGACCCGTCGTCTTGATTCCGCCGATTGAGCCGCTTCAATGAGCTGCCTGCGGGCTCGCTCGGGCCCGCGGAGTCGAACGGCGCGACGATTCGTCGGGCGAACGCGAGCGCCAGTGGAGATTGGATGCAAGACCAGCGCGATCGGAGCGCGATGACCGCCATCGATCCCGTCTGCGGCATGAAGGTCGACCCGGCCACCGCGGCCGGCTCGCTCGTTCACGAAGGCGTCTCGTACTACTTCTGCAATCCGAACTGCCTCTCTCGATTCCGGACGGATCCGGGCCGCTATCTCGGATCGACTTCACCCGCCGCCGCTCGGCCCGCTGCCGGAGCCCAGTTCACGTGTCCGATGCACCCCGAAGTGCTTCAAGTCGGTCCGGGGGCTTGCCCTTTCTGCGGCATGGCGCTCGAGCCGAAGGTCATCACGACCGATGACGCGCCGAGCGCGGAGGAGATCGCCATGGCCCGGCGGCTCCGATGGTCGCTCGTTCTGGCCGCGCCCGCGGTCCTGCTCGCGATGTCCGATATGATCCCGGGGCTCGAGCCGGCGCATCGCTTGCCCGCGGGGGTCCTCGCGTGGATTCAGCTCGTCCTGGCCACGCCCGTCGTCCTTTGGGGCGGCGCGCCGTTCTTCGCGCGCGCGCTCGAATCCTTGCGAGCGGCGAGCCCCAACATGTTCACGCTGATCGCCCTCGGCGTCGGGTCGGCATGGCTCTGGAGCGTGTTCGCGACGCTCTTTCCCCGGGCCCTACCCGCCTCCGCATTGAGCCACGATCAGCCGGCGGTCTATTTCGAAACGGCGGCCGCCATCACAGCCCTCTCGCTCCTCGGCCAGGTGCTCGAATTGCGTGCGCGGCGCCGCACCGGCGCCGCCATCCGCTCGCTCCTGGGCCTCGTCCCCAGGACGGCGCGGCGGCTCGCTGCCAATGACCGGGAGGAGGACATTCCCCTCGCGGCGGTGCGAAAGGGCGACCGGCTGCGGGTGCGGCCCGGCGAGAAAGTCCCCACGGACGGCGTCGTCATCGAGGGACGGAGCGCAGTCGACGAGTCCCTCCTCACCGGCGAGCCGATCCCCGTCGAGAAGACGGCCGGCTCCCGGATCTCCGGCGGCACGCTCAACGGCACGGGAGCGCTCATCATCCGCGCCGAGAAGCTCGCCGAAGAGACCCTCCTGGCCCAGATCGTCCGCATCGTCGGCGAGGCCCAGCGGAGCCGCGCGCCCATCCAGAACCTCGCGGACAAGATCGCGGCCGTCTTCGTGCCCGCGGTCCTCGCCGCTGCGGCGGCCACCTTCATCCTCTGGTTCGCCTACGGTCCTCCGCCGAGCCTCGCGCACGCGCTCGCGGCCTCCGTGGCCGTTCTCATCATCGCCTGTCCGTGCGCCCTCGGGCTCGCGACCCCGATGTCGATCACCGTCGGCCTCGGCCGCGGAGCGACGAGCGGGATCGTATTCCGGACCGGCGATGCGCTCCAAGCGCTAGCGACCGCCGACACGATCGTAGTCGACAAGACAGGCACGCTCACCGAGGGGAAGCCGCGGCTTGTCGCGGTCGAGACTCCCGCGGGAGGAGAGGAAAAGGAAATGCTCGCCCTGGCGGCGGGCATCGAGCGCGCCAGCGAGCATCCGCTCGCGGCGGCCATCCTTGCCGGAGCCGAGGCGCGCGGCATCGCGCCGGCGGCGGTCGATGGATTCGCCGCCGCCCCCGGAAAGGGGGTCGAGGGGACCGCAGGCGGCCACCGAGTCCTCGTCGGGACGCCCGCGTTTCTCGCCGAACGTGGTGTTCCGGCGGATGCGCTCGCGGCCGGCGCAGAAGCGCACCGGCGCGAGGGGCGGACGGTCGTCCTCGCCGCCATCGACGGGCGCGCCGCGGGGCTCCTCGCCGTCGCCGACGAATTGCGCCCCACGACGCGGGACGCGATCTCGGAGCTGAGGAGCGAGGGGCTGCGCGTCGTCATGCTGACCGGTGACGCCCGCGACGCGGCCGATGCCGTAGCGCGCCGAGCGGGAATCGATGAGGTCGTCGCGGAAGTGCTCCCGGCCGAGAAGGGAGATCGGATCGGGGTTCTCCAGCAAGAGGGGCGCAAGGTCGCGATGGCCGGCGACGGCATCAACGACGCTCCGGCCCTCGCCCGCGCCGATGTCGGAATCGCCATGGGCACGGGCGCCGACATCGCGATCGAGAGCGCGGGGGTGACCCTCGTGAAGGGCGACTTGCGTGGGATCGCGAGGGCGCGACGGCTCGCCCGGGCCACGCTGCTCAATATCCGCCAGAACCTCTTCTTCGCCTTCGCCTACAACGCCCTCAGCGTACCGATCGCGGCGGGGCTCCTCTACCCGATCACCGGCTGGCTCCTCTCACCCATGCTCGCGAGCGCGGCCATGAGCCTCTCCTCGGTGTCGGTGATCGCCAACGCGCTCCGGCTCCGGAGGGTATCTCTCTTCTGAACATGAAACTCCTCGCCGCCAAGAATCTCCGTTTGGACGGATCGAGGCACTCTCGCCTTGCGAAGCCGCTCCTCTGTGCCCTCCGATCCTCGCGCTGACGCGCTCCCCTCCGGTCGGCCGCTCCGCGGCCGCCTCCGGGCACGTCTCGGAGGCCGGGTACCCGCGTAGCGGGTGCCTTCGCGGTGCCCGCCTCCTCCGACCGTTTGCTCCTGCGCACTGCT
>Ga0187893_10007690_pt1 | contig 17484 bp, 18 predicted proteins | sample MA1701074metaG_FD_139574 | JGI IMG/M metagenome (GOLD analysis project Ga0187893, IMG submission 139574) | White microbial mat communities from a basaltic lava cave in the Kipuka Kanohina Cave System on the Island of Hawaii, USA - MA170107-4 metaG ... | reverse complement strand
CGGTTGGAGGGGAGACGCATGGATGACCAGGGCAAGGCGTTAACGCGACGGATCACGTTGGCTGAAGACTGGCTGGCGCGGGCTCGACGGCAGGTCGAAGAGGGCGAGCGCGCGCGTGGCGTGCTCACGCTCTTGCTCGCCGAGGCTGAAGTGCACCGGGCGCGTGAGGCCGGCATGGAAGCGCGGGCACTGCCTCCTCGCCCCGCGCCCTCGTTGCGCGCCCCCGTTGCGGGCGTGCTCGCCGCCGCGACGATCGTGGCCGCCGTCGCCCTGTGGCGCCCGTTCGTGCCGGCGTCGCCCTCGAGCGCCGAGGCGGGTGAGGTCTCCCCGTATCGGATCGTCACGCTGGCCGCCGGGACCGGCACGCTGCTCAGCCTGGTGCAGGCGCAGGCAGCCCCCGAGGAGCGGGTCGTGATTGTTTCGGTGCCGCCCACCGGGTACAGAACGCGATCGGCGTCTCAGAGCGCAGTCGCGAGCCCACCGTCCAGGCGCGCGGCCCCGGCCTCGCTGCCTGGCACGGCGAAGCACGTGGCGCCAGGCAGCACGGAGCCGCCGCTCGCAGCACCCGCGACGTCGGTGGCCTCTCCGGGAACTGTGGAGACACCGGCGCTGCTCAGCGAGGCGGACTTGATCGATTTGGTCCTGGCTGCGGAGCGCTCGCTCCGCCGATCTTCCAACCAGTAGCCTGCCGATTTACGCCCAGGATCGGGGGGCGCTCGGCTGGATGGAGCGCCGGACACTCGGGGTTGCGCGCCGGGCGCGCTCAATGGTAGCCTGAGCGGGTCGAACGGCGGACGCAGGGCGGGCGCGGGGTTTCGGCTAACCCGCGGGGCCGGCGGGGTCTCGGCCAGCCCGCGAGCCTGGAGGCTATGCCGAAGGTTCGCGCCCGCCGGGCTCCGCCGACGGTTAGGGCCCCGCCGGGCGGGTCAGCACTCGCCGCCCCTCGGCGACGACACGTCGCCTGCATTCAACTCACTCAGCCGGAGGATGACAGGTTGCCCGTCCGTACGCGCGTGTGCCGGAGCCAGATCATTGCCGCAGTCCTGATCTTGCTCGCGTTCGCTTCGAACCCCTTCCCGGCCGCTTTTACCCCTGCGTCGGCGCAGCAATCGCCCACTCCGACGCCCTCGCCGCAGCCAAGCCCGACGCCCGCACCCCAGCCGAGCCCATCGCCGCAGCCGAGCCCATCGCCACGGGCCACACCGCCGCCGGCTCCGGCCGCTCCGGCGGTGACCCCCGCGACTCCTCCGGGAGCGACGCCGGCGCCGGGAATATCACCCGCGCCGTCGCCCGCGACGTCTCCGTCGCCTGTGCCGGGCACCTCGCCGACTCCTGCCGCTTCCCCAACTCCGGCACCATCACCGACGCCCATCCCGCGTGTTGCCGAGATCGTTGTCCGCGGTCTGGAGCAGGTTCCGGAGTCGGTCGTGCTCGAGTCCATCGGCGTGCGCGTCGGCGAGCTGCTCTCGCAGGAGCGCCTGCGCGCCGATGTTGCGGCCCTTCTCGCGACGGGGTGGTTCGCCGATGCCAACGTGCGCATCGAGCCGCATCCGGATGGCGTCCGCATCGCGTTTCTTGTCGTGGAGAACCCTGTGATCACCGAAGTCGTGATCGAGGGCAACACCGCGATCCCCACCGCGGACGTCCAGCGGGCGCTGAACCTTCCGGTGGGGCAGGTTCTCAACATTGTCCGTCTGCGTGACGGCGCGCGCGCGATCGAAAAGCTCTATGAGGAACGCGGCTATGTGCTCGCGCGGGTCGCGGACATCGGCGTCGCGGCCAACGGCGGGACGAAGCTCCAATTGCGCATCTCCGAGGGTAAGGTCGAAGCCGTCGAGTGGAAAGGCCTCGTCAAGACACAGCGCTTCGTCGTCGAGCGCGCCATGCTCGTCCGCCCGGGGCGCGTCTTCAATATCAACGAACTCAATCGCGACCTTCAGCGCCTGGTCGGCCTCGAGCTCTTCGAAAATGTTCAAGCGAGGCCGCGGCCCGGCAGCACTCCCGAATCTGTCATCGTAGAGATCGAGCTTCGCGAGCAGCGTACGCAGCAGGCGCGCTTCGGGCTCGGGTACAGCGACCGCACCGGCATCGTGGGCCTGGTCGAGTATTCGGAGCGCAACTGGAAGGGACGCAACCAGTCTATCAGCGTGCGTTACGAGCGTGGCCTTGGTGAGCGGAACATCGGCGGCCTGATCGGCCCGGCCCCCAGCAACTTCTCGATCACATTCCGGGAGCCTCACCTGGACGCGCGGAATACGGCGCTGGAGATAAGTCTCTACCAGAGCACGACCACCGAACTCGAGTACACCGGGACGTTGCCGTCCGCGCGGTTCAGCGTGGAACGCCTGGGGAGTGCGATAGGCTTCACCCGGCCACTCGATTCCATAACGACGCTGACCATGAGGCTGCGGTCCGAGCGAGCACAGCTATTCCCCCTTCCACTCGACCCCTTCGTCCCTCCGTGCAACATCAACCCCGATGATCCACTGTGCCCGAGGCCGCTGCCGGGCCAGTTCACCCCGGGCCGCACTGTGGGCGTCGGCTTTGTTGCCACCCGCGACACGCGCGACTCCAAACTCACGCCGACCAAGGGTCAGAGGATCAGCCTCTCCTTCGACACCGGTCTTCCCACGCTCGGGGACTTCGCCTTCATCAAGTACTCGGCCGAATATACCAGGTACTTTGCCCTGAGTGCGACCAGCGCGATCGTTGGCCGGGTCGTCGCGGGCATGAGTCATGGGACGCTGCCTATTCAAGAACAGTTCTTCCTCGGGGGTCCCTCGACGCTCCGGGGCGCGCCGTACGGACGGCTTCGCGGGACCAGCATGGCCATGGTAAACCTTGAGTTTCGCACGCCCCTGGGTTTTATCGCCCGGCAATTGAAGGACTTCACCGGCGCCGTGTACGTGGATGCGGGCACCGCGCCGATCGGGGCCTCCAACCTCCACTTGAGCGGCGGCGTGGGCGTCAGCGTCAGCACGCCGGTGGGGCCAATACGGATCGATCTGGCGTTTGGCCCGGAGGGACGGCAGACCTGGTTGACCATCGGGCACCCCTTCTAAGACATCGCCACCGCGCAACCTGCGCGCGCCCACGACGCATCGTGCGTTGGGGCACACCGCTGGCCCTTGCGGCCCTGCTGGCTTCTGCGCCGCCTCCGGTGCAGGCCGCAGATCCAGTGCAGCGGGTCGAAGTCAGCCTCACCATTGACGGCGCGGTGCCCCACGCGCTGATCGTCCGGCGCCTGGCAGAATCGATCGGAACCGCCGCCGAGCGGTTGCTGGTCGGTCGCGATAGCGAGGTGGTGGCCCGACAGGAGGCGAGCCTTGCCGGCGTGCTGCGCGAGGTGCTCGACCGCGTGGTGCGAGGGTACCGCGTGACGGCGCTGGGCTTTCAGGCCGGCGTGACCACGACGGTTATCGTCCGTGTGGAGCCGCGCTTTCCCGTGCTAGGCGACGTGCCTATCGCCACCACCTTCGAAGGCATCCATCCGGATGTCCAACCGATGCTGCGCGCGACGGTCGAGGGAACCACGCCCGAGCTCCGCCGTCTGCTGCTCGGGCTCCCGGTCGACTCCCTCGAATGGGCGGGGCCGCTCGTCGAGCGGCGGGCTACGGAGCTCATCGAGGGCGCCGCCACGGGGTTCACGGCCACGAGCCGCATAGAGACTGTCCCCGCCGCCCGGTTGGTGCTCACCGTCGCCGCCCGCGACGCCCGCGTGGTGCGGGATGTCGGCGTCCGGTTCCGCTCATCTTCGATTCCATTCGTCCTGCTTGACCAGCACGCGCCTCAGGTCAACTCGATGGCCGAGTTCCTGCGCGGGCTCCCGGTGGCCTACGTGAGTGCCCAGCGGACGCGCTTTGAGGCCATCATCGCCGACCGCCTGGCCGCCTATCCGCCGGCGCGCGAGTATGGGGTCGTCGCGCGTCCGGTTCTGCAGGTGGCCGAAGTCACCGTCGTCACGGTTGTCGCGGACTCGACGCTCTATCGGGGACGCATCGAGGCACGCGTGAACATTGGAACCCAGGCCCCTGCCCCGGACGTGCGGGCGCAGTTGGGCCGCGCGATTGGGCCGCTGGAGCCGTTCGTGGAGCTGACGCTGACGCCGCAAACCCTGGCGCTTCGCTGGGCCGTCGGCGTACGCATCGAGCCGAGCGCAAACGTGTCCGTGGGGATCAAAGCGAGGCTGGACGGAGAGGATCAAGAGACGTTTCTGACCTACCGGCTGTCGCCCGACCTGTCGGTCCGCGGCGCGTACTTTCTGCAGGGCGGCACCTTGGAAGGCACGCTGACATACCGGATCAACGAATTCCTGTCATGGGAAGGCGTCGCGACATCCCGCGGCGCGGTGTGGCTGCGCGTTGTCAGCAATCTGTAGGCGCGCGTCCGCGTTGACATGGTAGAGTACAATCGTAGGGGTTTGCGAGGCATCGAAGGGAGGTAGGTACTCATGCGTGTCGATGCCAGAAAGATCGCTGTGGCCGCCGGTCTGGTGGTCGTCCTCGCGGTGGCGGGCGTCCTCTTACTGCGGCAATCGCCGGCGTTGGGTCAGTCCTTTTCGGTCGGCTATGTCGAGATGCAGCGGGCACTGGACAACCATCCGCGGAAAGCGTCCTCGGAGCGAGCCCTCCAGGAGTTCTTCCAGGCCAAGCAGCGCGAGTTTCAGGAGCGCAGTAAGAGTCTGAGCGCGTTCCAGCGCCAGGAACTCGACCGCAGGCTCCAGCAGGAGATTCTCGAGAAGCGGGGCGAGCTGCTCGGCGGCCTCGACAAAGAGCTGCGCGCCGCGGTAGAAACGATAGCCAAACAGGCTGGCGTGACGGTGGTGCTCGACCGGTCCGTGGTTCTCTACGGCGGGACTGACCTCACCGAAACCGTCATCAAACAAATCAAAGGCAAGTAGTATGGCGCGCGCCCTGTCACTCGCGGCGCTCCTGGCCGCTGTTGCGCTGAGCGCCGGGTGCCGGCCCGGAGGCAGCAGCGCCCCGGTGCCGACCTCGACCCCCGCCGCGGAAGTCACCCCCAGCCGCGAAACCATCGGGATCATCGACCTGCAAACCGTCCTGCGCTCACATCGGCGGTGGCCGGAGCTCGAGGTGCTCTTGAAGAAGACAGAGGCGCTTCAGATCAGGCTCTCGACCCCTCTGCCGCCTCCTGTGATGGCCCCGCAGGGCCCGGCCATCAACGCCGATCTGAACGTCGAGGCGGCCCGCCTCAAAGCGAGCCTGCAGGCGGAACTGAACGCGCTCGAGGAGCAGGCGAAGCGCCGGCTCGAGGCGTTCGTGGTGGATTTGCGCGCCGAGCAAGAAGGCAGGCTCGCCGATCAGCAGCGGACGCTCAATACCGAATTGCAGAAAGTCCTCGACGCCCGGCGGGATGAGATACAGCGTGAACTCGAGAAGGTCGAGCTGGCCACGATGGCCGAGTACCGGCTCCCGCTGCTGAACCTGCGCCTGAAGGCAGACGTCGTCGGCGTCACCAACGAAGAAGAGGGGAAACGGCTTTCTGAGGAAGCCGACCGACTGCTCAAGGAGCGCGACACCAAGATCCGGGCGAGAGCCCAGTCGTTCGACAAGTCATTCGAGGAGTTCCAGAAGGCCAAGACGGGCGAGGCAGAAGCGCAGCTCAAGGCTATGATCGCATCTCTGGAAGAGGAAGCGGCCACAAAAGTGGCGGCTAAGCAAAGCGACGCGCGTCAGGAGCTCGAGGCCGAAGTGCAGGCGCGAGAGTCGACGCTGCGCAAGGCGATCACTGATCGACAGAAGCTGCTCGTCGGCGGCACGCAAGAGCAGCTGCGTACCGCTCAGGAGCAGTACGCAAAGCAGGCGCAGGCCGAAAACACCAAGCTGCAGGCTGAAATGCGGGCCGTTAGCGAGCAACGGCTGAGGCTCGAGGACAGCGTCCTGGCGGAGATCAAGATCGAGGTCGCCACCGTCGCGCAGGAGCGAAGGGTTGACGTAGTCCTCATGCGGGCCATCCCCGGCGCAAACGCCGTCGATCTCACCCGGGCCGTGATCGCCAGGCTGCGGCGTCCGTAGGAAGGCCGATGCGGTCGCTGTGGCGTGCGGCGACGCGGATCCGCTGGGCCGGGGGCGCAGCGCCGGTAGTTCGGCGGCGCATCAGCACGGCGGTGCTGGCGGCCGCCCTCATCGGAACCGCGGTCTTGACGACCGCAGGCTGCACCGCGGGCCAGGTGGGGCTTGTCGACAGCCGACGCATTCTGACCGAAAGCGCTAAGGCCCTTCGCTATCAAAAAGAGATCGACGATCGCGAGCGCCTGATGACCACCGACCTCCAGCTTCTGGTCAGGCAGCTCTCGCGCGAGGATCTCGAGGCGCGCCGGCAGCAGTACCTTCGGGAGCTGCAAGGTCTGCGAGCCGAGCTCGAGCAGACTTTGAACCAAGAGATCCGTGATGTGATCCAGCAGGTGGTGCGTGAGAAACGCCTGCGTGGGGTCATTGTGAAAGGGCCGGTGGTCTACAGCAAGGCCGGGACCACGATTGATATTACTCAGGAGGTCATCGACCGGCTGAAGTAGGACCTCCGGCAGCCGCGGAGCGCACGCATGAAGCTGGGAGACTTGGCGCGCCTCGCGCGGGCCGAGGTGAGCGGGTCGGGCGGGGTAGAGATCCGTGCCGTGACCGACCTCGCGCACGCGCATCCCGAAGCACTGGTGATGGTGGCGGATCTCAGGAGGCTTCCCGACGCGGAGGCTTCTCCCGCGGGGGCCCTGCTGGTGAGCAGCGCCGCGCCGTCCGTGGGCAAGCCTGCGCTGCGGGCCGCCAACGTGCGGGCATCATTCGCGCGCGCGCTGGCCGCGTTCGCGCCGCCGCGCTGGGCCGGCGACGGAGTTCACCCCACGGCGGTCGTGGCTCCCGACGCGCAGATGGGGCAGAAGGTGGCTGTGGGACCCCACGCGGTGGTAGAAGCCGGCGTCGTGGTCGGGGATCGGACCACCATCCTCGCCGGCGTGACGGTGGGTCCGCGCGTGCGTATTGGCGCGGACTGCCTTTTCTATCCAGCAGTGACGATATATCCTGATACGGTGCTCGGTGATCGGGTCGTCGTGCACAGCGGAACCGTGATCGGGAGCGATGGATTCGGGTACGCGACCGAGGACGGTACGCACCTCAAGATCCCACACATCGGCCGCGTCGTGATTGAAGACGATGTCGAGATCGGCGCGAACGTTACGGTGGATCGCGCTACCCTCGGCGAAACGCGCATAGGCCGGGGGACGAAAATTGACAACCTGGTCCAGATCGCCCACAACGTTAGCATCGGCGAGCACGCGATCCTCATAGCGCAGGTAGGCATCTCGGGAAGCGTCACCATCGGCGCAGGGGCGATTCTTGCCGGGCAGTCGGGAGCCACCGATCATGTGACGATCGGTGCGGGCGCGCGGGTCATCGGGCAATCCGGTGTCAGCAAAGACATTCCGCCAGGCGCGACGGTGTCGGGGACGTTCGCGCGCGATCATCGCGAGGAACTGCGGATTCAGGCGATGGTCCGGCGTCTTCCCGAACTGCTCGCGCGGTTAGAGGCACTGGAACGCGGGCCGGCCAAGCGATCCCAGCGGACTCCCAGCCGCGCTCGGAAGCGACGATGAGAGGCCGGCGTGTGGGGCTGGTGCTCCTCGCGGTGCTGTCGGTTGTCCTGCTACGAGCGGAAGGCGACCCGCGGTCCTCAGCCGCCTCGCGCGGGGATGCCGCAGGAGCCCTGCCGGGCGAAGTCGTCGTGGTGCGTCTCGCCTCCCGGTGGATCGGGGACGCTGAACTGCGCGTGCGCGGACAGTCCGTGGCACGTCTATTCGGCCGGGGGGCGTGGACGCGTCTGCGGACAGCGGCGGCGGTGCTCTACCGCCCGCTGCACACGGTCAGCGTGTCCGTTGAGGACCGGGGCGATCAGGCGCGGGTCATCGTGGATGGCCGGCTGCTGCTCGTGGCAGGGAAGACGGACGCGGCGCGCGAGGGAACGACGCCGGGATCTCTCGCGGGCCGCTGGACCGCAGCGCTCCAACAGGCGCTGAACGTCCCCCCGATCAGGGTCTCTCGGTCGGAGATTGTGCTCTCGCCCGGGGGTATAGGCGGGATCTCGGTAAGTACAGCCATCCCGGGAGCGATCCGTGTAGAGGGATTCGATCCCGCTGTAGCCGATGTCCAGCTCGTGCGGGATACCCTGAACATCGCCGCGCGACGGCTGGGTCGCACCGGCGCGATCCTGCGTCTGGGTCCCTACCGTGCGCCGGTGAGCATCGCGGTCTTGCGGCCGGCCGGTACCGTGCCCGTCGCCGCCGATGTTGTGGTGACAGGGTCGCCCGCATCACCTGAACTAGTGCGGGAGGCGATCGACCGCCGGCTGCGTCAGATCATCCGGCGTGATCCCGGTGCGAGCGTGGACCTGGGCCAGGCGGCCGTGCACGATCCCCTCGGGCCGGGGGCATCGCTGTCCATCCCGGTCGGTGTGCGCATCCGCAGTCCCTACGGCGGGCCGGTCGAGGGCTCGGTGATGGTCTCGGTCTCCAACGCGCCGATCCGGCTCGCCGACCCGGCGCGACTCCTGGTGAGCAACCGACCGGAGACCATTACAGACAGCGGTCTTTTGTTCCATGAGAAACTGACGGCCGATCATCCGGCCCGGCTCCTCTTTCACCACATGAACGGGACGCCGGGACAGCCGCGCATCCTCAAGATCACACTGGCCAATCCAGGCACAGCGCGCGCCCGGGTTCACTACCTCAGCGGGCTTGCCGGGCCCTCATCGGATCCGGTGTTGGTTGGGCATCTCGCCACGGCGCGGTTCCTTGCGGCGCTGACGGCGGGCCTCGGCTACGTCGTCGAGGTGCCCCCTCGCGGCACCACGGAGTTCACGGCGTACAATCTGCCGCCGCTGGCGCTCGTCTCCGGGCTGATGCAATATCAGGTCATCGAGGGCGGGCCGGTCGACCTGACCGTGCACGTGCGCCTCCCCTGGCTTCTCGATCGCACCGTCACCACCGATCTCGGGCCCTGGGCGTTTCCGCATCCTCGCGGCACGTTTCCGGGAGCCCTGGTCGACGTCACACGCGATCTTTTGATCAGCCAACCGTCGGCCGTGGGCGATTTGGGGATCATGTCGGACCTGAAAGACCTGCGGACCGGCGAACCTCTGGTCGGCGATTATGGGGTGCTCTACCGATTCCGTCTTCGGCTGCTCAACCCCACCGACCGTCAGGCCACCGTGGCTTTGCATGCCACCGCTGCCGGGGGGCCGGCACGCGGTCTCTTTCTGATTGACGGCAGTGTAACCGATGTCGGTTACCTGCAGGCCAACGAGGAACGTGTGGTGTCTTCCTTCACGGTCTCCCCCGGAAGCACACGGGAGGTGACAGTGCTGACGATGCCCATTGCGGGGTCGTTTTATCCCGTTCGGCTTGCCATCCGGCCGCAATGAGCCAGACGTTCAGACAGCGCACGCTTGCCCGCTCGGTCTCAGTCGAAGGCATAGGACTGCACAGCGGGGCGGAGGTGCGCGCCCGCTTGCGGCCCGCACCCCCCGAGCGTGGCGTAACCTTTGCACGGGTTGATTTGGACGGGACGCCCACGGTATCCGCCGGGCTGGACCAGGTCGTGGCCACGAGCCGCGGCGTCGTGCTCGGCGGCACAGCCCGCGTGGCGACTGTGGAGCACCTCCTCTCGGCCGCCAGCGGCCTGGGGATTGACAATCTCCTCGTAGAACTCGACAGCGAGGAACTGCCCTGCGGCGACGGCAGTGCGCGCCTCTTCGTCGACGCACTGGAGGAGGCGGGAGTGGTCGAGCAGGACGTCGTGCGGCGGCCGATCGCGCTCGACGGTCCGGTGTGGGCGACTGCCGCTGGGAGTATCATTATGGCGGGGCCGGCTCCGCGCCTGCGCGTGACCTACCTGGCCACCGCGGACGGCACGTCGCTGCCTGCGCAGCTCGCGGAATTCCAAGAGGGCCGCGACGACTACGCGACCAGCATCGCGCCGGCGCGTACATGGGGATTAGCGACGGATGCCGAGGCTCTGCGTGCACGAGGCCTGGCACGCGGCGCCTCGCTCGCGTCCGCGCTGGTGCTGGGGCCTGATGGGTTTCTCAACGCGCCGCGCCTTCCGGACGAGCTCGCGCGGCACAAGATCCTGGACGCCCTGGGGGATCTCTCGCTGCTGGGGCGGCCGCTGTGCGCTCACGTCGTGGCCGTACGCGCCGGCCACGGCCTCCACCTGGCGCTCGCGCGTCAAATCGCCGCACGCCTGAACGGTGAGGTCGAACGGCCCGCGCAAGGTAAAGGAGCGATCAATCATGCAGGGTGATGGCCGCGAAGCGCCGTGGGATATCCTCCGGATCCAGGAGTTGCTTCCCCACCGGTATCCTTTTCTGCTCGTGGACCGCATTGTGGCGATTGATCACGGCCGCAGCATTACCGGCATCAAGAACGTTACCATCGACGAGCCGTACTTCGTCGGCCATTTTCCCGGGAACCCGGTCATGCCGGGCGTGCTCATCGTGGAGGCAATGGCGCAAGTGGCGGCGTGTCTCGCACTCGAAAATCCCGAGCTCCGCGGGCGGACCGCTTACCTGACGGGGATCGAGGGCGCACGCTTTCGGCGCACGGTGGTTCCGGGCGATCGGCTCGTCATCCGGGTTGAGCTGCGACGCAGGCGTGCCAGGGTCTTCAAGGTCCGCGGAGAGGCGCGGGTGGACGATCAGATTGCGGCCGAGGGCGTTCTGACGTTTGCGTTCGTCGCACTTCCCGATGAGGCGGCCGCGGTAATCGCCGGGGCCACGGCGGCCGCGGGGGCAGGGGATGGCGCGGGATCCAAGTAGCCGTACCCGCGCGCCGTCGGTGCATCCCACCGCGCATGTCCATCCGGCTGCGCGCCTGGCGGACGGCGTGAGCATCGGGCCGTACGCCGTGGTGGAAGCGGACGTCGTGATCGGCGCCGGCACGCTTGTCGGACCCCATAGCGTCCTCCACGATGGTGTGACGCTAGGGTGTGACAATCGGCTTGCGGCCCACGTGGTTCTCGGTGGGCGGCCGCAGGATCGCGCGTATCGTGGAGAGCGCACGCGTGTCAGCATCGGAGATGAAAACGTCTTCAGTGAGTTTGCGAGCGTTGATCGTGCGACGGGTGAAGGTGGAGAGACGACGATCGGCAACGGCACCTACATCATGTCGTGCGTGAAGGTGAGCCACAACTGCCGAATCGGCGACGGTGTCGTTGTGGTCAGCGGCTCACAGATCGCCGGTCGGGTGCAGATTGACGAGCATGCGTTCATCGGCGGCGTGTCCGGTGTGCACCAGTTCGTGCACGTCGGCCGGCTCGTGATGGTGGCGGGTCTCTCGGGCGTGCGGCAAGATGTTCCGCCGTATCTGATGGTCGCCGGCTTCAGCGCCCGGGCGATCGGACTCAACACCGTCGGGCTCAAGCGAGCCGGCGTCGCGCCCGCCGACCGTCTCGCTCTGCGTCGCGTCTTCAAGCTGTTCTTCCAGTCCGGCCTGTCGCTGGAGGCCGCTGTGCGTGCGGCGGAGGAACCGACCGAGGCCAGCGAGCCGGTGCAGCAGTTCCTGACGTTCGTGCGGGCGTCGAGGGAACGCAAGCGGGGGATGGTGCGATGGCAACCCGAGACGGCGTCATAGGCCTGCTCGCCGGGACCGGGGCGTTTCCCGAGGTCATCGCCGAGGCGATCAAGTCTCGGGGGCTGCCGCTGGTGTGCGTGCAGGTGTCTGGCGAGTCCACGCTGCTGGCCAGGGTCGCCGATCACTATCACAGGCCGGCGATGGCTGAATGGAAGGACATCATTGCAACGCTGCACACTCACGGTGTCCGGCAGGCCCTGGTTGCCGGCCAATTCTCCCGGCTTCACCTGCTGGCGATGGGAAGCGTCCTGGATGCCCTCAAGGTCCCGTCCAACGACAGACGGGATGTGCCGCTATTCCAGCACCTGGCCCACCTGCTGGACACGTTGGGGATCGTGCTGCTGGATCAGACGCGTTTTGTCGGTGACCTCCTTGCGCGGCCAGGCGTGCTCACCCGGCGCTCTCCAACGCCCGCCGAGGCCGCGGACCTCGCGTTTGGCCAAACGGTGGCGCGCCGTATGGCCGATCTGGACGTCGGGCAGACCGTTGTTGTGCGCGGGGGCGTGATCCTGGCTGTCGAGGCCGCGGAGGGCACGGACGCCGCGATTCGCCGTGGTGGGGCTATGGCGCCCGAGGCCGTGGTCGTCAAAGTCAGCCGGCCGAATCAGGATCCACGATTCGATATTCCAGCCGTAGGGCCGGAGACAGTCGCGGCGATGCGCGAGATCGGCGCGCGGGCGCTCGGGATCGACGGCCGCCGTATGCTGTTGCTCAATCGGGACCGGGTCATTGCGGAGGCCGACGCGGCCGGCATCACCGTGGTTGCCGCCGACATGCCGCCGCTGGGCACGCCGGTCCATGACGCTTAGCCCCGCTCCCCGCATCTTCATCGTTTCGGCGGAGGTTTCCGGAGACATCCACGGCGCCGCGCTGGCGCGGGAGATCAGGAGCCTCGCGCCCGATGTGCGCCTTGAAGGCCTGGGCGGGCCCCGCATGGCCGCCGCCGGGGTGCGGCTGATGGGGGACAGCAGCGCGTGGGGCGTCGTGGGCTGGTTTGAGGCCGCGCGGCAGCTGCGGCCGTTCCTGCGACGGCTGGATGCTCTGACCCAGTTGCTCCGCGCACATTCCCCCGATCTTCTCGTTGCGGTCGATGCGCCCGGATTCAACCTCCCGCTGCTCAAGAGATTGGGCGGGCGCATCCCGGCCGTGTACTATGTCCCGCCTATGGTCTCGATACGGCGCGGGCGGCGGGCGCAGTCGGTCGCCGCGCTCGGGGTGCGCCTGCTCACCATCTTCCCGTTTGAAGCCGAGGCCTACCGGCGCGTCGGAGCCGATGTGACATTCGTCGGTCATCCGGCGACCGAGCTGCCCGCTGCGATCGAGCCGGCCGCCCGGATCCGCACCCGGTTGGGCATCACGCCGTCGGTACCCGTCGTCGGCCTCCTTCCCGGAAGCCGTCGGCAGGAGATCACCCTTTTGTTGGATCGCATGCTGGACGCCGTGCGACGCGTGCGTGCCGCCGAGCCTTCCGTGGAGTTGCTGCTTGCCCTTGCGTCCCCAATCTTCAGCGATGAGGTGCAGCGGGCCGTGGCGAGCTCGGGGCTCCCCATCTCCATTTTGGAGGGCGCGCGCGATGTGATGGCGGTGAGTACAGTTGTCCTGATGGCGTCGGGCACCGCGACCGTCGAGGCCATGGTGCTTGGGGCGCCTATGGTCGTCACCTATCGGGGCTCGCAGCTTTCGTGGTGGTTCGTACCGCTCGCGGTCACGACGCGCTGGGCCGCGATTCCCAACATCATGGCCAAGGAGACGGTCGTTCCCGAGCTGCTGCAGGGCCGCGCCACGGCATCGGCGATGAGCGATGCGGTCCTGAAGCTGCTCCACGACCCTCCGGCGCGCGAGGGGATGCGACGGCGCTTGGCGGGACTGGCGCAAAGCCTCGGCGCGCCAGGCGCGCCACGCCGCGCCGCGGGTGAGATCCTGCGGGCAATGGGCATGTCAAACTTGATGCCGGATTTTGCCGTACAGTAAGATGAGGCGGCGTCGCGGTCGACGGCCGCGAAAGGATGGTGCGGGAAGCGGACATGGCTGCTCGTGCGCGCTTGATCGTCATCGGGCTGGCCATCGCCATTGCCGTAGCGGTGATTTGGGCGTTCCTCCAGACCACGGGATCCGAGCGGGCAGCTCCGCCCATCGCGCCGGGTGACAGCGCTTCGCCGGCCGCCCCGCCGGTGCCAGTGCCATCGCCGCGCGTGGGACAACTGCCGGCCGTGGCGGTCGATCGCACCAAGGTCACAACGGTCGACGCGCAGGGACGCCGACAATGGGAGATTCGCGCCGAAACTGTGCTGGTCGATGGGGCCACGAACAAAGCTGTACTGAGAGGGATTCAGGGGACATACTTTCAACGAGGGCAGCCGGCCGTCTCGTTTTCGGCGCAACGCGGCACATTTGACGCGGCCACCCGCATCGTGGCCCTGACCGGGGCGGTGCAGGCCCGTGCCTCCGGCCGGAGCGTTCAGGCGGATGCGGTGGAGTGGAGCCCCAAGACGCAGAAGGTCATCGCCACGGGCGATGTGGTGTTGCGGCAAAAGGGTCTGATTCTGCGCGCCGACCGTCTCACCGCCGACGCCACGCTGCAGCGCGCGAATCTGCAGGGGAATATCCGTGTCACGATCGAGGAGTAGGCTGATCGCCGTCACGCGCCCGTTGGGGGCGGCTCTCGTGGGACTCTTCATCGCCGTCTTCTCGGCGAGCGGTCCGGCCGGGGCGCAAGCGCCGCCCGCGGGGCCCATCCAGATCACCGGCGCCACCCTCCTGGAGTATGACGAGGCCACGGGTAAGTGGCGCCTTGAGGGCGCGCCCGTGACGGTGACGCGCGGGCAGTCCGTCGTGCGCGCGGCGCGTGCGCAGTTCGACGAGCGTGCGCGGATCGTGACGGCCGAAGGCGGCGTCGAGATGACGCAGCCGGGATTGGCCCTACGCGCCGATGCCGCCGAACTCTGGCTTGCCGACGAGCGTATTCGGGCCAGGGGCAACGTGCGATTGACAAGCACACGCGAGGGGCAGGCCGCGACCCTGATTGCCCCGGAAGTCGAAGGGTTGCTCCTGACCCGACGTTTCGTCGCGAGCGGGGGCGTGTCGATTACCCGAGGGGAGGTAACCGTAACGGGACGGCGTGTCGAGTACGACGACGGCGAGCAGGTGGCAGTCGTCACCGGCGAACCCGAAGTCAGGTACAGGGATGGCGTCGTGACCGCGGACGTGGTCACGGCTTGGCTGGGGCGTGAGCACGTGCGGGGTGAGGGAGCGGTGCGTCTTCGACGGGCTGATCTGACCGGATCGGCCCGCCGTGTGGACGTGCGGCTGCGCGAGCAACTGGCGACCCTTTCCGGTGGCGCCCGCGTCGAGCGCGGTGCGGATCGGCTCGACGCAGAGGAGATCGAGGTCGAGCTCGATCGATCCCGCGCCACCGCGCGGGGCAATCCACGACTCACGATTACGCCTCCCTGACGCGTGATGCTGGCCGCCACCGGCTTGCTGAAGCGATACGGAGCCCGCACGGTCGTTGACGGGGTCGATCTGAGCGTTGAGCGCGGGGAGATCGTCGGCCTGCTCGGGCCCAACGGCGCCGGCAAGACGACGACTTTCTACATGATCGTCGGCCTGATCGTCCCGGATGCGGGTGATGTGTGGCTCGATGATCGGGCGATCACCGGGCTACCGGTACATCTGCGCGCCAGACGCGGGATCGGATATCTGGCCCAGGAGCCGTCGGTGTTCAGAGGCCTCACCGTCGAGCAGAACATCCAGGTGGTGCTCGAGGCCAACGGCAAGCCGCGCTCGGAGTGGACCACGGTGATGGGTGAGCTCCTCGAAGAGTTCAACCTGAATCGAGTCCGACATCAGATTGGTGCCACGCTCTCTGGAGGAGAGCGCCGGCGTGTCGAGATCGCGCGCGTACTCGCCATGCGCCCGTCTTTTATTCTCCTTGACGAGCCGTTCACGGGCGTCGACCCAAAGTCGGTAGCCGAGATTCAGGAAGTCGTAATACGCCTGCGCAAACGGGGCATCGGGGTCATCATTACCGACCACAACGTGCGCGATACACTGGCGATCACCGACCGGTCGGAGATCATCCACGACGGCCACATTCTCTTCGCCGGCACCGCCGAGGAGATCATGGCGAACGAGGATGCCCGGCGATTCTATTTAGGTGAGAGGTTCCGCCTCTGATGAGGACTCGGCATGGTCGACCGGTGGCCGGTGAGGGGTTCCGGCGCTCACGGTGATGCGGCTGATCGACCGCTACATCCTGCGTGAGATTGGCGGCCTATTTCTCTTCGGCGTCATGCTGTTCACCACGCTGCTGATGGTCAACCACCTCTTCTACATCGCCCGCCTGGGGTCGGACCTCGCGGTCTCGCTACGCACAAACTTCGAGCTCCTCGTGCTGCGGGTGCCATACCTGGCGACCTACAGTCTGCCCTTTGCCACGCTCTTTGGCGTGCTCCTCGCCTTCGCGCGGCTGAGCGAGCGCAATGAGGTGACGGCGCTGCGCACCAGCGGCTGGAGCCTGGCCCGGGTCGCGGCCCCGGTCGTGTTCGCCGGCGTCGTCGTGATGATCGGCGCGCTCGGCCTGGGCGAGTGGATCGTGCCCGCGGCCGAAACCCGCTATCGGGTCGTGTTGACCGAAGTGTCGCGGTCCCCCATGCGCCAGATCCAGATCAACGTGCTCTTTCGGGAAGAGGTCAACGGGTTCGACTCGGTGTTCCACGCGCGAGAGTTCAATCCCAATGAAGGCGCGATGTCGTACGTGACGATCACCCAGTTCGACCAGCGGCGCGCGGTGCGCGTGATCGAGGCGGAACAGGCCCGATACGGGCCGGACGGATGGGTGCTGCATCGCGGCGTGCTGTATCTCCTCAGCCCCGATGCCACCGTCACCAGCACGTTCGATCAAATGCGAGTGGCGCTCGCCCGCAGTCCCCAACAACTCGCCCTTCCCTCGCGCGATCCCTATGAGATGTCGATCAGAGAACTGCGACAACAAATGGTTGCGCTGCGCGCGGCGGGCATGAACGTGGTCAAGTACGCTGTCAGCCTTCAGGCCAAGCTCGCCTTGCCGACGAGCAGTATCTTTTTCGCGCTCCTCGCGGTTCCGCTGGGGCTGCGGCCGCATCGATCAGGACGGTCGATTGGATTTGGCGTGACGGTGTTTATCTTGATCGTGTACTGGCTCCTGATGTCCGTGACCCTCACGCTGGGAGAGCGCGGCCGCATCGGTTCATTTTGGGCTGCGTGGATCCCCAACGTCGTGGTGGCAACTACCGCCGCGGTCCTCCTCTGGCGCGCACGCTAGTTGGAGAAACGCCGTCGGGCGATAGGATCGGGGCCCCCAAAATCCGTTCTGTGGATTTTGGGGTGATCTAGATGGGACGCGATACCGGCCGTCTGCTGGCGGTGACGGCGGCGGCGCTGATCCTATTCTCCTACGGCCTCGGTACTGGGACGCTGTGGGACCGCGACGAGGCCCTTTACACAGGCATCGCACGCCAGATCATGGAAGGCGGAGACCCGTTCACGATGCAGGTCCACGGGCGGCCGTGGTTTGTCCATCCCCCGTTGTTCATGTGGCTGCAGGCGCTCACCGGCCGGCTCGTGGGTCTGACCGAATTCACGGCACGTCTCTGGTCGGCGATTTCCGCCGCGGCGGTCGTTGCGGTCACCTTCCTGCTCGCGCGGCTGCTCTATGACTCCCGCACCGCGCTGGTGGCGTCGGCGGTGCTTGCGACGACGATTCAGTTCCTGGGTCAGGCACGGCTCGCGGTCTTCGATCCCACACTGGTGGCCTTCATGCTGGCCGCCTTCTACATGTACATGGTTGCCTACACGACGGGTGCGCG
>Ga0187893_10007689_pt1 | contig 17485 bp, 14 predicted proteins | sample MA1701074metaG_FD_139574 | JGI IMG/M metagenome (GOLD analysis project Ga0187893, IMG submission 139574) | White microbial mat communities from a basaltic lava cave in the Kipuka Kanohina Cave System on the Island of Hawaii, USA - MA170107-4 metaG ... | reverse complement strand
CAGGGCCTCGATGACCAACGTACCAGGAGTCCCTTCGCCTGCTGCGAGTCGGTAGTTTAAATCGCCCGCGAAAGCGGACAAAGACTCAGAGACGCACCGCTAACCGACTGGCAATTTCGTCGGCTTTCTCGACTGGCCAGCCAAAGTGACGAGCAACTGTTTCGGCGTGCGACCGTAGGGACTTGAACGAACGGCAATGCCCCAATGTTTGAGCGGAGAAGGCGTCAAGGACTATGGGATTAGGCATCCGAGGGGTGTATACGGAGACGGTTGCATCCTCCCTGGGATAAAAAGCCGCCTGGACCGCGCGGAATAGGCCTGGAATCATGCTTGGCTCATGCCATCCTTAATCCCATTGCCAACAAGTTAATCCACGAGGTTGCGCGCCCCAGCGCCGCGGAGCGGCGCGGGCGCGCCTTCCACATATGATTGCCCTGGGTCATACTTCCCCCCAGAGAGAGGGGGAAGGTCATGAGACGAGATGCCCGCATCAAGCGGGAGCGCCGAAAGTCTCGGAAGGCTCCTGTTGTTGCCACACCGGCGATCGATCTTCTGGCTCCGTGTCGGCTGATCAACCGACATCTGACGGAGGGGCTCTGCGAGGAAGTCTTCCAGGAAACCCGCGACCGGGAACGGGAGCGGGTCTGGAGCCTCTACGCGCTGGCCAACTTCTGGAATCACATCGTGCTCCACTCGCCGGGATCCATCACCCAGGCGATCGAGGAAGCCACACGGGGGGAAGGCAAGGTCTGGCCGACGACCCGGGGAACTCCCCAAGCATTCCTGAGTCGTTGCCAGACGCTCACCTGGAAGTTCTTCGCCACGCTGTGCCAGCGATTCACTCAGTCGGTGGCTGCGGAATCCAGGCCGGTCTTCGCCCAGGAGTTCAAGAAACTCGGACGCCACTTCTCCAACGTATGGATCGTCGATGGCTCGCGTCTGGATGCGATCGCCCATCGGCTCAAGATCCTCTGGGACGTGCGATCGCCCATCCTGCCAGGTTGTTTGATCGCCTTCTACGATCTCTTCCGGGGATTCCCCAGACTCCTGGGCTTCGATCCAGATGCGGCGCGGGCGGAGATGGAGCGGGTGGTGGAAGCCCTCGCGCAAGTTCCCCCCGGAACTCTGCTGCTGGGCGATCGACTCTACGCCAGCGTCAAGCTCTTCGAGGAGTTCACCCACAGAGGCCTCTGGGGCCTGTGCCGGCTTTCTTATCGCCTGAAGATCAAGAAGCTCAATCGGCTCAGCCGACGCAAAGTCGATGGCGGAACGCTGGAAGATTGGCTGGTCGAGGTGGGATGCGGAGCAACCGCTCCGAAGCAGCGGCTCCGCTACATATGCTTCAGGCGAGGCACGACCAGATACGAACTCCTCACCAACGTCCTGGATCCGCAGACACTCGATCCGGGCACCGCAATCGCCTTGTACCCCAGGCGCTGGGACATCGAACGCATGTTCTACGACCTCAAGGCGGTGCTTGGACTGCACCGCTTCTATGCAGCCAATCCCAATGCGGTGGCCATGCAGGTCTTTGCGGTCGCCATGGTGTACACCGCGATGCGCGTCGCTCAAGCGGACGCGGCGACTCAGGGAAGCCTTTCCCCCGAGGATCTCTCTCCCAAGAAGCTCTTCCCGCGGGTGGCTCAGTCGTGTGCAACCCTCGCGGGTGTCGAACTCGGATACCTTTGGACGTGCCAGCAGAACCCAGGGCGGGCTTTGAAGCCCCCCGTCCTCGAGGGTCGCCCCGAGTTCACCGTCCCTCTTCACGAGATCACGGTGCAGAAGCGAAGCCCGCATCGTCGCAAACGCCGCTTCTGCGAGGGGCGAAGACGCTGGAAGTCGTTCGCTCATGTGCCGGGCGGGAAAAGGCTCATCAGATAACTTGTTGGCAATGATCCTTAATCCGCGTTTTCACATGCGCCCGCTGGCTGCCAAGTTCATGTCGGGGGCTGGTACCTTCTACTACTACCACTTCGGAACTACTAATTCGTGACAAACCGGAGTTCCACTTTCGTATTGCTCCCGGCGGGACCGGATTGAAACGGCTTGTCCGTCGACCCAACTTTGAAGCTGCAGTTCGGCGGCAAACCCGTCAGAATGAAATATCCATCGGCATCCGACCTGCAATTCCAAAGGATGGGGTCGTCCCCCCAGTCATGAGGACCGGGCTTGATGAACATCAACCGGGAGCACGCCTTGCCTGACCGGTTGCGAGTGACGCCCTCCACGGTCGCTCCGAAGCCTAAATTCAGCGTCACGACATTCGGCTGGGCTCCCTTGGCCTCGAGACGGGCTTCTCCAAAGTAGTTCTCGACTTGCCCGCGGGACACCGGCGCCGGAATGGCCCAGACCCGGTAGCCGCCCGGGGGCACCTTGCAATCGGAGCGCGCAATATTTCCTGGAGTGCTCGTGAACATTTGCGGCCCGGCCATGGTCACCTCTTCCAGGGCGTCGGGAAGAAAGTAAACCTGGACTGGAGCGGTCGGCCTGTCGCCGGGGTAGGTCACCGCCACCTGGACGGGGACTAGAGCTTCCGCCTCAATGGGGATCTCGATCAATCCTGAACTCGGTACCTTGAGTTTGTCCAATCGCTTGTACTTCCAGCGGACGTCCGGGAACTCACCCTCTACTGTAGCCCCAATCGCGATCTGCCCTTCCGGGACTCCCTGGAGGAACACAGGCTCATCGATATGGGCGGTAACTGTGCCCTCGACTCCGTCCGGACTGGTTCTAGCCATTGTGGCAAATGAGATCGAAACCTCGACCTCGCGCGGAGTAAACGAAACACGCTCGAGGCCAACCAGGCGTACCACGATTCCTACGACATGTCCTTCTTGACCAAGGATGATTCCCAGATCCTTGTCTTCCCCCGGTGCCAGCTCGAAGCGGCGTGTGGCAAACTCGATGCGGTCGCGCCCGTCGGTCCACTGGGCGGTGAGCATTTTGGTCCCGGGTACTACCTGAGGAAAGTTGAATCGTCCCTGCTCGCCGCACTTGGCGGTCACCTCGACAGGCGTGTTATGGACCGGCGAAGTTCCTCCTTGTTGGGCGTACGGAATCCGGTGATGCAGCTTCAGGAATGTAGCGGAAGGCCTTCCCGCGCGTGCTGCGACTACGCCCCTTACAACAGCGGGAATGAACACCTTTGCCCTAAGCTTCACAACTTCTCCCGGCTCCACCGAGAAATCGGGGGAGTTCTTCCTCAGGAAGAGAGACCCAGGCTGTGACGCGTCCGGCAGCCTTCCCGTTGCGAGTGATTCCATATAATGGTCGGACTTTAGCAGCCATTGATACTTGCCAGGAAGGACCTCGGCCCAGAGAACCCTTCCGTCCGCGCCTGACTCCTTGCGCCGGATGACCGGGGCTGCCAGAAGGTCCTCCGTGGCGGACGGCCCGATGCCGTCACTAAGCGCCACCTCTAACCCCGGCACGGGCTTCTGGTTTACGTCTACGAGCTCAAGTTCGATTCCGCCGGCCAAGCCGAGGGTAATGGTCTGTTCGACCCCCGCGAAGGGGAGCTTTAACCTCTCGCCGACGTGTCCCCGAGCAGTTACAAGGATGGCTCCCTCCGCGCCCGCGTCGATCAGGGCACGGCCATTGAGGTCAGTCCTGGCGACCACGTCCGAAAGCTCGTTGCCCGATCCGCGCCGGTATCGTATTGTTGCTCCCTGAATCGGGCTCTCATCGTCTTCCGACAGCACACGAATGGTCATCCCTTTCTGCCGGGTCTCGACTCCTGGGTCGGCAACTCGTGGCACGAAAGGGGCCGAGATCGGCGATGACCTTATCCTGAAGGAAACCCAACAGGCGATAACGATTAGAAACACGAAGGGGGCCACGAAGGCGGCAACTTTTGCACGTCTCAACATGATGATTCCCACGCAAGGTAGCCTAATGTCAACCGTGTAAACTAACGCGCGCCCCTCGCCATCCGGCGGCGATTGTTGATCCGTAGGGCGAACAGTATCAATCCCACGAAAGCGCCCCCGGCCAAAAGGCCATACCGGAAGCCGCCTTCGAAAGCGTCCCGGGGAGTGCGGTTTTGTGTGTATCCATTTCCACTCTCGTCGGTGCCCAGAGTACCCGGCCTGCCTCCGCCGGGCGGCGGGGGTTCCCGCAGTGCCAAGTATGTCTGGAGGGCTCTGTACTCCGAGGAATAGAGTTTGGTTTGAATAGCGCGATCAGCTGTAACAGATTGCGGCTTGTCGGAAAACCGGAAATACTCCGGGTCCAAGCGGAGCGATGCATGAGGGCTGAAGGCTTTGGGAAAGGCGGCGTGACAACCGGCACAGGTAAAGGCCATCGGGGCCCTGAAGGCGAGTTTTCCGGCGTGACCGGGGATGTTGGGTAGGTCTATATTTGCCCAAGCTTCTGTGTCAACAGGTACCTCGCGTAGGGCAAGGATCTCTCCACTAGAATCGGGACGGAACATCCAAAACGTCAAGTGCACGGAACCGTCATCGCGGCCCCCAACCTGGTAAGCTTTGACCAAGGCCGGTATCTCCGTCGGAATCATCTCTCCTTCTCGCGTAATGGCAATGGCGTTCTCCCGTAGAATCGCGTATGCGCCTTGGCTGAGCCTGAGTGATTTGCGGGCCAGCTTTTCGGCCTCCCTGCGCGGGAGGTCCGTGAAATCCAAAAGCGCGTCTGAGTAATAGACATGGCTTACACGCCGAAAGCCGTGAGCGTAGTCGTGGATGAACGGACTCTGCAGGCTAACAAACTCAATCAGGCGCACATTGCCGCTTAGAACCTCTCCATCCCGGGCTCGAAGCCCTAGACGGACGCCTAATGAGACGTTTTGAATTTCGGAGGACGTTGGCGCGACGTGTCGCATTAGGGATGCCAACTCGAAGAGCAATCTCTGCCATCGCTGCTTGTTAATATCGTCGGACAGCGGGTGGAGGAGTGCCCCCGAACCGTGTTCGTGCAAGCTGTCGAACGCCGCCCAGACATCCCCTTGGAATAAGACACGTTCCGCGGTAGTGAGCTTGCCCGCGTCTTCTTTTCTTAACCTCGAGGCGGTCTCAATTATCTTGGAGTAGGCTGGCTCGTGCAAGAGGTGAAGGCTTCCACCAAGTAGCGGGGGCCACTCTTCAGCCGCCCCGATGACCAAGGGAAAACTTCTAGTCGTGAAAAGACCGTGTTCGTCGAAATGATGGCTTTCAGCATGAGTGAGGCCATACTTTCTGGCAAGCGATCGGTGAAGGCGGGCGTCAACGGTTTTTGTAAAGAGCAGATCTCTCAGTTCTGTCCATGTTTCACTAAGAGGATCTCTGGACTGCTCGCTGGGCTGGCAGAAAAGAGCTTGCGCAGCTATCACTAATACAGGTGTAATTGCCACAGTCGCGCAGCTGCCACTACTAATAAGAGCTCGCCTCTGGAGAATCCCCGGCTAAGCGCCGCGCTTGAAACACCGCCGCCGGCATCTATGACGGCGTACAAGCCGTGCCCGTATTGATTGCGACGGTACATATGGGTTCGCCCGGTTGAGGAGCACACCAATTCTGTGGCGGGCAATTCGCGGGGTTTCTTCCAACAAGGGTCGGTGGACATCCCGCCGCTTTGGCTGCTGCCTCGCACGGGGTACAGTCACCCGGCGGGGTACGATTAATATCAGAACCGCAGCAATCAACATACTTGAACGTCTCGCCGCGGAAAGGGTCCGCCAAGCAAGTACAACATACTTCCCACGAACCGCCGCGTTTCAGGGGACGGGGACACATTCCGTCCCAACACCCGGGGCAGGCGGCGCTGTTGTAAGCGGTGCAGTCCTGCGGATTCGCGAAGCCGCACTTCTCGCTCGTCTTTGTGGTGCACGGCTGGTCGTGTTCGCACTCCAGAGGATCGCCCTTTTTCGGTTTCTTTGGCTTCTTGGGTTTCTTTTCCTTTTCACCGTCAGGCGGGGTTTCCTGCGCTTCGGCCATACGGACCCAAGTGTCGGCGACAAATGGAGGAATGAATTTTACGCCGAGAATGCCGGCAGCGGCCGCTCCCAGACGATATATGAGGCTCCGGCGGGTGTACCGAAGGGCGAGTTGATCGCCCAGCTTTCCGACAAGGCTGTTTCTTACGTTGGAAATGGGTCCCTCAGGTTTCTCGGATTGCGACATTGACCCCTCCCAAAGAACTTCAACGACGCGTGCTCACCGACAAGAGTTCGTCCAGGGAAACGACTTGGGTCCCGGACCTCACGATCCCCGCCCCGTCCACACGATAAACATACGGTGGTCGGCTGACCCTGAAAGTTCCCGCGAAGCTATACCCCTCCACTACCAAGATCGACTGATCTTTTAGAGTAGCGACTTCACTTTTGTATCTCTCCCCGGGACGCTTGTCAAGTATAAATAGAACGATTCTCGACCTCAGTTCGCTCGGCAATTTATGCAATTCCTTGAGGAGGGGGCGGCAGGTGGGGCAGGAAAAGGCGAGAAAGAGCAGGTAGTTTTCCTCTCCTACCCCCAGGGCGATATGTTTCCCGTCCAGCGTGTTGAACTCCTTGACCGGGCACGGCGTCCCGGCCGAGAGACTTGGTGAATCAAGGTCGTCGTCCCGGATTCTTCGCGAAAGCACTCCGATCTGGCGCACCGCCATGAACGTCAACAATGCGAGAAACAACATCAAGAGCATCAGAATTGCTTGGACGGCCTGGATCATACCTTCTTCGGACGCTCCAATTGCAACGAGAGAAGTTGCACGCCAGCAAGGAAAATCAGTAGCGACGATGCCGCATACCCGGCAATTACGAGCCGCTGAAAACTAAAAAAGAGGGTGGGCGCAGAGTGCATTAGTGAAAACCATACACCGACCCCGAGTAAGCACACGAGGATCACGTTGCGGGCGACCGTTGCCGCAGAAATCCCGCCGTCGTCTTCGCCAAAGCAAAAGCACGAAAACGTCCTTCCGGTGAGGTAAGCCCACGTTACGAAAACCGTGAAGACAAACATGAGACCACTCGCGGCAACCAGGGACGCGAAGAGCAGTTTGCCGCCCGCGACCAGGCACGCCCCGAGAACGATCTCGACCAGCGGAATAATTGCCGCGATCAAACGTCCCAATGGCGCGGAGAACATGTCGAAGCCCAATACTTGGGCCTGGAAGAGTTCGCGATTCCACAACTTTGCTGCCCCGGAATAGAGAAAGATGAATCCCATGAAATCGTATATCCACTGCGCCAGTACGCTTTCCATGATCACAAAGTCCCGCGCCGGGTGCATCGATGAAGAAGCGGGCCGCCCTGGGCCGGCACGCGATCTCCCTTTAACTTGATTCGAGAAGACTCTCTACATGTTCTGGCGTGTTTACGACGCCGAAGTCGCGAACCTTCCCGTCGACGGTCTTGACGACATAAGGCTGCGCCTGTAATCGCAGCATCCTCACCAGTTCCAGGTTTGCGACGAGGTCGACCCTTTTGGCCCGCCGACCGCTGACAAAGGGACTCCACTCGTCCCGCGAGAGGATAATGAAATTGACGTCTGTGTAGTCTTCGGCCAGAAAGGGCAGGCTGTCGACAATGATTTCACACAGGCAGCAGTTGGGACCCAGATAGATGAACAGGGCGGTACCCTTCGCTGCTCTGGCGGCGACATCGTCAGGTAGCTCTTCAATTGGGAACGCCTCCCCAAGAGGAATGCTGAAGTGAACACGTCGGGCACCGATCGGCAGCACAATACGCTCGATCCTCTGCAGGGCCTTTAGCGCGGCAAGGAGAGTGCCCCCGAGCGCGAGGACTAGGACGCCCTGAACGATTAATAGAGGTTCAATTCTCATGGCTGTTTGCGGTAGCTCGTATCTGACAGTACCAGCGTGTGATGATCCCCCATCGGCTTATTTATGGTTCCCCTCGGAAGACCGGCCGCGGCCGCTCTCCTCCGCTTCACGATCTTTCGGCTTCCGTTGCAGTGGCGTCTAATCGCGTGGCGCACTATCTCTCCAGCAGCCCACGCATCAATCCAAAAGAATGACTCATTTTCAGCCGCTCGGCAGCCGCAATCAGTTCCTCTTCCGGCCTTCGCGGCGCTAGGGGTCGTGGAATCGAATCGGCATCGTTCGTACCGAAGTTGAAGTGTGGATAGAAGCTCTTTACCGAAAACATCCCGCCCCCCGTGTGGCAGCCGGCGCACTTCTTGAGCCTGATCTCTCGCATTCCCACTGGCACTGGGTGCTCGCCCGCTCGATTGGATTCAAACGGGTCCCCGCCGTCGTGAAGGTCCTTTCTGTCTCCTATAGAACGCATGCCCCCGGCGTGAGAAGCGAACAGCCGTGTACGAGAAAAATCAATCTGGAAGAACAACTGCTCGCGCGCTGCCTGTTCACGCCAGCCTTGCGGGTTCCGGGAAACCTCTTGATAAACGCGGATTTCGACGGTTTCGGTAAGTCTCGTTGGAATCGGATTGCCCGTATTGTCGATGAGAATCATCTGCCGAACGAGAGCAACACGGGTCCTCTCGGGGAACTGCGGCAGTTCTGGATTCGCCTCCAGCCGTCCGTCCTTGCCGACCACCGAATGGCGTGGGAATTCTCGAAGACGATCAAGGTAGCTCAACGTCGCATTACGCCCGCCTGGGAGGCTCAGGAACACCATGAATGCCGACCTGTTAGCAGTGCTGATCGCGTGAACGGGAGCTGCGGGAGGTAGTGCGGGATCGAGCCGTCCGCTTCGACGCGGTCCGACACACACCCATGGGCCGTTTTCCTTGAAGAGGTCCCTGGGAAGGAAGGCGGCATCAGGCTTGCCCGGTTCAAAATCAGCCGGAAAGTAATGGGACGCCACCGCAGCGGCATAGGTGTCGGGAAGGGAGCGTATCTCATCGGTGCTGAGGGCAATTCGACTGATGGCCTGCGCCAGTCGGGCGCGTAACCTTTTGCGTGCGGGTTCCAGGATCGCTAAGTCTGGCCTCCAGTCAGGACGGAGCGCCGCCCATTGGAAGATGGCAATGAGGTCGTGCTGCAAAACGGCACGCTTGAGTGGGTCGCGGACGAGTTCGTGACCGCCCTGCTCCAAGAAGTTGTCAAGGAGCGTGATTGTGTCTTGGTGCGAGCTTCCGCTAAGCAGGTGTCTTGTTGTCGGAAAAAGAAGCGGGTCAACTTCGTCCTGGCCGTAACCCTTCCCGTCATCCCCCAGACGAATGAGCAGCGCCCGATGAAGGCGGTTCCAAAGATGCTCAGGGTCATTATCGTAAAGACGAGTCTCGGCAGAGGCCAACGGGATACTTACGTGTTCGTGTGAAGCGCAAGCGGAAGATGTTAGCAGGCAGCCGTAGATTAGACGGGCAAATACCTTCATAACGATGAGTGGGCTAACGAGCGACCCTCCCGTGACTGCAAATGAGTATAGCGGGTCGCATCGCGAATAATCCATTCCCCTGGCCGCAGAGATTTATTCCAGGCTTTTGTCGCCGCCACGGCTTCGTACAGCAAGGGCCAAGGGAGAAGGGGGGCACGCCGTACGACGGCGTTAATGGCTCCGCGCCCTCCGGCGCGGCTCGGAGGGGCCAAGGGGAAGGAGCAAGGTGGGGAAGGAAGCTGGCATACTTGAAGGGCTCAAGGGACTGATTACGAGAAGAAGTACACGGCCTGCATCACCTCCGCAAGATCGAGCCCGCCGAGCGCCGGCGGCGGCGGAAGCACGATCTGGGGCGCTTGGCGCTTGAAGTCCTCGTAGAGCTTCTCCAGGGTGAACTCCGTGTGGAGGCGGATAAACTGCTCGCGCAGGACGCGCGCCATTACGTCCACGTCTGAGGCGTGGACGGCGTAGCAGTCGTGGACCATGGCGAAATCGGAGAGACCCGCCGCCTTGAGCGCCACCACCGTCAGCATCATGTGCGCCGCGTCGAGCGAGTGGATGAGATTGGCGGCGACGGCGTTCCTCTGCTTCACGAGGTCGATCCCCGCCCCCTTCGAGGGCTGCTTGATGAGGAGCGCCCCAGTCACCGTGCCGACGCGCCGGCCGACTTCCTCGAAGTAGTGATGGGGCACCGAGAAGCCGGTCGGGACCGTCCAGTGGAGTCCGACCCCCTTCTCGGCAAAGAGTTCCACCACCCGCTGAAGCCACTGGCGGATCTCGACCGCCTTCACGCAGACCTGGGCGATGGCCTCGACGACGCGCTTGCCGAGGTACCGGGCGGCCATGACCTCATCGTCGAAGGAGTCGAAGAACTTCTCGCGGATGAACTCCCTGAGATGACGGCGGACGCCCTTCATGGTGATCCCGTAGGGCGTCGTCATGGTCGCCCGCTTGACGAGACCCCGGCTGAGGAGACCCTCCCTCAGCCACTCCCTGGCCTTCTTCGTCTTTCGAGCCCGGAGCATGGTCTGTACGAGCGCGGCGACCCGGCCGTAGATGTCCTGCGGCTCCCGTCCGGCCAGGACATTCGTCCAGAGCGCCCCTTCTGAATCCCGACCCAACGCGGCGCAGTGCTGGAGGACGTTGCACGTCCCGTCGAGCGCGAGGGGAAAACGCGAGAGCGTCTCAGAACCATGGAGGGCATACGTCACCCACTCGTCGGCGGCCGCCTGGAAGCGCCACTTCTCCTCCGCATCCAGCCAAAGACGCGGGCCGTCGAACGGATTTTCGACGCACGCGATGATTTCCTCGCGGCGAGCTCGCACCCAATCGATCCGGTCTTGAAACGAGGCCTTGTCGATACCGTGTCCGTAGAAGCTCGCCAGTCCGATCGCCAGCCACTCCGCGCCGCGTTCCCCGAGGGGCTTGGCGTGAGCGAACTCCAGGAGGGCTTTCTGGAGATCATCGCCCTGCGGCTGGACCCCCTGCGGCACCGGATACTCGCGCCCGCGCCAGTCGAGCTGGGCCGGGAACCATAATTGCTCAAACGACGCCAGATCCTCGCAGACGCTCAGGCGCTCGGCCATCTGGATGCGGTTGTTGATGGCGGCCTTCCGGAGCCGCCGGGCCTGGGCTCGTTCGCGTTTCCGCTTGGCGTAGAGCTTCGGATCGGTTCCTTCTTCCGGGAGGTACGGCGGCATCGGCGGGGGGACGAGGATCGGCAGGAGTTCCTTCCGCTCCGGCCGCTCCCACACCTTCTCGAAGAGTTCGTAGATCCGCCGATTGAGGCGGAAGGGCGTTGCCTGGAGGGCGTTCACCGCCTCGCAGGGAATCCGGAGGTCCGCCCGGTCGAGCGCGGCCCCGACGACGAGTTCCTCCTCGCGCTTGACAAGGGGCAGCTGAACGGCAAGGAATCCCCCACCCGTGCCGTCCAATTTCCAGGGCTTGGGCGACGCGATCATCGCCTGAAAGCGAGGCCGGAGAATGGACTGGAGGAGCTGCATGACCTCCTCAAAGTGCTTTTCGGCTTCGAGGGTGAGCCGGATGCGCTTGGGCCGCTTCGGGATCTGCTCGAATCGGAAGAGACCCGTCTCCTTTACGGCGAGCGCTAGGAGCCTTCCCCCCAGGTGGATCGAGTCGCGAACCGACGGCTGGGCGACCCGGAACTTCTCAAGCTGATCCTCGGCGCGGCGTTTGGCGTCCGAAAGGCGCTTGTTTCGCTTGAGAACAGCGTCGAAGACCATCTTTTCGGCATAGGTGAGCGACGCGTAGAGCCGCTCCACGTGGGAGGCTTCGCCGATCCGCCGCTGGACCATCGTCGCATGGGCGTACTTCGGGAGTCCGTTTCGGTCCTTCTCGCCCATCGCGTGAACGGTGGTATTGAGCGTGATGACCGCCATCTTGTCCGGCGGGACGGCGATGAGTTCCTGCCAGCACCAGGGCGTCGCCCCCGCCAGAACCTTCCCCTGCCCCAACATGATCGCGTCCGAGAGCGCTTGGAACCCCTTGCGCACCAAGGCCATCCCCGGGCCGCTCTTTTCAAGGGGGAGCTTCCCGCAGGCGTCCTTGTAGCGCTGGAGCGCTTCCGTGTACGCCTCGATCTCGCGCTTCTTCTGAAGTTCGACCAGTTCTTCCGGGGTCATCGGGGGTCAGGAAAAGTCACGATCATACTATCGGCCCGGCGGCGCAGCGACTCTACACACTTAGAATATATACCTATTCGTTCGGTCCGAACCGGACCCGGACCGCTCGGATCTCTGCTCTTATCCCCCTTATCCCTTTTCCTGTCCGGTAGTTCCCTTTGCGGTCTTCGGCCGTCGGCGTGACTGCCTCCTTCCCCGGCGCGGGTGCAGGGCACCCCCACGCGGGAGCCCCTGTGGGCTCGCGGATGGGGGTGCCCGGCCCGAGAAGCCGGCCCCTGAGGAGGTGGTTGCGTGACAGGTAGTGAGAAGGCCGCGGGGGGCGCGAGGAAGCGCCGTGGCGGCGTCTGGCTTCGGCCGGAAGCGTCCTCGGGCGAGGAGTTCCGGAAGCTGGTGGAGCACATGGCCGCGCTCATGCCCGGTCTGGATCGGGCCGAGTGCGGGCGGCTCCTCGGCACGATGGGCCGCCCCGAACGGACCCGTCTGCGCCGCGCGGCGTAGAGCGCCCTGGTCAAGCCTTCCCCTCGGCGACGGAATTCCCGCCGAGGGGAGGGCTTCTGACCTTGCCGACCGGTCCCGATGAGTCAAAACTCAATTTCGAGAGGAGGATAGATATGGGCGAAATTCCGTCGCTGCCCTTGGAAAGGCAGCTCATCTCGATCCTTGCGGCCAACCGCGAGGATGCCTACAACACCCAGCGCGCGCGGGCCTCGGCGCTCAAGGGCGCGGCCACGATGCTCCACGAGAAGTTCGGCCTCCAGAAGTGGGCAAACCTCAAGGCCAAGCACATCGAGCACGTGGTCGAGCGCCTGAAGGCCGAGGACGCCGGGAAGAGAAGTATCCAGGGCAAACTCACGCACCTCCGCTGGCTCGTCCGGAAGATCGGCAAGGCCAATCTTGTTCCGCGCTCAAACGCGGAACTGGACGTCGAGCCGGGGCCGAGGAAGACTCGCGCTGGGAAGACGATCTCCGACGAGCTCCTGGGAACCATCTTGGGGGCGGTCGAGGACCCGCGGCTCCGGGCCGCCATCAAGCTCGGGCGGTACCTCGGGATGCGATTCCGGGAGGCGATGCTCTTCCGGCCCTGGCGGGACTTCGACGGCGAGCGCGTCTGGATGAAGCGCGGGACCAAGGGCGGGCGGCCGAGATACCTCTTCCTCCACAACGCCAAGCAGCGCGAGGTGATTGAAGAGGCCCGCGCCCTCGTCGGCGGCGCCGAGGGGTCGCTCACGCCGCCCGAGTGGAAGACCTTCGACTCGTGGCGGCAGCACTGCTACCACGTGTTCCGCAAGGCGGGCCTCGGCCAGGAGACGGACACGGTCTTCCATGACACTCGCAGGACCTTCGCCTGCGAGCGCATGAAGTACCTCATGGAGATCCGCGGCCGGAGCCGCGAAGACGCGGCGGCCCTCGTGGCTCGGGAACTCGGCCACGGCCGGACCGAGATCCTCGAGTGGTACATCGCCCCGGAGGGCGATGACACCCGGGCCGCCGCGTAGCAATCTTCACTCCCTTCCCCTTTCACCCCCATCCCCCCCATCGTCGCCCGCCGCGCCCGGCGGGATGAGATATGAACTGCCATGAGAAAGGAGAATAGAAACGCATGGCAGAAAAAGAGAGGCGGGAAGTTCGGCGATCCGAGAAGGAATGTGGCGAACCTTCCGGGGCCGAGGCTGTTGAAGTAGGTGGTCTCCACCGACGCGCCGGGCCACCGGCCGCGTCTCCCCCCAAGGAAGAGCGCCGTGAAGGATCTCCCGCCAAGCCCCTCGGCGGCCGTCCGCACAAGCGCTGGAAGATCCGGGTCATCCGGATCGACGCCGCGAAGTACCCCCAGTACGCCCAGGACAAGGACCATCCGTTTGCGCGGATGGCCGTCGAGGCGCGGCTGGAGGAGATCGACACGTTCTTCGCCCGGCTCCGGGCGAAGAAGAAGTCTCAGAAACCTGCGAGCGGCGGATGGTCCGTCGCCGCCTGAAGAACAGAAAAGGAGAACCCGCATGCAGAAGAAGACCCCGATGAACGTCGCGCTGTACGCTCGCGAGGCCGTGGGCGGCAAGAACGGCTCGGTCGAAGCGCAGCTCAGCCGCCTGACCTCGCTTGTGGAGGACAGGCGGGCACAGGGAGAGCCCTGGACCGTCACGGATAAGCTCGTGGACCGGGGAAGGAGCGGTTACAACGCTGCCCGCGCCGCCCACCGGAAGCTCCTCGATCTCGTGCGTTCCGGTAAGATCGACGTGGTGGCGGTCACCCGGATCGACCGCCTGTCGCGCAAGATGCGCGACTTCGCCAGGCTTCTCGGCGAGCTGGAGCGGCGGGGCGTCGGGCTCGTGTCGCTCGACGGGCGGATCGACGTTCCGTCCGCCGTCCGGCTCCTCGCCGAGACGAAGAGGAGGAGGCCCCATTGATGGTCAAGAACGCGCAGGCCAGGACCCCGACCGCTCCGGTCGTGAACGTGGCCCTCTACTGCCGGGTCTCAAGCGACCGGCAGGCCGAGAAGGAGGACGGTTCGCTTGACACCCAGCTTGACCGGCTTGCTGCGCTCGTCGACTACCGGCGCAAGCAGGGCGATAACTGGGTGATCGCCGAGAAGCTGGTCGAAGGCGAGAAGGACGGCAAGCGGCGCGGCAAGAGCGCCAAGAACACCGACCGCCCCGCCTACCAGAAGCTCCTGGAACTGGCGCGGGCGCGCCTGATCGACGTCGTGGTCGTCACCAAGCTCGACCGCATCTCGCGGAGCCTCTCGGACTTCGTGAAGCTGGTCGAGGAGCTGGAGCGCTACGGCGTCAGGCTCGTCTCCCTCAAGGAGGACTTCGACTTCACGACCGCGGCGGGACGGCTCCAGATCCACATCCTGATCGCCCTCGCGCAGTACGAGCGGGAGCTGACCTCGGCCCGGGTCAAGGACAAGGTCCTCTGGAGGCTCGAGAAGGGCCTCCCCATCGGGCCGCCGCCCTCCGGCTACGTCATGAAGGAGAAGACGTACGCCATCGACGAACCCTACACCTCCTACGTGCGCGCGGCGGACGCGCTCTACCTCGAACGGGAGAGCACTGACGTCATCGTCCAGGAGTTCGCCCGCCTGGGCTACCGGACGAAGAGTGGGTCGCTATACCTCAAGCCCGTCATCTGCCACATGCTCCGGAGCCCGATCTACGCGGCGAAACAGGAGCATGAGGGCAAGGTGTACGACGCCGGCTGGCAGCCGATCCGCACCTGGGAGACGCACCAGGAGATCCAGCGACTCATGGACCGGAATAACAAGCGGAAGCACGGCGGCAAGACGCAGCCCCGGAACTACGTCTACCTCGTCCAGGGCCTCCTCCGCTGCGGCGAGTGCGGCCACAAGATGGTCCCGCAGCCCGCGACGGGCCGGAACGGCATCCCGTACCACTACTACGGCTGCAACCGAGCCGAGAAGTCCGTCGGCACGGCCTGCCCCAAGCGCTACGTCCCTGCGGAGGCCATCGACCGGGCGGTCCTGGCCTTCATGAAGGAACTGCACGTCAAGCCCGAGCGGGTGAAGTCGATCGCGGCCAAGGAGAACGGCTTCGTCTCCCAGACGATCACTCGCCTCAAGGAAGACTACGAGCGGGTCTCGACCCAGCTCGGCAGGACCAAGCAGCAGCTCGCCCACCTCGCAGAAGTCGTGGCGAATGGCGGGATGTCGGCCCTCGCGACCATCAAGGGCAAGCTCGAAACCCTGGAAGGCGAACGCGCCGAGATGGAAGCCACGCAGGCCCGGCTCAAGGCCGAACTCGAAGCGGAAGAGTCGCAGGAGATCGCGGTGGACGCGCACGTGCAGTCGCTCGCCCTCTTCGAGGCCCTCGTCCGCGAGCACGGCGACGAGCCGGAGCGGATCAAGGCGGCCATTACGCGGTTCGTGGACTACGTGGTCTGGCACGCCGGTCAGAAGGGCGAGGGCCAGCTCGAAGTCTCGCTCTTCGCGCACCCCGTGGCGCTCTCACCGGACAAGATCGACTACGACAGCGCCCTGCACGGGGCAGGGCGTTGTTTCGTCCCGGAGTCAGAGATGGTGGGCCGTAGAGGACTTGAACCTCTGACCTTCTGCGTGTCGAGCAGACGCTCTAGCCAACTGAGCTAACGGCCCGCCTCCGCGCGCGTGGCGGGGGCGCTTCGGCGGGGCAAGCCCGCCGCGACGCTCGCCAGTGTATCGGACCCGGCGGGGCAGTCAAGCGCGATTTGGGCGCGTCGCCGGGGGCGAAGCCTATAATGGGACGTCATGGCCGCCTCGAACGACCTGCCCACCGAGGAGCGCGTCCGCGAGCTGACCGCGGATCCGAACCTGACCGCCGAGGACGCCGGCCGCCACGCCGACCTCTTCCTCCGGGCGGGGAAGTACGCGATCGCCCTCATGTTCCTCGAGCGCTCGAAGGACCGCGCCCGCCTCGAGGAGCTGAAGAAGAAGGCCGTCGAGATGGGCGACGCGTTCCTCCTCTCCGGGATCGCCCGGCTCGCGCCCGACCTCCTCAAGGCCGAGGAGTGGCGCGAGGCGGGCGGGCGCGCCCGGAAGGCGGGGAAGCTACTCTTCGCGCGCGACTGCTACGAGCAGGCGGGCGACCCGGAGACCGCCCAGGCCGTCCGCGAGGAATGGCTCAGGATCTTCCCGGCGCCCGCCGCCGTCAAGGCCCCGCCTCCCCCAGGAGCCCCCTGAGGTCCGGGCGCTCCTCCTCCGCGACGCCCAGCGCGAGCGCCCGCCGAGCGTCCTCCGCGGCTCCCTTCCGGTCTCCCTGGCCCGCCCTCGCCCGGGCCCGGCGCGCGTAGGGAGGCGCCCAGCGGGGCCGAAGCTCGATCGCCCGCGTGAAGTCCGCGATCGCCCCCGCGAGGTCTCCCTCCTCCGCCCGCTCCGCGCCCTGCCGGCAGAGCACCTCCGCCGCGGCCGCCGCGCGCGACACGTTCGAGCTCCGGACCAGCCAGGCCACCCCCCAGGCCGCCAGCGCCGCCCCGAGCGCCACCCCGAGCACCGCCGGGTTCCGCGAGAGGCGCCTCCAGCCCCGCGTCCAGGGCTCCGGCGGGCGCGCCTCCACCGGTCGCCCCGAAAGATGTCGGAGGAGGTCGTCCGCGAACGCCCCCGCGTCCGCATAGCGGTCCGCAGGGTCCTTCTCGAGCGCCCGAAGCGCCACACTCTCGAGGTCCCGCGGGACAGCCGGGTTGATCCGCCGCGGGGGCACCGGCCGCTCCGTCATGATCTTCTCGTAGACCTTGCCGGGCGTCTCCGAGACGTGCGGCGGGCGGTCCACGAGCACCTCGTAGAGGATCGCCCCGAGCGCGTAGACGTCCGTCCGGGGCGTGATCTCGCGCGGCCGGCCGTCCACCTGCTCGGGCGCCATGTAGAGCGGCGTCCCCTGTTGCGCCCCCCTCCGCGTGAGCCCGTCCGGCGAGTCCAGCGCGTGCGCCAGGCCGAAGTCCGCCACCTTCGGCTCGCCCGCCCCGGTCACCAGGAGGTTCGCGGGCTTCAGGTCGCGGTGCACGATGCCCTTCGCGTGCGCGGCGGCCACCCCGCGGGCGGCCTTCTCCAGGATCTCGAGCGCGCGGCGGAGGT
>Ga0187893_10007688_pt1 | contig 17485 bp, 12 predicted proteins | sample MA1701074metaG_FD_139574 | JGI IMG/M metagenome (GOLD analysis project Ga0187893, IMG submission 139574) | White microbial mat communities from a basaltic lava cave in the Kipuka Kanohina Cave System on the Island of Hawaii, USA - MA170107-4 metaG ... | reverse complement strand
CTCAATACCCCTCAGTGGGGCCAGGGTAGCGCAAAAATCATAGCGCGCTTCGCAGGAGCGCTCGGCCTCACGGGGTAAGAGGTATGGCAACGCGACCCAGAAAACGCAAAACTCGAACTAAGGGCCGTGTAAACGGTTACCTCGAATCACTGGTCCAGCGGCAGTTCGTCTTCTCCTTCCATTTCCAGGACCAGGGAATCCACTGCGGGCTTCGGGGGGTCTGCGCATGGACTGTTTTCCTCCGCTCGACGGGCGGCGGGGGCCGTCCAATCCTGTTCCGTGTCCGCCGTCGTGTAGCCCGGAGGGACTTCGTCGTTCTTCATGATCTCCCGAAGAAGCGTCGTCGCGTAGGCGCCTTTCGGCAGGAAGAAGGAGAGGAAAAGGTCGTTCCCTTCCAGCTCCATCCGGAATTCGCGTAGAGGCACCCGCAGCGGCCGGCGGCCCCCTTCCATGTGGAGCCCCGGCATCAGGCAGTGGAACGTTGCATGACGAAGCCCCTCCTCAACCAGGAGCTTCGCTTCGAGGTCGGCCTGCCGCCCCTCCGGTAAGGGCATCCTCTTACCGAAGATGGGGCCGGAGGGGCTGATCTCGAAATCGTCGGCCCTCGACTGCTCGACGCCGGCATCCATCACCTTGAAGACTGCCCCGTTTCGGTGGATCCAGGCCAGGTCTCCAGCCCAGAGGCTGCCGGGCCTGCTCTCCGTCGCCTCGAGACGGGCATCGAGGAGCCGATTGAATAGAAACGACTGGTAGGCGGAGTAGTAGAGCTTCTTGACGGGCTCGGACAGGCAACGGAGGACGCTCTTGAAGTTCCCGCCGGAGCGGATGAGGTGCTCCAGAACCTGGCGTTCCTGGCGGTAGCTCCGCGGGTAGGACTCGAGCGCACCTGGGAGATCGCCCGCCATGAATCGCCGGCGGGCCTCGACCACGTGCGGGTTCCGCTCCGTGGCGGCGGGATGCCCCAGGAGCCGCCGCACGGCCAGCTCGGGGTCCTTCTTGAGGAGCGCGCGCCCGATCCGGAAGGCGTCGCCGCGGACGCCGAAACGCTGCGGGCCGTAAAAATTCGGTATGCCCGCCGTCAGCATGGCGCCGACGATCCCGTCGAGCCTCCGTCGATCGGGCTCGACATCGCGGATGCGGATGCGGAAGCGATTCCCGCGCAAGTGCCCCACGCGGAGCTTGTTGGTGTGGAGCCGCGCCCAGAGGACCTTGATCTGAGGAGAATGGATCGCGAGGACGCGCTCCGGGGGCACCAGTCGTACCGAGAAGACCTGCCGGGTGATCCCCTTGCGGTCTTTGAGGCCGGCGAATCCCAGCTCGCGCAGCGCCACGCCCAGACCGTGGGAGATGCGCTCGATCGCCTCGATCGTGGAAAGGTCCGTCTTCTCCACCTCGAAATACGTGTGCTCGCCCTGGTCGCTCGGGCTGTAGAGAGGGACTTCCTCGACGATGAAGTCCTCGAGGCACCGCTTGAACTCCCCGCCGACTCCGGGGAGATCCGCCGTCAAGTAGCGATGCGGGATGCCGATCATGCCTTCGTACGGCTTTCCACAAGCCCCTTCTCGATGACCCAGGACGCCAGCTCAAGATCGCATGGCTCGTCGATGTCGAGCGCCTCCGGCCAACCAAGCTCCATCCACGCCGCGGGAGGCTGCACCGCTCCCGGCGCCGCCTGCAGCCCCTCGAGGTAGCTGCCGCGGTAGATGTATAGGGCGCCGCACGGAATGAACAGCTCCGGAAGATCCTGGCGGCGCAGGACGGGCCCATCGACGTAGGGCACGAGTCGCTCGCCTCGACGGATCATCATCCAGTGCGGCGGTTCGCGTACACGGCGGACCGCTTTGAGGACGGCCGCATCTCCGTCGAGGAAGGATTCGATGGCCCGGTCGATGCTCTTCCTACGGAGGAATGGAGAGGTCGGTTGGAGGAGCGCCAGCGCGGCGAGCCGCTCCCCGCCGGCGCGGATGTGCCGTTCGGCGTGGAGGATCACGTCGAGCATCGGCGTCTCGTCGCGGGCGAGTTCCGGGGGGCGCAGGAAAGGCACTTCCGCTCCGTGCCGAATCGCCTCCGCAGCGATCTCCGGCGAATCCGTCGAGACGATCACACGGCCGATTCTTTCCGCCGCCAGCGCGTTCCCGATCGCGTGGGCGATGAGCGGAAGCCCTCCCAGCGGGGCGAGGTTCTTGCGCGGGATGCCCTTCGAACCGCCCCGGGCCGGGATGAGCGCGACGACTCTCTCCGAATCCTGCCTCATGAAGGTACACATTTTGATGGAGAGGGCATGCGGGCGCCAGCAGTAAGCCGGGCGCGCGCCGGCCGCTCGATCTTTTTGTTGGCAAGGCTGCGGCCGGATGTTATGTTCAAAACCCTTTACCCCGCGTGGAGTTCCGTGGTCTGACCCCCGCAGGGAGCCGGAGGCCTTACTCCGGACCCGAAGGAGGGCTGCGAGATCCGGCGGCGTTTGGTTTCAACGAACCCAAGTTTCAAAGCGAGGGCTATATGTCCAAGATTCGCACGGTTTGTCGTTTCGGTTCGATCCTGATTCTCGCGATCTTCTGCCTGCGCGCCTCGCCTGCGGCCGAGGAAAACAAGACTGCCCCGGCGCTCAGGCCTCCTGCGGTCATCGGCCCCCCGGTCATAGACGAAGCGACGCCGCCGGCCGGTCCCAGCGCGACAACCACGGCCTCCGGGACCCTCGCGCCGAAGGTGGCCTCGCCCACGGATCGCAAGCCGGTCTTTGCTCCGCTCCTCCCGGGGAAGGACTACTCGCCGCCGATCCTCCACATCGAGCAGCCGAAGCACGATTTCGGCGACGTCTACAAAGGCGAAGTGATCATCCACAAGTTTGAGATGGAGAACAAGGGCGGCTCGCCGCTCATCGTCCAGAAGGTCAAACCGAGCTGCGGCTGTACGCTCGTCAGCGAGGCGGCCATGGACAAGGTCATCGCCCCCGGCGGAAAGGGGAGCTTCGAGCTGAAGATCGAGACTTCGCGGCTGGCGGTCGGCCGCCAGAGCAAGTATGCGGACGTCCAGACGAACGACCCGAAAAGCCCGCAGTCCCGCGTCTTCATTCAGGGCAAGATCGACACGCTCCTCAAGGTCGACCCGGAGGCCCCGAAGATCCAGACGGTCAAGGGAATGGGCGAGGGGAAGACGATCCTGAACCTCGCGAAGTCTTCCCAGACAGATCTCAAGATCCTTGGGGTCAAATCCGCGAGCGGCCGGCTGATCCTGGAGCTAAAGGAGACCGGGCCGGCTTCCTGGCAGATCGCCGTCGGGACGAACTACGGGCCCAAGGAGACCCAGAGCTACTTCACCGAGAACATCCAGGTCGAGATGCAGATCGGCGAGAAGAGGATGACCCAGGAGATCATGTTGACGGTCCAGGTGAAGGACCGCATCGAGATCACCCCGCGGTCGATCTATTACAAGCGGACCGATTTCCAGCCGCTACGGGACAAGGGAACTCCGGCGGTCAAGATCGTCGATCTCAAGTCGGCCCTCCCCGAGCCTTACAAGTTCAACATATCGGACATCAAGCTGGATGACCCCGACAAATTCCTCAAGGTCACGAAGGAAGCGGTCAAGGAAGGCCGCGAGTACCGCCTCACGATCTCGGTGGACAAGGTCCCCGAGTCGGCTCAGGACCAGAAGGTCCAGAAGAGCCTCAAGGGGAATATCACCATCCTCACCGACGATGAGCTGATGAAGGAAACGAGCATCCGCGTGATCGCGTTCTTCTGAGCGGTCCTGCGGGCATCGAACGCGGCCGGGGACGGGGAGCCCGTTCTCGGCCGCGCTTTTTTTTGTCCGGGCCCCCTACCGCTTCATCGCTTCTCGAGGCGGAACTCCTTTCGCCCGGCGTCGACGGTGTAGCGGAAGTGGTCCAGGTAATTGAGCCCCAGGAGACCCAGTTCGGCCTGCGAGCGGGGCGGAAGTACGATCGCCCGGAGGTTTCTCACGGCGTAACCCTGGATGTTCACCGAATCGAGGATAACCACGGGTACCGTCTCGACCCCGCTGGCCGTGCCCACCCTCACGGTCTCCGTGTTGGGGCCGAGGCGGTAGCCGAGGGCGTCGGCCATGGATTGGGAGATCGACGTGTAGGTGGCTCCGGTGTCGATGATGAAGCGGAACGAGGTCTGTCCGTTGATCAGCGCATCGGTCTGGATCGTCGTGGCCCCCTGCGGGATCGGGATGATGAGGGCTTCGCGCCGGCTCAGGGCGTCCTGGATCTTGTCGATGGCGGCATCGATTTCCGAGCCCAGGCCCGGATCAAGCCCCCGCGCGATTCCGTATACGTGGACCGCGTCGTCGAAAAGCTCCCAGCGTTGGTAGAGCTTCGCCAGCTCGAGGTGGAGCCGCGCGGAGCCGGGAAGGATCTGCAGCCCCTTCTCGAGCCATTCCGCTGCGACGTGGAGCCGTCCGAGCGAGACTTCTCGGGCCGCGCCGGCGAGATAGGCTTTCTGGAGAAGCGCATCGACATCCGCTCCCGACTCGATCTGCCGCGCCTGGATCAGGGCCGCGACGGCCCCCGATAGATCCTCCAGATCGAGCCGAACGAGCGCGAGATCCATCCAATACCGCCGTTCCTCGGGAAATCGCTGCACGGCGACCGAGAGCGTGCCGCCGGCCCCTCCGAGGTCCCGCTCGCGGCGCTGTCGCTCGATCGTGCGGTCTACGGCCCGCCGGAGGAGCGCCAGGGCCCCCTGCAGGTCCCCCTCTGCCACGACCTCCTGCTCCGTCCGATCGAGCGCCTGAACGATGAAGTCGATCGCCTGGGCGTCGCGCCTCTCGTCGACCGCCTGCCGCCCCTTTGCCACGAGGTCGGCGAACGTTCCTTCGAAGAAGCGGCGGGTCGCGTCTGAAAGGGAAAGCGCCGCCCGCTTGCCGATGTCGCCCTCAAGGGCGAGGAGCGGATCGACCAGGATCCGCGGCGACGGCGCCTCCGCGTCGGTCTTGCCTCCTTCGGGAGCGCAGAGGCCGATGAGAGCCCCTGAGACGTCGAACGCGGCGAGAGTCCCCTCGGGGAGAACCGGCTCGGGACCCAGCCGTGCATGGGCCACGCCATCCAGAGTGAAGTACGGATTCTCGCCGATCTGCGAGGCCAGCGCGGCGCGGGGGGCGAGGGCTACAACCGAAGAGCCCGGGACGAGAGCCGCCACTTCCTCGCTGCTCAGAGCCGCCACCCCCTGGAGGGATCCCGCACCGCTCACTTCGAGAAGGGCGAGATCGCGGAAGGGGTCGTACCCGACGAGGCCGGCGATATCGCCCGAGCCGGCGGAACGGCCGGCGGGGGCACCACCGAGCGGACCGCCGGGAAAGCCCATCGAATACTTGCCCGACTCGGCCCCGAGCAGGGGCCGGAAGCGGCAGAGTATGTTGCCGCCTTCCAGGACGATGCCGGCGATGGTCCTCAAGGACTGCCCCTTGGAATCGAGGAGTCCGATGCGCACGAGGGCCCCCTCTGCCTGCCTCTGGATCGCTTCGATGCTCGGTCCGGTAGCCCCGGAGGCCTCGGAGGGCTGCGCAGGCGCGTCCAGGACGGCTGCAGGCGGCTGCTTGACGGGCTCCGGCTCGTCGGGTCCACGAGCGACTTTCGAATCGCCGCCGGTTTGCTGCCGGTCGTACAGGAGATAGACCACGCCGGCAAGGGACAGGAGAAGGATGGCGCCGATCGCCAGAAGTGCCGTCCGCCGGAAGCTCGCGGGCCGGGGCGCATCGAGCGCCCGGCCGCACTGGTTGCAGAACGAGGCCCCCGAATCGTTGAAGCTGGCACAGGCAGGGCACTGGACCACGGGACCGGCTCTTTCTTGGAGGCGCAGACGCACCGCAGCTACCCACGACCGAGTTCCAGCTGCGTTCCGGTCAAAGTATGCGCGTTGAGCCGCGGCGCCGCAAGGCTGGCGGGACTCGCGATCCCCATCCATGCCCTGCGCCGCCCCCGCTTGCACCCCCCCGGGCGGCGACTTAAGATCGGCCCCCACATCGATGGCGAAGCGAACGCGTTCCCACCCAGGCCCGGCGAAAGCGGACGCCGCATCGCCTCCCACCCCCCCGCCTGCGGGCCGAGCCGAGGATCGCGCATCCAATCGCGAGTGCCAGGACGCGCTCGTTGAGGAGCTGCGCCGCAAGCTCGAATTCGCCCGCCCCGCCCCCGACGCCGTGCGCCGGCAGAGGGAGCAGGGGAAGCTCCCCGTGCGGGAGCGGATTTCCCTCCTCATCGATCCGGCCGCTCCGTTCCTTGAGTTGAGCCCTCTCGCCGGCCTCGATCTCTACGACGGCGTGCCTCCGGGCGCCGGGATCGTCACGGGGATCGGTCCAATCGCCGGCCGCCCCGCGATGGTCATCGCGAACGACCCGACCGTGAAGGGCGGGACGTACTTCCCCGCGACGATCAAGAAGCACCTCCGCGCCCAGGAGATCGCTGCCGAGAACCGCTTGCCGTGTTTTTACCTCGTGGACTCGGGCGGAGCGTTCCTGCCTCTTCAGGCCGAGGTATTTCCCGATCGCGAGGGCTTCGGGCGGATCTTCTTCAACCAGGCGCGCATGTCGGCCGCCGGGATCCCGCAGGTCGCGCTCGTCCTCGGCTCCTCGACCGCCGGCGGCGCTTACCTGCCCGCGATGAGCGATGAATCGATCATTGTCCGCGGCCGCGGGACGATTTTCCTCGGCGGGCCGCCGCTCGTGAAGGCCGCGACGGGCGAGGAGGTGACCGCGGAAGAGCTCGGCGGCGCCGAGCTGCACTGCCGCCGCTCCGGCGTCACGGACCACATGGCCGAGGACGATGCCGATGCGATCCGTATCGCCCGCGAGATCGCATCCGAGATTTCGCCCGGCGGTCCCCCACCGCCGCCCTTTGTGGCCGAAGATCCCCGCGGTGCGGCCGATGAGATCTACGACCTCATCCCGAGCGACCCGCGGCAGCCCTTCCCCATGCGCGAGATCCTCGCCCGGATCGTCGACGGCGGCCGCCTGCGCGAGTTCCGTGAGCTGTACGGGACGACGCTGATCGCCGCGTTCGGGCGCATCTGGGGCTACCCTGTCGGCATCCTCGCCAACCAGGGCGTCCTCTTCTCGGAGAGCGCGCTCAAGGCCACGCACTTCATCCAGCTCTGCGCGGCCCGCAAGACGCCCCTCCTGTTCTTCCAGCACATCACGGGCTTCATGGTGGGGAAGAAGTACGAGGAGGGCGGGATCGCGAAGGACGGCGCCAAAATGGTCCACGCGGTCGCCTGCGCGCCGGTCCCGAAGGTCACCGTGATCGCGGGCGGATCCTACGGCGCGGGCAACTACGGAATGTGCGGCCGCGCCTACGGCCCGCGCTTCCTCTGGATGTGGCCTGGGGCGCGCATCGCGGTCATGGGAGCCGACCAGGCGGCCGGCGTCCTCACGACGATCAAGCGAGAGCAGGCCGAGCGCGAGGGGAGGAACCTTTCCGGCATCGAAGAAGAGGCCATCCGCCGGCCGATCGTCGAGAAATACGAGCGCGAAGGCTCGCCGTACTATTCGAGCGCGCGGCTCTGGGACGACGGCATCATCGAGCCGGCCCGCACGCGCGAGCACCTCGCGCTGGCGCTCTCGGTCGTCGCTCAGGCCCCTTTCCCCGACGGGCGATTCGGCGTGTTCCGGATGTAGGAGCGGAAGCGATGGACGCTCAAGTGACCACAGACCTCCAGAACGGGGTCCTCCACGTGAAGCTGAACCGCCCGGAGGCCCACAACGCCTTCGACGAGGCGCTCGTCGAGGCCCTCCGCCAGGCGGTCGAGCACGCCGGGGCCGAGAAGGAGGCGCGCGTCGTCGTCCTCTCCGGCGCGGGACCGAGCTTCTGCGCGGGGGCGGACCTCGAATGGATGAGGGAGATGGGCGCCGCGAGCGAAGAGGAGAACCGCCTCTCCGCGCGCCGCCTCGCCCGGCTGTTCCACGCCCTCGACCGGATCGAGAAGCCGCTCATCGGGCGGATCCACGGCTCCGCCATCGGAGGCGGAGCGGGCCTGGCGGCCGTCTGCGACATTGCGATCGCCTCGACGAGTTGCCGGTTCGCGCTCAGCGAGGTCCGCCTCGGGCTCATCCCGGCCGTCATCGCTCCGTACATCGTGCGCCGCGTCGGCCCGGGCCGCGCGCGCGAGCTGATCCTCACCGGCCGGCGGTTCGAAGGAGCCGAAGCGGCCGCTCTCGGGCTCGTGACGCGCACGGTGGATGAATCCCTTCTCGACGCCGCGGTCGGCCGCGTGGTCTCCGACCTCCGCGCCGGCGGCCCGCGCGCCCTCGCGCACGCCAAGAGTTTCCTGCGGGAGCTGGAGAGCAGGCCGCGCTCGGGGGAGGAGCTTTCGGACTGGACGGCGGAGACGATCGCCACGATCCGCGCGGGCGAGGAGGCCCGCTCGGGCCTCACGGCGTTCATCGAGAAGGTGCCCCCGGCTTGGTTGCGCGCGCAGGATCGGCCGGGGGTCTGAGGCCTCATGGCGCTCACCCTGCCCGCCTCGGTGCGCGTGGTCGAGGTCGGACCTCGCGACGGCCTCCAGGACGAGTCCAGGATCGTGCCGACCGAAGCGAAGATCGCCTTCATCGAGGCGCTCGCCGATGCGGGTCACCGTGCGATCGAGGTCACTTCGTTCGTGAGCCCGGCGAAGGTGCCGCAGCTCTCGGACGCGGACGAGCTGGTTCGCCGGCTGATGGCGGGCCCTGCGCGGAAGGCCGGCGTCGTCTACAGCGCGCTCGTCCCGAACGAGAAGGGCATGGAGAGGGCGCTCAAGGCAGGGATCCGCTCGGTGGCGGTGTTCGTGGCGGCGAGCGACGCGTTCGACAGGGCGAACATCGGCTGCACGGCCGCGGAGGCGCTCGAGAGGTTCCGTCCGGTCGCGAAGCTCGCCGCGAAAGAGGCGGTGCCGCTCCGAGCCTACGTCTCGACGGCGTTCCATTGCCCGTACGAGGGCCCGATCGAGCCGAAGGCCGTCGTGGAGCTGTCCGCGAAGCTCCGCGACCTCGGCGCGGGCACGCTCGCCCTGAGCGACACGACGGGGAGAGCGGACCCGAGGGGCGTCGACCGCCTCCTCGACGAGGTCGAGGGCCGGCTCGGCCTCGCGGAGGTCGCCCTCCACCTCCACGACACGAGCCGCAGGGCGCTCGCCAACGCGCTCGTCGGCCTCCAGCGAGGCATCCGAGAGCTGGACGCGAGCGCGGGAGGCCTGGGAGGGTGCCCGTTTTCGCCGGGAGCTTCGGGGAACCTCTCGACCGAGGACCTCCTGTCGATGCTCCACGCGATGGGGATCGAGACGGGGATCGACGAGGCGAGGCACGCCCGGGCGGTGGACATCATCCGGGCCGCCATCGGCGGACGACGGAGAGGAACGTTAACCGCAGAGGACGCGGAGTAACGCAGAGGGGCGCAGAGGGGGAGATCGATCACCTCCTCCTTGACACCGGGTCCTCGGTCGAATGAACCCCCATCAGGGCATCGGATGGAGTAAAGAGAAAGCAGTGCCCATGAGCACTCGAACGCGATCGCCGCGTTCGCCAGCGCGGCGAGCGTCCCCCGCGGCCAGATCGCAAACCGCAGCGCGCTCCTGCGCGAGATCCGAACCGACGTGGCGGCGCTGGTGAAGAAGCTTCACATTCTCGACGACCTGATCCTGCAGTTCGATCGCACCGCGACGGGCCGGGGCTCCATCGAGGCGTGGCGGAGCGCCCGAGTCATCGTTGACGTGGGCGTAGGCCTCGGCGCGACGGCGGCGCCGAAACCCGCGCCGGAGGCGCAGACCTCGGCGGCCGCTCGGGCCGCGCCGTCCCCTACGACGTCCGTCGTGCAAGTTTGACCTCCGGCGGAGGCGCGACGACACGGAGTTCGACCGACCGTTGACTGACCGTTGAACCAGAGGCGGCGGGAGCCCCCCTTCGCGGCGGCGACTCCCGCCGCTTCAGTCTCTCTGAACGGCTGGACTCGAACTAAGGGGCGTAGGTCACTGCCTCCTACTTGTTCAAGAACCACTGGGCGGAAGCGAAGGGGCCACTGGTCCTTCCCGTAGTCGCGCTCGGGCCGATCGTTTATAACGGCGCTATGCCGCAAGCGGCGAGGCGAAGCGGAGCGGGTGAAGCGGACTACTGCTTCGCACCTCCGTCCCAGCGGCGCCGCGCTCGCCCCGAAGGATGGCAAGCGGGTGCTGGTCCAGGTCTACCATGAGAAGCGGCGGTGCACGGTGGAAATGCGGCTGGTGGAGGTGCCGTGATTCCCTTTGCGTACCCGTGCCCGATCAGAATTCGTTGAAGCATCCCCGGCCCTCCCGGGAACATCACCCATGGAGGAAGCACCGGAAGCCGCCATGAGAGCCACGGAGAACACCCTCGATGGCCTCCTCGAGAACACGGCGTGGATGAAGGGCCTCGCCCACAGCCTGGTGCGCGACCCGCACCGGGCGGAGGACCTGGTCCAGGACGCGGCGGTGGCGCTCCTCCAGAAGCGCAGCGCGGCCATCCGCTCGCCGGGCTCCTGGCTGCGCAGCGTGCTCGGCAAGCTCGCCTCGCGAGCCCGCCGCGATGACGACCGCCGCCGGCGGCGGGAGGAGCGGGTGGCGAGCCTGGAGAGGGTCACCGAATCGCCGGAGGGGGTGCTGGAGCGGGCCGAGCTGCGCCGCACCATCCTCGACGCCGTCCTCGCCCTGGAGGAGCCATACCGCACCACCGTCCTCCTCCGGTTCTTCGAGGAGAAGAGCGTGCGGGCCATCGCGCGCGAGCTGGGCCTCCCGGCGGCCACCGTGCGGACGCGCCTGGCGCGGGCGCTCGAACGGCTGCGCCGCCGCCTGGATCGGCTCCACGGCGGCGACCGGGCCGCCTGGTGCGCGGTGCTGGTGCCGCTCCTGGGATGGAAGGCGGCGGTGGCCGGCGGGGGGTGGGGATCGGCCGGGGTCGGGAGCGGGGTGGGGACCGGGGCGGGGACCGGGACGGCCGGGGCCTCGTGGGGATCGATGAACGGTTTCACTTGTATGGGAGGCATCGTCATGAGCGGGAAGACGCTGGCGGCGGTGGGAGCGGTGGGGCTTGCGACCATCGCGGTGGGGTTCGGGCTCGGCCATGCCGTCTTCCCTCCTCGCCTGGACGGCGGAGAGCAGGTGCGCCTCCTCCTCGAACGCCCCGAGCACCGGGATCTCCTCCGGTCGCGCGATGCGCTCAAGGCTGAGATGGAGAAGGCGCGCGCGGAGAGGGACCGGGCCGTCCGCGACCGGGAGGCGGCCGCGCGCGAGGCGGCAGCGCTCCGCGAGGATCTAGCGAGGGCGGAGAAGGCGGCGGGCGCCGAGGCGGCTGGGGAGGCGCGGGGCATCCCGGTGGCCTTCGGGAAGTACGCCGACCTGGACGGCATCCGCCAGGCCGACTGGAAGGAGGCGGGAGAGGCGATCGCCAGCATCCGCGAGCTGACCGCCGGCCTGCTCAAGGCCATCCGCGAGGGGCAGCCGCTCGGTGAGCTGCAGGCCCGGCTGGCTCGCGAGAACGCCACGCTCCGGCGGCTGGGGGGAGCGATCGAGGGCAGGATCTCCACCCACGCCTTGAAGGGCGGCGAGGAGACCCACCCCCTGGTCCTCGCCAACCTGATGGGCGCCCTGCTGGAGAACGCGGGGGTGCCCTTCGAGGCCTCCCAGGTGGAGCCCATCGCCCGGTTCGGGAACGAGTTCGAGGCCGAGTACGACCGCCTCCATGCCTCCTACGACGAGGGCACGCCCGCCCTCGCCAAGGTCGTCGACGAGCTGGAGCTGAAGCGGCAGTTCGTGCGCAAAGTGCAGGGCGTCCTCACCGAGGGGCAGGCGGCGGTACTGGCCAGCCCCGAGGTGGATGACGGCCCGCAGGACCCCCTCTCGCCCCTCCGCATGGTGGACCCCAAGCTGTGGACCCTGCCCAGCTCCGAGGATATCCGCGAGGTGCTTCGCTCCCAGGGGGCGAGGATGTACGGGATCGGCGAGGGGGTCGGGCCCAAGCTGGAAGGCCTCTTCGAGGCCTGGTTCCAGGCCATCCAGACCGGCTTGCGGCCCCTCTCCCGGTGGGATCCCATGAACGCTCCCCGGCTCGACGAGGTGTCGGCCATGGGGCGGGCCCAGGCCGAGTTCCTGCGCCAGGCGGCGGCGGTGGAGGGGCTCGACGAGGGCGCGCTCAAGGCGATCCTCTCCGACACCACGCTGATCTTCCCCGGGATCACTGTCCTCCCTCCCGACCGAGGGGGGTAAGAGCCCCAAGCGGTGAGTGGCCGCGCGCGGCCCGCTCGACCTTTTCCGCTGGCCGCCGTGCGCGAAGTTTTTGCCAGCACCAGGCGTTTAAACCGCTTCCATCTTAACAATCCAGCACGTGGGGAAGCCGTAGTTCGTACCCTCCAAAACACGACCCACCAGGTGGTTGGCCCTCGACAGACTGGCGTCAGCCTACATTTCAGGCAGGCTTACCGAAAAGACACGCCGTCAAACAGAACTGTGCGCGCGAAGCGCGCTCCGCCATCGTCTCGTGCCCTGTGTTCTCGTGTCGAATTGGTGGGACACACCCGAATTACCGCTGGACGGTTCCCCCGCACGCGCGGGGATAGACCGAAATCGGACATTTGGGAGCTGGAACGCTCTCTGGTTCCCCCGCACGCGTGGGGATAGCATCCCTGACTATCGTTCTTCCTCAGCTGATGTGAGACGTTTGCGGTGGATTAGGCTCCTCTGTGCGTTCCGGTCCTCGCGCTGACGCGCTCGGCCTGCAGGCCGGCCTCGGAGCCGCCCGCCTTCGGCGGGCACCCGGCTCCTCCGGCGGTCCGCGGCTCCGCATTGCTCGCCGCTCCCCTCTGCGCCCTCTGCGCGTCCTCCGCTTCCTCTGCGGTTCCCGCCCCTATCGGCTACGGCCGGCGCGCTTGATTCCAAGTGCTTCGCGCGTTTACCCTCTCGTCATGCGATCGATCCTGATCATGACAGCGGTCTCGCTGCTCGCGGCGCCGCCGGCGGGCGCCGCCGGGCCGCCGAACGTCGTCTTGCTCCTCGCCGACGACCTCGGCTGGACCGACCTTTCCGTCCAGGGCTCGCGCTACTACGAGACTCCCCACATCGACCGCCTCGCCGCGGGCGGGATGCGCTTTCCGAACGCCTACTCCGCGGGCCCGAACTGCCAGCCGACGCGCGCGGCCCTCATGACCGGGCAGTACGGGCCCCGCACCGGGATCTACACCGTCGGCGGCGCCGACCGGTTCGACTCGAGCATGCGCCCGCTCGTTCCGGTCCCGAACGTGACCAAGCTCGCCCCCGCGAAGACGACGATCGCGGAGGCGCTCAAGAAGGCCGGCTACGCGACCGGGATGTTCGGGAAGTGGCACCTGGGAAACGACCCGCGGCATCATCCCTCGGCGCAGGGGTTCGATGAAGCGATCGAAAGCTCGGGCGTGCACGTCGACTTCGACACCACCCCTCGCAGCGAGGTCCCTGCCGGCGCCTACCTCGCGGACTACCTCACCGACAAGGCCGTTGACTTCATCTCTCGGCACAAGGACCGCCGCTTCTTCGTGTTCCTCTCGCACTTCGCCGTCCACGCGCCGCATCAGGCCAAGCCGGAGCTGACCGAGAGGTTCCGCAAGAAGCCCGCGGCCGGCGGGCACCGCAGCGCCGCATACGCCGCCATGATCGCGAGTCTCGATGAGAGCGTGGGTCGGGTGATGGCCAAGCTCGACGAGCTCCAGCTCTCCGACAAGACAATGGTCATCTTCTCGAGCGACAACGGGGGCGTCGGCGGCTACCGCGCGGCGGGGGTGGCGGCGCGCGAAGGCGTGACGGACAACGCGCCGCTTCGGGGTGGGAAGGGGATGCTCTACGAGGGCGGCGTGCGCGTCCCGTTCATCGCCTCGCTTCGGGGAGCGATCCGCGCCGGGGCGGTCTGCGGCGAGCCGATCGCGAGCGTCGACCTCTTTCCGACGCTCCTCGACCTGGCGGGGGCGCCGGCGCCCGAGGGGCAGCCCCTCGACGGCGTCAGCCTGCGTCCGCTCCTATACGGCGAGAAGGCCTCACTGGGCCGCGACGCTCTCTTTTGGCACTTCCCGGGCTATCTCGGTTCAGGGAGAGACGTCTGGCGAACGACGCCGGCCGGAGCGATCCGCTCCGGAGCCAACAAGCTCCTCGAGTTCTTCGAGGACGGCCGGATCGAGCTGTACGACGTCGAGCGCGACCCAGGCGAGAAGCGGAACCTCGCGCAGGAGAACCCCGCGCTGGCCCGGAACCTGCACGCGGAACTCAAAGCGTGGCGAGAGGCCGTGAAAGCACCCATGCCCTCGCGCAAACCGGCCGTGAAGTGACCGCGGCCCCCCACTTCCATTCCCCGCCTCGTTCGCTTGGTGCGGCGGCAGCGCGGGGATCAGCGCCGGCGCGAGGCGTCGGCCGGCGCATCGGTGTCTCTTGCCGCCCTATCCCGCAGCCTGCGAAGGAACGGATCCGCGAGATCCTGCGATGCCAACCACTTCAGCTCCTCCTCGAGGGTCATACCCTCGATGCGGGCGGAAAGTTCGTCGCGAATCGTGCGCATCAGCTCGACCGCGTCAGATTTCTTCTTGGCGTTACCCATCCGCCATCACCTCGTTCGTCCCACCAATCCCGAGAGCCATGGTTTGAGGGTAACATGCCGCCAGTCAACCTCCACTCGGCGTCCAGTCATGCTCCGCGCTGGCGCGTGCGAAGGCATTCTGCACGAAACCGCAGACGCTGCCCGTTGCCGCAGCCGGGACCGCAACCGCCAACCGAGGGCGCACCGGCAGTCGCAACCGGACTCGTTCTCCCTCGGAAATCTCTGTGCAACGAACCATCGAAACCGTCGTGGAGGCAGGCAATTGCTGAAGGATCGAGTCGATTTGTGCTTTCGGAAGCTTCCGCCTCTGCGGCCTCTGCGCGTCCTCCGCGTCCACTGCGGTTCCCGTCCGGCGAGGATCCGCGCTGCAGCGACCGTTGCGACCGAGACGTGACCCCCTCTATTCCTCTGCGCACTTCTGTGTCCTCAATGTCCCCTGTGGTTCCCATCCGTCCGTTCGTCGGATTCAGAACGTCCGCCGCTTCTTTTCCGGAGGCTTCTCCCCGCCGGCCGGGGCCGCGGACGGCTTCAAGGTCATCACCGCTTTTCCACGGAAGCCGTCCTGGGTTCGCTCGACGTATCCACCCATCCGCTCGACCGGCAGAACCGCGTCGAGGACGGGTGCGAGCTTCGGGGCCGCCTCCAGGAGGAGGCTCGCCGGATCGAAGCCGGCGCCGGCGCGGCCGCCGAAGAGCACCGCGGCCAGAGGGAGCGCCCGGAGCTGTGCCGCGATGACCCTCCGCAGCTCGGCGCCGTCGTGAAAGGCGAGCGCGAGAGCCTCGGCCGGCGGCTGGAGGTCGAGCGGTTTGAAGTTCTCGCTCTCGACGATGCTCGGGACCTTCCCATCCCGCGCGTCGATCGCCTGGCGGATCCTCTCCCTCGATGTCCCCGCGACGAAATCGCCGAGGCTCACGCCGAAGACCAGCTCCATACCCGGTGGAAACGGCAGGAGGATCCGGCGGAACTTGCCCCGGACCCCCTCGATCTCGAAACCCGCAGGATCCGTACCGAGGACTCGCAGTGTGTTTTCTCCCTTGGCGACCCACTCGCTCAGCTTTCCATCGAACCGGGCGGCCTCGCTGAGGCTCACCATCGCCACCCAATCGCCCCCCACGCCGCCGGCTGCCGGGCGAGCCGGAGCGCCCCCGTCGCCCCCGCGGGACGGCGCCGGCGGAGGGAAGCCGATGAAGGCCGACCGGCCCCGCAGGAAGCTCAGGAGGTCCTTCTTGAGGTCGAATCCGGACCGCTCGGAGCGTTCACCGTAACGTTTGAAGAGCTCCTCACCGTTCGGCAGCGCCTTCCTCACCACCTCCAGGACGGCGTCGTGGAGCGCGGGAAGGTCCCATCCTGCCACGGCCGCGAATCCGGAAGCATCCCGAGGAACCATCCGCACGTTCCCCCCTTGTCCATCCCCCGGCGAACGCCCCAAGAGGGCTTTGCCGAGCGGCCGGCGGGCCGCCTCGCTTGTGAGCAGGACGCGGAATTGCGCTACGAGACGCGCTTCGTTCACGGCGCCGGCGATCCCGATCCCCTGGACGATGTCGAGCGACTCGACGAGCGAATCGAGCGATGTGAGGAGCTCCTCCTTCACCTCGCTCAGCTCAGGACGCACGCGCGCGCCGCGGATCTCCTTCCCCATCTCCCGCAACCGTTCGAAGACCGCGACGGGCCTCACGTGAAGCTCCCAGTCGCCGCCGGCGGGCAGACCTCCGGCGATGCCCTCGGCGATGCGGGCCGCCTCCTCGCCTTCGCGGTATCCGCGCAGGCTCCCTTCCCCAGCAAGGAGCTGAAAGACGCGCCGCATCTGAATCGCGGAGCTGGCCAGGACGACCGCATCATCCCGGCCTCCGAGGCAGAGGCGGGGTTCGCCGGTCGGGTCCTTGAGGAACGTCATTGGCACCCCCTCGCGCTCCGCATCCTCCATCTCGAAGGACGGGCGCGGCGGCCGGCGCGCAGGGCCGGAGCCATCCTCCCGCGGGGACGAAGGAACCTGCGCCGCCAGCGCGACGAGAAGCTTGCGCAGGGAGGCCAGATGGGCGGCGCGCTCGGCCGGATCGACTCGAAAGACGGCCACCCAGTCGATCTGGACAGACGCGTCGAGCGACGCCGGATCCTGCCAGACGAGCCCGAACCGCAAGCCCGCGACGCACTCGCGGAAGAGGAGGCCCGACCAGTCGATCGCGCCGAGAACGATCCTCCACTGGTTCGCCTCGGTGCGGAACGGCTCGCGCAGGTCCTCGGGAAGGCGAGCAGCGGCGCCGTCGATCAGCCCTCGAGCCAGATCGAGCGCCTGCACCGCGTCCGCCGCCTTCTCGATCCGCCCGCGCAGCGTCCCCCAGTTCGGCCCGACCCGATGGCGCCAGTAGACGAAGTGGTCCTCGGGGATGGCGCGCAGGAGCGAGTCGGGATCGGATGCGCTGCAGACCGAGACCCCGGAGGAGCAGCACCAGATCGCGAGGAGGACGATGGAGGCTGCACGCGGGCGGCGGCGGGTCGCTCCGTGCGAACCCGCCACGGAGGCACGAAGACATGGAATGCGGATCCACGAAGAGATCACGAACCGCCTCCTTGGCGCGGCCATTGAGGTAAACGTACCATAGAATGAATCGAAAGATCGCGAGCAGGAATCATACGCGAGCCTCTTCATGAGTTCGAGGCTTGGGCCGAGTAAACGTCCACGTACCTGCGCCGTCTCCGGATTCCCAAACGACGAGGAACGACCGCAAAGAACGCGGAGGGGAGCGGCGAGCAATGCGGAGCCGCGGACCGCCGGAGGAGCCGGGTGCCCGCCGAAGGCGGGCGACTCCGAGGCCGGCCTGCAGGCCGAGCGCGTCAGCGCGAGGACCGGAAGGAGCGGCGAGCAATGCGGAGCCGCGGACCGCCGGAGGAGCCGGGTGCCCGCCGAAGGCGGGCGGCTCCGAGGCCG
>Ga0187893_10007687_pt1 | contig 17486 bp, 22 predicted proteins | sample MA1701074metaG_FD_139574 | JGI IMG/M metagenome (GOLD analysis project Ga0187893, IMG submission 139574) | White microbial mat communities from a basaltic lava cave in the Kipuka Kanohina Cave System on the Island of Hawaii, USA - MA170107-4 metaG ... | reverse complement strand
CCCAACGTACTTGCTAAACTCCGCCATGACCTGTCCTCCTCGATGCGGCTCTGCGCATCCTTCGTTTGCAAGCGTAATCCGCGACAGACGCGGACGGACAGGTCACTCCATCTTCTCTAGTGCCGCACGCGGATGCTTTCGACCGCGACGGCTTCACAATCATCGCCAAGAAGTAAACACCCATAGCGCCCGGCCTTGATCGGCTGGGCGTTTGTGGTCCTGCCCTTTGCCTGCCTGAAAAAACGCCCCGCTCGCGGCGAACCCCGGATCGATGAAGCGACATCAGTTTTTGTACTACTTGAAAGTCGCAGTTCTGATTCTGGAGCTGCTGGTGTTGATTCGATCACTGGCATGCACCTAAAGCCAGCGTGGCAAGGCCGTGGGGGCGCTGGCAGGCCCCCACTAGGCCCGTACAGCTAGCGACGGCACGATTGTCAATTTGGGCTACGCGGTCGGGGCAGATGGAGGATTGCTTGGGTGTGGCTGATATACTAAAAGCTGAACCGGAACTGCCGGTCAGGAGGTGTATCTTGACTAAATTAGTCAAATACCTCGTGAGTACGGCCCGGTGCTTGAGGTGCAGGTAACCCACGGGTTTTTGGTCGTCGCAGCGTAACGGCCTGGGTGCCTTGCCGTGTTAGCTTCATCGATCGAAGCACGCATCCCTACGTCACTGCCCAGCCGGGTAGTGAGGCGAAAAGGTGTTCCCCCAGTGGGGGGTAGCACCTGGACCCTTAAGCAAAGCGCTGCCGTCGGGAAATTCTGGAGCCTGGTTTGTGCACAAATCGGGAAGGAATGAACCCCGCCGTTAAGGGCGCAGAGGGGCGGCAGCGGTCGCCCCTGCCTGGAATCCAAACACGCCGCAAGCCCTAAGTCCGCCCCCGAACCCCAGCAGCGCAGCGCCGCGCGCGACAGGGACTCTCTAAGCACACCCCATAATATAATGGGAGTATGCAGACTTATGAGTTCTTCATTCGATCGAAAACCGGGGTTCCGCCACCAGGTGTATACACAGTTTCAGGTGGGTTCTTAATGAGTGTTCGCGCAAACGATCTTAATTCCGCGTGGGATGCCTTGAAACGGGACGAAAGGTTCGATATCAATCAGCACGAAATAATCAGTGGCGCAGCTTTCCCGATGGGTAGTCTACAGCAAGCCCCACAGCCCAATGCCTCGTCGGCAATGGGAAACTGCTAATCAGCAGGCGCGCGGATAGTAGCCCAGTATCCGTGCCTGTAGATCAAGAAGCCAGCGCTGCCCAAAATCAGCCGGGTGGCCGACCGCAACGGCCAACTCCCGCGCCGCCCTGATCGCACGATTCAGCTGCTTCGTTTTTTCCTTGCCGTGATACTTGGCCCAAATCTTGACACGTTGCCGAGCAAGCGGATTACCCTTTTCTTCGTACATGGAGTCATATTAGCACCAGGGATTTATCCTGGAAAGTTTGCTTGTAGGTTTGCTTGTCGCCGCGGTTGCGGGGGCAGCCGTGGGCATCGGCCTGCCCAGTGAAATGATTGACTTAGCAAGGTAGGCAGTGCTGGGCAATGGTGAAAACACGCACCTCAAGCTAGCGCGTCTGCCAGTTCCGCCATCTCCGCTTGTTTGTTCAGGAACTCGAGGACAGTAAAGGCGGGATTAGGGAAATTGCCTCGAAGTCGCCCTGCCAGGAGACGCTCAGGGGAACGCCGTTTGCGACGCTGTCCCGGATCGTTCTCACTCACAGTATTGTACCTGGAGACCGAGGCTCGTGTCTCCCAGGCGCGCCCCTGTTTGACGATGTCGTGAGGCGCGAGTGCAGGGAGCCGGGCTTCCATCGCCCAGCCGTTTGGGTCTTAGGGGGTGTGAATCCAGGGCAACCGGAAGTGACCCCCGCACAATAACTTCCGCCTCCCAACCGTCCGCCCAAGGGAACCCAGGCGAGATAAACTCGTACATAGAGATGGTATGCTCTCTTGCGAACCCAGGCCGCTGCGTTCCCAGGGACGACGGCAGAGGTTTCGCGCCCAGGAGAGATTGGGAGCTCGTGTGGGAATGAATCGCGGTGAGTGTCCCCGGGTAACCAAGGCGTAGGGCAGGGTAGGGGGCCGAAGACATGACAAGCGCGAACGCATTGCATCCAGGCCGGCCGATCGATTGGGCGGGTGGGCCTCTCCTCCGCCGGGCGGCGCCCCTTTTCATGCCGCTGCTGTTTCTGCTGGCCGTTCTGTTGCCCGCGGAACTGCGCGCCGATCGCGACCGCGTCATGGTCGGCGAAGACATTTACGTGGGCGAGGGCGAGGATCTCAACGACGTCGTTTGCTTCGGCTGTTCCATCCGCATCGACGGCAAGGCCAATGACGCAGTCGCGTTCGGCGGTTCGATCGAGGTGACGGGCGAAGTCCATGACGCGGTCTCGTTTGGCGGCGGCCTGGAAGTGCGTGGCGAGATTACCGGAGACGCCGTTGTGCTCTTCGGCAGCACGCGTGTGCGCGACGGCGGCAGAATCCGCGGCGACGCCGTGTCGATCCTGGGGTCGGTACGCGCACCCGATAGTGCCGTCGGCGGTGATATCGTCTCGTCCGAATCGTGGGCGCCGATCGCCTTGTCGGGCGTTGTGATCGCGCTGATCGTTTTTCTGGTGTTCGGCATTGTGATTCAGCCGCTGCTGGTGCTGCTCTGTTTCACGTTGCTGGGTGAACGGCGTATTACCGTGCTGGCTGAAACAGCGCGCCGCCGCTCGGGCATGTCGTTTCTGATCGGCATCGCGCTCTGCATCGGCTCGTTCATCCTCAGCATCGCCGCCGCGATGACGCCGATTATCAGCCTGCAGATTCCCTTCGGTCTGGTCCTGTTCTGCGTGCTCGTGGTCGGATACGCGGGCGTGAGCTACTGGGTCGGACGCGGCATGCTGCCCCGCAGCGGCGCGCTGGGGGCCGCGATTTTGGGCGCGGTACTGGTGACGATCATTCAGCTCATCCCTGTCGTGGGCCAGATGGCGTTTCTCATTTTCAGCATGATGGCGCTGGGGTCGGCCGTGCTCAGCGGCTTCGGCACCTCGATCGACTGGCTCGCCGAGCGGACCAACAACGAACCGGTGATGCCGCGGACGGGGTAGGGCGGCACGATTTCCCCTGTACACGCTGTGTCCCACTAAACGTAAGGACACGGCTTGCCGTGTGCGGGTCGGAAGGCGCCACAGGCGCGCTGGCAACTCTCCGGAGCGAATAAAGGATCTCTCCGCCTACGTCCCCTCAGGAGCCTCCGAAAGTCCCACCTGCAACAGATAACCGTGTTCGGCCAGGCTGCGCCCGCGCTCGCGGTGTACGTCGTCGGGCAGCGTCTGTACGCCCGAGGCGCTGACCCAGCGGTTGTAGAAATTGAAGAGCGCGCTGACGGTGATAGCGTCGTAGATGGCTTCATCGCTCCAGCCATGCTGGTGGAGGACGTCGACATCCTCGCGGACGATTTCATAAGGGCGTTGCGTGACCTTGGCGACGAAACGCAGCAGAGCTTTCTCCGGTTCGGCAAGGGGGGAGGATTCGAGATCGCGAACCGCGGCCCAGACTTTCGGCTCGTCGTCCAGGAGCGTGGCTGCCGCCCCGGCATGGGAGTTGCGGCAGTAGGGGCACTGGTTGTTCGCCGAGGTGTAGGCGCCGATCAGCTCGCGCAGCCCGGGACTGAGCGGCGAGGGGCCGCGCATGACCTCCTGCGTGAATCGCAGCAGATGATCGGTGGCTCGGGGCTTGAAGGCGAACAGGTACCAGATCTGCGAGACCGGCCCGCCTGCCGCCGCCATCGCTTGCAGGATGCTGGTGTAGGCGCCGCTCGCTTCGGCGGGGTCTTCGACTTGCGGCAGAAACATCGGTTCCATGGGATTTGCTCCTGACGAAGAGCAGTCCCAGGCAGTATAGCGGCAGCAGCGGCTTGGCGAAGATCCGGGGGAGACCCGAATCAATTCGGTGCCTGTCCCGGATCTCCTGTCCCGGATCTCCCCGGATCTCAGGCCCCGGATCGCTCCCGATGAGTGTGTATAAAGTGTGTATAATCTAAGTGCAGGGTTTGATGGATACGCTGGGATGGACAGCCGGGGCGTGATCAGGGAACTGAAGCGAAACGGCTGGTACGAAGTCGAACAGGCCGGCAGTCACAAGCAGTTCAGGCATCCTGTGAAGAAGGGGCGGGTGACCGTCCCTCATCCCCGCAGGGATATCCCCACAGGAACCCCCAAGAGCATTGAGAAACAGGCCGGCATCAAGTTGAGATGAGGGCAGGGAGCAGGAAATGGAGTACATCGCGTATCTGCATAAAGAACGGAAGTCCGATTTCGGCGTGAGCTTCCCGGATTTTCCAGGGTGCGTAACGGCGGGCAAAACGCTTGAGGAAGCGCGGCGCTTGGCGGCGGAGGCGCTGACGCTGCACATGCAAGGCATGATCGAGGATGGCGAATCACTTCCCGAGCCCCGGACGCTCGATGACTTGGCTGGCAACCCGGCGATGAGAAATGCGGTCGCCTTTCTGGTGAGCGTGGATGTCGGCGAGAAGGCGGAACGCTTCAATATCACGGCGCGCAGGAGCCAGATGCAGGAAATCGATCGGCGAGCCAAGAGCCGGGGGATGACGCGCTCCGCCTATGTCGTCGCAGCCGCGCTCGCCGGTAAAGAAAAGCAGCCGGGCGCAAGGCGATCCGGAGGACGGCGACATAGCGTCAATCGCGAAGGATGAAGGAGAGGATTCAGGTCCGTATAGACTAGCGCGGCCACAACGTGAGCCGGGCCCCAACGGACAGGAATAAAACCGGTTCTGCCGCAAGTGCCCGCTACGACGATAGCGTTTGTTCACATAGCGGGCGAAGATCCAATGCGCTTCTCCCAGAGCCCGCGCCAAACCAGCCCTCTTTTCTGGTGTGGCGACTAAATGGACATGGTTGCTCATGAGGCAATAGCCAAGAACCGAAACGCGATGCTGCCGGCACTTGGCACGAAGTGTGTGAAGGTAGATCCGCCGGTCTTCGTCGAGCAGGAAGACATCCTGGCGGTTGTTGCCCCGTGATGTGATGCGGAACGCCCTCCGCTACCATACGGGCCGCGCGTGGCACGGACGTGAGGATTAGTATCGCAGATCAACCGGTCAATTCGGTGCCTGTCCCGGATCTCCCCGATCCCCGCTCAGGGCCAAAGAATGCCCGTCTCGACATAGGGACCCTGCCATACATACTCACCTGTCTTGTCGATGTAGCCCACGGAGTCTTCGGTAACCACAAAGGCGAGACCTCGATAGAAAGGCTCCGCCAGCAGAAAGCGAGGAGGAATGACGAACTCTCCCTCATGATTCATAAACCCCATCTTGGTGCTGCCTTGTTTCGCGACTGCCAGACCCTCCGAAAAACTGCCAGCGTGTCCGCAATTTCGCAGGCGAATTGCCAGGTTGCCCTGATGGTCGATATAGCCTGCCATTTTTTCGAAACTGTTGCCCACAAGCGCCATCCCTTCGGAAAACTCCAGTGCGAAGGGGAATCGAGGCTCGATCAAGACCTTCCCCGATGCGTCAATGAAGGCAAAGCTATCTCCGATAAGGACGCGAGCCAGTTTCTCGGAGAAGGCCCCGGCGACACGGCCCGAAAAGCGAGGCGAGATAGCCATCGAACCCGTGAGGTCGATGTATCCCCATAGGTCACCCAGTTTGACCGCAGCGAGGCCTTCTGAGTGCTCGTGGGCGAGGTCGTATATCATCGCTGTGATCAGCGCTCCCGACGAATCTACGAACCCATGCTTGTCGCTACGATTTCTGACCCAAGCAACCCCCTCTGAGAATTCCCCGACGCAGGCGAATTGAGGTGGAATTCTGAACTCTCCAGAGCTATCAATGAAGCCCCATTGGAGAGACTGAAGGCAGGCCGGCGCCAACCCTTCTTGAAACCGGGAGGCGCCTAAGAACTTAGGCCGGACGACCACCGTTCCCTCCTTGTCGATAACTCCCCACTTCTGCCTGACTCTCACGACGGCGAGCCCGTCAGTAAACCGGCCGCCATAGTCAAACTCAGCGTCAATGACTATATCCCCGTGACGGTTGATGTATCCGACTTTATACCGGGTATGGCTCCGACCTTGCTTGACGAAAATGGGAAAGAGGTCCACGTCCAGCGACGACATATGTTTTTCAGTAGATTGCATCGTCAGACGAGGCACCGAGACACCCTGGGTAGCCACAGATCGCGGGAGGCCGGTTCGGTGCCTGTCCCGGATCTGCCCAACAACGAGCCGGTCATGCCGCGGACGGGGTAGGGAATGGCCCGAACCCTGGCAAAAAAGCGGTCTCGTCACAACTGGATAAGCCGTTCCGAGGCTAGTTCGGTGGCTGTCCCGGATCTGCCCCGCCTTCCGTCTCGTCATCGATTCGCTTACGCTGACCTTGGTATTCGACCCACACGTCGGTCATGCTTTGGACTAGCAGTTGCGCAGGGAACTGGCCTGAGTGACCGTAACCGTCTCCGATCCAGAGCGGTTCTCCCCGCTCAACAATTCTCAGAATCTTGATGCCTTTTCGTGACTCAATTCTGCCAACAAAGATAGCGGTGACTTTGCGACTCATAACGTCTCGAGCATGTTTGTCTATCGCAGACCACGCCCGAGCGACTTGTTCCTTCTTAGGGATAGACGCACCCGGAGTTTCGGTTCCGGCTGATGCCTTAGGCCAGACCACTGCGATACCAGCAGGCCACTTTCGGAGACCTGGGCAGGACGTTTCAGCGGCGCCTTGATCTGCGTCTTTTAGATAGTCGCCATGGTAAGTGTTTTCGCCAACGACCGCGCGAAGCCGAATCCGCCTGTTCTGATAAGACGACAGATCCTTCAGGAGTTGGCAAACTGTAAGGACCCTTTCGTTTCCTTCGGCCCCTCGAAGCAGCATCGGAAAGACCAGTAAGCTGACTAGGGACCCAACGATGGCGTGATGGTGCCCGCCGAAGGCACGTCTTGGGAGATTCCATTTTTTCATGGTGCTGCTCCAGACCCAAAATTGCTCGAAAGACATTTCTCATTGATCAAGTCGTAATTGTAGCGAGCGACCTTTTCATCTCCGTCGTTCATCCTTAAAGCCGCACCCCGCCTTCGGAGAAACCAAAGTGCATGCCCCAGTTCATGCAGTGTGCCTGTGCCGGATCTCTCCAATCTCTTAACGAGCCTTCGGTGGATGTTTCTCCTCAACGAGTCTGACGTCGGTGAAACGTGTGTAGATGAGCTCAGCCGGTGAGATATTCAGATGTCCGAAGCCGTAGCCAGTGACGACACCGTCCGGAGAGCGGACGACCAGTGGTGGCACGCGGGCTTCCAGCGTGCCGATGAGCGTAATCATGACAAAGTAGCGTTCCGGCTGAGCGTCTGCAACGCTGAGCTTTCTATTGAGTTCCAATTGAGCATTCGGATTCTCACGATATAGCGGTGCCCTGGCCTCAACAAGGTGGATCGAATTGTTCCAGATGAATCCGTCTGTAATCAGTTCACGTGGGCAACGGAGGTCCTGTGGAACAAGCCACAAGCTTTCATCTGTATCGAACCACATTCCACGCACAGCAATTTCTTTGCCCTTTAAATCGGGAAGGCGAGCGAGCACGTCACAAACGGAAAGAGTCTTTGACTCATCTGTCTGGGCCAAGCAGCAGCCGGCCAAGGCGATACCAAGTATTGTGAGCACAACGGTTGCTTTAGGGTTACCTGAGGACATAGCGCCTCCCTACTTAACACCTTTGAGGCAGTTGTCGAACACCAATTTCATGATGTCAGAACTCATTCTTCCTCGTCGACCTCTTGGGTCGAAGTCCGGCCCATCATCGCGGATTATGGTACTTCCCGGGCGTATTCTTACGATGGCATGACCTAGCTCGTGCAGCATTGTAATCGCACGGTAGAAACCTTGAACGTTCGATGTTCCGTATTCTTCAAAAAGATCCCTTCGGCCGGCAAGACCAAATCGGTCCACATACCCTCCAAGCCAGGAAGATCTGCTGCCGAGTCCGCATGCCAAGGCCAGAGAGGGAGAAGCGGCCACAAGGAATCTCACGAGTCTTTCCTTCGGAAGTAATTGGCTCCGGAACGACATGTTCAGTGTATTAGAGGCTTGTTAGGATCTCGCGAGAACAACGTAGATCAAGAGCAGCAAGATGAATAAGGCTGGGACGAAATCGAAACTGGCGGCACAGAAGCCACGAGGTATTAACTCTGTTCGCGGACCCTCGCCTTCAGAGATTTTGGATCGTCGGTGCAGCACTCGTCGAACTTCCAGAACGAACACTTCGAGAACAAAGAGACACAGCGCATAGTGTCGAACCTGTGAATTGTGAGACAGTATTCTGGTGAGAGCAAGCACAATCAGTGCAACGAGGAAGGCCTTGCCTGACAAGGTCCGGATATTGCAGAGTGGCTTTCCCAGACTGGCCATCGTCGGGCCGTCATCGTTCGCCCCCTGGTGTTCTGTTTCGATTGGCATACGCTTAGAGGCTAGCGAACACAATCTCCCCCGGATCATCCAGTTCGGTGCCTGTCCCGGATCCGCCGGACATTCACTTGGTGGGAAACTCCCCATAGCCCAGGATGACGGGAATCCAGGAATAGAAAAGCCACCCGGCGAGACTGAGCAGGATTGGTCCGGCGATCCATCGAGGGATCCATTTCTCTCCACTGCGAGCCTCAAACAAAAAGAGACCCTTGGGATGCAAAGCGTGCAGTACACAGACGACGGCAAAACAGATTGGAAATACAGAGAATATCCAACGCTGACGCTGGTCCGGTGTGCCAACCTGGAACAGCATTAGAGCGAGCGATGCGCCAAAGTAAAGCAAGAATCTGTAGTAGGGCGCCTTGCGAGGCGACCACCGTTTACCACCGTTGGCATCTGGCGCGGGGTGTGTCACATTAGATCCGCCGGTCTTCGTCGAGCAGGAAGACGTCCTGGCGGTTGTTGCCTCGTTGCGTGATGTGATGTGGAACGCCCTCCGCTACCACACGAGCCGCGCGTGGCATGGGCGTGAGGATTAGTATCGCAGATCAACCGGTCAGTTCGGTGCCTGTCCCGGATCAAGGGATCAAGGGATCTGCCTAGCCGAGATTCCGTGCCCTCATCTGCTTCTTCTTCTCCTTCCATTCCTCGGTCTGTTGCCTCATAGTGTCGATCAGTGCTCTTTGTTCAGGAGCCACCTCCTCAAGGTAGTCTAGGATTTCGTCCTCAGTCTGAACTCCAAGCTCCTCTCCAGGTTCATCCTCGGGCAGGATCACCGAAGGGCCGCTGGGTAGAAAACAGACTAGTCGGTACCTACGGATCAGAGGAAGAACGACGTTGCACACGGGTGTCAACATGTCCATCACTACCGGCATGATCAAATGGCGATCAGAACGGTCGAATGGGGCGGCCCAGGCTAGGTTGCCAGGCACGATGCTATCCCGGGAAGGGATTGGGAAAACTGACGTCAAATCCTGAAGGAACTTGTCGATGTTCTCGCTCGGCTGCACGCCGGAGAGGTCTCCACGGAGGAGCTGGAGATAGATCTCCGTGGCCCCGCGGGAGTCGATCGGAATGTCGAATGGCCAAACCGCAATTTGGTGGCCCATAGTTTACTCACGCATCCTACAGTGTTCCAGTCCCCCGACCCTCACTCTCTCCCGTTATCGCGGAAGCTCAATGCTGAGATCCTGGCGATCGTGGGAAACGGTTGTCTGGTTCGTATAAACAACCGTGGGTTGGTGGCCGTCCGCGGTCTTCGTCCAGGAAACCAGCATTAGCAAGTATTCGCCGTGCTCAACCTCTCCAAAACTGAAACGCCCCTCGGATGTCACGGCATCCTCTTGAATAAAAGCGGCATGTGCAAGGGGGACGAGTCTTGTAGTCATGAAATCTGGCGACTGGACTGCCGGAACCACTACTCCGCCGATTTCACTTCGGCTCTTCGAGCCATGGGGCGCGCCGACCAGAAGACTGATTCTGACCGTCATCGCTTCCTGCCAAACAACCAGAGGCTGTTTTCGGGTAATGAATCCCGGGGACCAGGCGCTGACAGTGTAAGTTCCGTAAGGAAGATCCACCGTGTGTCCCCGAAACTGTAGCGGAGAAGATCCTGCGGAATCGGACGTAACCGTGAGCTTAACGAAACCCGGAGGAAATGGATTTCCGAGCTGATCTTGAAAAAGGATGGAAACAGAACTAGTCGCGCAGAAGGCGACGGGAAGCAGATGAAAAAAGCCTACTACCGATGCGGCCGATGCTATTGCCCGGAGCATAGCGGTCTCTCCTCAAGTACGTATTGGCGTTCGCCTTGCCTTTGAAAGGATGGGTGCCGAGACCTTGTCGCCTTTCGCCTCGCCAAACGGACCCTTTCACAAAGGTTTCAACTCGTCGTATTCGCGTTCCTCCGTCGGCTGCCTGCCGTCGAGGTTCAGGGTCTGAATCAGGGGACCTTTGTTCTCTTCATCCTCCTCAAGCCGCTCTTGCTTGTAACGATTGAGGTTATGAACGAATGCACCCAGCGATATCCACACAGGAATCACGCAGAAGATTCTTCCGGCAACTCCTGTTCCCGTGCGCTCATCTATCTCCAATACTTCGACCAACACGTACGCGACTACGGTGGCCGCCAGCGTCGCAAATAAGGCGCTCCACGCCTTCTTGGCGAGCACAGCCTTGCGCTGTTGCCGGATCTGCTTGCGTAACTCGAGGTCCATGGGAATCAGCCGTCACGTATTGACCCTATTTTATCCCGGATCTCAGTGGCTGGATGGAGGGCTGGCCAGAAAATAGGCAGTGAAGATCCAAAAGAGACCACGAAAACGGGAAAACATCCGGTAGTTCTCGCTTTCCATGCGTTCCTGCACATACAGAGCCGGACCGGGGGATGGGGCTGTTTTCGAGTGCGTCGTGCAAGAATTCGCCTAGTGCGCCTCCTGGAGGGCGTGCCCGGGAACAGGAAACCCTAGCCGCTCGGGCATCACGCTACGGTTGGGGGGCTGCCTTCGGAGTCAGAGCAGACGGGGTAAGGGCTAGTTCACTAATTCACCGGGAATGACGTCGCTCCAGCGTGCGGGGGCGGTCGGTGCTGACATGAGCTTACTGATATACGGGTTCTCAAGCAGGCCGTTTCTATCCCTGGAAGCAACCCGCACAACTCTCTTTGAAAACTTGCGTATGGCAATTACTAGATCCCACAGAGGAACGATTGCTTCACCCGGAGCATAGCTGGCTGTGACTCGGACACTGCGCAACAGGCGTTCAAACCGAATGACGTCTGTAATTTCCATAAACTCGAAGACCTGAACGCCCTTTGAGCATGCGAGGTCATCTGTCAGCTCCATGAGGTGAAGAGCACACTGTATCGCGGATACCCATCCCCAGCGCGTGCCGAAATCACAACCCGCCACAGCGAACCTGAGGTCGCCCTTGCCGCAATCGTAAAGTTCCGCCAGGGAGATGGTGCGGTAGTCCGACCGGCGCTTCTCGTGGCGCCAATCGAACTGGAAGTCGAGCTTTATCGTGTTTCCATGGAATAACATCTACGACCTAAGAAATACAGCATCAACACCCAAAAGACGGCGTTGCGAACCCGGTGCGTGTCGGGAAGCAGGGCACTCTCCTAAGGGTGGTCCACTACCTCGTCTAACAACTCGTAAAACTCGGGGAAGGAGACGGAGGCCGCTTCAGCGTTTTGGATTGTGCAGGGGCCGGAGGCTTGGAGGGCGGCGACGGCGAAAGCCATGGCGATGCGGTGATCGCCGAAAGAGTCGAGTTCGGCGGCCTGGAATGTCTGGCGGCCGGGAATTTTCATGCCGTCGTCGAACACTTCGACGCACACGCCCATGCGTCCGAGGTTTTCAGCGATCGTAGCGATGCGGTCGGTTTCCTTGACGCGCAGTTCGGCGGCGTCGAGGATTTCCAGCCCTTCGCGGCTGGCCGCGCCGAGGACCGCCAGCATCGGAATTTCGTCGATCACGCCCGCCGTGATTTCTCCTGCGATTTTGCCGCCTTCAAGTGATGTCCCCTCTCCACTGTTCCGCACGGTCAGAGTGCCGACGACTTCACCGGCCTGTTCTTCGCACTGAGAGGTTTCGATGCGCGCGCCCATCTGGCGCAACACATCGAGAATCGCCGTGCGGCTTGGGTTCAGGCCGACGCCTTCGAGCACAAGCTCCGAATCCGGCAACAGCAATGCCGCGGCAAGGAAAAACGCCGCGGAGGAGAGGTCGGCGGGCACACGCAGGTTTTTCGCGGTGAGGCGCGGCTGACCGTGGATGCGCACGTCGAGGCCGTCGATTTCAATCCGCGCGCCCAATTCGCGCAGCGCCGCCTCGCTGTGGTTGCGGGTGGTCATCGGCTGGCGAACGGTTGTGACGCCGTCGGCGTAGAGGCCCGCGAACAGGACAGCGGTTTTCACCTGAGCGCTGGCGACGGGCAGGGAATAGTCGATGGGGCGCAGGGCGGCTCCGGCGATGCGCAGCGGCGGGAAGCCTCCGTCACGGGATTCGATGGACGCTCCCATCTGGGTGAGCGGCGCGATGATGCGCTTCATCGGCCGGCGCGATAGGGATTCGTCACCGCTGATCGTGCTCATGAAACGCTGTCCGGCGAGAATGCCGGCGAGCATGCGGATGGTTGATCCGGAATTTCCGGCGTCGAGTTGCTGTGAGGGGCTTTGGAGTCCGTGCAAGCCGCGACCTTCAATGGTGACCGTGACGCCGTCGCGGTGAACGGGAACGCCGAGCGCTTGCAGACAGCCAAGTGTAGAAGCGCAGTCGGCGCCGGTCGAGTAGTTGGCGAGCTGCGAAGATCCCTCGGCCACGGCGGCCAGCATGGCGTAGCGGTGGGAGATCGATTTGTCTCCGGGAAGGCGAAGCTTGCCTCGGAGGAATTTAGCGGGGTGGATGATGCGTGAAGACATGGAAGATCTATCGTATGTCAAGAATAGCCGAGGCCGTCAAACCGATGCCGGCACGGCACGCAAGAATGCGTGCGCCACGGGCTTGCCCCACGCGGGCGGACACGAAGGTCCGCCCCTACCCTTGTGCCGCCAACTCCTTGACGAACTCGACGTCGCCTTCCAGAAAATCGAAAGAGGGCAGCTCGGCCGGCAGGGCCCAGCAAACCTCGTGGAAGTGGCTGTAATCCAAATTGCCGGTAAATTCCGTGACGGAAAAAAAGATCAGCTCCAGCGGTCTTCGGCCCGGATAGGAATACGAATAGCGCTTCACTTCGCGATCAATTATGGATTGAATTTCCAGCTCTTCCTGCAACTCGCGACGGAGCGCGTCTTGAGGGGTTTCTCCGGTTTCGACTTTGCCCCCGGGAAATTCCCACTTTCCGGCATGGTCCTGATCCGTGCGGCGGCGGCAGATAAGAATGCGGCCTTCGCGCCGGATCACAGCGGCGGTCACCGTGAGAATCGCTTGGGTGGGCATCGGGCGGGAGGAGCCGGCGGGCATGCGCGTCAGGACAAAGAGCAGGTCAAGGTGTGAGCCCAAGGTGAAGGGCAACCGTGGAACGCGGAGCCGAAGCCGCCGCGCCACTCATTCCCTCCAGGCGGAGAATATCGTTGACCCCCGCAGGGCGCCGGACCAGAGGCCCGAGGGCGTGGAGCCGGCGTGATTCCTGGGAGGCTACGAAATGCATGAAGAGTTCCCCCCGGTTTTTTGGACAGTGGGGCGCACTACCAATGTTCCACCCGTGGAACCCGGGACCCACACCTTGAACTGCTCGTAAGCGACCCAAAATCCAGTATGGCACAAGGTTGAAGGAAGGAAAGCCGAAGGTCCCTTCCTCCCCTTGTCCCCCCTTAGCCAGCCCGGATCGGTGATAGGTTCCAACACCGGTCCGCGCCGGGGTGATGTGGTATTTTCAAGAAAGACATATCGAGGGCGGAGGCCGATCCCTGCCGGGGTGGGCTTTACAACCTGCGGTAGTGCCGATCATGGCTGAGCAAAAAAAACCTTCCAAACCGTTGAGCGAATGGGCTGTGCCTGTGTTGCTGGGCTGGCTGTTGCCAGGGGGCGGGCATTTCTATCTCAAGCGCTGGAACCACGGCGCCCTGTTGCTGTTTGCCGTCGCGGGCATGTTTATTTTCGGCTTGCTGATGCGCGGGCGCATGTTTGAGCCCGTCACGGGCGACCTTTTCACAACGGTTGTCAATGTCGGGGGATATATCGGTGACCTGGCCACCGGCACGCTCTATTTTCTGGCCCGCTGGCTGGGCTATGATCAGCCGCAACTGGCGTCGGCCGTGGCCGACTACGGCACGAAGTTTCTGGTTTGCGCGGGTCTGTTGAACATCCTGGCGATGGTAGACGCTTACGAGATCGCGACGGGGGAGAAGCCCTAATGTTCCTCCAACTCTCTCACCTGCAGGCAGCTCTCCTCTTTGCCTTGTTTACCTCTATAGTGCTGGGCGTTGTCGGACGGAATACCGACCGTGACCGCGTGCGCTACGGCCTCTATGTTTTCGGGTACTTTGTCGTCGTGATTGTGGGGCTGGGTTGGCTGATGTATCTGGGCCACGGCTAGGCGTTACCGTATCCCGGTTCCACACTTCACGCGTTTCACCGCACGCCACCGCGGTTCCTCTTTTCCTGTTTCTTTATAAACCGCTACGTCTGGCTCGAGCGCCCGCCGCGCGTCAAAACTTCGCTCCAACAGTCAGCGTCGGCAAGAGGAACACGGCGGGACCGAAGACGGCATAGGCTCGCAACTCCGGCCGGATGAAGAAGCGCTCTCCCAGGTCGATCGATGCACCACCTCCGAAAACGAGCGCGAAGTTGGCTTTTCTGTCGTCAAAGGGGAAAGCCGGAGGCAGAAAGGACGGCCGGTGAAACTTTTGGATCTCGGTTCCCGCCCCGATTTGAAAAAACGGCCGGACTCCTGGGGACTGCTTTTGCAGCACGTAACTAACGGCAAGGAAATGGCTGTCGATGGGAAACCTGACGTCGGCAAAGCTGTAGTCAAACTGAATCTTGTGCCGGGAATGGACAGGCCCGCCGACGCTCGCGCCGAAGCCTCCCGTGCTTGAGGCGTTGCCTTCATCGCTGATGAGAGCGCCCAGACTGGCATTCCCAGCTAATTCTAACGTTTGCCCAGTCAGGGATGAGCGGGGCCCAGCCATCAAGATCAGGGCGAGAATGGGAATGAATCCCCGAGGGGTAGGCATTGGTTGGACATCTCCTCAGAACGGCGTTGCCTGCCCGAGTGGTTACTGTGGGCGGCGCCCTCGTGGGAGCAACGGCGATGCCAGGAGCCGCCTGGCTCGCGAGGGGCCTCAAGTCCTGAATAGAGAACGTCTTAGGGGAAGCCCCCCAAGTAGGGAGACCATGTCTCCGCCATCCCACCTTGACAGTGACAGCGAGGGCAGACAGGCGGAATCCTTGGGCCCCTGTAGATTCGTCTCGGGAACGCGCCACTGAGGAACTGCGTCTGTTGGATGAATGGCCTCTGCGCGGTGTGTCTTCGTGTGAGCCAGGCACTCCGAGTTTTGCCATACTGGTTCCAACAAGCGAATGGTATTTGTCCTTATACTCTTGGTGGTTGCAACAGCCGCGGCGCAGAATACGACCCCCAATCAAGCTCAGACCGCCTCGAAGCCAGCCGAAGCGGCGGCTTCGAGCAGCTTCCCACTGCGCGACATTAAGGTGGAAGGAAACGAAAACTTTTCGGCGGAAGAGATCATCGCCTTGAGCGGTCTCAAGATCGGCCAGTCAGTCACGCCTGGCGACTTTGAAGCGGCAATCGGCAAGATCAACGCCGCCGGAGTGTTCGATGCTCTCGAGTTTCGGTACGGCGCCTCCGGTGACGGCTACCGGGTCACCTTCAAGGTAGAGGAAGTCGACGAGCTGTATCCCGTGAGGTTCGCCGGTTTCGGTGTCCCGGACGAACAGATCCAAACCCTGTTGCGCGAGAAGGTCCCTCTATTCGGGCCGAAGGTTCCGCCGACGGGCCGGGTCATCAAGGGCATCGGCGATTCACTGCAGGCCTTCTGGACCGGCCTGGGGAACGACTCGAAGATCATCGGCGCGTTAGCTCCCGTAGGAGAGGGCGGCTGGGAGATGCTCTTTCAGCCCGAGGGAGAGGTGCAGACCATCGCCTTCACCAAGTTTGAGAACACAGGCGTGATTCCAGCGCTGGAGTTGCAGAGGGTCTTCCACAACATTGGATCGGGAGTTCCCTATTCCGAGGAGCGCCTGATTGAGATGCTTCGCTTTAACATCGGTCCTCTGTATGAGGAAAAAGGCCGCCTCGAGGTGAACTTCTGCCCTTGCACGACCGAGCCCGACACGGAAACGAAAGGGCTGGTCGTGACGGTCCATGTCGAAGAGGGAGCGGAGTACAGGTTCGGCAGCATCAACTTTCCGCGGGAAGGGTCGATGGCTGATGGGTTCGCCCGGGCCATCAGGTTCAAGAGCGGCGAGATCGCGGATATGAGCCTGGTCGCCGCGGCGCGACAGCGGATGGAATCTACTCTCAAGGACAACGGCTTCATGAACAGCTCGGTAGAGATCGACCGAAAGCGGGATCCCGAGAAGAAGACGGTCTCCGTCGCGTTTCGCGTGGAAGAGGGCGATCGCTACACCTTCAATCAGTTGAAGATCGAGGGGCTGGACGTGGTCGGCGAGGCGGCCCTTCGCAAACGGTGGGGGCTGCAGGTCGGCGAACCTTTCAATGCGAGCTACCCAGCCTTTTTTCTGGACCGCATCAGGGCCGAAGGGATGTTTGACAACTTGAAGGATACGGGTTGGAACATCCAGGTCGACGAAAGCAAGAAGGCCGTGAACGTGACTCTCACGTTCCGGTAATCATCGAGGCGAATCCTGAATAAGCTGCTATCGATCCGTCGAAGGACAGGGCCGGTGAAGAGCATCGCGTCTCGCGCCAGAGGCGCCGCGCTTCGCGGGGGAATCTGGGCGCTTGCATTGGTGGTCTGGGCGGGTCTCGTCGCCACGCCCTCGCCGGCGCAGGACAGCGAGATCAATCCGGGCCGGGAGCAGGAGCTTTTTTCGCGAGTCGATGAGATGCTTGCGGTCGTGAGCAAGATCACGGGCCTGGAAGCGCGCAAGCCCGTTACCCGCGAGCTGATCACGAGAGAAGGCATTCGCGACCTGGTGCAAGGCCGGCTGGACGAAGGAACAACCGGAGAAGAAATCCGGTTGGAGGAACTCTACCTGAAGAAGTTCGGATTCGTCGATCCCGATTTTGACCTGGCGGGGCGGATGGTCGATGTGCTGGCGGAGCAGGCGACGGCCCTCTACGACTTCAAGACGAAAAAGCTCTACCTCGCCACTTGGACTCCTCCCGACATGCAGGAGTTCGCTCTGGTGCACGAACTGGTGCACGCGCTGCAAGACCAGCACTTCAACTTGGGCAAGTACATTGACGGCGCCAAGGGCGCGGACGGCGATCTCGCTAGAACCGCCGTCGTCGAAGGCCAAGCCTCATGGGTGATGACGGAGTATGTGATGCGGCAGAGCGGCCGGTCGCTAATGCAGAGCCGCTTT
>Ga0187893_10007686_pt1 | contig 17487 bp, 7 predicted proteins | sample MA1701074metaG_FD_139574 | JGI IMG/M metagenome (GOLD analysis project Ga0187893, IMG submission 139574) | White microbial mat communities from a basaltic lava cave in the Kipuka Kanohina Cave System on the Island of Hawaii, USA - MA170107-4 metaG ... | reverse complement strand
GTAACAACAAACGCGAGGACTCCGTGCAGCCCCACCACCGCGAGAATCGTCGCCAGCAGCGCGAATCCACCGGAAAGAAACGAGAGCATTCTTTCGTTGGCGAGCCGCATGTTGAGCTGCTCGTCCAGCGTCCGCATATCGAAAACTACGAGGTTCGAGTCGACGCGCCGCACTTGTTCGCGTAGCATCGGCATGACGCGGCGTGGATCGCCTTGAATGCGCGCGTAGACCGTCACGCTGCCGACGGAACGGATGCGCGCGTCGAGGTTGACGAAGGTCTGGCGCGGAACTTCACCGCGCACGTCGTGGTACCGGGCGTCGCCAAAAACGCCGATGATCTCGGTATCCGGCGGCACGCTGCGGCCCTGCCCCATTTGCCTGCCTACCGGGTTGGCTCCGTCCAGATATTCCTTGACCAGCGCCTCATTGACGAGGCACAACTTTCGCGAGGCGCCCCAGTCACGCCAGGAGAAATCGCGGCCCGCCTTCACGGGAATGCCGAGCGCCTCAAAGTAGCCCGGAGTAACGGCGTTAAAGAAGCTCCAGGGCACATTGCCGTCTTTGATCTCGACGCCGGGAATACTAATCTGGCTGTCCCATCGTCCTCCCATAAGCAAGCGCGTCGAGTTGGCGCCGGCGGCCTTGACGCCGGGCACTGTCGCCAGGCTCTCTATCAGCGTGCGGAATACCCGGAGCTTGCGCGTGTCGTCGTACTGGGTGGCCGGACGCACGCCGAACATCGCGACGTTCTCGACATTGAATCCGAGATCGACCTTTCTAAGGTTGTCGAGCGTGCGCACGAAGAGGCCCGCTCCAATCAGTAGTAGCGACGATAGAGCCACTTGCAGCGCGACGAATGTTTTCCGCAGCCGCACGTGGCTATGTCCTCCCGTCACTGATCCGGCCTCGTCCTTGAGCGTTGCGGAAGCCGGAACGCGCGAGCCGCGGAAAGCCGGAAAGAGCCCGAAGACGAAGGCCGTCGCCAGCGTAACGGCGGTCGTGAAGAGAAGGACTCGGGTATCCGGCGTGGTCGAGAGCGCGAGGATCGCCGGATCGTACGGCAGGAAGCGCACCAGTCCCCGCGTCAGCCATGTGCTCAGGAAGAGTCCGGCGGCTCCCCCGGCGACCGCGAGAATCATGCTTTCTAGGAAGAGCTGCCTTACGATCTGGCCACGGCTGGCGCCGAGCGCACCGCGGATGGCGACCTCGCGCTGGCGGGCAGCGGCGCGAGCCAGGAGGAGATTCGCCACGTTCGTGCACGCGATGAGCAACACGACTCCTACGAGCCACTGCAAGACTACCAGCGGCCGCTCGAAGCCTCTACGCAGCCACGACATTCCACGGTCGGCGGGAATGACCGAGAGCGTCTGGCGGAGGAAGCGCTCTCTGGTATCCGGGAATTTCAGGAAGAACTCACCCTTTATCTCCTCCTGTCTGCGCTGGTCATAAAGAACACGCATCGCGGACTGCGCCTGTTCGAGTGTGACGCCGGGCTTCAAGCGCGCGAACAGATAGAACCACGCATAGCGCTCGTTGTTGAGATCGCCCCGTAATTCCGGCGCGAGCGTGATCCCCGAAGTGATGGGCGCCCAGAGTTGCGTGAGGAGACCGGCGTTGGTTCCTCCGAATTCAGGGGCGGCGACGCCAACGACGGTGAAGGGAGCGCCGTTCAGCCGGACGGTGGAGCCGACAATGTCCGGCCTCGAGGCGTACCGCGTTCGCCAGAAGTCGTACTGGAGCACAGCAACAGGGCTGATGTTGTCCAATTTGTCGTCCTCGCCCGTGAACATGCGCCCGATGTGCGGCTTGACCCGCAGCACCTGGAAGAAGTTGCCGGCGACCCAGCCGACGTCGACCATATCGCTGCGGTCGTCTCCTGTCAGGCTCAAACGCTGCGGGTACTGGCCGGTCAATCCGGAGAAAACGGGGTTGCGGTCACGAAAAGCGACATAGAGTGGATACGAGAACGTGTGAAGTCCGTCGCCGTTCTGCGATCCCATACGGCCGCCCTCCATGCGGAACTGGACCAGCTCGCGCGGGTTTTCCACCGGTAGGAGGCGCAGCAGGATCTGGTCTACCAGGGTGAAGATCGAAGTGTTGGCCGCGATGCCCAGCGCGAGCGAAAGAATAGCGGTGGCTGCGAATCCGGGATTAAACCGGAGCAGGCGCGTTCCGTACTTGAGATCCTGCCATAGCGAACCGCCGAGGTTTGAGTTTGTCATGGTACGTAAATCTTCTACTCCCCCTTCCCATTCGACGAGCGCCGCGGAATGCGGTTAGCACCTGCTCTCGCGCGTCCGACGCGGATGAGTTCGCGCCGATCCAACAGGGTTTCCGGCGCGGCGAATGTGCCAGAGCCGCAGCAGTTGCAAGGCCAGGAACAACAGTTGAAGGATCACACCGCCGATCAGACTACGCGCACGATGCTGCTCCACGATGGCATCTCCCGTTCGTGGGGCAGGCCCTCGGGCTGCGGCTGCCTCTCAGCGGCCCATCTGGTTTTCAGCGGAAATTCACCATCACCGGGTTCGTTTTCTTCCCATCCACAGTCAGAACGATGTCGAGCTCGCCCCGGCCCACCAAAGAGATGGGCAGCGGACCGATGTTGACCTCATCCAAACCGGGGTCGCCCTGCGGCCCGGCACTCGCCACCGGGATTTCTACTCCACCGATGGCAGCCGTCACCTGGGAAGTGAAGCCGCGGATGCCCGTGCCAAACAACTGCAGGAACATTTGCTCGCCTTCGGCTCCGAGCTCGAACGGAATCGACACGCATTTGCCCGTCCCCGCGCCACACTCAAACACAGGCTCAGAAATTCGAGTGCCGTCGGCGGAGACTCGCGATGCAATCGCGGCCGCCACACCTCGTCCACTGCCATCGGCCGAGAATAGGCCTGGCGCAATCGTGTGGATGCGCGCGGTTCCCGACGCGACAACCTCCTCGCCACGCATCACGGCAATCGCGGCAAGTCCCGTTGCGAGCCCCGGCGGAACCAGGTATCGGATCGCTCCGGGTGATACAGCCAATAATCCCGCGGCCAGTGTGGTTCCCGCGCTGTCTGTGATTCTCACGGAGGCGCCAGCGAGCGTAGTCGGCAGCGGCGTGGTTGCGCCAGAGACGGTCTCCGTTACGAGACGTTCCCCGAGGCCGGTTGCAATGGCTTCGGGCGCGAGTCCCGTGGCTTTCTGAACAGTCGCAGCCGATACGCTGGTGAGCTTAGGCGGCGGCGTACCGGGAACAAGTTTTGTAACCAGGGCTTCTAACCGGCCCCTGCTCAGCGGTTGTAGGGCGCCGAACGTCGCCGGTGAATCTTCAGATCCGGAGCCACCGGCGAGGTAGACACTACCGGCCGGATCCACGGCAATTCCCATTAACGAGTCCTGATCGCTACCGCCATGGAGGGTCCGATATTCGAACGCATTTCCGGAAGGGAGCAATTTCGCCACGAATCCGTCCCGCAAACCACCGGCCTCTGACTGCAGGGCGCCGGCGGAGGCGAAGTCGACCGAGTCGGTTTCTCCAGCGATGTAGGTGTTGCCTTGCAAGTCCGCCGCGATCGCGAAGCCAATATCGTATCCACTCCCACCGAGGAAAGTCGAGTATTGGAGTGCTGAGCCGAGCGGATTCAGTTTAGCCACAAACGCATCCAGACCCCGCCGGTTCCGGTTGCCGAAGTTTCGCTGGGCACCGTTTAACAACGGGAAGTTCGTCGAGGAGCCAGTGGTGCCCGTTAGATGCGCGCTGCCTTGCGCGTCCAGAGCGATGGCTGTTCCGAGGTCGTCGCCGGTGCCACCCAGGTACGTGGAATATGTGAGCGCCGAGCCCGTGCTGCTTAGCTTCGAGACAAAGATATCCGCGGAACCGGCATTGTTTCGTTGGATCGGTCCGGCGAGCGGGAAATCGCGAGAATAGGTGAGGCCCGTCAGGTAAGCATTCCCCGAGGCGTCTATTCCTATCGCGGTGGCGGCATCGTCGGCGGCGCCGCCAAGATACGTCGAATAGACAAGAGCGGAGCCGGCGGCGTTCAGTTTCGAAACGAATGCGTCCGCGCGGAAATTTGTTCCACCGCGACTGGACGGCTGCAGCGCATTCGCTACCGGAAAGTTGGTGGAGGACGTAACACCCGCGATGTAGGCGTTGCCAGCCGCGTCCACTGCGATCCCTCTGGCGCCGTCATCTCCTGTACCTCCGAGATAGGTGGAGTAGATCAAAGCAGACCCAGTGGCATTGAGCTTCGCCACAAAGGCGTCAGTCTTGAATAATGCGCCCGCTCCGCCGAAGGCGCTCTGGACGGGTTGGACCAACGGTAGATCCGTCGACCTGGTTGCCCCGGTGACATAGGCGTTCCCTCGAGTGTCGACGGCGAGACCGAGTCCGATGTCATCATTACTGCCGCCGAAATAGGTGGAGTACTCGATCGCATTTCCGGCGGGGTTTAGCTTGGTGACGAACACATCCGCACCAACAGTCCCACCAGCGGCGAGAACCGACTGCAATGGATTTCGCAGCGCGAAGTTTTCGGAAGTGGTGAAGCCCGTAATGTAGGTGTTGCCGCTGGAATCGACTGCGATAGCCGTAGCGTAGTCGTCCTGACCGCCTCCGAGGTAACCTGCATATGACAACACCGGGTCGATCACCAGGGGCTGGCTCACGTCGTACGGCCCGATCGCGAAGCCGACCTGGTTCCCACCGCCGATCCGATAAGCGCCTTCCACTTCCCGCCGGCGCCCGGCGATCGTCTGGTAAACCACGGGCTTGCGGAGACGCAGTCCTACTGCCACGCTCCCCAGCACAAGGTCGCCGCCTTGGTCAATGGACAGGCGGTCAACTCCCTGAAGGGATAAGCGGATCTGGTCCGGCTTGGCCTGCGGTGCAAGGATGAAGTCGTATTCGAGCTGCCGCTGATTCCCGTAGTAGACCAAGTCCACGCCCGGGTAGACGCCGTCGTATCGAACTTTCCCATATTGGCGGACATCGGTTCGCCAGGTGGCAGGGTCACGACCGGTCAGATAGTGGGTCTTACCTGGAAGCTCATCGAGGGCCGTAGCGCGGGGTCTGGAACGGGATCCAGCAAGGCGCATTCGCAGGACTGGCGTGTTGCCTTGACCCTGCGCCAGGCCGAGCACGGCTTCAGTCGGTTTCAGATGGAGTGCGTAACCCAGGCCTCGAGCCCGATATTCGCCGAAGCCGGCCTCTCGGCTGACAGCTTCGAAGCTCAGCGGAAGTTTGCTGTACTTCTCCGGGCTGGTCCGAGCGGTAGCCAGCACATGCTCTGCGGGACCTTTCAGGTTGACTCCGAACTGGGCCATGAATCTTGCATCATTCAAGCGGCTCCAGAGATCTTCGAGGGCGCGGCGGAATTCCGGACTGGCTTTGGCTTGGAAGGCCTTTAGCAGTTTGCCGATCTGGCCAAGGTCTTCCGGGCTAAGGCTGACCTGTCGCCCATTCAGAGCCGCTTCTATCAGCGGCTGGAAGCGGACCTGCGCCTTTCGCCCTTCCAGGATCAATCCGGGACTTCGCAGAGCAATTCGTACCGCTTCGGGGGAGAACCGATAGTATTGCTTGGTGTACTCGCGGCCGAATTCGGTCTTCGAAAGAACCTGGTCGCGGAAGCGGCGTAACGTGGCGAGGACACTTTCCCGTCGAGGCTGGCTGAGCCCGCGTGAGTATATTTCGTTGAGACACCCACCAAACGCTCCAGAAAGGATCCTCCAGTTCTCCTCTACGTCGATCTCTCCAGCGCAGGTAAACGCAGAGCCGCCCACAGCCCCATCGGCACGAATACCGACCGGCCTGATGAACGGTCCCCCCCTTAGAAAATCGGCTTCTGTCACGAAAAAATCGGCAGAGCCGTTGCGGGTTATGCCGAATTGCTCGAAAGGTGGGGGTGGCATATCGTAGTAAGGATGAAAACTAGTGAATTTGACTGGAACGCCGGAAGCCATCGTGCCTCCGATGAGACGGGTATTAGGATCGAGACCTAAGGGATCTCGATCCACCCTGGCGCCGACTCGAACTTCTGCTGTAACCGTGAGGGTAAAACGGGAGAGGTTGAGGAAACGGATGGGACCCGTGACCAGAGTTGCGTACTGCGGAATCAACTGGCACTCGGGCGCGCCACCGAGGACAGCGATTCTCACTGTCGCCGGGTTACTGCTGAGGGTTCCGTTGGAAGCTCGATAGGTGAAGCTGCCCTCCCCGCTAAAGCCGAGATTAGGGGTAAAGGTGAAGGAACCGTCCCCGTTTGAACTGGGGGTCAGTGTTCCGTTGCGTACATTGGCGAACTCCACTGCGGTTAGCCTGCGCCCGTTCGGGTCGAGGTCATTCTGTAGTACGCCTTGGGAAGCACTGAGTATTAAGGGCTTGTCAACGAGAGTGATGTATTCGTCATCTAGAGCTACCGGTGCGCCGCCCGAGGTGATCGGGAAAGTCAAAGATTTGGTGGTGCTTACCAGCGCGGCATCCGTCAGGCGGACTAAGAACGTAAATGTGCCCGAATTGAGCGGCGTGCCACTTAGGACGCCGCTCGGGCTCAGGAGGAGACCGGGTGGTGGGCTTCCTCCCGACCACGTGTATGGCAGCGTGCCTCCAGTGCCGGTCATTAGAACGAAGATAGGTGCGCCTACGATTCCGACCGCCAGCGGGGACGCAGTGGCAATGACCGGCGCGGTGTTGATCCGAAAAGTCAGGGAATTGAATCCAACCAGGGTGACAATTGCCTGGCCCGGTGTGGCGATCATGCTCGCCCGCACCACCACCTGTTTCTCATACTCGCTGATATGGTCGCTTGAGACTGGGGCGCCGTTCCATTGGATCTGCTCTTGGGATTCCAGATCGCGACCGAGGATCCGCAGGGTGAAATCGCCCGCACCAGCCGTAATCGCGCCGGGCGGGAGCTGCCTGTCCGCCGATCTGCAAGGAACCCCCAGGCAAGGTATCAGGGAGTCGATGTGGGCTTCGGCGGTGGTCACCAACAGGGAAAAAATACAAGCGAGCAGTAATAGCTTCGAAATGCGTGCCAACCTCTCGGTTCCTCCCCAGGACGATCATAGGTCTAGCGCGGCGGGGTAGAGAAGTCAACCGGCGTTACGTAACGGCGACCGTAACGTTAAAGCGCTTGGTATAGAATTGCACTTGGGGCGGAAATATGAACCCGCCAAAGGCAAGCAGCAGTCCACAATCTCCGAATCCAGGCGAAGAGAACTCACTCTCGGAAGAGGTCCTCCGAGCAGCGATGGACCGGGTCCTAGCCAGCCGCTCATTTCAATCCTCCGACACGCTCAGTCGCTTTCTTCGTTACGCGGTTGAACAGGCGCTCGAAGGCCGAACAGACCGGCTCAAGGAATATTCGCTAGGCGTCGATGTGCTCGGCCGGAGTCCGTCTTTCGATCCGAGAATCGACTCGATCGTCCGGGTGGAAGCGAGCAGGCTGCGGGCGCGGCTGGCCGAATACTATCGCACTGAGGGACGTGATGATACGGTCCGCATCGAGCTTCCCAAGGGGAGTTACGCGCCCCGATTTCATGCTGCGGCGCCCTCGCCCCATGGGGAGGTGCAGGGCTCGTCCGCCCGGAAAGCTCGGGTCCGCAGGCCATGGTTGGCGGCGGCAGTAATCGTGGCTTTAGCCAGTCTAGGCGCGGCGGGATGGATGGCGGTCACCTCGATGCGTGGGCTTCACCCGCGGGACCCCAAGACCCCCGCGGCTTCGATAGCCGTATTGCCTTTTGTCTACCTGGGCTCAGACAAGGACGTCGACTATCTTGGCGAGGGGATCACGGAAGAGATCACGAACGCACTGGCAAGACTCCCCGGGCTGCGGGTCACGGCGCGCTCATCCGCCTTCCGGTTCAAGGGCGGCACGGACGTGCGCGAGGTCGGGCGGCAGTTGGACGTAAGCACGGTGCTTGAGGGCAGCGTGCGCAAGTCCGGTAACCGATTGCGGATTACCGCCCAACTGGTAAGCGCGGTGGATGGATATCATCTCTGGTCGGACACATACGATCGCGACCCGAGCGAGATTCTCACCATCCAGGCGAGCATCGCGAAGGCGATTGCCGGCAATCTGAACCTGAAGCTGGCAGCCGGCTCCGGCGCCGATGGACTCCGGCGGCATACCAAGAGCGCCGATGCCTACAACCAAGTGCTGAAGGCGCGGCATCTCAATGCAATCACCGAAGACACGGACGCAACGATGGCTTGCTATCGGCGCGCACTGGAGTACGATCCTGACTACGCCGAGGCATACGTGGGCATGGCAGATGAGTGGGTGCGGCAGGCCGTAAAGGGGACGGTCCCCCCGCGACAGGTGATGGAAAAGGCCAGGAATGCAGCCGGGAACGCGCTTCGCCTCGATGACAGCCTGCCGGGCGCCCACTATCTGTCGGCCATGATCAAATGGATTTACGATTGGGACTGGTCCGGCGCTGACCGGGAATTCGCGCGGGCACTACAGCTCAATCCCAACTCAGCGCCCACACGAGTCCAGTACGCCCGCTATCTGGCACTGATGGGACGCCGCCAGGAAGCGTTGAGTCAGCTCGACCAGATTCGGGCCCTGGACCCCATTTCGGCGGGAGTGAGTAGCATCGAGGCAGCCGTGTACTACATGACGGGCGATCATGATCGAACCATCCAGCACGCTCAGGCCGTGCTAGCCGGAGAGCCGAACGTTTGGCTGCTGTACTACTGGATGGGCCGGGCATACGATAGCAAGGGACGCTTGCCCGAGGCTATTGGCGCGCTCGAAAAATGGCATAACATTCCTGGGAGTATGCAGGGACGCGGTTTCGGTATGCTTGGCTCCGTTTATGCCCGGGCAGGCCGAAGGGCAGACGCCCTGCGGCTTCTCGAATCGGCGATTGACAGGTCAAAGCGGGCTCACGTCGCTCCCTCCAGCATTGCTCTCATCTACATTGGAGTCGGTGATCCCGATCGCGCGATGGAATGGCTCGGGAAGGCCTACGATGAACGCGATCATTCGTTGGTGGGTTTGAAAGCCGATCCGGCGTATGATCCACTCCGCGCGCACCCGAAGTTCGTGGGTCTCCTTCAGCGGATGAATCTGCAATAGACCAACCGGTCGGCGCAGCGATACATCTGGATCTGGATTGTAGTCGCCTTGAAGACCAAGCGTCCACACGAGTGTGGACGCGGCACGCTCAAGCGTGCGCCACGTGCGGCTCAACTCGAAATCACAACTCCGCATCCCCGTCCAGACTTCGCCACAAATACCAGCACGCCACGCTCGCCCATGGCCGCCATGGCTGCGCGATCCGCTCCATTCCTTCAGGCTTCGGCAATTCCTCCAGCCTGTACAGCTTCTGCACCGCCGTGCGAATTCCGTAGTCTCCGACGGGCAACACATCGGGACGCCGCAACGCGAAGATCAGAAACATGTGTACGGTCCAGACACCCACTCCCTTTACCTGGGTCAGCCGCTCGATGATCTCCTCATCAGCCAATTGCCGCATCTGCTCAAACCGGATCTCCCCCGAGATCGTCCGCCGCGCCAGGTCCTTCAAGTACAGTGTCTTCTGCGGTGAAATTCCCGCTCCTCGCATGCGCACCGGACGCAAACGTAAGATCGACTCCGGTGTCACGCCCTTCTCCCCGCACACGCGCTCCAGCCTCTCGAAGATCGTGGATGCGGCCCGTCCGTTCAACTGCTGAAACACGATCGATCGCGCCAGCGACCAGAACGTCGGCTCGCGAAACTGAATCCGATAGGGTCCGACACGGTCGATCAGCGCCCCGAGCGTTGCGTCCCCGCTCCGCAAATGCTCCAAACTCGCTATATCGAAATTCTCGTTCCACTCCGCGATCTCAGATCGCTTCGGTTGTGCCTTGCCGGTAGAGCGTGCAGTTCGCATAACTTGGTCTAGTCCACGCGGATCGAGTACGGCGGCAGGGCAAAGATGCCCCCGCGCTGCCATAAACGAAGGTCGAAGCCTTCTAAACCGAGATCGACCGCCCATCGCTGGATCTGCTTCCGGACTCCGGACTGAATGGCGGATTGGACGGCGGACTGCTCGCGGGAGCCAAGGAGCTCATCAATCAGACTGCGGCGGCGTGGAAACACTTCGATCCGCAATTGTTCGTCAGGCCTAAACTTCGCTCTCGTGCGCAGCGTATCCAGCGCGAGATCCATTCCGCCCAAGTCATCCACCAGTCCATTCGCCTTGGCCTGGCTACCCAGCCAGACGCGTCCCTGCGCCAGAGGCTCGATCTCGTCTTTCGGGCGCTTGCGGCCTTCCGAGACTCTCGCCAGGAAGCTCTCATAGGTCTTCTGGACGCCGTCGCGAAGCTTACGGCGACCAGCCTCGTCCATCGGCTTGTAGGCTCCGTCGATGTCGGCGTAACGCCCGCGCTTGAGCACGTCCACGTCGATCCCGAGTTTCTCGTAGAGGCCCTTGGCGTTGACCTTGCCGAAGATCACACCGATCGACCCTGTGAACGTGTTGGGATAAGAGAGCACCGGATCGCCGGACATTGAGATATAGTAGCCGCCGGAGGCCGCCAGATCCGACATTGAAATCACCAAGGGCTTGCGCTTGCTGAGTGCGCGAACTTCGTGGAGAATCTCGTCGGAAGCGATGGCGTCGCCGCCTGGGGAATTGATGCGCAGAATCGCGCCTTTGATCGAGTTGTCGTCCGCCACCTGCCGCAGCGTACGGACAAACGGTCCGGATTGGATCCCTTCCTCTTCGGCGAAAGGATCGTTGCTTGCCCAGCGCACGATCGTGCCTTCCCCGAGAATCAGGGCAACGCGCTGGCGTGATTCACCGCCCAGGGTTGGCGAAACGGCGCGAGCAAAATCGCGATGGGAAATCTTCCGGATATCCTTCAATTTGAGCCGGCCCTTGAGGTCGTCATAGACCTGGCTGTCGTACCGCAGATCGTCGATCAGACCGGCCTGTTTGGCCCGCGGCGCAAGGAAGGGACCCTCGTCAATCGCCGCTCGAACCTGCTCCACCTTGAGTTTGCGCGAGGAGGCAATCACTTCCACGACGTGGCCATACAAAGAATCCAGGATCGAGTTCATGACTTCGCGTGTTTCCGGCGACATCGACGTGCGGGTATAGGAATCGGCGGCGTCCTTGTACTTGCCGGCGTGCTCGACTTCCGCCTCGACGCCGATCTTGTCCAGTGTGCGCCGGTAGAACGTGAGCACTGCGCGCAGTCCTTTTACGTCGACAATGTCTTCCGGCGTGACGAATATCTTTTCGGCCGCCGTGGCCAAATAGTATTCGCGCAAACCCGGCGTCCTCAGGAATGCATAGACTGGCTTGCCGGAGCGTTTGAAGCGTTGGATTCCGTCTCGAATCTCCTGCAGCTTACCCCAGCCCAAACTCAAGAATCGGGGTTCGAGGACGAGCGCGCGCACGCGGGAGTCTTTCTCCGCTCTCCGCAGGAGATCCCAAACCTCCACCAAGGTCACCGGCGCCTGGGACTCGAAGAAAGGCAATGGTATCTCCATCGGGGCGATTTCCGGCACGTCGCCTTGCAAACCCAGCACAAGGATGCCGTCGCTCGCGATCGCGGGTCTGCGATCGCCGAGCCGGATCATCGCGAACAGGAAAATGACGCAGGCCATGCCTGCGAGCACGAACCCGGCAAGAAGACCGAGAAGGAACTTCTTCATATACGGAGGAGAGACACCCCTATTCCTATTGTCGGCTGAGATGAATCCGAAATGCTAGACGCCTTCCAGGATCTGCTCGAACCGACGATTGACGTCAGCGAGATATTCTTTATCACCGCCGGAGAGCTCGACGGTGGCGCTCCCGCGGTAGCCGATTTCGGCGAGCGCGGCGTGAACTTCTTTCCAGTCGATCTCGCCCTCCTTGAGGTTGACAAACGCGGCTTCCCGCTTCTTGGTCTGCGGATTATTGGTGAACTTGAAATCCTTAATATGGAGCTTGACGATCCGCTTGCCGAGCGTCCGGATCCAGTCCTGCGGATAGGCGAATAGAACAACATTGCCCACGTCGAAGTAAGCGCGCACCCAGAGGGTCTTGAACTCGTCGACGTAGTGGGCGAATTCGAGTGGGCTAAGGAGGAACTTGTTCCAGACCTCTTCCACCGCGATGATGATCTTGAGCTCCTCGGCAAGCGGAAGCAGCTCGCGGATTTGACGCTGTGACCGTTCCCATGCCTGCTTGTAGGAGGTTTGCGGGTTGACGACGGCGGGTACGAGCAGAACCGCGTCAGCGCCCCATAGCTTGGCGTTGTGGAGACTGGTCCGCATGGCTTTCATGCTTTTCTCAACGACTTCCTTTTCACCAGAGGACAGCGGGAACCGCCAATGGTCACCATTCATCACGGAGTGGATGCGGACCTTGGCCGCGTCGGCGGCCTGCCTGATCTCTTCCGCTTCCTTGGGATCGTCGCACTGATGGGCTTCCACTTCTTCGAATCCGGTATCGCGGGCCATTTGGAAACGATCGGCGTAACTCAAGCTTCTGGGGAGCATACCGAGCAGGACGGCTTTCCTGATGGGCAGACGTTTGGGGCTGGCGGCGAGGGCGGCTGCCGGGAGAGTGGAGGAGAGTAGATGGCGGCGAGTCATAGCTACGAGGAATTGTAGCTGAATGGTCGGGTGATGGGAGGGCCGGGGCTCGAAAGCGCGCCTGACGCCGCAAGCCGTGGCAACGGAATAAGATCCCCAAGTAGAATCAGAGTCTGTGGGCAAGAGCGATCCTCCCCAGCTCGAAACGATGACGGATGTGCGGCCGGTCGCCTCAGATGAGGTCCGGCTATCGTCGTCGTCCGCGGCGGAGGAGGGTCGATTCGTATCTGGGACTTTGCTGGGCGGGCGGTATCGCATCATTGGGTTACTGGGGCGCGGGGGAATGGGCGAAGTCTACCGGGCGACCGATTTGACGCTCGGGCAATCGGTGGCGCTGAAGTTCCTGCCGGAAGAAGCCGCGCGGAATCAGCGCCAGATCGAGCGGTTCCATGGGGAAGTGCGCGTCGCGCGGCAAGTTTCCCATCCGAATGTTTGCCGTGTTTACGACATCGGCGAAGCGGAGGGGATGCCGTTCCTGTCGATGGAGTACATCGACGGGGAGGATCTCGCGTCGCTGCTTCGCCGGATTGGGCGGTTGCCGGCGGACAAGGCGGTGGAAGTGGCGAGGAAGATCTGCGCAGGTCTGGCCGCCGCCCATGACAGAGGCGTGATCCATCGCGATTTGAAGCCGCAGAACATCATGATGAACAAGCGGGGAGAGGTGGTCATCATGGACTTCGGCCTGGCCGCGATCGCGGATCAGCTTGCCGGAGCCGAATCGCGAAACGGGACACCTGCCTATATGGCTCCCGAGCAATTGAAGGGCGCGGAGGTGACGGCGAGGAGCGATATCTACGCACTGGGGTTGTTGCTCTACGAGTTGTTCACGGGTAAGAAGCCGTACGAAGCGAAGTCGGTTCAGCAGTTGATTCAGTTGCAGGAATCGGCGCAGCTCACGAGCATGACATCGATTGCTTCCGATATCGACCCGGCGGTCGAGAAGGTGATCCGCCGATGCTTGAATCCGGACCCCGCGAAACGGGCGGCCACCGCCTTGGCTGTCGCGGCGGCGCTGCCGGGCGGCGACCCATTGGCGGCTGCGCTGGCTGCTGGAGAAATGCCGTCCCCCGAGCTGGTTGCATCGGCCGGGAAGACAGAGGGTCTGGCGCTGCGCTATTCCGTGCCTTGCCTTGCGGCCGTGATCCTATGCTTGATCGGAGTGACGTTGATCCGGGAGCGCTCCACCGCGCTGATGCACTCGCCGCTCGAGTATCCGCCGGAAGTGCTGCGACAGAAGGCCCGTGAGGTCTCGGCATCGTTGGGGTATCCGAAGAAGCCTGCCGATTCCGCGCTTTGGTTGAATCATCGGGAAGATCTGCTGAATCACCTCAAATCACTGCCCGAGCCGAGGAAGTGGGAAGAATGGCTGCGAGCGGAGGCTCCGATCAGAGCCGAGTATCGCGAGAGCCTATCGACCTTGGTCGCCGATCCTTTTGGTCGCGTATCAAAAGACAATCCGCCTCCACTACAGCCGGGGATGACCCATGTGATCCTCGATGGCCATGGACGGTTATTGCATTTTTCGGCCGTGCCCTATGAACGGGAACAGATCGCGCAGCCTGTGCCGGCCGAGTCGGTTTTTCGCACGGTGGGATTGGACATCGGTGCATTTTCGGAGGTGAAACCGCGGACCTTGCCCCAACACACCACCGATCAGTTACGTGCGTGGAAAGGTCAACATCCGAAGATCGCGAACATGGAAATGCGGCTGGAGATTGGGTCTTGGCAGGGACGGATCACGCACGTCGAGGTTGGTTATCCGTGGGTAAAGTGGGGTGAATCGAAAGGAGAGAGTGAGTCCCTATTCATGAAATTGCGGGGACTCGTGATCCTGCTTGCGGCCGCGGCCGGCCTCCTATTCGTGCTGCTACTGGCGCGGCGGAACTGGAAGTTGGGAAGAGGGGACCGGAAGGGAGCGATCCGGCTGGCGGTGGTGAAGCTGATTTTTGGTTTCATCATTTGGGCCGGCGAAGTGCATCCTGTAGCGGACGACACGATGCTGTTTCTGTTCTTCATGAGTGCTTCGGAGTGGGTGATGTCGGCTGCCATGATCTGGGTGCTTTACCTGGCTCTCGAACCTGCCCTTAGGGCACGATGGCCCCACTCGATCGTGACATGGAACCGCGTGCTCGCGGGACGGTGGCTGGACGCCCAGGTGGGTTCCCACATCCTCATCGGCGCCGCCGTGGGGGCCACTGTATGGATCGCGGCCGATCTGATCGAGTCATGGTTCACACCGCGGAGCGGATTCGCTTCCGGTGGCTGGCTTTGGTTTACGCTGGGCACGCGGCAGTGGATTGGCGGACATGTGAACACGATGAGTGGCGCATTACATTCAGGGCTCATCCTGTTCTTTACGATCTTTGGTCTGCGAGCTCTGCTTCGAAATGAAGTGCTAGCGGCGATCAGCGCGTCGATGCTGTTTACGTTGCTCAATGCCGGCATCTTCCAGTCGCCGGATTGGGTGGTGATGGTGGCGATCTACCTGGGCGTCTATGCGATCCTGTTTTTCATTTTGCTTCGCGTGGGACTAGTGGCCTCGATCGCCGCGATGTTCTATCTGAACAGCTTTAACGGGATCACGCTCGGAGGGGACTGGAAGGCGTGGTATGCCCCCGCTGGGCTGGCGACGGTGACCCTCCTGCTCGGGATTGCCATGTTTGCCTTTTGGCGATCGCTTGGGTCGCGCGAGTTGTTGGGTAGTGAAGAAGCGCCTGCTTGAGGTAGGGCAGCGCCGTGCGCTGCCCCTTGTTGACCTTTTCACTGCGACTAAAATCAAAAGCATGTCAAGGTTGTCGTGCGCTTTACTACTCTCGTCTCTTCTCGCCTACCTGGCCGACTTCGCTGCCTTCAAGCACTTCCGATTCACGGAGCGCATCGGCATGCAGTTTCGGTTCGAGGCGTTCAACTTCTTCAACACACCGCAGTTTGACGCCCCGAATTCAGAGCTGCTCAACATCAACTTCGGCCGCATCACCGCGGCATCGCGGCCTAGGAACTTGCAGTTTGGCTTGAAGTTCTTGTTCTAAAGCGAAGCTCCAAACACACCCGGCTCGCGCCTGACGTTCATTCAATTTCTTAGATGCACCGGCTGGGAAATCGCACCGTTCCCAGCCGAATCCCACGCTGCGAACCGCACCCATTTCTTTCCCGCCGCCTCGAAGGGAATGCGGAACGTCTGTTTGCCGAAGGCGGGACGATCGGTTGCGGAAACGATTTGGCGGTCTGTTTTCGTACCGTCACCCCAAACCACTTCGATGAAATCCAGAGGGAAGGTCCACTCTAGGTCGGCGACGATGGCCTGTTTCTCGACAACAACACGTGGGATCAGGATCTCTCCGCTGGTGACGAAGAAGTCGCCGTCACGCATGGACTTCAGGATCGGCGACCAGTCTTCCTCAAACGAGGGGAGCTTCGCCAGCTTGATGTAGTTCACCATGAGGTGCGGGTAGGTTTCGTCGTCCGGGAATTTGGCATAAGTGTCGCCCTCAGCGATGAGAAACTTGGGCGCACCCCAGTTGTTCATATCGTCGAGCGTGCCGAGGCAGCGGACTTCGCAGATGCGGCTTTCGGATAGATCCACCGGGAGGGATTGGAAGGATCCGCCGAGATAACGGTCGCTGCGGAAGTGCTCGGTGTCCTTGATTGCTTCGGGGTAACCGCTCGATCCCTTGGTCCTCGGGTGCGCCTGCCACGCCAGGCCGCCTTCTTCACGAACCATGCGAAGCTCGTCGGCGGGATTGCCGGTGCGGTAGACCTTACCATAACCCGCAATCGTTTCCGTAAACGGCTGGCCGTCTTTTCGAACGTGACTCCAATAGACAGGACGAGGGAAAACGGTCGTGTAGTGGCCGCCAAAGTGGGCGTCCGGCTCCTCGCCGGGCATGATCAGGAAGTCGCGATCGGAGTGGCGGCGGCAGGCATCGAAGTAAGCCTTTTGATCCTGGAATCGAAGCGGTCCCGGATCTTTCGGATGGCCGTCACCGTGAAAGTCCGACATCATGGCTATGTTGATGCCCATGGCGCGGAACGTCGGTATCCAAGGCGGCTGGTGGTCGATCGAACCTGCGTCCAGCACTTGTTCGTGGAAGTGGGTATGGAAGTGGCTGACGCCGACCTGATACCGTGCCAGCGGTTTATATCGGTCGTCATGCGTGAACGCAAGGACTGCTTCACGCGTAGCGGAAGGAGAGTCTGGGGAAACGTAATAGTAGACGGCCATGCGCTGTTGAGTGCCGGGAGGCGCGTTGTACAACGCGAAATTGCCGAGCGCGAAGTTGCGGGACTGGTTCATACGGCGATTCCAGACATCATTCGAGTAGCCGAACGGGCGATACATCTCTTCCCGCTCAGCCTGCCGGACGCCGATCGAAAATGTGTTGGCATCATCTTTGCGGTAGTAGACGTACCCCAGATTCAGCTCGATTTCGCGGGCAAAGAAGAACTTGTGCGGAGGAGGAAAGACGGCGAGTGTGCCGCCCGCGGCTTCGGCGAGCAAGAGGCGATTGCGGGCGCGAAGGCCAACCGGGTCCGTGTTGGGTGATCCGCCGAACTCATACTTCTGTTCGCCACGAGCGACATCACGCCAGGTCACACGTTTGATTTGATCGACGCGGAAGCCATTCAGTCCTGCGTTGTACTTGTATGCGACCGATGGTTCGTTTGTGACGGCTATCGCCTCCTGGCGGAGGAGATTGGTTCCCTTATAAACGGTGAACTGGAGGCGTCCGGAAAACACACCGAGTGAAAGCCCGTCGAAGGAAACCTCGAGGCGCGTACCGTTGGACTTCACCTGGCACGACGTGGTCTGGAACCGTGAGAAGGCGCGCCGGATTTCTTCACGTTTGCGGGGGAGTCCCGGATTCGTATTGGGATTGCCCGGGACCACCAGCGGCGCGTCCCAAAAGACCTTCCATTT
>Ga0187893_10007685_pt1 | contig 17489 bp, 10 predicted proteins | sample MA1701074metaG_FD_139574 | JGI IMG/M metagenome (GOLD analysis project Ga0187893, IMG submission 139574) | White microbial mat communities from a basaltic lava cave in the Kipuka Kanohina Cave System on the Island of Hawaii, USA - MA170107-4 metaG ... | reverse complement strand
TTCGCCAGTTCTTCAGTTCGCTCAATTACCTTTTGTTCTAACTCATGGCTTAATTTCAGCAGTTTCTCTTCCGACTTTTTACGTTCTGTTATATCACGGATAAATCCAATGAACAAGTATTTTTCATTTACTATAGTCGGTGAAATGCTCAATGCAACATCAAATTCAATATTATTTTTTCCGATCGCTTGTATTTCGATGGTTTTGCCCAGTACAGCCCCTTCGCCTGTTTCTGAAAAATGCTTCAATCCCTTCTTATGTGCTTCCCGGTAGCGATGCGGAATGATTATCTCGCTCAGCGGTTTTCCCATGACCTCATCACTTGTCCAGCCAAAAACGGATTCAGCTTTGGGGTTCCACCTGGTAATATAGCCATGCTGATCCATTATAATCACGGCGTCTGGTGCGGCGTTAAAGATGGTTTGTATCTGTTCTTCGCTTTCCTTTAAAGCTGCTTCTGCCAGTTTGCTGTGGCGATCTCTTTTGTTCAGAAGCGTAACGCTATACCATATAGCACCCATTAGCACAATGATAATGGTAAATACCAAAAAATTTACACCAAATTCGGGTGTAAAACTGTTTGTCCAATGGCCGATCATACGTAAAAGACCGAGAAGAGCAGGTACCAATATAGCCGCAGGAATTAGCTTTCTGGCAACAATACCTCCGGCATACGGGCCTGTAATTTCTTTCATCACTCCCTGGTTGGCATGAAATAATAGCATAGAAACCGACAAAAAAAGAAAACAGGCGGCAGCATGAATCGCCATTGGAAGGTAAGTGAAAACACCATAAAATATTTTTACCTGGTACAAATAGCCTAATATAGAAAACAGGCTCATGCCGGAGATAATAAGAAGAATTATATCAGAAATGATTCTTTTGATCTTTGTTTTCGCATGCAAAAGCAATAGAGCGATACCGGTTAGCATAAAAGTAATCGCTGCAATAGGCACAATGCGATCAGACCCTAATTTATTTTGAAATAGCAATGTGTCAATATGCAGACTAATGCCACGGATGAGAGCAAGAAATTTAATTACACCGATTCCTATAACCAGCAAAGCAAAAAAATAACCGGTCTTAAGTTTAGTCGCTGTTAACTTGCCGGTGGTAAGAAAAAGAAATGAAACGGATGCAAAAATAAAAGCCAGCGCAGCAATAGGATTCATCGCCTTGCTGCCTGGTAGCGGACGAATCAGGAAAGAAATATCAAACTGCCATCCGATCAGTACGCACAGGGCTATCACTATTACGGATATTGCTAAGGAAATGGATCGCTTTGCCATTTTTTCCGGCAAGTTGGTTTTAAGAGTAGAATGTGCCATTGGATAAGGACAAATTTTAGAAGACAATCGTTTCAGTTTAACTGGCGTCTTGACCAGTGAAAGGGCAACTGCTAACAAAACTAAAGATATTTCAAATTACTTGTAAGTATGAATTCGACAAAGTGGACTGGCCGCGGAAGTTAGATACGCTGTTTGAAAACCAAAACTAATATTTACACTTATTTTTTAATAAATGTTTATTCTGCTCTGCAAAGTTTCCGGCTTTTTGTAGTCTTATTCAGGTGGTTTCAAGCCATCAATAGTTTCTAAGCCCGCTTCTGGTTTAGTCCTATGGGAATATTGCTAATGGAATCACAACTGATATTTTCACTTATTTTTTTTAAGTGTTTATTCTTAAAAACACGGGAAGCTGCTAACTGTCTGTTCACTCCTGTTTTGAAAAAGCCGGTTTGTTTGTAACTTTCATTTTGACGTTTACAAACTTTTAGAAGTACTTTTAGGCGCTCTTATGATTGCAAAAAATACAAATGAAATCGAAATATCTCCCCTGCTGGAAGCTATCTTTCAGAAATATGGATACGATTTCCGGCAATATTCTGAAGCGCATATCAGGCGCAGGATTATGAACAGGATGCTGCTGTCTGGGATGAAAAATATACCGGAAATTCAATTCAGGGTTCTTCATGATGAACTGTTTGCATCTCAGCTGCTCCTGGATTTATCTATTACTGTAACGGAAATGTTTCGTGATCCTGATTTTTATAGAGCATTGCGGGAAAAAGTTATTCCGTTGCTGAAAACTTATTCTTTCATCAAAATATGGCATGCCGGCTGTTCAACCGGCGAAGAAGTTTACTCTATGGCCATTGTTTTAGAAGAAGAAGGCCTGTATGAGAGGGTCACTATTTATGCCACAGATTTTAACCAGCAGGCGCTTAATCGGGCCAAAGAAGGAGTTTATTCCAATGAAGCAATAAAGGAATATACTGCCAACTACCAAATGTCAGGAGCAAAAGAATCTTTTTCGGACTATTATACGTCGAGTTATAATATGGTGATCATGAAACAATCTCTTAAAAAAAATATAGTATGGGGTAATCATAATCTTGTTACTGACAGTGTTTTTGCAGAAGTAAATATGATTTTGTGCCGCAATGTGCTTATATACTTCAATAGGGAATTACAAAATAAAGTGCATAAGCTTTTTTTTGACAGTCTTGTCAACGGCGGAATCCTGTGTCTTGGGGCTAAAGAAAGTTTGCGATTTAGTAATTTTTCTGATTCTTATACTGAAATTGAAAAAAAGCAAAGAGTTTTTAAAAAAAAATACGAAACTATTCATTAAATTAGTCAGAGGGTGAAGAGGCAATTACTTTTACCTTGGTCAGTTAAATTAGTAGTTCGTTCTATAATCTGTAATAAATAATTGTCTCCGGTAATCCAATATTCAAAGATAAACCTGGCCGGGCAATCATTTTTTTAAAGGGATATTGTATAAGCATGGCAATCCCGAATACAGCAGTAAGAAGCAAGCTCAAACGTCCCAGTCTGTTATAGGCCTTTTAGTAGCAACAATAGATCCCCTGCTTTGCAGCGGACAATTTAATTGTATGCCATATAAAGCCGTTGTTATAGGCGCATCATCAGGTGGAATGAATGCCTTGAGAACCATCTTACCAGTCTTGCCTGCGGGCTTTAATATGCCCATTGTAATCGTACAGCATATCAGTGCAACTTCAAATAGTTATTGGATAGAAATGCTGAACAACTTATGTAAAATCCATATAAAAGAAGCAGACGAAAAAGAAAAAATACAAAGCGGATATGCATACATAGCTTCCCCTAATTATCATTTACTGATTGAACGGGATGAAACACTTTCTCTTTCTGCCGACAAACGGATAAACTTCGCAAGACCCTCTATAGATGTGCTTTTTGAGTCGGCAGCAGAGGTTTATAAAGAAAGCCTTGTTGGTATAATTCTCAGCGGAGCAAATAGTGACGGCACAGAGGGCATACGAAGAATAAAAGAATATGGTGGGCTCGTCATCGCTCAGGACCCGGCAACCGCTGCGTCTGCTGTTATGCCGTCTTCCGCCATTCAAAAATCGGCTGTTGATCATATTTTATCGTTGCAGCGAATCACAGAGATACTTATGGAAATAAACAAACAATCTCAATTCTAAGAATATGAACCAATCCATTAAAGCCAAATTAGCAGCAGGGTTCTCTATCATCGTATTGCTCCTTATTGTTGTGGCATTTCTTATGGCAAATACACTGTCGGAAACAAACAGAAGACTGGAGAATTTAGTGGAAATTTCAGCAAGAAGAATAAGTCTTTCACATGAACTGTTAATACAGGTACTGGATGCTGGCCGCCATGAAAAAAATATTATACTGGAAAAAGACCCCGTGAAAAAGGATTACTTCAAAGACCGTATCTATCAACCGTTGGCAGTAATTGATAAAAAAGCAAATGAACTATTTGAACTTACTGACGAAAAAGGGAAAGCATTTTTAAATGAATTCAATAACTCATGGGGCAGTTATAAAGCAGATCTTGATGAAATAATTACACTGGCCATAAAGAATGAAGATGAAAAAGCGTTCAGGATTTCTACTGAAAAAGGACTGAAAATAAGAGACGCTGCCATTGCGCAATTGCAGAAAATTGTTGAAAAGAATGAACAAAGCATGGTAAATAATAAAGCAGCCAGCGATCAAAGCTATAAATCATCGCTCAGCCTGGTGATCGGATTGATTATTGCAGCACTTATTATTTCCATTGTTATCGCTTACTGGATTATCCTGGGAATTACCAAAAGGATTTCCTCCATAGCTTTTGAAGCAGAAAAAATTGCAAGCCGTGAGTTTACAAATGAAAAATTGGAAGACAAAACAAGAGATGAATTAAAGCCCATTGTCAGTTCATTAATCAATATCAATGAAAGCTTCCGTGAGGTGACCGAAAATGCCAACAAGGTTTCATTCGGCAATTTTGCTGTCGAAATAATTCCTAAGTCTGAAAAAGACATCCTTGGCAATGCGTTAAAGAAAATGACTGTATCACTTCGTGAAACTACGGCAGAAAACGAAAAGCATACATGGCTCACCACAGGTCAAAATCGGCTTAATGAAAAACTGCGTGGCGACCAGGGCATAGAAGAACTGGCTTCCGGCACGATCGCCTTTTTATGCGATTATCTGAAGGCCAACATTGGTTCTGTCTATTTATTCAATGAAAAAGAAAATATTCTTGCACTTTCAGGGCAGTATGCATTTTCCTCTGAAAAAGGAAATGGGATAAGAAAAAAGTTTAATTCGGGTGAAGGGTTAATAGGGCAGGTTGCCCGTGAGCAAAAACAGATGATTTTAACGGACTTAAAAGAAGAAGACATACGCATTGTTTCATCCATTCTCGATACAAAACCACGGCATCTGGTTATTACCCCTTTTTCTTTTGAGAGAAAAAATTTGGGTGTAATAGAACTTGGCAGGTTAACAGCTTTTACGTCAACAGAAAAAGAATTCATCAATTCCTCCATGGAAAGCATTGGAATAAGCATTAATTCAGCTATATCACGAAAACGCATACAGGAATTACTGGAAGAAACGCAGGTGCAGAGTGAGGAGTTGCAAGGCCAGCAGGAAGAGCTTAAGCAGGTAAACGAAGAACTGGAAGAACAAACTCAAAACCTCAAACAACAACAGGAAGAGATGCAAATGACTAATGAAGAATTGGAAGAACAAACACAGGCGCTGGAAATCAAAAATAGAGAAGTAGAAACTGCACGAGCCGATATCGAACAAAAAACGAAACAATTAGAAATAAGCAGCAGGTATAAATCTGAATTTCTTGCCAATATGTCGCATGAACTAAGGACGCCGCTCAACAGCTTACTAATTCTCTCCAAAGATTTATCAGATAATAAAAATAAAAATCTCACAGCAGAACAGGTAGAATGTGCCGGCATAATTTATAAAAGCGGCCAGGATTTGCTCGTATTGATAAATGAAGTGCTGGATTTATCCAAAATAGAAGCGGGGAAAATGGCAATTAATATAGAAAGGGTAGTATTGAAAAAATTGGCAGATGGCCTTTACCAGGATTTCAAACACCAGGCAGATAAAAAGGGCCTTGTGTTAAATGTAAACCTAAGTGAGTATTTGCCGGGGCACATTCATACAGATCCACAGCGGCTGAACCAGGTTTTGAAAAACCTCATGTCAAATGCAATAAAATTTACTGAACAGGGCAGCATTACCGTAAACATTCAGAAGTATGGAGAAGACAAAATTGCAATTTCGGTTGCTGATACAGGAATAGGAATTCCCGAATCAAAACAGTTTGCGGTATTTGAAGCATTTCAGCAGGTTGATGGAAGCACATCCCGGAAATATGGAGGCACAGGGCTCGGTCTTTCTATTTCAAGAGAGCTTGCCAAATTATTGAATGGACAAATTACTCTTATCAGCAAACCAAACGAAGGATCAACATTTGCACTTATCATTCCGCTGGAAATACAAAACAAAGAGATGGTAATTTCTCCTGTAGCGGAAGATATTGACCTGTTTAAAAAGCCGCCTGTAAAAACTAATACTTTTCTCAATTATCTGGCAATAGAAGATGATAGAAATATCATCGGCGAAGCTGATAAAATTGTTCTTATTATTGAAGACGACCTGAAATTTGCAGAAGTTCTTCTGAAACAAGCTCACGGCAAAGGTTTCAAATGCCTGGCCGCAGCTACCGGCGAAGATGGGCTCATGCTGGCAGAAAAATACCGGCCTCATGCCATAATCCTGGATATTTCATTGCCCGGTATTAGCGGGCATAAAGTGTTGACTGAACTAAAATCAAACCATTCGCTTCGGCACATTCCTGTTCATATCATGTCTGTTGAAGAACGCACCCTCGAACCTATTAAAGAAGGAGCGGTAGAGTACCTCACCAAACCAATCAACAAAATACAATTGGATGAAGCATTTAACAGGATAGAAAATTTTATTGACAGAAAGATGAAGCATCTCCTCATTGTGGAAGATGATAGTAATTCACGCAAAGTAATAAGAAAGCTCATTGGTAATGGAGATGTAAAATGTTTTGAGGCCGGAACAGGAAAGGAAGCATTGGAAATTTTTGAAGAAAATCATATTGATTGTATTGTTTTGGATATTGGCTTGCCCGATCTCAGTGGATTTGAGCTTATCCGCAAATTCGAACAAAAGAAAGAAAGCAGCATTCCTCCTGTAATAGTCTATACAGGCAAAGAGTTAACAAAAGAAGAAAATGCTGAGCTGCAGAAATATGCTGAAAGTATCATCATTAAAGGTATAAAATCGGAAGAACGGCTTTTGGATGAAACGGCTCTTTTTCTGCACAGAACAATTAGCAGCCTGCCTGAAACAAAACAACAGATTATTTTCAACCTGTATGATAAAGACATTATTTTCAAAGGCAAAAAAATATTATTGGCAGATGATGATATGCGCAATGTGTTTGCATTATCAAAAATTTTAAGAGAATATGGAATGGAAGTAATAAAAGCCGAAAATGGAATGAATGCACTGGAGATACTCGATAAGAATGACGGAATAGATTTGGTGCTGATGGACATAATGATGCCCGAAATGGATGGATATGAAGCCATGCGCCAAATAAGATTGCAACCAAAGTTTAAACATCTGCCTGTTATTGCAGTAACAGCCAAAGCCATGAAAGAAGACAAACAAAAGTGCATTGACGCTGGTGCAAACGACTACATTTCGAAACCAGTAGAAGTAGAACGTTTGCTTTCTCTTATGCGTGTTTGGCTTAGCAAATAAAATATAAAACACTTAGCAATGGACACAAAGCCAAAAATATTGATCGTAGATGATAAGCCCCAAAATTTAAGGGCTCTCGAAGTCGTTTTGAAAGACCTGGATATTGAATTGGTGCAAACTACCAGCGGAAATGATGCCCTGAAAGCAACTTTGCATAATGATTTTGCCCTGGCCTTACTTGATATACAAATGCCCGAAATGGACGGCTATGAGTTAGCAGCTATACTAAGAGAAGAAGAAAAAACGGCTCATGTGCCATTCATATTTATATCAGCCGTTTATACAGACAACCTGAATGTTTTTAAAGGATATGAAAAAGGAGCCTTTAGTTTTATTACCAAGCCTTTTCAATCTGAAATATTAATTAACAAAGTAAAATTCTTTATAGAAAAGCATCAGCAGGAAATAGCATTACACAAGCTCAATGATGATCTCAAAAAGAAAAACGCTGAGCTGGAACTGGTAAATAATGAACTGGAATCTTTTACTTACTCTGTATCGCACGATCTGCGATCACCCTTGCGGGCAATGAATGGCTATGCCCACATTTTAAAAGAAGATTATGAAAAACTATTGGATGAAGAAGCCAAACGTTTGCTCGCCAATATCTCCGAAAACGCTCAAAAAATGGCGGATCTTATTGACAGCTTATTGGATCTCTCCCGCATGGGAAAAAAAGAAATAGCAAAGCAAACTATTGATATGAACAAACTGGTCAGGGAGGTCATTCACGACCTTGAGGTAAACCGTGTCAGCAATGAACAATTGCAATGGAATATTTTCGATCTTCCCAAAGTAAAAGCTGATCCTGAATTACTCAAACGGGTTTTGGTAAACCTGCTGTCCAATGCTCTGAAATATTCCGGCAAAAGAGAAAAACCTGTTGTTGAAGTGGGCGGCCATACAAAAGAAGCTAAAACTGTTTTTTATATAAAAGATAACGGGGTAGGTTTTGATATGCGTTTTTATAATAAGCTTTTTGGTGTATTTCAGCGGCTGCATAAGCCCGGGGAATTTGAAGGCACCGGCATCGGCCTGGCCATTGTTCAGCGCATTATTTCCAAATGTGGGGGAGAAATATGGGCTGAAGCTGAGGTGGACAAAGGCGCCACTTTTTATTTTAGCCTGCCCACTGACAACACAAGTAAGATTTGATAGATGATCACGAAATAAACAATTCGGAGATATGAATGAAAACAGTCAGGTAGAAATTCTTTTGATAGAAGATAATTACAATGATGCAGAGCTTGCCGTGAGGAGTTTGAAAAAACACAATCTTACCGCTAAATTAAAGCATATTGATGATGGAGCCGAAGCGCTTGACTTCATTTTTTCAAAAGGCTCTTATTCCGGCAGAGATCAGTTATCCGGTATCAAACTTATTATTCTTGACCTTAAACTGCCAAAAGTGAATGGTCTTGAAATACTCACGCAGCTAAAAACTAACGAACAGAAAAAAATGATTCCTGTTGTTATTTTTACATCATCCTCCCATGAAAAAGATGTTATCGAAAGTTACAGGCTGGGCGTAAACAGCTATATCGTCAAACCTGTCAATTTTCAATCATTCAATACGGCAATTGCCGAACTGGGAATGTATTGGCTTCTCCTGAATCATAGCCCCGGCCCGGCAAATTGAAAGGATAATAATTTTGAATCAGAAAAGTATTTCTCATCGCTCTTATAATGAAAAACAACCCTTTCCCCTGCAGTTAATTATAAAAGCTTTTGATGATTATGCACGCAGTGAATAATATTTTTCGAGAATCAGATTTAGCTTTTCAATGGTTAAAGGTTTGTTTTCAAAACCTGAAATCTCAGGTATCTCTTCTGCCTTTAATCTGTCCTCGGGAAACAGCGATGTAGTAAGCATTACCACGATCACCTTTTCCTTTACACTTAGTTTCCTGTATTCGCCAAGAAATTCCCAGCCGTCCATTGCCGGCATATTGATATCCAGAAATATGAGGTCGGGGCTTGGATAACAATGCTCGTTGCCCGGCTCTTCACTTTTTCTTAGATAGTCCAGGGCCTCTTGGGCGCTTTGCATAATCTTTACATGATCAAAGCAGCCCGCTTCTTCAAGTATGATGTTTGTAAAAAAATTGGTCGGTTCGTCATCATCAATGACCAAAACACAATTCAATCTGGTTTTCATTAGTTATTGTTTTTATGAATAGTAAAATAAAAAACGCTTCCTTTGCCCGGTTCAGACTCAACCCAAATATCGCCTGTATGCATCTCCACAATTTTTTTGCAAAATGCAAGACCGATTCCCGATCCCTCGTATTCTTTTGTTGAATGAAGCCGCTGAAAAATGACAAATATCTTTTCGCAATTTTGTTTATTAATTCCAATACCGTTGTCGGCAACACTGAATTTCCAAAAATCACCGTTTTCTTCAGCACAAATGCTCACCTCGGGAATTGTATCCTTTTTTCTGAATTTAATACCATTCGCTACAAGGTTCTGAAAAAGTTGCTTGATGGCAGTGCTGTGACCATTTATCACCGGCAATGAACTTGCAATTACGGTGGCGCCGGCTTCTTTAATAGCTATGCCGAGATCAGTAAACACTTCATGCAAAATCAGGTTACAGTCAACTGGCTTGAACTCTCTGTTATTGCCGATCCTGGAATAATCAAGCAGATCGGCGATCAGCGTTTTCATTCTTTCAGATGCCTGGCTGATATAGTTCAGATAAGTATCTGCTTTTTCATCAAGTCTTCCTTTGTATTGCTTTTGAAACAAGTCAATAAAGCTTGAAGTAGTTCGCAGCGGTTCCCGCAAATCATGAGAGGCGATATACACAAACTGTTCAAGTTCCCTGTTCTTTTTTTCAAGCTCAATATTGGCCTTATCTGCTTCCCGGCGGGCTTTACGTTCTTCTTCATTTAATAATTTTAATTCGGCCGTTTGCTTTACTACTTTTTGCTCCAGTATCCTTCGTTGCCGCTTTATGGCATTGATACGTATAAAATAAAAACCACCTGCCGCTCCGGATATTATGGCTACTGTTGCAAGTTTAAACCACCAGGTAAGCCAGAACGGCGGTGTGATCACAAGCCCGATCGTTTTTATTAAAGGCGACCAGTTTCCTTCATTATCCAATCCCTTCACTTTAAAAATGTATTTTCCCGGATCAAGATTGGTATAAGTTGCGATATGTTGTGTTCCCGTTTCATTCCAATCCTTATCAAAGCCCTCCATCATATAAGCATATTTCTTTTTTTCCGGCTTGCAATAATTGAGAGAAGCAAAAGCAAGTGAAAAAAATGAATTTCGGTAAGAAAGCTTTATTGTTTTTGCTTCAGTAATATTTTCTTGTAACGAAGATGAATGACCATCGTTTGAAGAAACAGGAACATCCTTATTGAAAATCTGGAAATGAGTAATAACCACCGGTGGATTGAAGCTAACCGTTTTTATATTTTCCGGAAAAAATACATTAAAGCCGTTGTTGCCCCCAAAATACATAGCGCCGTTTCTGCTTTTACAAAAAGCCTGTTCTTTAAAACGGTTTGATTGTAAACCATCTGCAATGCTAAGATTTTTAAATGTTCGGGCTGTGATATTAAAACATGATATACCATTGTCAGTGCTGATCCAAAGATTGCCTTTACCATCTTCCAATATGCCAAATACTTCATTGCCGGCAAGGCCGTTATCAGCCGTATAAGCAGTAAAGCGGCTATTTTTTTTATCAAAGAAATTTAATCCGGCCGATGTAGCGATCCACAAGTTGCCACTCCTGTCTTCATATAAACTGTTGACGTTTGCGCTGCTGATGCTGTTTGTTCCTGGTTCCGGCATAAAGGAAGCAAACTTGCCTGTTTTTTTATTAAAGCGATTTAGACCGCCCCCGCTCGTACAAACCCATAAATTACCATCTCTGTCTTCATGAATTGAATTTATCCAATTATCACGGATCCCTTCTGTATTTTTTTCATCGTATTGATAACTGGTAAATGTATCATCCCATGGGTTGAACTTATTCAATCCGCCGCCATAGGTACCGATCCAGATATTTTTATCACTGTCTTCAAATATCTTCCAGGCATTCTTATTACTCAGGCTCTTGCTGTCTTCTGCATTTGCTTTAAAATGCTTAAACTTCTGATAGGTCCTGTCCATTACAGTTATTCCGTCACCCCATGTACCTACCCATATATTTCCTTTACTGTCTTCACATACGCTCAAGACATAGTTTCCGCAAATGCTCTTTTTATTATTTTTTTCATGTTTGAAATAAGTAAAATGTCCGGTTTGCGGGTTAAACAGGTTAAGACCGCCGCCGTCCGTTCCTATCCAAATATTTTGTCGGGAATCTTCATAAATGCACAGCACCTTATTATTACTGACACTGTTTCGGAGAGAGATATGCCTGTAATGGCTAAGCCTTGCTGCATCAATATTTACCATATCTATGCCGGCATTGAAAGTACCGATCCACATGTTGCCTTTTGTGTCCTTATAAACACAATTGACAGAATTACTGCCAGGGCTCGCATTGTCAAATTCATCAGTTGTATAGTTGTAAAATATTCTTTCGCGGATATCAAAAATACTTAGACCGCCATTTTCTGTTCCTATCCAAAGCTGGTGATTATTATGTTCGGCTATTGAGCGAACAGAGTTGCTGGCCAGGCTGTTATTATTTGCAACATTATATTTAAAATGAAAAAATTCTTTTTTCTCCCTGTTAAATAAATCCAGCCCGTTTTCAGTTGTTCCTATCCACAAACGGCCTTCACTGTCTTCAAACATTGTAAATACATCATTGCTGCCGATAGATCTGTTATTTTCTTTGGAATGTTGAAAACGGGTAAAGGTTTTGCTGTTTTTGTTATACAAATTGAGACCACCTTTGAAAGTTCCAATCCAAATATTATGATTACGGTCTTCAAAAATTTTTCTTATATAGTCATCACCTATGCTGGTACTATCGTTCCTGTTATATCTGTAATGAGTAAATTTATTCTCTTCGGGATCAAAATGATCCAGCCCACCCATAGTGCCTATCCATACGTTGCCTTCATTGTCTTCCAGCACAGTGTATACCTCATCCGCCGCAAGGCTATTGCTGTTTGAGGGATTGTTTTGAAAACGAATAAAGCGATCCTTCCTGCGATCATACCGGCACAATCCTCCGCCGGATGTACCTATCCACAAATCGCCATTCCTGCTTTCGGCAATACAATGAATAAAATTGCTGCTGATGCTTTCAGGTTTGTGTTTATCGTTTCTGTAAGCTGTGAAAGTATAACCATCATATTTATATAAACCATTGCCGGTGCCAAACCACATAAAGCCCCGGCTGTCCTGAAGGATAGACAGGATATTGCTTTCTGATAAACCTGTTTCAGTTCCAATATGCTCAAACTTCACCTGCCTTAATTGCGGCCAGGCTGTAAAACAACAAACCTGCACAAAAAGCAGCGCAGCATAGCGTAATGATCTTTTACCTGTAATCAGGTCGCCAGCCTTTATATTTTTAAACAATCGTTTCATTTCGTCGTCAGCAACAAGTATGCATTCAATCTTTGTTTCATCAACTGTTTATATTTTGCGGAATGCCTGTCTGTCCGGTAGGCAGGGTAAAATAAAAAGTAGTGCCTTGGCCCAATTCTGATTCCAGCCAGATTTTTCCTTTATGCAGTTCCACTATTTTTTTGCAATGTGACAAGCCAATACCGGAGCCTTTATATTGATTGCGTGTATGCAACCTCTGAAAGATGATGAATATTCTTTCGTTGTTTTCTTTTGATATACCGATCCCATTGTCGCTAAAAGAAAATTGCCATTCATCTTTTTTTTGCAATGCTTCAATTTTTATTTTCGGCGGGATATCCTTTTTCCCAAACTTAATGGCGTTACATGTCAGATGCTGAAAAAGCTGCCTTATCTCCGTTTGATAACCGGTAATCATGGGTAATGGTTGTGCTTTGATCTCAGTACCCGTTGCCTCAATTGTTTCGTTAAGTTCATTTATTACTTCATTTAACACAGCGTTGCAATCAACGGGTTCCTTTTCCTTTCTGGCGCCGATTCTTGAGTATTCCAGCAGATCGGTTATAAAAACATTCATTCTTTCAGATGCCTCAACAATATAGCTGAGATACTTATTTCCTCTTTCATCCAGTGTGGCTTTGTAATGCTTTTGAAACAATTCGACAAAACTGATAGTGGTTTGCATAGGTTCCTGCAAGTCGTGTGATGCTACGTAAGCAAACTGTTCGAGCTCTTTATTTTTTCTTTCCAGCTCTTTATTTTGCATTTCAAGATTAGCATCTCCCGTTTTCAGGTTTTCCCGCATGGTGATAAGCGCCTTGCCCAATGTGTCATCGTCACTGAGCGGTTGAAAAGGCATATCGAAATTTCTCATCCCTGTCTCATGTGCAAAGCTGGCGGTGGATTGCAGGCTGTCTGAAAGATTGTTGACCGAATGGATCATGCTTCCAATCTCATCATCGCTTGCATTGTGATCAATTTTCCGGAGCATACCTTTACCAAGATCATTGATCATGCGGTTAATCTTTTTTACCGGTGCAATGATCACTTTGGCCAGGTATAAAGAAAGAAAAAAGCCGGCGCCGATCGTGGCAATAGCCAGCAACGTTGTAAATATTTTCAGGTTAGAAGACGACCTTTCGAGCTTTACATTTTCGGCAAACCTGGCATCTGACAAACGATCATAAATTCTATTTAAAGAGTTCATCAAAGCACCAGTACGGGGAAGAATATCATCTTCCACCTTTCGTTCAGCTTCAAGCTTCACCACCGGGTTATCATAATCCTTAAAGGCCTGCAGGGAGAGCATGATCTTTTTTTCTATTTCTATCAATTCTTCAAATTCCGCGAACACTTTCTGCATACCGTCAATCCCAGCCTTGCTTGTCTCGGGGTTTGAATAAGAATTAATGCGTGATTTTAAAGCAGCATAATCCCGGTTATGCAATTTTTTCAGTTGTCTTTTATCTCCTTCTTTATATCGCAGAAAAACCCAGTTGGTGGTGTACATTTTTGATTCGAGCAGCATCATTTTAAAATCATCGAGGGCTTTGAGTGATGGGTTCAACTCCTTTGAAATACTATCAGATAGCCTGTTGTTATTGCGCAGGATGATATTGGTCATTATGGCATTTATCATAAACAGGCAACCCAGCAGCAAAAAGCTCAGGTGTATTCTCTGTTTTATGGTCATTCCGGTTTTCATAGATGCATAGAAATAGAATACGTGATGCGTCAAAACTCATAATACAAGCCTGCCATCAGCATAAAGGGAGCCTTATCGGCTCCGAAAAATTCTCTTGATTTTTGATTAAGAATATTCTTTGCGCTGCAGGAAATAGCTAATCCTTTGGCTGCCTCATAAAATACACTTGCGTTGACAATACACTTTGCTTTGATCTGATCAATGCCTCTTACACCATCGTAAAATGCAATATTGGATGCATGGTAATAAGTTTGCGACGTATAATAGTAGGTGTTAAGATTAACATTGAGCTTTGTTGAGGGCAGCCAGTTAAACGATGCTCCTCCAAAAACAGCCGGCGTGCCTTTATGAAGTATTTCTGTCCCTATTCCGGAATAGATGTTATTTTGAGTTGGGTTATCCAATAATGGCCAGTCAGCATCAGGAGTATTAAGAAACGGAGCATAATGTTTTATCCGGGATCGTTGAAATGTAATGAATGGTTTTATCTGGGCCTTTACCAACTGAATAGCTACTGATATCGTAATACCTTGCTGATGCAGAATTACTGGGAGATTGGTAGCAATAAGAGGAGTTGCCAAAATGGTATCGTTGCCAATAAGCGTTACATAAGAAGAATTTGTGACAAGACTGTTATAGTTTTTTGAGCGAATATCAAATACTTCTGCTTCAATAGTTAGTCTTTTTGCAATTGTACCCCTGTACCCGAATTCAAGCATATTAGCTTCAAGCAGTTTGAGATTTTTATTTCCTTCAACGGTCAGCATCATGTACTTCTGATAGCCAATCGGGTATTTGGCTGCCATCTGGTCAACATAAGTATCGTAAATGATAGCGGAACGCGGCGCCTGCGAATAAACTGCCCTGAACAAATGCTTTTTATTCACTTTATATGTGGTTGCCGCCTGGTAAGAAATATATGTTTCATCAGGAAAATTAAATTTATTAGCAGCAATTCCTGCTATCAGTCTCAGTTTATTGTCAAGCATTTTATATTCTCCCCGAAGAGAAACCGTCTTTGTAATGATTTGTCCGCGGGCATTAAAGATTCCGTTTTTACTTACAATATCAGAATATTTAGTATCATCATAAACTGCGCTTCTGTAGCTGAAGCCCGGTTTAAGTGAAAGACCGCCTTTTGTGTAGTTATATTCTATATTGGCATCAATAGTATTAAAATCATACTTGTTGCCGGGATAAATTGGGGTTTGTGTGCCTTTCAACAAGGTAAACTGCGCTGATAGTCCCTTTATGTTAGCTCTTATATCTGCATATCTGCTATCAGATGCAACGGTGGATAAAGGTGTAATTCCATTTTCAGTGGAAACTTTTTGCACTACGGAATGTTGTATGCCCGCAGACAAAGTAAATTTTATTTGGGCGGCGGCATCATAACTCAAAAAAATGTTGCCCGCATATTTCTTCATTGCAAGGCGTGCATTCGGATTGGGCAAACTGTGCACCGTGTCCCCTAATATATTTATTGAATATGCCGGTTGTTCGAGCCAACGGTTTCTGAAAAATTCGAAGTAAGATGTTTGCGACCTGTCCCGGTGCTGATAGTTGCCTGACGCTGTCAAACTCCACTTATCCGATTTGTAGCCAACAGATGCATTATTAATAAATGTATTGTAGCTGCCATGCTGAGCATTTGCTGTTATATTCAACCCATTTTTTTTCAACTGACGGGTGATGATGTTTATCACTCCGTTTACAGCATTAGGCCCATATAAAGCCGCCGCAGGCCCTCTTACTATTTCTATTTTCTCCACATCATTGATGTCAACTGGCAGCGCTTCCCAAAAAGTACCGCCTTTAAGATAATTGTATATCGGCCGGTTGTCAATCATTACCAATGTTGTGGTGGCACTTCCGTCAAATGGTGCATTAGGTGGCACATTATCCATTCCCCGCAGGTGGATATCATAATTGCCATTGCTTTGTTCTCTCACTATCATGCCGGGCACCAGCCGCATTGCTTCCATTACAGAAGTACAACCGGCTTTTTGTATGTCCTCGCGGGTTACCACAGATGCAGATAAAGGTGCATCCATAAGCGATTCTGTTTTTTTTGAAGCAGAGTTAATTTTTATATTCAGCAATTCCTGCAGGCTAAAACCAATATAGCTGTTTCTTGCCGTGTCGGTCTGGCTCCAGCCATTGGTCTTAGCTGACATTGCTATTACGAAAAAAGCCAGTAAAGTTTTCAAATTCTTTTTCACGGTATTGGATTAAAAATTATTTATTAAAAAAATAAATCAGATTGTATCTTCCGGTTTAGTATAATTTAATTTTCGTTCTGGGAACTGTGGTTTTTATTCTCGCTGGTCTCAGATCATTTTACAATTTTACCCAACCTGATCAGTTCCGAGGCTATGCTCAAGTTTCTCTGCTCAATGTTTTCTTTATTAATTTCTAATACCAGCCTGTCTGACACAATACCGAAATTTATACAAGCGCCTTTTTTGGCCAGCCCTTCTGATTCGGTTACCAATAAAATGGGCATTCCGGTTGTACGGGCTGCAACTTTTTTCAGGCTTCCGGTTTCATCTTCGCCTATAAAAAGAATATGACAGTTGAAGGAGACAGATGAAACTGATACTTTCTTCACCACAATTTTTTGCTCACCCGCCAATTTATTGGCAATATTTTTTTTTAATTCATCATATAAAGGCGAACCGCCAACCACGCCAATAACAAAATCACCGGATTTCATGGATGAAGGCCAGTCAATGTATTTTGTAAAATGGTACATGATATTCGCATGTATGGCGTAGTCAGTTTCCTGTTGAGCTTCTGAGGAAGAAATGCCAAGCAACAAAACAAACAGCAGGCAAAGAAAACGAATCAGCAAGCCCGCAAGCAATTTTTGAAGTTTGTTTTTCACAGACGGCAATGCCCCATCATTCCCTTTTTTGGCGAAAGATGGTGTTTTAAAGAACAGAATTTTGGTAATAAGGTTAATGTCGGGTTTTGAATACATGGTTGCAGCAAAAATTAGCAGTCAACACCCAACTGGTTTTTGTTAATATAATTTATTACGGCAGCCGTATTCTTTACATTTAGCTTTCTCAAAATATTATAACGGTGAACATCCACTGTATTTGTTGAAACCATTAATGAATTGGCTATTTCTTTGGATGAATATCCTTTTT
>Ga0187893_10007684_pt1 | contig 17489 bp, 16 predicted proteins | sample MA1701074metaG_FD_139574 | JGI IMG/M metagenome (GOLD analysis project Ga0187893, IMG submission 139574) | White microbial mat communities from a basaltic lava cave in the Kipuka Kanohina Cave System on the Island of Hawaii, USA - MA170107-4 metaG ... | reverse complement strand
TGCTCGCAGACGATCGCCGCTTCGATCGCGCCGAGGCCGAGGCCGCCGTCGGCTTCCGGGACCAAGAGGCCGAACGCGCCGAGCTCCGCGAGCTCGCGCCACACGCTTCGGTCGAGCTCGGGGCTCTCGCGTTGGGCGATGCGTTCCAGCGGGAAGCGCGTCGCGCAGAACCGGCGAACGGTGCCCTGAAGCCCTCGCTGTTCGTCATCCAGGCGGAATTCCATGCGCGTCGACCCGATCGTCGTTCCCAGCGAAATATCTAGATGTTACCGTAGGCCGGCGCGAGGGGCGGCGCCATCGAGGAGGACGCATCCGTGAGCGACGGCCGTGTGCTGATGGAACGCGACGAGCGCGCGGGCATCGTTCGCCTGACGCTCGACAACCCGGCGCGGCGCAATGCGTACGACCCGCCGATGCGCGAGCAGCTCGGCGCCTACCTCGATGAGTGCGCGCTCGACGACGGCGTGAAGGTCGTGCTGCTGCGCGGCAGCGACGGCGTCTTCAGCACCGGCGCCGACATGGGCAACGCGTACTCGTGGTACCGCAAGAGCGCGGCCGGAGAAGGCGCCGCGAGCCGCGCGCAGCGGCCGAGCCAGCGACGGCGCCTGTCGGTCGACCGTAAGACGTTCGACTTCTATCACAACTTCCTCGGCTATCCGAAGGTGATCGTCGCCGAGGTGCGCGGCTTCGCGCTCGGCGGCGGATTCGAGATGGCGCTGATGGCCGACATCTCCGTCGTCGCCCGTAACACCATGGTCGGCATGCCGGCCACGCGCTTCCTCGGGCCGGCGCTCGGCTCGCTGCACATGTTCTTCTATCGGCTCGGTCCGACGCTCGCGCGCCGCTTCCTGCTGACCGGCGACACGCTGGCCGCGGAGAAGCTCGAGCAGCTCGGGATCTTCACCGAGGTCGTCGATGACGGCGCGGTCGAAGCCCGCGCGAGCTGGTGGGCGCAGAAGGCAGCCCGCATGCCCGCCGACGGCATCGTGATCGCGAAGGAAGCGTTCCGGCTCGTCGAGCAGCTGCAGGGTTATCAGGGCGAAGAGGCCGCGAGCTACCTCTTCCACGCGTTCGGTACGAACCTGCAGTTCGAGGACGACGAGTTCAACTTCGTGAAGACCCGCGCCGAGCACGGCACGAAGCGGGCGTTCGAGCTCTGCTCCGAGCACTTCGAGGTGCCGGAAGAGCAGTAGCCCGCGATCACGCCGCGAGCGCAGTTCGCGTCAGAAGTCTGTCCCGCCGTCGACGTTGACGAGCGCGCCGGTCAGGTAGCTCGCGCGCTCGGACAGCAGGAACGCGATCACGTCACCCACTTCGCGTGGAGCGCCGGCGCGGCCGAGCGCGACCTGCATCCCCCAGTCCTGCGCCAGCGCGCGCTCGAGCGCTTCGCCGACCGGCCAGCCGCGCTCCGCGGCGAGGCGCACGCGCAGCGCGGCGAGAATCTCCGTCTCCGTCGCGCCGGGGCAGACGCAGCTCGCGCGCACGCCGTCGCGCCCGTACGTCTTGGCGAGGTTCTTCGTGAACGTCGCGACGCTCGCCTTCAGCGCGGCGTATGGAAACTGGTGCGACTTCGGCGCGCGAATCGAGTACGCGGCCGTCGTCACGATGGCGCCGCCGCCGGCTTCGACGAGCCGCGGAATCGCCGCGCGGCACACGCTCACGGTGCCGAGCAGCAAGTCCTCGAACGTGTCGCGCCAATCGGCGTCCGTCGCGCGCAGCAGGTCGTGCTGGCCGCGCGCGCCGAGCCCGGTCGTCACCGCGACGCCGCGCAGGCTGCCGAGCGCGGCGATCGCTCCCCCAACGAGTCGCTCCGCCTCGCCGGGGACGGTCACGTCTCCCGCGAGCGCGACGACGTTCGCAGCGTGCTCGCTGCCGAGCCCGCGCGCCGCCCGCGTCGCGCGTTCCTCGTTTCGGCCTGCGATCGCGACGGCCGCGCCGTCGGCGGCGAGTGCAGAAGCCGCCGCCAGCCCGATTCCCGCGGAGCCTCCGACGATTAGGTAGCCCTTGCCCCGGACGCCGAGGTCCATCGCTCACCGATTCTGCGTCGCGCTCAGCGCTTGCTCCGCGGCGTCGCGCGCCCAGCGGTAGTCGCCCTTGCCGCTCGCGTGGCGATGAACGCGGTCGCAGAACGCGATCGCGCGAGGCGCCTTGAAGCGAGCGATCGAGCTCGCGGCGAACTCGCGCAGCTCGTGCGGCGTGGGCGTCGCGCCGGGACGCAGCTGCACGACGGCGACCAGCTCCTCGCCGAACCGCTCGCTCGGCCGCCCGACGACGAGCGCGTCGACGACGGCGGGATGGCGGCGAATCACCTCCTCGACCTCTTCGACGAAGATCTTCTCGCCGCCGCTGTTCACGACGAGCGAGTCGCGGCCGAGCAGCGTGAGCGCGCCGTCCGCGCCGAGCCGCGCGCGATCGCCGGGAACCGCGACGCGCTGGCCGTCGATGATCGGGAACGTCTCCTCGGTCTTCTTCCGATCGCCGAGGTAGCCGAGCGGCACGCGGCCGCGCCGAGCCGTCCAGCCGACTTCGTCTTCGCCCGGTGCGAGGAAGCGGCCGCGATCCGCCGAGAGGACCGCTGCGCCGTCGCGCGGCGCGAAGCCGCTCGCCTTCGCATCGCGCCGCGACGCGCCGTACGCCATGCCGCCGGTCTCCGACGCGCCGTAGCCGTCGATGATCGTGATCTGCGGCAGCAGCTCGAGCAGCGCCTCCTTGCAGGCCGCGCTCGTCGTGGCCCCACCGGTCGCGAGCGTGTGCAGCGACGCGACGTCGTAGCTGCGCGCGCGCAGCTCATCGATCAGGCGCCGCGCGAACGCGTCGCCGACGATCGACATGAAGTTCACGCGCTCGCGCGCGATCGTCTCGAGGATCGTGCGGGCGTCGAACGCCGCGCGGTCGTCGTGGAGCACGATCGTCGCGCCGGCGTGGATGCCGGCGAAAGCCGTCCACTGCGAGGCCGCGTGCATCAGCGGCGGCGCCGCGAAGTAAGTGATCGCGCCGGCTGCGGCCCTCGCGGCGAGGCTCTCGCGCGTCGCGCCGTCGATCCCGCCCATCGCGGCGACGAAGACGTCCGCGTGGCGCCACAGCACCGCTTTCGGCGAGCCGGTCGTGCCGCCGGTGCAAACGAGATAGAGGTCGTCTCCAGAAGGGATGGGAAGGCTCGAAGCGGCGGCCGACTTCCCCGCGGCTTCCTCGAAGCCGACGCTGCCGCCCCGCGGCGCAACGCCTGAGCCGTCGTCGACATCGATCAGCGCCACGCTCATTCCACCCAGCGCGTCGGCGAGCAACGGGCCGAGCGCGCGGTGATAGACGACCGCCTCGGCGCCGAGCATCTCGAGCAGGCCGCGAATCTCCTCTGGCCGGTAGTGCTGATTCACGTTGAACGGAACGGCGCGCGCGCGGAAGCAGCCGAGCATCGCCTCGATGTATTCGGGGCAGTTGTAGAGCAGCAGCGCGACGGTCGACTGCCCGCACTCCCAGCGTTCGAGCGCGCATCGCTCGCGGCGGACGCCGAGGCCGCGCTGCTGGAGGAATGCGGCGAGATTTTGCGCGCGCGCTGCTACTTGCGCATACGTCCGCCGCACGTTCTTCCAGACCAGCATGTCGCGCTCGGGCGCCGCAGCGGCGATCGCGTCGAACGCGGCCGACAGGGACCACTCTTGCATCTCCATCGGACTCCTCTCCTCGCGCCGGCGTGATAGGCTCGAAAAACTCTAGATGTTTTCGAGCGCCGCCGCCGTCTCGAGTGCGCGCGGCGGCGAGGGAGATCCGTCGTGCAGGCGCGAAGCCGTCCCTTCCGCGTGATCCAGTGGGCAACCGGTAGCGTCGGCCGCCATGCGCTCGCGGCGATCGCCGCGCATCCGGAGCTCGAGCTCGTCGGTGTGCGCGTGTACAGCGCGGAGAAGGCGGGGCGCGACGCCGGAGAGCCGTGCGGTCTGGGCAAGCTCGGCGTCGTCGCGACCGCGAGCACCGAAGATGTGCTCGCGCTGGACGCGGACTGCGTGCTCTACGCCGCACAGGGAGAGCTCGACCCGATGCGCGCGCTGGACGACATCTGCCGGCTGCTCGAAGCGGGCAAGAACGTCGTCTCGACGGCTGTTACGGGCCTGATCTACCCGAAGAGCATGGGCCGTCGCGTCGCCGACCGGATCGAGAGCGCGTGCCAGAAGGGCGGCGTGTCGTTCCACGGAACCGGAATCGAGCCGGGCTGGGCCGCCGAGGTCTTGCCGCTGACGATGTCCGGCCTGTTCCGCCGCATCGATTCGATTCTCGTGCAAGAGCTGATGGACTACTCGACGTATCCCAGCAGCGAGATGTTGATGGGCATGATGGGCTTCGGTCGCCCTCCGGACGCGCCGGTGCCGATGGCCGATCCGCGCGCGGCCGGCGCGACGTTCCGCGCGCCGATCCTGCTCGTCGCCGACGGGCTGGGAGCGACGCTCGACGACTTCACCTATACACGCGAAGTGTTCGTCGCCGACCGCACGTTCTCGATCGCCGCGGGTGAAATTCGCGAGGGCACCGTCTCCGCGCAGCGCTTCGGCTACAGCGGCATCAGCGCTGGGCGCCGAGCGATTACGGTCGAGCACATCACGCGCGTCGGAGCGGATCAAGCGCCGGACTGGCCGCGCGGGCGCGGCTGGCGCGTGCGCATCGACGGCGAGCCGTCGATGCTGCTGGAGGCGACGATCGCGGTGAACGGCGAGGACGAGAACGATCAGGGTTGCCTCGGCACCGCGATGCACGCGGTCCACGCGATCCCGCACGTCTGCGCGGCGGCGCCCGGTATTCGCACGTTCCTCGATCTCCCGATGATCACGGGCCGCGGCGCGCTCCGCGCGCGCGGGCCGGTGGGCTGAGCGCATGCCGAGGACGGGCGAGAAGAGCAAGCGGCTGCGCTCGTGGAAGCGCGCGTCGCCGCGGGCTGCGAAGAACGCAGCCGTCGATGAGCAAGCGGCGGAGCGAGCGCGGCTGCGCGAGAAGCCCCAACAAATCGCCGACGAGCTGCGCCAGATGATCGTGACCGGCGAGCTCGCTGAAGGGGATCCGATCGGCCACGAGCCCGAGCTCGTCGAGCGCTTCGGCGTCTCGCGGCCGTCGCTGCGCGAGGCGCTACGCATCCTCGAAGCGGAGGGTCTGATCTCCGTCGTGCGCGGCATCGGCGGCGGCGTCGTCGCCCACCAGCCGGATGCGCGGATGACGGCGCGCACCGCGGCGCTGGTGCTGCAAGCGCGCAACGTCCCGCTCGCGGACGTGCACGAGGCGCGCAGCCTGCTGGAGCCGATCGCCGCACGCATCGTCGCGTCTTCTCGTTCGCGGCGCGCCGCGGGCGCCGAGCTGCGGCGCTTGATCGCCGAGCAAGAGCGTTCGATCGAAGATCCAGAGACCTTCAGCCGCGCCAACGCGCGCTTCCACGATCGACTCGTCGCGCTGGCGGGCAACCAGACGCTGAGCATCGTCGCCGAGATGCTGAACGTGATCCTCGAGCGCGCGGTGACCGCGGTCAGCAGGACCGCCGCGGACAGCTCCATCGCGACTCGCCGCCGCGGCATTCGCTCGCAGGAGCGAATGGTCGCGCTGCTCGAGGCCGGCGACGTCGCCGGCGCCGAGGCGCACTGGAGCCGGCACATGGAGGTCGTCGGCCGCGTTCTGCTCGGCCAGCGCGCAGACAACGTCGTCGATCTGACCCACCACCACTAGGAAATCCGGGCCGCCGTGCCGCCGCATCACATTCTCACCGACGTCGCCGCCGGCATCGCGACGCTCACCTTGAACCGCCCCGAGAAGCTGAACGCCTACACCACCGAGATGGGCGACGAGGTGACGGCCGCGCTGCGCGCGTGGCGCGACGATGCGGCCGTGCGCGCCGTAATCATTACCGGCGCCGGGCGCGGCTTTTGCGCGGGCGTCGACCTCGAGCACCTGAGAGCGCATCAGGCCGGGCAGAACGCGTCGGCGGGCCCGCGGCTCGGCGAGGAGGACTTCCTCAAGAAGCTGCCGCTCGAGATGGCCGAGTATCCGAAGCCGCTGATCGCCGCGGTGAACGGCGTAGCGATCGGCGTCGGCGTCACGATGATCCTGCCGTGCGACATTCGCATCGCGGCGGAAACCGCGAAGCTCGGCCTCGCGTTCGTGAAGCTCGGCATCCTGCCGGGCCTCGGCAGCACGCATCTCTTGCCGCGCATCGTCGGCCGCGCGAAGGCGCTCGAGCTCGTGATGAGCGCGCGCACGCTCGGCGCCACGGAGGCCGCGGAGTGCGGGCTCGTGAACAAGGTGGTGCCGGCGGAGAAGCTGATGGCCGAGGCGCGCGAGCTCGCGGCGCTGATCGCCGCGAACCCATCGGCGGCGGTCGCTGCGGCGAAGGCCGCGATCCATTACGGGCACGCGCATTCCATGGCCGACGCGATGAAGAACGAAGAGCGCGCGAGCGCGCAGCTGCGCGAGAAGATGGAACGGAAGGGTTAGTCAGTGGAATTCGAGCTCACCGCCGAGGAGAAGGCGTTCGAAGCGGAGGTCGAGCAGTTCCTGCGCGAGAACGGGTCGCCGGACGTGATGGACGCGAATCCCGAGCAGCTCTCGCAAACCGTCGACACGCCGCCGAAGCGCGCGTTCATGCGCAAGCTCGCCGAGCGCGGCTGGCTCGGCATGTCGTGGCCGAAGGAGTACGGCGGCCGCGAGCTCTCAGGCATCTACGACTTCATCCTGACCGAGGCGCTCTCGCGCTGGGGCGCGCCGCAGCCGGGCAAGGGCGTCGGCATCGTCGGCAAGACGCTGATCCGGCGCGGCAGCGAGAAGATGAAGCGCGAGTTCCTGCCGCAGATCATTCGCGGCGAGATCGAGTTTGCGATCGGCTACAGCGAGCCGAACGCCGGCAGCGACGCCGCGAACATGCAGCTGAAGGCCGCGAAGGTTGCCGGCGGTTGGAAGCTGAACGGCCAGAAGACGTGGACCACCTCCGCGCACTTCGCCGACTGGTACTGGGTCGGCGCGCGCACCGACGCGACGAAGAAGCACGACGGCATCACGCTGTTCCTGATCCCGATGAATCACGCCGGCTTCACGATCCGTCCGATCGAGACGATCGGCGACGAGCGCACCAACGAGGTGTTCTTCGACGACGTGTTCGTTGCGGATGACTACGTGGTCGGCAAAGTCGGCGAAGGCTTCACGTACATCAGCGAGGCGCTCGATCTCGAGCGCTTCGCGATGATGCCGGTCGGGCCGCTCGAGCAGAAGCTCGAGGCGCTGGCCGGCTGGCTGCGCAGCGCCCAGCGCGACGGCGCGCCGCTCGCGCAAAACTCGCATGCGCGCCACTGCCTCGCGCGCGCGGCCACCGAGGTCGAAGTCGCGCGCGTGCTCCAGCGCCGAGTGATCAGTGCAGCGCTCTCGGGTCGCATTCCGACCGTCGAGTCGTCGCAGTACAAGCTGTTCATGAACGAGGCCGGCCAGCGCCTCGCGAACACCGCGCTCGACCTGATGGGCGACGAAGGCGCGCTGCGTCCCGGCGAGCCGAACGCGCCGCTCGGCGGCCGCTTCGAGCGCAGCTACCGCTACACGGTCGTCGACACGATCGGCGGCGGCGCGAGCGAGATCCAGAAGAACATCATCGCGCGGCGAGGGCTGGGGCTGCCGAAGAACTTCTGAAGCGCGCCGGCAACTCGCGCGCAGCTTTTCGCGTTTCTGCGCACACGCGTCACGTCTCGGCGCCGCGACGTCACCTCACTTCCGGGAGTCGGAAGATGACGTCGCTGCTCGTGATCAACGGATTGCTGCTGCTGCTCGCCGTGCGGCGCGGTTGGCGCCTCGCGCCGATCGTGCTGCTCGCTTCGCCGCCCGTGCTGGCGCAGCTCGAGGCGTCGATGCCCGAGCTCGCGCTCGCGGGCTGGGTGCTGCCGTTCGCGAACCTGATGATCCTCGTCATGGCGTCGTCGACGCTCGGGATGATCTACACGGCCATCTCCGACCCCGAGCCGGCGTAGAGGCCGCGGCATCCCGGCTGGCTGCTTCGCGGCCGGCCCGACGTATGGCCGCTCCGCGCCAGCTGGCTGCGAGGCGTAGAATCGCCTCTTCCTCTCGCGGAGGCGCGGCGTGGCGAAGCTGCGGGCGATCGATCTGGCGATCAATGTCGACCTGAGTCGGCTCGGGCAGCCGGACTGGCTGAAGTACGCCGAGCAGCAGACGTTCAAGCAGGGCGACGCGCTCTACCGCGACCTCATGCCTGATGAGCTGGTCGCGCAGCTCGACGAGCATGGCGTCGAGCGCGCGCTGCTCGGGATCGATCCGCTGGATCCGAATGCGCACGTTCTGTCGTTCCTCGAGAAGCATCCCGGCCGCTTCTTCCTCGCCGCGAGCATGAATCCGCGCGACGCGATGCGCGGGCTGCGCGCGCTCGACGCTCTGAAGCGGCGCTATCCGCGCGCGCTCGTCGAGGCGCGTGTCGTGCCGTTCCAGCACGATCTCGCGCCCGACACGCCGCTCTACTACCCGATCTACGCGAAGTGCATCGAGCTCGATCTCGTGTGCGGGATCACCACCGGCATCCCGGTGCCGCCGTTACCCGGTGAGTGCCAGGATCCGATGCACCTCGATCGCGTCTGCTTCCATTTCCCGGAGCTGAAGCTCGTGATGTGCCACGGCGCCGACCCGTGGTGGGACGTCGCGATTCGGCTGATGCTGAAGTACCGCAACCTTCACCTGCAGACCTCGGCGTGGGCGCCGAAGCGGCTGCCGGCGGAGCTGCTCCACTTCATGAACACGCGCGGTGCGGACAAGGTGTTATGGGCGTCGAACCACCCGTCGGTTCCGCTCGCGCGCCATTTCGACGAGCTGCCCGCGCTGCCGCTGCGCGAGGGCGTGTTGGAGAAGTTCGTCTACGCGAACGCTGCTCGCCTGTTCTTCGGCGAGCACGAATAGTCAGGGAGAAGCGCGATGACGGCCCGGCCGGACTACCCCGTCTACGACGCCGACAATCATCTCTACGAGCCCGAAGAGGCGATGACGGCGCACCTGCCGAAGAAGTGGCGCAGCCAGTTCCAGTACGTCGAGGTGCACGGGCGCAAGAAGCTCGCGATCGGCGGTCAGATCTCCGAGTACATCCCGAACCCGACCTTCGAAGTGCTCGCCGCGCCCGGCGCCCATGAGAAGTGGTTCCGCGCGCAGAACAGCGAGGGCCTCAGTCTGCGCGAGCTGTCGGGCCGCCCGATCTCGTGCCCGCCCGCGTACCGCAACGGCGCCGATCGCCTGAAGCTGATGGACGAGCAGGGCGTCCACGCGACGCTCGTGTTCCCGACGCTCGCGAGCGCGGTCGAAGAGCGCATGAACTACGACCACGAGCTGATGGGCGCGGTGCTTCACGCATTGAACGAGTGGATCCACGAGGCGTGGGGCTTCGCACGCGAGCGGCGCCTGTTCGCAGTGCCGTTCGTCACCCTAATGGATGTCGACGCCGCGGTGCGCGAGCTCGAGTGGTGCCTCGCGCGCGGCGCGCGCACGGTCGGCCTGCGGCCCGCGCCTGTGCCGGGCTACCGCGGCAGCAAGTCGTTCGGCTTTGTCGAATTCGACCCGTTCTGGGCGCGCGTCGCCGAGGCCGGCGTCTTCGTCTCGATGCACGCGAGCGATTCCGGCTACGACCGCTTCGCGCGCATCTGGGAGGGCGGCAGCGAGTTCCTGCCGTTCAAGCCCGACCCGTTCAAGAGCTGCCTCGGCCTCTCCGGCCGCGCGATCAGCGATTCGATCGCCGCGCTGATTTGCCACGGCGTGTTCGATCGTCACCCGCGCGTGCGCGTCGCCAGCATCGAGAACGGCTCGAAGTGGATGTTCCCGCTGCTCGACGCGCTGACGCACGCCTACGGCCAGATGCCGAAGGAATTCTCGCGCCACCCGGTCGAGACGCTCTGCGAGCATGTCTTCGTCGCGCCGTTCTACGAGGAGCCGATCGAGAAGCTCGCCGAGAAGATCGGTGTCTCGCAGGTGCTGTTCGGCAGCGACTACCCGCACCCGGAGGGCCTCGCGAACCCGCTCGACTTCTTGCCGGAGCTATCAGGGTTTTCGGCGCTGGATCAGCAGCGAATCATGAGTGGGAATTTGAAGGCGTTGCTGGAGGGGAGGGCGGCGTAGCGATTGCGACGTCGCTGGCGCTGACATGCCCGCCTTCCACCGCTACCTCGGCATCGACTACTCCGGTGCAAAGACTCCGGTCGCCAGCGTGCGCGGCGTGCGCGTCTATCAGGCCGATCGCGCCGCGAGCGCAGGCGAGCCGCAGGAGATCGCGCCACCGCCGGGGCCCGGCAAGCACTGGACGCGACGCGGGCTCGCGGAGTGGCTCGCGCGCGAGCTGCGTGACGGGCCGCCGGCGCTGGTCGGCATCGATCACGGCTTCTCGTTTCCGCTCGCGTACTTCCAGAAGTACGGGCTCGCGCACGACTGGCCGGCGTTCCTCGACGACTTCCAGCGCCATTGGCCGACCGACGAGGGCACTTGTTGGGTGCGCGACGTTCGCGACGGAACGCGCGGAAACGGCGCCGCACGCTGCGGCGATCGCACGTGGCGGCGGCTCACCGAGCTCCGCGCGCGCAGCGCGAAGTCCGTGTTCCGGTTCGACGTGAACGGCGAGGTCGCGTGCGCGACGCACGCGGGCCTGCCGTGGCTGCGCTTCGTGCGCCGCGAGCTCGGCGCGCGCGTTCACTTCTGGCCGTTCGACGGCTGGCAGCCACCGGTCGGGTGCTCGGTGATCGCGGAGGCCTACCCGCGAGTCTGGATGCGCGACTTCCCCGAAGCCGATCGCAATCTCGACCAGCACGCGGCGTACTCGGTCGCCGCAGCGCTTCGCGCAGCGGACGCGCGCGGCACGCTCGCGCGCCTCTTCGCGCCGAATCTCACGCCGGCGGAGCAACGCGCCGCCGACATCGAGGGCTGGATCCTCGGCATTTCGTGAGCGGGGACTCGTCCGGAGCTGCGTGATCCGCCCTAACGTCTCGCGAATGCCGCCGCCGCGTCCGCGCTCGCACGCTCGCGCCGTTCGCACATGAACGACGCCGCGCCCGCCTATCACCGCGAGCGCGCGCGCTCGGGACCGCTGTCGCTCTCTACGCAGATCTATCAGGGGCTCGGCGCGATCCCCGATACCTGCGTGCTCGTCGCGTTCGGCACGCTGCTGCTGTTCTACTACAACCAGGTGCTCGGGGTCCCCGCGACGCGCGCGTCGCTCGCGCTGACGCTCGCGCTCGTGATCGACGCGATCGCCGATCCGCTGATGGGATCGCTGTCGGACGGCTTCCGGAGTCGGCTCGGGCGCCGCCATCCCTTCATGTACGCGTCGGTGCTGCCGCTCGCGGTCACGCTGACGCTGACGTTCTCGCCGCCCGCGGGCCTCTCTCACGATCAGCTGTTCGTGTGGCTGCTCGGCTTCAGCGTCGCTTCTCGGCTCTCGATGACGCTCTTCTCGGTCCCGTGGACTGCGCTCTACCCGGAGCTCACGGATGACTACGCAGAGCGCAGCGCCGTCGTGATGTGGCGTTACTTGGTGGCTTGGGTCGGCTGGCTCGTCTTCGCACAGGTCGCCTGGCGCTTCGTCTTCCCGAGCACGCCGGAGTACACGCCGGGACACTTGAACCCGCACGGCTACGCGCTGTTCGCGCCGCTGCTAGGGGGCATCGTCGCTGTCAGCGCGCTGCTCTCGACGCATCTCACGCGGCGCGAGATCCCCTATCTGCTTCAGCCCGCGGACGGCTCTGCGCCCCCATCGTGGCGGAGCTCGCTGCGCGAGCTCGCGCTGGCGGCGCGAAACCGCGACTTCACGCTGCTCGTCGTCGCGATCTTGGTGACCGCGGCGATCGCGGGCACGCTCTCGGCGCTCGAGCTCTACGCGCAGACCTACTTCTGGGGCCTGGTCCCGGAGAATCTGTCGTGGTTCGGATTTGCCGTTTCGGGCGCCGTGCTCGCGTTCGTCGCGATTCGGCCGCTGCAGGCGCACTTCGAGAAGCGCACGCTGCTGATCGGCTCGGCGCTGCTCAGCCTCGTCAACGGCTTCATCGTCGTCGCGCTGCGTTTCGCGGACGTGCTTCCCGAGAACGGAGACCCGCGTCTGCTCGAGATCCTCGTCGCGAACGCGTTCGTGCGCGTCGTCTGCGACACGATCACGGGAATCATGTTCGGATCGATGGTCGCGGACACGCTCGACGCGCAAGAGCTGGCGTTCGGGCGCCGGCAAGAAGGCGTGTTCTCGGCTGTGCTGTCGTTCGCTGCCAAGGTGACGACCGGCGTCGGCGTGATGCTCGGCGGCTTGCTGCTCGACCTCGTGATTCGCATGCCACAGCTCGCGGGCGGCGTGTCGCTCGATCCCGCCACGCTGCGCAGGCTCGGCGTCGTCGCCGGCTTCGGCCTGCCGATCCTCTATCTCATCCCGCTCGCGATCGCCGCGTTCTACCGCATCGACCGCGCGCGCCACGCCGAGATCGTCGCGGCGCTCGGCAAGCGGCGCGTCTGAAACGAGCGCGAGCTCAGCTCTTCGGCCGCGCGAACGGATTCGGGTACAGGATCGCCTCCTGGAACGCGCTCTCCATCTCGGCGAACGCGGTGTCCATCTCCCAGACGCCGTCGGTGACGACCTCGCGCGTGATCACCGGGTTCGCGAACAGGCCGATGCGGCCGTTGCCGCACTGGACGATGCGGCCGTTCAGCCACGCGCTGCGCTCGCTCGCGAGGTAAATCACCGGGGGCACGACGTTCGCGGTCGAGATGCGCGGGTTATCAGGGCTGTAGTTCATCAGTGTGCTCTTGCCTTGCAGGCTCTCGGTCATGCGCGTGAACGCGACCGGCGCGACGCAGTTCGCGGTGACGCCGTACTGCCCGAGCGAGTTCGCGCACGAGAAGGTGAGCCCGACGATGCCCATCTTCGCGGCGGCATAATTAGGCTGGACGGGCGAGCCGTAGAGGCCCGAGCCCGACACGAAGTTGATGATCCGGTACTGGCCGCCGCGGTTGTCGCGCCACCACTCGCTCGCGTGGCGCGTCGTGTTGAAGGTGCCCTTCAGGTGCACTGCAATGACGGAATCCCATTGCTCTTCGGTGAGCTTCCAGACGAGCCCGTCGCGGATGATGCCGGCGACGTTCACGAGAACGTCGAGGCGCCCGAACTCGCGGACCGCGGTCTGGATCAGCTCGCGAGTCTCGTCGAAGCTCGTCACGTTCGCGGTGTTCGCGACTGCCTTGCCGCCCGCCTTCAGAATCTTCTCGACCACTTCTTGCGCCGGGCCCGCGCTCGCGCTGTCGCCGGTCAGCGAGACGCCGAGATCGTTCACGACGACGCACGCGCCTTCCGCCGCCATCGTCTCCGCGACCGCCGCGCCGATCCCTCGCCCCGCGCCGGTGATGACCGCCACGCGCCCGTCGAGCTTGCCCATGCCGTTCTCCTGAAAAGGCGCGCACTGTACGCACGCGCGCCGGCGCGCGCATGGATTGGCCAAACGGGGTCTGACCCCGTTTGGCCAATCCGTCTATCGTGCGCGCATGCCCGCTGGCGAACGCACGTACGACCCGTACTCGCACGAGATGCAGATCGATCCGTACCCCGCGTACGCGTGGTTCCGCGATCAGCAGCCGTGCGCGTACAACGCGCGCATGAAGTTCTACGCGCTGTTCCGCTTCGAGGATGTCTGGGGCGCGACGCTCGACTGGAAGACGTTCAGCTCGCGGCTCGGGCCGACGCTCGAGAATCACGGCGAGATCCCGGGCGAGTTCTTCTCGATCATCGGGATGGATCCGCCGCGCCACACGCGCGTGCGCAACATCGTGAGCCGCGGCTTCACGCCGCGCCGCATCGCCGCGCTCGAGCCCGCGATCCGCACGCTCGCGCGCGTTTACCTCGACAAGCTCGCCGCGCGCAGCGCGTTCGACATCCAGCGCGAGTTCTCGGTGAAGTTCCCGATGGACGTGATCAGCGTGCTGCTCGGTTTCCCGCCCGAGCTGCGCGATCAGTTCCGCGAGCTCGTCGACGCGAGCCTCGCGCGCGATCCCGAGACCAATCTTCCGCCGCCGAGCGGGATCGGCGCGATCCAGCGATCGCAGGGCATGGTGCGCGCGCTGCTCGACGAGCGGCGCAGGCGTCCGCAGGACGACCTGATCAGCCTGATGGCCGAGGCGCAGTACGACGACGTCGACGGCGAGACGCGCGCGCTCACGGACGACGAGATCGGCGCGTTCTGCAACCTGCTCGGCGCGGCCGGCGCGGAGACGACCGCGAAGCTGATCGGAAACCTCGTCGTCTACCTCGGGCGAAATCCCGAGCAGCGCGCGCTGGTCTGGAGCGATCCGAGCCTAATGCCTGCCGCGATCGAAGAGACGCTGCGCTACGACGCGCCGTCGCAGTTCCAAGGCCGCGTCGCGCAGGTCGACTCGACCTGGCACGGCGTCACGATTCCCGCCGGCGCGCGCGTCGCGCTCGTCACCGGCGCCGCCGGCCGCGACGAGCGCGAGTACGCCGAGCCCGACCGCTTCGACGTGCGCCGCCCGCGCGACCGCGAGATCTACTTCGGCCACGGCCAGCACGTCTGCATCGGGAAGTCGCTCGCGCGGCTCGAAGCGCGCGTCGCGCTCGAGGAGATCCGCGAGCGCTTCCCGAACTACGTCGTCGACGAGGCGGGCCTCACGCGCACCTATCAGGCCCACGTGCGCGGCTTCGCGAACGTGCCGATCAGCGTCGAGTAATCAGGCAGCGCGGGCGACGGGCGATGGCGGAGCACATCTACGAGCGCGCGGGCGACCTGTACCTCCCGACGGCTTGGGCAGGCAGCCCGTGGTCCGCGGACGCGCAGCACGGCGCGCCGGTCGCCGGCCTGTTCACGCGCAGCGCCGAAGAGTGCGCCGCCGAGTCCGGCCTCCAGCTCGCGCGGCTCACCGTCGACCTCTTTCGACCCGTCCCGAAGCAGCCGCTCCGCCTCACGAAGCGCTGGCTCCGGCGCGGTCGCAGGCTCGGCCTCGTCGAGTCGACACTGTCATTGGGCGACGAAGAAGTCTCGCGCGGCACCGCGCTGCTGCTCGCGCCGCGGCCGGACCTCGTGACGGGCTGGGTCGAAGCCGCGCCGCCTCTTCCTCCGCCGCCCGAAGCCGCACGCGCGATCGACTTCATGCCGAACGTCTTCAGCGCGAGCGCGCCGCCCGGCTTCCACTTCTCGCTCCAAGTGCGAACCGCGCGCGACGCGCACGGCCCGGTCGCGTGGCTGACGACGCCGCTCGAGCTCGTCGCCGGCGAGCCCACCTCGCCGCAAGTCCGCTTCGGCGCGCTCTCCGACATGACCTTCGCGATGGCCGGTCGCCTCTCGCTGCGCATCCGCGCCGTCGAGGGCGCGCAAGTACAGATGCGCTTCATCAACGCCGACATCACGATCTACCGCGAGCGCGCTCCCGAAGGCAGCTGGCTCGGCCTCCGTCCCACGACGCTCAGCCAGCGCGCCGGCATCGGCATCGCCGAAGTCGAGCAATTCGACGAGACCGGCCGCATCGGCCGCTCGCTGCAAGCGTTGGTCGCGAACAGCTGACACGCCCCAATCCACCCAACAAGAAAAGCGCGGGAGGAGCGGCTCAAAGCCGCGCCGACCCGCGCCCTCATCTCCCTATTACGCGCCGAGTGCCCGGCCCCGCCGCGCCTGCGCTGCAGGTACCTAATCGTTCCTCACGCCCGGCCGCTCACCGCAGCCGCTGCACCGCGCGATCCACCTCGGCAGTCAGCTTCTCGATCTCCTCCGAGGAAGCCTCCCGTACCCGCGGCTCCGGCCCCTTTCCTTCGAGACCGAACTTCCGCGCCGCAAGCGCGCGCGTCCCGTACCGCGCAACCTCGAGCCGGTAGAAGTCCGCCGGCGGCTGGCCGAATGCAGCGGCGAATGCGTCTGCGCTCGACGTCCCTTTCGCCCACGCCTTGAAGTACTCGCGCAATGCGTTCTGCCGCTCGACGTTCGCGACCATCAAGTAGTGAACGACCAACCACACCCTCGCGCGATCCTCGGTCGTGTAGCGCGCGGGCTCCTCGCTGAGCAGCGCGCCCGGCGCATGCCCCTTCTTTTCGTCGGCGATCAGCGTCGCGTACTGCGACAGCTCGATCGGCGGCAGCCCGCCGATCGTCACGCCGTCACCGTCGATCACGAACGCGGAGACCAGCTCGGCGAGCCCTTCGCGATACCAGGCGGGCGCGCGCACGCGCGCGTCGTCCATCCACAGCTTCACGAGGTCGCGCTTCAGCGTCTGGCGATCGGCGGCCTTGTTGTCGCCGGCGAGCTTCGCGACGCCGAGGCTCCCGGTCGCCGTGACGCTCGCCCACGCGCCGTTCTCCTTCTCGATCAAGTACGGCAGCGCATCGGTGCCGCTCTTGAACACCATCAGCCGGACCTTGCCGAGCTTGGCCTTGCCGAGGTTCAGGAACCAAGCCGTTGCGGCGCGAAAACGCTCGAGCTCCAGGTGGAGCGCCTGCGCGTCCTCGGCCTTCCCATCCGTGTAGATCGCGAGGTTCGGGCCCTCGGCGACTTGCCAATCGCGGCCAGCCGGAGTCGATGCGCAGCCGAGCGAGAAGGCGAGGGCGGTCAGCGCGAGCGAGAGCCAGCACGCAGCACGGCGCGCGAGAAGCATTCGGGGTCCCCTCTCATGAGGCGGCAATTCCTACAGAATTCCAAGCACTTCGGCCCGGGGTGTCCGACGGAGAAAGCGCGCCTCCCTGCGGGATTCGATTTACAAGACGCGGCGTCTCGAATATCATCGGCCGCGTTCGAGCTCACCATCCGCACGGCGCCGCAGCTCGTGACGCCTGCTTCCAGCGGCCCTCGCGGGTCGCGCTGGATCGGCGAGCCGGACATCACCGGCCGTTCGCGTACCGGGGAGAGACGAGATGAAACCGCGCAAGCGCATCGTTCCGGGTCGGCGGATGCCGGTAAAGGCGCCGGTGGTCGCGAAGCGACCGAAGCGACCGAAGAGCGATCTGCCGAGCGCGCTCGGCGGCATCACGGTGCTCGATCTCTCGACCGTCGGCCCCGGCACGCGCTGCACGCGCATCCTCGCGGACTACGGCGCGCGCGTGATCAAAGTGGGCGCGCCGCCGCGGCGCGCCGGCGTTCAGGTGGAGCCGGCGTTCTACGCGTACAGCGCGCGCCGCAACTTCCGGCAGGTGCGCATCGACCTGAAGGAGCCCGAGGGCCGCGAGGCGTTCCTCAAGCTCGCGAAGCTCTCGGACGTCGTGGTCGAGAGCTACCGGCCCGGCGTCGTGAAGCGGCTCGGCATCGATTTCGAATCTGTTAGGCGCGTGAACCCGCGCATCATCTACGTCTCGACCAGCGGCTTCGGGCAGACCGGCCCGGCGGCGCAGTGGGCCGGCCACGATCTGAACTACCTCGCGATGGGCGGCTACTTGCACACCTCGGGCCGCGGGGCCGGCGGCAAGCCGCCGCTGCCCGGCGCGACGATCGCCGACAGCGCGGCGGGCGGCATGCACGCTGCGATCGCGATCCTCGCCG
>Ga0187893_10007683_pt1 | contig 17491 bp, 16 predicted proteins | sample MA1701074metaG_FD_139574 | JGI IMG/M metagenome (GOLD analysis project Ga0187893, IMG submission 139574) | White microbial mat communities from a basaltic lava cave in the Kipuka Kanohina Cave System on the Island of Hawaii, USA - MA170107-4 metaG ... | reverse complement strand
CCTTCGTGGTGGAGAGGGGCTGGGCCACCTTGCAGTTGTCCCGGTAGATGGCTACCGCCTTGAGGCCCATCTTCCAGGCGTCGAGGTGGAGCTGCTCGACGTCGGCGACCGTCACCTCCTCGGGCATGTTGATCGTCTTGCTGATGGCCCCCGAGATGAAGGGCTGGACGGCGCTCATCATCTTCACGTGGCCGAGGTAGTGGATGGTGTTGTCGCCCATGGAGCAGGCGAAGACCCCGAGGTGCTCGGCCCGCAGGTGGGGGGCCCCGAGGATCGAGGAGTGCTCGTCGATGTAGGCCACGATGTCGATGACCTGCTCGGGCCCGTAGCCCAGGCGGGCCAGGGCCCGGGGCACCGTCTGGTTCACGATCGACATCGTGCCCCCGCCCACGAGCTTCTTCGTCTTGCGGAGGCCGAGGTCGGGCTCGATGCCGGTGGTGTCGCAGTCCATCATGAGGCCGATGGTGCCGGTGGGGGCGAGCACCGAGGCTTGGGCGTTGCGCACGCCGTGCTGCCCGCCCAGGGACACCGCGGTGTCCCACGCCTCGGCCGCCGCCGCCAACAGGGCGGGGGGCACCGGACCGGGATCGATGGCGGCCGCCGCGTCACGGTGCATGCGCAGCACCCGGTTCATGGGCTCGACGTTGTCGTGGTAGCCGGCGAAGGGGCCCATGCGGGCGGCGGTGCGGGCCGAGGTGGCGTAGGCGTGGCCGGTCATGAGGGCCGTGATGGCCGCCGCCCACGAGCGGCCCTCGTCGGAGTCGTAGGGCAGGCCCAGGGCCATGAGCAGGGCCCCGAGGTTGGCGTAGCCGAGACCGAGCTGGCGGAAGCGCCGGGCCGTCTCGCCGATGCCCTCGGTGGGGTAGTCGGCGTTGCCCACGAGGATCTCCTGGGCGGTGAACACCACCTCCACCGCGGCCCGCAAGCCCTCGACGTCGAAGCTGCCGTCCTCGCCCAGGAACCGCAGGAGGTTGAGCGAGGCGAGGTTGCAGGCCGAGTTGTCGAGGTGCATGTACTCCGAGCACGGGTTCGAGGCGTTGATGCGGCCGGTGTTGGCGGCGGTGTGCCAGCGGTTGATGGTGGTGTCGAACTGCATCCCGGGGTCGGCGCACTCCCAGGCCGCCTGGGCGATCCGGCGGAAGAGGTCGCGGGCCCTCACCGTCTCGATGACCTCGCCGGTGGTCACCGCCCGCAGGTCCCAGTCGGCGTCGGCCTCCACGGCCTCCATGAAGGCGTCGGTCACCCGCACCGAGTTGTTGGCGTTCTGGTACTGCACGGAGTGGCTGTCGACCCCGTCGAGGTCCATGTCGAAGCCGGCGTCGCGCAGGACCCGGGCCTTGGCCTCCTCGAGGGCCTTGCAGGCGATGAAGGCCTCGATGTCGGGGTGGTCCGCGTTGAGGATGACCATCTTGGCGGCCCGCCGCGTCTTGCCCCCGCTCTTGATCGTGCCCGCCGAGGCATCGGCGCCCCGCATGAAGCTCACCGGGCCCGAGGCCAGGCCACCGCCCTTGAGGTGCTCCCGGGACGAGCGGATCCCCGAGAGGTTGGTGCCCGAGCCCGAGCCGCCCTTGAAGATCGTGCCCTCCTCGACGTACCAGTTGAGGATGGAGGGCATGGTGTCCTCCACGGCGAGGATGAAGCAGTTGTGGACGCGGACGTTGCCGCTGAGGTACTCCCCGCTCTCGGTCTGGATGTCGTAGACGGCCATGATGCCCCGGCGGCTGATGCCGCTGACCTCGAGCTCGACGGTGGCCGGCGGGGCCTCGCCCCCGGCGGTGAGGGCGGGGCGGAGCTGCTCGGCCGTGTCGGGGTCGGCGAAGCCGATCTCCTCGGCGAAGCGCCGGGACTCGCCCACCCCGATGTTGAGGACCCAGGCCCCGGGCAGGTCGGTGCGGCGGTCGGGCACGTAGCGGACCCGGGAGAAGGTGCCGAACCGCAGGAGCAGGGCCTGCACCCCCCGCACGACGGGCTCGGAGGCCATGGCCAGGCCCACGACCACCCCGGTGACCTCGGCGCCCCTGCGCTTGGGCGCCACGAAGCCCTCGGCCTGGAAGAGGCTGCGGAGGTAGGCGGCCACCACCGGGAGGGCGGCGGTGAGCACGGGCTCGGGCAGGCCGGCGTCGACCGCGGCCCGCGAGCTCAGCCCCCAGCGGGCGATGAAGGAGGCCACGCCGGGCCCGTGGATGCTCGTGCGACGGCGCCCGGGCCCCGACCCGCCGGCCATGAGCTCGGTGACCGAGGCCTGGGGCAGGGCCGCCTCCACGGCGTCGAGCACCCACTGGTGCTCGGCCTCGGTGGAGGTGAGGCAGTCGACGCTGGCCTCGTCGCCGGTGCCGTGGCCGGTGAAGCCGGCGGCCTGGACCCAGCCGGCGAGCGCCGCCTCGCCGGTCTCGTCCCGACCGATCTGGCCGTCGCCCCACGCCTCGGTGCGGTGCCACTCGAGGCGGTCGCCCGGCGCCAGGTCCTGGGCCTCGACGAACCGGCCGCCCCGGGCGTCGACCCGCCACACGAGGTGGTCACCGGTGACGTCGAGGACGTAGCCGGCGGTCGTTTGAACCCGCAGCACCGGCTTCGTGCCGTTGGCCTTCGTGGCCACGATCTTCGTGAGGCCGTGGGCGTCGTAGACCTTCGTGCCCACGGCCCGCTCGTCCACGAGGCGGCCGATGGGCACGAGCCCGCCGGGCGTGCTCACCAAGGCGTCGCGGGGCTGGCAGGCCGAGGCCTGCTGGGGCTCACCGGCCACCCCGATGTTGAACCACACCGGGGAGTTGAACGCCGCCTTCTGGTGGGCGACGAGGTGGCGTAGCTCGTCCTCGAAGGCCGAGGCCTCGGCCTCGTCGGTGAAGTAGCCGTCCTTCGTGCCCCAGGCGGTGATGGTGTCGACCACCCGGTCGATGACCTGGCGCAGCGACCACTCCCGCTCGGGCGAGCCCGGGGTGCCCCGGAAGTACTTCTGAGCCACGATGTTCGTGGCGTTCAACGACCAGGTGGTGGGGAACTCCACCGCCCGCTGCTCGAAGGCCACCGAGCCGTCGCGGTGGTTCACGATGCGGGCGTCGCGCCGCTCCCAGGTGAGGTCGTCGTAGGGGTCGAGGCCCTCGGTGGTGAAGTGGCGGCGGATGCCGATGCCGGTCTGCTCGGGGGCCATGGCCATTGGGGGGTCCTCCTTGGTCCCCGCGGGGTGCGGCGGGGTGCGGTCCGAGGTCTCGATCTGGGGGGTCGGCGGTCTGGGCTGGAGCACGCGGTCGGGGAACCCGTCGGGGACACAAGATGTTGTGGTGCGCTCCGGCCACGGCCACGATATGGACGTTCATTACACCCGCGTAACTACGGTCCTGTCAACACCTGGGCCGGCGCGAAACCGCTGGTGGCACCACGTTCGCGCGAGAACCCTGTTGGCACGAGAACCCTGCTGGCGCGAGAACCCTGCTGGCGCGAGAACCCTGTTGGCGCGAGAACCCTGTTGGCGCGAGAACCCTGTTGGCGCGAGCAGCCTCAGCCGGGCGGCGCCTCGGTGGGACCCTCGGTGAGCAGGCCGAGCTCGCGCTCGAAGTCCCCGGCGTCGGCGAAGCCCTTGTAGACGCTGGCGAACCGCAGGTAGGCCACCTCGTCGAGCTCCCGCAGGCGCTCGAGGACCCGGGCTCCCAGGCCGGCGCTGGACACCTCGCTGCCCTCGAGGCGCACCGCCTCCTCGATCTCGGCCCCCACCGCCTCGAGGCGCTCGGGGCTCACCGGGCGGTTCTTGGCCGCGGCCGCCATGCCGCCCACGAGCTTGGCCCGGACGAAGCCCTCCCGCTCCCCCGAGCGCTTCAGCACCACGAGCGGCTGCTCCTCGATGCGCTCGAAGGTGGTGGAGCGCCGGCCGCAGCCCAGGCACTCCCGCCGCCGCCGGATGGCCACCCCGTCGTCGGCCTGGCGGGAGTCGATGACCTTGTCGTCGAGGCTGGAGCAGGCCGGGCACCGCACGACCTCGACCGTAGCCGCCACCCCTCCCGACCCTCATCCCGCCGCCGCCGCTCAGCGGCGCCGGGGCACGGCGAGGCGGTCGCCCACGTCGACGCCGCTGGAGCCGTGGGTGGCGGCGAGCTCGGCCACCACCGGGCGCACGTCCTCTCCCCGCGGGGTGAGGCGGGCGGCGATGGACCACAGCGTGTCGCCCGGCCGCACGACGTAGACCGACCCGGCGACGGCAGCCTCCTCCGAGGGCCTCGGCGGCGAGGGCACGGGCCCGAGGAGGCCGAGGGCGGCGAGCACGAGCACGAGGGCGGAGACGGCCAGGCCCACGGCGATGCGGCGGGTTCCCACGCGCTCGAGGACCGGGCGGGCGCCGCCGGACGGCGGGCGGTCGGCGAGGGCACCGGACCGGCCCGGGCGGTCGGCGAGGGCACCGCACCGGCTCTGGCGGTCGGCGAGGGCACCGCACCGGCCCGGGCGGTCGGCGAGGGCACCGCACCGGCCCGGGCGGTGGTGAGGATCGCTGCCGTCGTGGCCGACCGCTACTGCCAGCGCCATGTCCACGTCCTCCTTGTCCTCCTTGCTTCCCTGGGCCTGTCGGCAACCGAATGCCTGTTCGCTCACCCAACCACGAACGCGTGTTCGCTGTCAAGGGCCGGCCGGCCCGGCGGGGTCGGCCCGTGCCGCCGATCCTCACCCTGGCTAGCCTTCGCCCGGTGGCGTTCCGGGGATGGCCGGCCGAGGCGATCGAGTTCTTCGAGGGCCTGGAGGCCGACAACTCGAAGGCCTACTGGCAGGAGCACCGGGCCACCTACGATGCCGCCGTCCGGGCCCCCATGGAGGCGCTGCTCGCCGAGCTCGCCGCGAACTTCGGGCCGGGACGGGTCTTCCGACCCCAGCGGGACATCCGCTTCAGCGCCGACAAGTCGCCCTACAAGACCGCCATCGGGGCCATGGTCGGCGAGGTCGGCTACGTGCAGGTGTCGGCCCGGGGCCTCGGCCTGGGCAGCGGGATGTGGGCCATGGCCGCCGACCAGCTCGAGCGCTACCGGCAGGCCGTGGCCGACGAGGTCACCGGGCCCGAGCTCGTCGCCGTCGTCGCCGACGTCCGACGCCGCCGGCTCGACGTCACCGGCCGGGAGACATTGAAGGTGGCGCCCCGTGGCTACCCCCGCGACCACCCCCGGGTCGAGCTCCTCCGCCACAAGGGCCTCATCGCCTGGAGGGAGTGGCCGCCCGGCGCCTGGCTCGGGCGGCGCTCGGCCCGGGAGCGGGTCGTGCGGTTCCTCGACGACACCCGCCCGCTCACCGACTGGCTCACCGCCCGCGTCGGCCCGTCCACGCTCGCCCCCGGCCGGCCCTCGTCCACCACCCGAGCCACCTAAGGCCCGCGCCGCGCCTCCCGGGCCGGCACCGCCCGGCACCGGCCCCGCCCGAACAGATGTTTGCTCCATGGGAGGGGAGCTGCTACCGTGAGGAACAGCAGTTCGCACGCCGGAGCACTCACGCCGGGTCGACACCGGGAGGACGCGTGGCCACCTCAGAGCTCACCGACCGCCAGCGGGGGATCCTCGAGTTCATCGAGCGCCAGATGGCCGAGCGGGGCTACCCGCCCTCGGTGCGAGAGATCGGCGAGGCCGTGGGGCTCACCTCCACCTCCACCGTCCACGCCCACCTGCGGTCGCTCCAGCGGATGGGCTACCTCCGGCGCGACCCCACGAAGCCCCGGGCCATCCAGGTGCGCTACGACCCGGCCTCGGGGGCCACGGGCGAGCGCCGGCCTCACCACCACGTGCCGCTCGTGGGCGACGTGGCCGCCGGCACCGACGTGCTGGCCCAGGAGAACGTGGAGGAGCTGCTCCCGGTGCCCGCCGACCTCTGCGGCGACGGCCCCCTCTTCATGCTCCGGGTCCGGGGCGACTCCATGGTCGGCGCCGGCATCCTCGCCGGCGACTACGTCGTCGTGCGCCAGGGTTCCGACGTGCGCGCCGGCGACGTCGTGGTCGCCGGCATCCCCGGCGAGGAGGCCACGGTGAAGACCTTCGGGCGCCGGGGGGGCAAGGTCGTGCTCGAGCCCGCCAACGAGGCCTACGAGCCCCTCGTGCTCGATCCCGCCGAGGTCGACGTGTTCGGCAAGGTCGTCACGGTCCTGCGCCGTCTCTGAGCCGCCTCGTCACCTCGAGGCCCAGGCCCAGCCACACCATCGTGCCCACGGCCACAGCCACGGCCACGGGCAGGGCCCGGGAGTCCTCCGGCACCTCCACGGGGAGGGCCACGGCCTGGCCGGGGGGGACCACGGTCACCGGGGGGGCCGGTTCGGGAGGCGCCGGGGTCGTCGTCGTGGTGGGGGGCACCGTCGTCGAGGTGGTGGGCACGGGCAGGGGCAGGACCGAGGGCTCGGTGGTGGGGGGCGGCTGCGAGGGCAGGGTGCCGGGCGGGCCCTCGGCCACGGCGGCAGCCACGTCGATCCGGCCGCGGCAGCCGAGCCCGCAGGCCCGGGAGCGGTCGAGGGTGGTGAGGAGGCGGGCCACGGCCTGCTCGGGGGAGAGGCCCTGGGCCAGCAGCAGGGCCAGGGCCCCCGAGACGTGGGGCGTGGCCATCGACGTGCCCGAGGCCAGCGCGTACTGGCCGTCCCGGTAGGTGGAGACGATGTCGTCGCCGTCCCCGGTGGCCGCCCCCCCGGGGGCCACGACGCCCCACTTCGCCGTGCCGAGGGGGCTCGAGTAGCGGGCCACCCCGCCGTCGCGGGTCGTGGCCCCCACGACCACGGCGTCGAGGTCGCCGTAGTTGGCGCTGCCGAGGTCGACGAGCCCGGTGCTCTGGTTGCCCGAGGCCAGCACCGGGATCGCCCCCCGGTCCCAGGCAAACTCGATGGCCGGCCGCAGCGGCGTCCCCAGGAGGGTGACGGCCAGGGCGTTGGGGTCGCCGACGCTGAGGTTCACGATGTCGGCCCCCTGGCCCACCACCCAGCGGATGGCGCGGTCGATGTCGGCCACGTCGCCCTCGCCGTCGTCGCCCACCGCCTTGGCCACGACGAGGCGGGCGTCGGGGGCCATGCCGGCGATGCCGAGGCCGTTGTCGGTGGTGGCGGCGGCGATGCCGGCCACGAGGGTGCCGTGGCCGTGGCGGTCCTCGCCCGCCCCGGCCCGGCACGGGCCGCCGGTGCAGTCGGCGCTGGCCACGACCTTGCCGGCCAGGTCGGGGTGGTCGAGGTCCACGCCGGTGTCGACGATCCCGATGAGGACGCCGGCGCCGGTGGAGCGGGCCCAGGCCGCGGGGGCCCCCACCTGCCGGAGGGCCCACTGGGAGGGGAAGAAGGTGTCGGCGCTGGCCGCCGCCGGGAGCGCCCCCACGCCGAGGGCCAGCCCCAGGGCCAGGGCCAGGATCGTCCGGACCCGGGTCAGGGACTCCACGCCGACCAATGCTGCCCGATCCGGCGGGCCTGGGGTCGTCGCCCCCGGTCAGGCCAGGGCACCGGCCAGGACCCGGTAGCAGGCGTCGAGGTCGGCCCGGCACACCCGCTCCTCGGCGTGGTGGGCGAGGTTGGGGTCACCGGGTCCGAAGTTCGTGGCCGGGACGCCCCGGCCGGCGAAGCGAGCCACGTCGGTCCAGCCCAGCTTGGCCCGGGGCGGCTCGCCCACGGCGGCCACGAGTCGGGTGAGCCACGGGTCGTCGAGGGCAGGGGGGGCGGCGGGGGCGGCGTCGAGGACCTCCACCTCCAGGCGGGTGCCCGAGGCCTCGAGCACCCGGCGCACCTCGGCCTCGGCCTCGGCCGGCGACCGGTCGGGAGCGAAGCGGTGGTTCACCTCCACCCAGGCCTCGTCGGGGACGACGTTGCCGGCCACCCCCCCGCCCACGGCCACCGCCTCGAGGCCCTCCCGGAACTCACAGCCCCCCATCACCACCCGCCGGCCGTCGTGACCGGCGAGGGCGGCGAGCACGGGGGCGAGGGCGTGGACGGCGTTGCGACCCAGCCAGCCCCGGGCAGTGTGGGCCCGCTCGCCCCGGGCGGTGGCCCGGAGGCGCAGCGTCCCCTGGCACCCGGCCTCGATGCGGGCCCCGGTGGGCTCGGCGAGCACGGCCACGTCGGCGGCCACGAGCTCGGGCGCAGTGGCGAAGAGGTGCTCGAGCCCGTTGTGCCGTTCGGCCACCTCCTCGCCGGCGTAGAAGACGTAGGTGACGTCGAGGGCGGGGCGGGCCACGGTGCGGGCCAGCTCGAGGAGCACGGCGAGGCCCGACTTCATGTCCACCGACCCCAGGCCCCAGCACCAGTCGCCCTCGAGGCGGGCCCGCTCGTTGCCGTTGGGGGGGACGGTGTCGAGGTGGCCGGCCAGCACGACCCGCCGGGCCCGGCCCAGGTGGGTGCGGGCCACGACGTTGTCGCCCACCCGGGTCACGTCGAGGCCGGGGACCGCCCGCAGGCGGGCCTCCACCGCGCCGGCCAGGCGGCCCTCGTGGTGGCTCACCGAGGCCACGTCCACGAGCTCGGCGGTGAGGGCGAGCAGGTCGCTCAGAGGCCCGCTGCTCCGTGGGCCCGCAGGGTGGACTCGAGTTGGGCCTTGTCGTGGCGCTCCCCCGGCGGGAGGTGCTTGATGACGAGGGCGCAGGGGAGGCCGTACTCCCCGCCCTCGAAGCGCCGGGGCCGGGTGGCCAGCACGGCCACGCACCAGGGGGGCACGTGGCCCCGGGCCAGGGTCTGGCCGGTGGCGGCGTCGATCACGGGGATGGTGGAGCTGAGGATGAGCCCGGCGCCCAGCACCGACCCCCGGCCCACCCGGGCCCCGTCGACGATCATGCACCGGCTGCCCACGAGCACGTCGTCCTCCACCACCACGGGGGCGGCCTGGGGCGGCTCGAGCACGCCCCCGAGGCCCACGCCCCCCGAGAGGTGGACGTTGGCCCCCACCTGGGCGCAGGAGCCCACCGTGGCCCAGGTGTCGACCATGGTGCCGGCGCCCACCCGGGCCCCGATGTTCACGTAGCTCGGCATCATCACCACGCCCCGCTCGAGGTGGGCCCCCCACCGGGCCGACGCCCCGGGCACGACCCGCACCCCGGCCGCCTCGTAGCCCCGCTTGAGGGGGATGCGGTCGGCGTACTCGAAGGGGCCGAGCTCCACCGTCGCCATGGCCGAGAGGCGGAAGAGCAGGAGGATGGCCTGCTTCACCCAGGCGTGCACCACCACCTCGCCGCCCTCGCCCACCTCGGCCGCCCTCAGGCGCCCGGCGTCGAGGGCGTCGATCACCTCGGCCACCGTGGCGTAGGCGTCGGTGTCGGCCGGCGTGAGCTCGCTCCGGCGCTCCCACAGCGCTGCTACTGAGGCTTCGAGGTCGGCCACGGCCGCAGCGTAGCGGCGCCCGCCCGTCCCCCGGCCGGGCCCCCGGTGGCCTCGTCCTCGGTGGCCAGCGGGGCTCGGCACCCGTCCAGCGCCACGGGCGGGGAGCGCCTAGGATCCGGCTATGACCTCACGGCGGTACCTCCTCACTACGCTCCTCACCTCGCTGGCGCTCGTCGTCCTGGCGGCGGCCCCGGCCAGCTCCGGCCTGCTGAGCTCCGGTCCGCTGAGCTCCGGCCTGCTGGGCTCCGGCCTGCTGGGCTCCGGTCCGCTGAGCTCCGGTCCGCTGAGCTCCGCGGCGACGGCCGGCGAGAGGCCCTTCACCCTCGGCGGCCAGCCCTGCCGGCTCGTCGAGGTTCCGGCCGCCGCCCCCCTGGGCCTGCCGGTCTCCTGCGCCGGGGTGCGGCCGGGAGCGGCGGTGCTCACCCCCATCGGCCTCTGCACGTTCAACTTCCTCTGGGTGGGCTCCGACGGGCGCCGCTACATGGGCACGGCCGGCCACTGCATCCTCCCCGCCGAGGGCGAGATGACGTGGGCCCCGGGCACCGGGCCCGAGGCCCGGGACAGCGAGGGCAACCGGGTAGGCGAGTTCGCCTACGCCGTCCTCGAGGATCCCGCTGACTTCTCCCTCATCCGCCTCGACCCCGGGGTGGAGGCCAGCCCGGAGATGTGCTTCTTCGGCGGGCCCACAGGCCTCAACACCGACCAGCCCTCCCTGCTCGAGCCCGTCCTGCTCCAGCAGTACGGCCAGGGCATCGTCATCGGCTCGGTGCTCCCGGCCCGGACCTACCTGGCGGCCGGCATGCCCAGCCCCGACCACGTCTTCGCCACCGGCCTCGTCCTCCCCGGCGACTCGGGCAGCGGCGTCATCAGTGCCGACGGCCGGGCCGTCGGGGTGGTCGTGACCACCGGGCTCCACCTCAACGGCGTGGACCTCACCGGGGCCGACCTCGGGACCGTGGGGATCACCCGCCTCGCCCCCCAGCTCCAGCGGGCCCTGAACGCCACCGGGCTGTCCTCCCTCACCCTCCAGACCGCGCCGCTGGCTCCGTAGCCATCGGGCCGGGGCGGCCTCCGGGCCCCCCTCAGTCGGCGGGCGGGCGCCGGTGCACGGACACGGCGTAGGCCCCGCCCCGGTAGGGCGCTCCCTCCCAGGTGGCCAGGCGCTGGGCGAGGTCGAGCCCGGCAGCGGTGGCGGCCTCGTCGTAGGCGGCGAGGCCGAGGCGGTCGGCCTCGAGCTGGAAGCCGGCCACGAGGACCCCGCCCGGCGCCAGGTGGCGGGCGAGGTTGGCCACCACCGCCGCCTCGGTGCCGGGGGCGAGGAAGATCATGACGTTGCCGGCGGCCACGACGACCTCGAAGGTCCGCCCCAGGTCCACGCCCACGAGGTCGGCGTGGACCCAGGCCGGCGAGGGGGCCGGGGGGGCCGGAGACTTGGCCCGGGCCACGGCGAGCATGGAGGCGTCGAGGTCGACGCCGGTCACGTCGTGGCCCCGGCGGGCGAGCTCCAGGGCGACCCGGCCGGTCCCGCACCCGGCGTCGAGGACCGTGGCGGGCCGGGGGGCCAACCGGCACACGAGGCCGGCCTCGCCGTGGACGTCGAGGCCCTCGGCGGCCATGGCCTCCCAGCGCTCGTCGTAGGTGGCGCTGCGACCGCCGGCCTCGTCCGCCCACCGGGAGCGGGGCCCGGGGGCCGGCGGCGTCGGCGGCGGCTCCCCCACCCGCCAGACTGTAGCGATGACCGACCTCGTGCCCCTCGTGCCCCGCCAGGTCCTCTTCGGCAACCCCGAGCGCACCAGCCCCCGCATCTCCCCCGACGGCACCCGCCTGGCCTGGATCGCCCCCGACGAGGGCGTGCTCAACGTGTGGGTCGCCCCCGTGGAGGACCTGGGGGCGGCCCGGGCGGTGACGAAGGATCGGGACCGGGGCATCCGCTCCTACCTCTGGGCCCACGACGACCGCCACCTCCTCTACGTCCAGGATCGGGGCGGGGACGAGAACTGGCGCCTCTACGCCGTGGACCTCGAGGAGGGCACGATCACCGACCTCACCCCCTTCGAGGGGGTGCAGGCCCGGGTGGAGGACGCCGACAAGCGCTTCCCCCACGAGGTCCTCGTGGGCCTCAACCGGGACAACCCCGAGCTCCACGACGTCTACCGCCTCGACCTCCGCACCGGCGAGCTCGTGAAGGAGGTCGACAACCCCGGCTTCGTGGGTTTCGTGGCCGATGCCGACCTGCGGGTGCGGGGCGCCGTGGCCCCCACCCCCGACGGCGGCCTCACCATCCTCGTCCGGGACACCGTCGAGGACGAATGGCGGCCCCTCCACGCCGTGGACCAGGTCGACGCCCTCAGCACCCACCCCGTGGGGTTCACCGCCGATGGCACCGGGCTGTGGGCCATCACGTCGGCGGGCGCCAACGCCGGTCGCCTCGTGCGCCTCGACTGCGCCACCGGCGAGGTCACCGAGGTGGCCGCCGACCCCGACCACGACGTGGCCGGCGTGCGCCTCCACCCCGACACCCGCGAGCCCCAGCTCGTGGCCTTCCTCCGGGACCGGGTGGAGCTCACCGTCCTCGACCCCGCCATCGCCGGGGACGTGGCCGCCCTCCAGGCCCTCGACGAGGGCGACCTCTCCCTCGTGGGCGCCGACGATGCCGACGAGGTGTGGCTGGCCGCCCACCTGCGCGACGCCGGGCCCGTGCGCTACCACGCCTGGGACCGCCGGGCCCGCCGGCCCCGCTTCCTCTTCGAGCACCAGCCCGCCCTGGCCGACTACCGCCTGGCGGCCATGGAGCCCTTCTCGTTCCCGGCCCGCGACGGGCTGGAGCTCCACGGCTACCTCACCTTCCCCGTGGGCCTCCCCCGCCAGGGCCTGCCGGCGGTGCTCGACGTCCACGGGGGCCCGTGGGCCCGGGACACGTGGGGCTTCGACCCCGAGGCCCAGTGGCTGGCCAACCGCGGCTACGCCTGCATCCAGGTGAACTACCGGGGCTCGACGGGCTACGGCAAGGCCTTCCTGGCCGCCGGCGACCGCCAGTGGGGGGCGAGGATGCACGACGACCTCGTCGACGCCGTGCGCTTCGTCGTGGGCCAAGGGTGGGTGGACGAGCGCCGGGTGGCCATCTACGGCGGCTCCTACGGCGGCTACGCCGCCCTCGTGGGCGCCGCCTTCACCCCCGACGTCTTCTGCTGCGCGGTCGACATCGTGGGCCCCTCGAACCTCAAGACCCTCATCGAGTCGATCCCGCCCTACTGGGCCCCCCTCGTGGCCCAGTTCCACACCCGGGTGGGCAACCCCGAGACCGAGGCCGACTTCCTCTGGGAGCGCTCACCCCTGTCCCGGGTGGACGACATCCGCATCCCCATCCTCGTGGCCCAGGGCGCGAACGACCCCCGGGTGAAGGAGGCCGAGGCCACCCAGATCGTCGACGCCCTCCGGGCCAAGGGCCTCGACCACGAGTACCTCCTCTACCCCGACGAGGGCCACGGCTTCGCCAAGCCCGAGAACCGGCTCCACTTCATGGCCGCCGCCGAGCGCTTCCTGGCCCGCCACCTGGGCGGGCGCTACGAGCCGGCCCCCGAGGCCGCCGAGGCCGGCCCGGGCTCCTGACCGCCGACGAGGTCGATCCCGGCGGTGGCGAGGGCCACCTCGAGGTCGGCCCGGTCCCCGGGACCCATCTCGTCGCGCACCGCCCCCGGCACCTCGAGCTCGACGAGGTCGGCCAGGGTGACGAGGACCTCGTCGTAGGCGTAGAGGTCGACCTCCCGGCGGATGTCGTCGGTGCCGGGATCGGCGAGCGAGGCCCGCAGGCCCCGGGCCACGCCGGCGAGGCGCGCCAGCTTGTCGGCCTCGTGGGACTCCACGGGTCAGTCGCCGTAGTCGCGGTAGCTGCCGAACCGGGCCTTGACGTTGGCGGCCGACGTGCCGAAGGCCTCGCCGACCTCGTCCCAGCTCGAGCCCCGCTCGCGCGCCTCGTTCACCAGCGTCCGGGTGAGGGCCTCGAGGTAGGGGCCGGCGGCGATGGCGGCGGTGAGCCGGGCGTTGATGCCCTCCCCTTCGTCACCAGCGGTGTCGATGAGGCCCCGGAGGGCGGCGAGGGGTTCGGCGGCGGGGTCGGTCATCGGGCGATGATACGGGAGGGCATCTAGGGTCGTGACCATGGCGCCGTCGCTGAAGGGCAAGCTCCTCGTGGCCACGCCCGCCCTCACCGACCCGAGCTTCCGCCGGGCCGTGGTGCTCGTGCTCGAGCACGACGACAGCGGCGCCGTGGGGGTGATCCTCAACCGCCCCGGGGCCGTCGAGGTCGAGGCCCCGCTCGGCGCCTGGCGCCGGTTCGCCTCCGAGCCGCCGGTCGTCTTCGAGGGCGGGCCCGTCGCCCCCGACGCCGCCATCTGCGTGGCCCGCACCTGGCCCGGGGAGCGCGCCGCCCACTGGGAGGCCGTCCTCGGCACCGTGGGCGTGCTCGACCTGTCCATCGACCCCGACCTCGTGGCCGCCACCGTGGCCGCCATCCGGGTGTTCGCCGGCTACGCCGGCTGGGGCCCGGCCCAGCTCGAGGCCGAGGTCGACGAGGCGGCGTGGTGGGTCATCGACGCCGCCGAGGGCGATGCGCTCAGCCCCGAGCCCGACGACCTGTGGGCCGAGGTGCTTCGCCGCCAGGGCGGCGAGCTCGCCCTCTTCGCCTTCTACCCCCCCGACCCGGCGCTGAACTGACCGGCGCCGGCCCGGCGCCAGCGGGCCGACCCGGCGCTGAACTGACCGGGGCCGGGGCCGGCTAGACGGTGGGGGCCAGGCGAGCGGCGGCCTCGGCCAGGCGGGGGGTCGGGGCCACGACGGCCAAGCGGAGGTGGCCGGCGCCGGCGGGGCCGTAGAGGTCGCCCGGGGCCCCGACGATGCCCGCCTGGCGGGCCAGGCGCTCGGCCAGGGCCCAGGCGTCGCCCCCCGGGGCCGGGACCCACAGGTAGAGGCCCCCGCCCGGGAGCCCGGCGTCGAGGCCGGCCTCCCGGAGCGCCCCGGCGAGGAGCTCGAGGCGCCGCCGGTAGCGGGCGCGCTGGGCCCCGGCGTGGTCGTCGTCACCGAGGGCCACCACCGCCGCGGCCTGCACCGGCCCGGGCACCATGAGCCCGGCGTGGCGGCGAAGCTCCCGGAGGTGGGCCACGAGGTCGGGGTCCCCGGCGTAGAAGCCGCACCGGAGCCCGGCCAGGTTCGAGCGCTTCGACAGGGAGTGCACGGCGAGGACGCCCTCGGACCCCCCGGCGAGCACGGTCCGGGGCTCGCCCTCCCAGGTGAGCTGGGCGTAGCACTCGTCGGAGAGCACCGGCACCCCGTGGGCCCGGCCCCAGGCGGCGACCGCCCCCAGGTCGTCGAGGCCCCCGGCGGGGTTGCCCGGGGTGTTCACCCACAGGCACAGGGCCCGGGCGGCATCGGCGGCATCGACGCCGGCGACATCGAGGCGCCACCGGTCGTCGAGGGCCACCCCCACGGCCCGGCACCCGGCGAGCGTCGCCCCCATGGCGTAGGTGGGGTAGGCCACCGCCGGGTGGAGCACGGTGTCGCGCTCGGGCCGGGCGAGGCGCAGCAGGGCCGGCAGGCCGGCCACGAGCTCCTTGGTCCCCACGCAGGCGGCGATGTGGTCGGCGTCGACGTCCACCCCGAAGGTGCGCGCCATCCAGCCGGCGGCGGCCCGGCGCAGCTCGGGCGTGCCGGCGCCCGCCGGGTAGCCCCGCTCCGCCCCCGAGGTGGCGAGCGCCGCCACCACCGCCGGCGACGGTGGATCGTGCGGGGTCCCCACCGAGAGGTCCACCATCCCCCCGGGGCTGGCCGCCGCCAGCGCTCGCAGGTCCTCGAGCCGGTCGTAGGGGTAGGGAGGCGGGCGGAAGGCGCTCACCCGGCCGCGAACCCCTGGAACCGGGCCACGTCGGCGGCCGGGAGCCGCACCCGGAGCCGGATGCCGTCGGGGCCGTGCTCCTCGGCGAGCACCTCGCCGTGGCGATGGGCGGCGGCCCGCACGTCGCCCCGGTGGTAGGGGACGGCGAGGTCGAGCACCGGGCGCAGGCACCGCAGCCGATCGCCCACCGCCGCCACGAGGCGGTCGATGCCCTCGCCGCTCGCCGCCGAGCACGCCACCGAGCCGGGGTGGCGGGCGGCCAGGTCGGCGGCCCGCCCTGGGTCGAGGTCGGCCTTGTTGAAGGCCACGACCTCGGGGATCTCGCCGGCGTCGATGTCGGCCAGCACCACCCGCACCGCGTCCATCTGGGCCTCCGCCCCCGGGGACGATCCGTCGACCACGTGGAGGAGGAGGTCGGCCCCCCGCACCTCGTCGAGCGTGGACCGGAAGGCCTCGACGAGCTGGTGGGGAAGCTTGCGCACGAAGCCGACGGTGTCGGTGACCAGCACCGCCTCGCCTCCCGTGAGCTCGAGGCGCCGGGTCGTGGGGTCCACCGTGGCGAAGAGGCGGTCCTCGGCGACCACGTCGGCCCGGGTGAGGTGGTTGAGCAGCGTCGACTTGCCGGCGTTCGTGTACCCGACGATGGCCACCGTGGCCAGGCGCGAGCGGCGGCGGGCCTTGTGCTGGACCTCGCGGGTGCGGGTGAGGTCGGCGAGCTCTCGCTCCAGACGGGTCACCCGGCGCACGAGGCGGCGGCGGTCGACCTCGAGCTGCGTCTCCCCCGGCCCCCGGGTGCCGATCCCACCGGCCTGCTGGGACAGCCCCTTGCCCTTGCCCCGCAGCCGCGGGAGCTGGTAGCGGAGCTGGGCCAGCTCCACCTGGGCCTTGCCCTCCTGGGAGTTGGCGTGCTGGGCGAAGATGTCGAGGATGAGGGCGGTGCGGTCGATGGCGGTGCGGCCGAGGATCTTCTCCAGGTTGCGGCTCTGGGCCGGCGAGAGCTCGTCGTCGAAGATCACGGTGTCGGCGTCGACGACCTCGGAGAGCTCCCGCAGCTCGTGGGCCTTCCCCCGGCCCACGAAGGTGGCGGGATCGGGCTCGTCACGGCGCTGGAGCACCCGCTCGGCGGTGTCGGCCCCGGCGGTGTCGGCCAGGGCCGCGAGCTCGTCGAGGGAGGCCCACGCCTCGGCCTCGGGGGTGGAGCCGGCGCTCACGCCCACGAGGACGACGGTCTCCCGCCGGCCCCGCTCGATCAGGGCCACGGGACCTCCACCGCGGCGACGCCCTCCACCGGCCCCGAGAGGGTGATCCGGGCCCGGCGGAGCTCGACGACGGCGTCGCCCCCGGCGTGGTGGACGGTGACCGTGGGCCCCGCGAGGCCCCCCCGGTGGGCGGTCAGGGCCACGGCGCAGGCCCCCGAGCCGCAGGCCTCGGTCTCGCCCACCCCCCGTTCCCAGGTGCGCATGGTCACGGCGTCGGGCTCGGGGCCGGGGGCGTAGACGTGGACGTTCACCTCGGGGTGGGGCGCGGCCAGCCCGGCCAGGTCGGCCCCCCCGGGGTCGGCCAGGCGGATCACGAGGTGGGGGTTGCCGAGGTCCACGGCGGTGCCATGGGGCCCGCCGGTCACGGCCACGTCGGCCGGGCCCATGTCCACCCGCACGCCGCCGGCGGCCACCACGGCCCGGCGCTCACCGGCGTCGGTGCCGATCACGAGCTCGGGCCCAGGGTGGAGCCCGGCGTCGACGGCGGCCCGGGCCAGGCACCGCAGGCCGTTGCCACTGATCTCGGCCCGGCTGCCATCGGCGTTGTAGAGCTCCATGGCGAGGTCGGGGCCGGGCGGGCCGGGGGTGGTGGCGCGGATGAGCCCGTCGGCACCCACCCCTCGCCGCCGGTGGCAGAGGGCCCGGGCGGTGGCCCCGTCCACGGGCTGGCCACCCGAGGGGTCGAGGAGCACGAGGAAGTCGTTGCCCAGGCTCTCGTACTTCAGCAGCCTCACCACCGGCCCGCCACGGCCGGCCGGGCAGCACAGCCGGCGGTCACGGCCGGCCGGGGAGCACAGCCGGCGGCCACGGCCGGCCCGGGAGCACAGCCGGCGGTCACGGCCGGCCGGGGAGCACAGCCGGCGGCCACGGCCGGCCCGGGAGCACAGCCGGCGGTCACGGCCGGCCGGGGAGCACAGCCGGCGGTCACGGCCGGCCCGGGAGCACAGCCGGCGGTGGCCGGTGATGGTCGGCCGACAGCCATGGTCGGGACCAGTGTCCCAGGAGCACCGGTACCACGGCCAGCGGGTTTCGGGCCGAGGCGAGCCAGGTGAT
>Ga0187893_10007682_pt1 | contig 17502 bp, 16 predicted proteins | sample MA1701074metaG_FD_139574 | JGI IMG/M metagenome (GOLD analysis project Ga0187893, IMG submission 139574) | White microbial mat communities from a basaltic lava cave in the Kipuka Kanohina Cave System on the Island of Hawaii, USA - MA170107-4 metaG ... | reverse complement strand
GCGGTTTCGCGCCGTGTCCTTTTGCCTTGACGGCGCCCCGATAGCCGACGGCGGCGCGAAACCCCGCAGCGGGGCATTCGCGCCCTACAAACCCGTTGAGCGCCTTTTCATCAACTGCCACCGACTCCAGTGTCAAGATGCGCCCGCTCGCTTGTCGCAGGCAGATTCACTCTTGCAACTGGCGCAACTCCCAATACAATGCGCCCCCACATTTTGGGAATTTTCACAGGAGATTCGATGAGCGACCAATACAACAAAGTCATCAAACGCCGCCGCCGCAACCGTTACCTCAAGCGCAAGAAACAGCGCGCCAAGGAATCAGCGCGCCCCGCCGCCTCCAAGCCTGCGCCCGCAGAAGCCGCGGCGTCCGCTGAGAAGTAATCTCCCGCCAGAGTTTCGAGGCGGAGGGCTGTCGCAACGCCGACTCATCTCATCGGCAAATACACGAGCGAGTTGCCCAATTCTTCGAGCAACCGCGTCGGGTAAACACCCAACACCACCACCGCGAGGCAGGTCAACCCCATCGCCACGCGGATCGGCACGGACGATTCCACGCGCGATTCGTCGCGGCTCGGCGCCACATAGACGTGCTTGAGCAGCAGCATGTAATAGTAAAGCGACACCGCGCTCGTCATCACGCCGAACCACACGAGCCATAGCAGACCGAGGTTCGACGGGTCGGCGTTCACCGCAGCGGCGAACAGATAGAATTTTCCAAAGAAGCCGCCGAGCGGAGGCACGCCCGTCAGCGACAGAATAAACACCATCAACAGCAGCGACAGGAACGGCGCGCGTTTCGACATCCCGTTGAAATTCTCCAGATTGCAGCCGCCCGCTTTCTCCTCCATCGCGTGCACCACGCCGAACGCGCCGAGCGTTGTCAACCCATACACAACCACGTAAAACAGCACCGAGGTCATCCCGAAGCGTTGCGCGTCCACGTTCGGCGTGCCGTCCGCGTTGAGCGCGCCCGCGCCAATCAACCCGACAAAAATGTAGCCTGCGTGCGCGATGCTCGAATACGCGAGCAACCGTTTCACGTTCTTCTGCACAATCGCCGCGCAGTTGCCCACCACCATCGAAAGCACCGCCAGCACCGCAAGCACGGGAGTCCATCCAATCGCCGCGTCGCGCCAATATGCCAGCCCTGCCATCGTCGGGAACGCGATGAGCAGCACTTTCGCCGCGACGACGAAACTTGCGACTTTCGACGCCGTGGCAATGAACGCGGTGACGGGAGTCGGCGCGCCTTCATACGCATCGGGCGCACAGCGATGGAACGGAACCACCGCGACCTTGAACCCGAACCCGACCGAAAACACGACGCCGACGAGCAAAATCATGTTGTTCTGCAATCCGCCCGACACAATCGCCTCGCGAATGCCCACAAGGCTCGTGTGCCCCGTCGCGCCGTAAATCCATGCCAGCCCGAACAACAGAAACGCCGACGACACCGCGCCGAACATGAAATACTTCAGCGCCGCCTCTGCCGAGCGCAGCGAGCCTTTGTGAAACGCCGTGAGGATGTAGAGCGAGATGCTCGTCAGTTCCAGCGCGACGAAAATCACGATGAGTTCCTCCGCGCTCAACAACAGCATCATCCCCACTGCCGCAAACAGCGTGACCGCAAAAAATTCACCGATGTGGTGCGTGAACCCGCGCTCCATCGCCACCAGCGTCACGATCACCGTCAGCGACACCACCACGAGTTTCATGACGTTCGTCAGCGGATTCGACGCGAACATCCCCAGAGTGAACTCGTAAAATTTTCCGCCAAGCGTCCGCGCGTCGCCGACCTCCTTGAACACAGGCTCCATCCCCGAAGTCATCAGCATCAACCCCGCGCACGCAAGCAACCCGACGAGCGTGATGCGCCCGATCTCGCGCATCCGCTCCGCGCCGCGCTTGCGTTTGCGCAACATCAAATCGAGACCGAGCGCGGCAAACGCCGTGATGACGAGCGCCAGTTCAGGCAGCGTTCGCGCGAGCAGTTCTGTGTAAATCGCGTTCATTTCAATCGCTTAAAACAACCTCAAAAACGGCTGCAAACTGTTGTCAATCATGTCGAGCATGATGCGCGGATACAGCCCGACGACCACCATGCACGCCATCAAAATCACTGCCGCTATCTTCTCAGGCAGCGTGATGGGCGGCAAATCCGACCAGCCGCCAGTGCCGTGATGACCGTGCCCGTTGGGGACAGCCGAATGCGTCATCGCCACTTCCGCGCCTTCGTACCCGTGACCGTGCGACTTGGATTCGTCCTCTGCGCCGCCGAGGAACACCTTGTTCACGGCGTTCCAGATATAAGCCACCGTGATGACCACGCCGACCGCGCCCAGCATCGCCAGCACGGGACCCGACGCGACGTGGCGCAGCCACGCGGGCCAATCGCTTGTGATGCTCGCCCACCGAATGTCGAGCGTCCCGCCCAGCACCTGCATTTCCGCGACGAACCCGCTGAACCCAGGCATTCCCATCGAGGTCAGCCCCGCCACGACGAACGCGAAGAACGCGAACGGCATCGCCTTCGCCAGCCCGCCGAGTTCGTCCAGTTGCCGCGTGTGCGTGCGGTCATACACCATGCGCCCGACCACCGCGAACAGCAGGCTCGCCACGACGCCGTGCGAAAACATCTGCAACACCGCGCCCGACACGCCGAGCGAATTGAGCGTGATCAGCCCCAGCAATACAAACCCCATGTGGCTCACGCTCGAATAACCGATGATGAATTTGAAATCCTTCTGCACCAGCGCGACGCCCGCGCCATAGACGATGTTGATGATCGCAATCACCGCCATCGGCACGATCCACGCCTTCGTTCCCTCTGGCATCAACATCATCGCCACGCGCAGACAGCCGTAGGCGCCCAGTTTCATCACCACGCCCGCCAGCAGCATCGAAGCCGCCGTCGGCGCCGCAACGTGTCCCGTCGGCGCCCACGTGTGAAACGGCCACATGCCCGCGAGAATGGCGAACCCGACGAACGTGACGGGGAAACACCACATCTGGAAATCGCGCGCGAACACCGCCTTTTCCTGCATCGCGAGGATGTTGAATGTGCCCGCGCCGCCCGCGTAAAACATCGCGATCATCGCCGCGAACACGAACGCGCTGCCCACGAACGAATACAGCACCAGTTTCATCGCCCCGTATTCCTTCCGCGTCGAACCCCAGATGGAGATGATGAAATACTTCGGGATGATGGCGAGTTCGTAAAACACGAACAGCAGGAACAAATCCATCGCCATGAACACGCCATACACGCCGCCGATGAGCACGAGGAAAAACGCGAAAAATTCCTTCACGCGATTTTCGATGTTCCAACTGAACAAAACCCCCGTCACCGCCACGATGCCCGTCAACAACACCAGCGGCAGGTTGATGCCGTCCACCGCGAGCAGATACGAGATGCCCAGCTGCGGAATCCATTGGCACGCGGTGACGATCTTGAATTTGTCGCCGACCGAGTTGCTCGCCGAATCGCCGCTGCCGAAACTCGGGTCGAGGTTCACCAGCGCGTGATAGGTCATGAACCCCTTGAACGCGCAATACAACCCGAACACCGCCGTCAGCAACGCCACCCAGCGGATCAGACTTTTCTGTTCGTTCGGCAGCACCATCACGATGAAGCCGCCGATGAGCGACCCGTAAATCGCCCACGACAACATCGAAAACTGCGGGTCGCTTGGCACGCCCGCCGCCGCCATCGGGAAAATGTTGCTCAAAAGGTTCATTCCAAATTATCGCCTGAAATCTTCGTTTCCTCGTTTCTTACTAAGAACCGATCCTAAAACCTGGTGGCACAGGACTCCGTGCCTGTGGCTGACACGGGCAGGGACGCCCGTGCCACCGATTGTTAGGATTGGGTTTTAGGCTAGGCTCTAAGTCCACTTTTGCACCGCGCGAATGAGTTCGTGCACCGACAAATCCGCCGCCTGAATCAACGGCTGCGGGAACACCCCGACCAGCAGCATGAACACCAGCAGCGGCGCGACGATGATGATTTCGCGCGTCGTCATGTCGGGCAGCGATTTCCATTGCTCCTTCAACGGACCGAAAAACATCTTTTGCGTCATCACCAGCAGGAAAACCGCCGTCGCCACGACGCCGATCAACGCCAGTCCCGCCCACATCGTCACCAGCGGCCACGAGCCTTTGAACACGAGGAATTCGCTGACGAACCCGTTAAGCCCTGGCAAACCCAGCGACGAAAACATCGCGATGCCCCACACGCCCGAGTAAATCGGCATGATTGCGCGCAACCCGCCGAACGCGTCGAGTTGCCGCGTGTGCGCGCGCTCATACACGACGCCTATGAGGAAGAAGAGCGCCGCCGAGGAAATGCCGTGGTTGAACATCTGCAACACAGCGCCGTGCAACGCCGACGCCTTTTCCAATTCCGCGGTCGCCAATCCCTGATTGCTCGCGACCACTGAGAAAATCCCCAGCATGCAGTAGCCCATGTGGTTCACCGACGAATACGCGATCATCCGTTTCGCGTCGTTTTGCGCCATCGCCGCGAACGCGCCGAAAATGATGCTCGCCAGCGCGACGAACAACAGGATGTCGAGGTTCTCCACGCATTGCGCGGGGAAAATCGGGAGGATGAACCGCAGGAACCCATACACGCCCATCTTCAACAACACCGCCGCCAGCACCATCGAGCCAGCCGTCGGCGCTTCCGTGTGCGCGTCGGGCAGCCACGTGTGAAACGGCCAGATCGGGACTTTGATGGCGAACCCGAGGAACGCGCCCCAGAACATCAGCGTCATCACGCCCGCGACGGTGAATGAAAATCCCGTGCGCGTGTTGATTTTGCTGACGAATTCCATCAGCCGTCCGCTCAACTCACCGCTGCTCGACAACCGCCCCAGTTCCATAATGTCAAACGTCCCCGTCGCCCAAAACAACGCGAGGAACGTCAGCAACATCGCGAGACTTCCTGCCAGCGTGTAAATAAAAAACTTGAACGACGCGTATTTGCGGTTCGCCGACCCCCACAACCGAATCAGGAAGAACATCGGCACCAACCCGATTTCCCAGTAGATGAACCAGTGGAAGAAATTCAGCGCGGTGAACACGCCCACCATCCCCGTCTGCAACAGCAGGAACAGCGAGAAATAGAGCCGCACGCGTTCGGTGACGCCCCACGACGCGGCGAGCGCCAGCGGCGTGACGATCGCCGTCAACACCACCATCGTCACGCTCAGCCCGTCCACGCCGACGTGATAGAAAATGTTCAGCGTCGGCACCCACGAATACCGCTCGACGAACCGCAGTTCGCCCGACAACTCGTCGTTGAACCCGACCCACATCCACAACGCCAGCGCGAGCACCACGAGGCTGAACGCCATGCTCACGCGTTTGATGAGCGCGCCCTGGGTTTTCTCGTCGAAAAACCAAATCACGCCCGCGCCGACCAGCGGCACCAGCGTCATCACGCTCAGCAGATAATTATGTATGGTGTCCAAAAATTCCATGTCACTCGCTCACTTCGACAGCCAGTGTTCCCAGTGTTCCCGCGTCAAAAACAACACGACCAGCACCAGCCCCACCGCGCCCCACCCCACGATACGCAGGTAGTTCTGCACCTTGCCGCTCTGCACGCTCGAAAATCCGCTGCCCGTCCCGCGCACGCCTTCGCTCACCGTGTCCACGCCGCCGTTGATAAGAAATTCGTCGCCGACCCAGCGCCAAATGCTCGAGATGCCAATCGTCACCCACGAAATCGCGTGCAACGTCCAGTCAATGCTCGCGTCCACGCCCCGGAACAACGCCGCGCAAATCCAGTTCACCCTCACCACCGTCGCGCCGTAAATCTCGTCCACGTACCATTTGTTGTTGAGCAGCGTCCACACCCCGCCCAGTTTCGACTGCAACGGGTCGCTGCCGTCGGCGAGCACCGCGCGTTTGCCGTAAATCGCGCGGCTCAATAAAAAGCCGATCAACCCCGCGCCCGTGGCAATGCCCATCACCATCCAATTCACATCGTGCGCGGCGGATTCAGGCGCGAGATAATGATGCCAGAGGTTGCCGCCAATGAACGGCGTGCCGAGGAAGCCGAGCAGCAACGCGAACACCGCCAACGCCGCCAGCGGCATCCACATGTGCTTGGGAACTTCGTGCGGCATCCCGCCGTGTGAGTGCCCGTGATCATCGCGTTTGTCGTGCTCGCCGTGACCGTCATCTGGTGGCACAGGCGTCCCCGCCTGTGCTCCGTGTTTTTCGTGTGCGTGTGCGTCGTGTCCGTGCAAATCGCCCCCGCGATATTCTCCCGCAAACACCATATACATCTGTCGCGTCATATAGAACGCGGTGAGAAACGCGCCGAACACGCCCATCGCAAACACGATTCTGTTCGTGTGAAACGCCGCGAGAAGAATTTCGTCCTTGCTGAAGAATCCTGAAGTCAACGGCGCGCCGACCAACGCCAGCATCCCGATGAGATACACGACAAACGTGATCGGCATCAGTTTCTTCAACCCGCCCATCCTCGCCATGTCCTGTTCGTGGTGGCACCCGTGAATCACCGCGCCCGAACCGAGGAACAGCAGCGCCTTGAAGAACGCATGCGTGATGAGGTGGAACATTCCCGCGACGAACCCCACCGCGCCCAGCCCCATCATCATGAATCCAAGTTGCGAGCACGTCGAATACGCGAGCACACGTTTGACGTCGTTTTGCGCCACGCCAATCGTCGCCGCAAACACCGCCGTGATCGCGCCGACCCACATCACAAACGTCAACGCGGGCGTCGGGTGCGGATGCGCCTGCGTCATCGCGTGGACAAGTTGCCCGTCAACGATGGATGCGTCGAAAATCGGATACATCCGACCCACCATGAACACGCCCGCCGCCACCATCGTCGCCGCGTGGATGAGAGCGCTGACGGGCGTCGGACCTTCCATCGCGTCGGGCAACCAGACATGCAGCGGGAATTGCGCGCTCTTGCCCATCGCGCCGATGAACAGGCAGATCGCGATGGCGCTCGACACGCTCATATACACGCCGAAGAAACTCATGTTCTCGGCGGCGAGTTTCGCCACGTTCGCGTCCTCCAAAATCCCCGCGCCATTATCGTAAAACAGCAGCGTCCCCGATTTCGCGTAAAGCCAGAGGATGCCGATGAAAAAGCCGATGTCGCCGATGCGCGTGGTGATGAACGCCTTTTTCATCGCTTCCGCGGCCGACGGTTTGAAATACCAGAATCCGATGAGCAGATAGGAGCAGAGACCCACTAGTTCCCAGCACATGAACAGCATCAGCAGATTGTTCGATACCACCAGCCCCAGCATCGAAGCCGCAAACAACGAGAGAAAACAAAAGAACCGTGTCGCGTTCTCGTCCTCGCCCATATAACCCGTCGAGAAAATGAAAATCATCAGCCCGACAAACGTCACCATCACCAGCATTATCGCCGTCATCGGGTCGTTGACGAAACCGAGCTTCAAGTCGTGCGCCCCCATCGTGATCCACGGGAAATTGTGCGTCGCGCGATAGGTGACGTGCTCAGATTTCTTGGCTAATTCTTCATATTCTGGTGCAGGCTTGAGTTTTGCTCCGCCGTTACGAACCTCCGCCGCGTGAGAGCCAGCAGGCATTTCTTTGCCATTCGGTTTCGCTGGCTCGTCGTGATGCCCGCCGCCCAGCGTGTCCTTGAACGCCCACAGCGACACCACCAGCGCCGCCGTCATCGCCGCGATGGACAGGAACATCGAGACCCGTTTCTGCGGACGCTTCAAGAACGCCTGCAATCCCGCCGCCACCAGCGGGAACAACGGAATCAGCCAGATATAGTCAATTGCCCTCATTTAAATTTTTCTGGATTTGAATTTCCTTCGGATTTCGATATTCGGATTTCTGATTTACCCTTTCAGGGTCGTCATCTCCTCCACGTCCACGCTCTTGTAATGGCGATAAATCGCGATCACCAGCGCCAGCCCGACCGCCGCTTCCGCCGCCGCAATCGTGATGCTGAACAGCGTGAACATCTGCCCCGTCATCGCCAGCGCGTCGGGACGAAACCGCCAGAACCCGACGAGGCTCAGGTTCGCCGCGTTGAACATGATTTCCACGCCGAGCAGCACGATCACCGCGTTGCGCCGCGTGACCACGCCGAGCAGCCCGATGGCGAACAACAGCGCCGACAAAATCAAATAATGTTCCAGTCCAATCATTTTCAATTCACCTTCGCGCTCACCTATCCGTTCGTAGACGCAACATTCTTGTCGCGATTTGTCGGGGCAGGAATCCCCCTCCCGCGATTCCATTCATCACTTCTTCTTCACGAACTCCTCCATCGCGATGACAATCGCCCCCACCATCGCCGCCGTGAGCAGCACCGCCACGACCTCCAGCGGCAGGACGAACTTCTCCATCATCACTTCCCCCAACTGTCTGACCGACCCCGTGGAAACCGCCGTCTTCTTCGCCAGCCATCCCTTCTCAATCCAGATCGCAGCCGCCAGCGCGAAGAACACCGCCCCGCCCGTCAAAATTCCGCGCGACCATTTCTTCATCGTCTCCTTCGGTCCCTCCGTCCCCGTGATATGTCGCGTCAGCAAGATCGCCAGCGCCAGCAGCACGCCGACCGCGCCGACATACACCAGCACCTGGATCGCCGCGATGAATTCCGCGTGCAGCGTCACGAACAACCCCGCGATGCCGAAGAAAAACAAAATCGCCGCCAGCACGCAATGCACGACGTTGCGCAGCGTCATCGCGCACACCGCGCCGACGACGCTCACTACCGCAAAAAAACAAAATGCAAAGGTCATGGCTGAAGTTTGTAGGGCGCGAATGCCCCGACGCAGTCGGGGTTTCGCGCCGACTCGCCCGCAAAACGGCGGGCAACCCATTCAGGGCATGCCCGCCCTACAACGAAATTGGAAAAAGCGAAGGTCATGAAAGTCTCGCGAATTTGTAAGTGCGTTTCTCGATGCTGGCTTGCTGCGTGAAGCGAGACAAAAGGAAATAAGCGAGCAGCAGCACGACCGCCGAGCCAATCCACGCCCCCAAATTGTGGCCGTGTTGTTTCGCGTAATACCACGCGCCCGCGACGAAAATGTTGAACAGCGACAGCGGCAGCAGCAGTTTCCACGCGAGCGCCATCAACTGGTCCACGCGCAGACGCGGCCACGTGCCGCGAATCCAAATCATGATGAGGACAATGCCCATCATCTTCGCGATGAAATAGAAAATGGACAGCGCAACACCGACATACGGAATGTTCACGCCAGGCCCGCTCCACCCGCCAAGAAAAAGCGCCGCGCCCACACCCGCCATCGCAATCGCGGAAAGGTATTCCGCCATCTGCAACACCGCCCACTTGAAGCCGCTGTATTCCGTGTGATAGCCCGCGATGATTTCTGATTCCGCCTCGGGAATGTCGAACGGCGAACGCGCCGCCTCCGCTATCGCCGCCAGTGTAAAAATCAGAAAACCAACGAATCCCCACGGCGTGAACACAAACCAACTCGTAATCCCCCCCGTTTGCGCCTCCACAATCTTCGTCGTGCTCAGCGACCCCACGACCATGATGACGGTCATCACGGAAAGGATGAGCGGGATCTCATAGGAAATCATCTGCGCCACGCCGCGCATCGCGCCGAGCAGCGAGTATTTGTTGCGCCCGCTCCAGCCCGCCGCGAACACCGCAAGCGTCGTCCCTGACCCGATGGCGAACACAAACAAGACTCCGATGTCGAGGTCAACGGGGGTGATGTTTTTCCCAAACGGCAACACCGCGTAAATCAGCAGCACGGGGATGCAAAACGCGACGGGCGCGAGGAAATGCAGCAGTTTGTCCGCGCGGTCGGGAATGATGTCCTCTTTGATGAGCATCTTGATGCCGTCCGCAATCGGTTGCAGCAGCCCGACGGGACCAACGCGGTTCGGACCGTAACGGTTCTGGATGCGCCCGAGAATTTTTCGTTCGGCAAGCGTGGTGAAAGCGAATATCCCAGGAAACACCGCGAGGATGATGCCGATGGGAATGAGCGACGCGACCAGCATCAGCAGCCATTCGGGCATCGCGCCGAAGAACAACCATCCCTTCGCTTTCCAGTCGATGAATTTGTAATACAGTTCTGGCATGTTGTAGCTGCGCTTCTGTGAAGCGCAGATGCTTTTCTACAGCGGCGGTCTGTGACCGCCGAGGACTAACTCTCCTTGGTCTAGTGCTCTGTCAACGCCCATTCGAAGGGATGGTGGAGGGACGCGCTCCGTCGCGTCCGTCGCAAGGGAAAGCGGCCACGACGGAGCGTGGCCCTCCAATTGAACTTTGACGGAGTACTAGCGGCGCTTCTGCGAAGAGCCGCTACAACTCACTTGCCCGTCAACTTTTTCAACTCCGCTTCCGTCTCGGCTGCGCCTGGGACGCACAACGAAATGTCGGGTTCCGCTCCGCTGGCAATCGCTTCGGCGTAACCTTTGCAATCGTAGCCGCAGGCGTGGCAATCGGTCTGCGCCATCGCCGCAAACAGCTTTTCGGCAAGGGATTTGCCTTCGGCGAGTTTCATGCGCTCGGGCAAACTCAAACCTGGGTCGTGCCACGGGTCGTCCGTCGCGGCGGGCGCGGCTTCGGCTGGCGCGCCTTCCGCGGGAGCGGCTGCGGGCGCTGCGCCTGTGGCGGGAGCGCCGACGATGGCGGGTAAATTTTTTGTGAGCCACTCGCGCTGTTCGGCGGTGAACGGCGCGTCAGCGGGAATTGCGATTGCGGCTTTCGGTGCGGCTGCGGCGGGAGCAGCGGCCTTTGCCTCGGCGGGTTTTGCAGCGGGCGCGGGAGCTTTCTTCGCCGCCTTCTTTTTAGCTTCCGCTTCGAGTTTCGCGTCAACGGCGGCAGCTTCGGTCGGATGAATCGAGTGGTAGTATTCGTTGGACTTCAGCAAATCGTCGAGGTGCTCGACCAAGTCATCAAAGCGCCCGAACTTTGCCTTCTCGTAGTCGGTGTCCATCTTGATCGCTTCGAACGGACAAACCTCCACGCAAATCTGGCATTGCATGCAGACGGAAATGTCGATGTCGAAAACTTTCGGGCGCTGGTTGGGTTTGCCCGCTTCGTTGCGGTCCATCACGATGTAAATGCACTGCGGCGGGCATTCGATTTCGCAGATTTTGCACGCCACGCAGCGCATCGTGGCGATGGGGTCGGAGTCCTTGTCGTAAACGAGGAACGGGAAGCTGCGGGAATTTTCGGGCAGCTTGATGCGCTCTTCGGGATACTGCACGGTCGTGAGCCGTTCCTTGTCGAAGTAACTTCCCACGAAGTTCCTCGCCGTGACGACCATGCCGTCGAGTAGTCCTTTTCCGAGTAAGCCCATGTTGTTAGTGGTTAAAAAAGTTAAAACGGTTAAAAGGGTTAAAAGGGTTAAAAGGGTCGGGGCGTTTGGACATCGAGTCCGTTTTAACCCCTTTAACTTTTCTAACCATTTTAACCATGTTCATCTGTCAACTTCCCCCAACACGATATCAATGCTGCCTAATATAATAATGACATCCGCGACCTTCTGTCCGAGGCACATGTCTTCGAGAATCGTGAGGTTGATGAAACTCGGCGGACGCACGTGATACCGATACGGGTTCGTGCCGCCGTCGCTCACCAGATAAAAACCCAGCTCGCCCTTCGGCGCTTCGATGCGCCCGTAACCGTCGCCCGCGGGAATTTTGAAATTGCGCAGCTTGATTTTCGGATCAATGAAATCGCCCTTCGGCACATCCTTCAGCGCCTGCTGCAAAATCTTGATGCTCTCGCGCATCTCCAGCACGCGCACGTAATAACGGTCGAACACATCGCCGACTTCGCCGATGGGCACGCGGAAATCGAAACGATCGTAGATGCCGTATTGGTCCACCTTGCGGATGTCGTATTCGACGCCGCTCGCGCGCGCCATCGGACCGCTCAAGCTCGCGTTGATGGCGAGTTCCTTCGAGACGATGCCGACGCGTTGGCTGCGCGCAACGAGGATTTCGTTTTCGCTGAGCAGTTTTTCAAATTCGTCCAGGAAACGCGGGAATTTCGCGGTGATTTGGCGCGCGGTTTCGAGGTCGGCTTCCGTCATGTCCACGCGGCAACCGCCAAAGCGCATGTAATTGCACATCATCCGCGCGCCGCTGACGGTTTCGAAGAGGTCGAGAATTTTTTCGCGCTCGCGGAACGCATACATCATCGGCGTGCCCCACGCGCCGAGGTCTTGCAGCAGAAAACCGACGAGGCAGGTGTGGTTCACAAGCCGCGTGAGTTCCGCCATGATGACGCGGATGTATTCGGCGCGCTCGGGGACTTTGATGCCCGCGAGTTTTTCCACGGAAAGCGCGTAAGCCCAGTTGTTCGTCATCGAACAAAAATAATCGAGACGGTCGGTGAACGGCATCGAGCCGAGCCACGCCATTTTTTCGGCGAGTTGCTCGTGGTTACGATGGAGATAACCCATCACGGGCTTGAGTTTCACCACGGTTTCGCCGTCGAGCACGACATCCATGCGGAACACGCCGTGCGTGGACGGGTGTTGAGGCCCGATGGAAACTTCGAGCGTCTGCGTCTCAATCAGACCTTCCGCGGTCGGAGTGAGCGTGTAGCGTTGCTCGGTTGTGGCGGGTTGAATCATGTAATTGGTTGATGGGTTTATGGGTTGACGGGTTAAAGGGGCATTTGCAAATCCCCATCAACCCTTTAACCCATTAACTCATTTCTTTTCCTCCGTAAGCGCCGACGGCGGTGTGATGCCTTGAATTTGTTTCGCGCGGTCGAGCGTGTGGTCGTGCGGCGTCGGCTCCCATTCGTAATCGAGCGGCGGCTGGTAATCCTTGCGCATCGGGTAATCCTTGAACTCGTCCCACATCAAAATGCGCCGCAAATCGGGATGCCCTTCAAATGTGATGCCGTAAAGGTCGTAAGCTTCGCGTTCCTGAAATTCGCAACCGCGCCAGAGCGGAGTCAGCGATGGGACGCGGCATTTTTCGACTTCGCGCTCGGTGCGGACGCGCAGCTTGATCGGACCTTGCCGTTTCGCAATGGAATAAAGGTGATAGACCACTTCCATGTAAGCGGGCGTGTCCTCGACAACTTCCTTGTCCACGGTTTTCGTCGGGTCTTTCGGGTCGGGCTGTTTTACTTTCTTCTTCGTCTGCTTCGCCAAAAAATCCACGGCGGTGACGCACGAGCAGTAATCCATCGCGTAACGCTCGTCGTCGCGGAAAAATTTCGCGACGGCGAACATGTGCTCGCGGTCAACGACCAGCCCTGGCTCCACCGCGCCCGCGCCCGTGATTTCGATTTGCGCGCCCGCAACGGCTTGGAGCGCCGCGTCTTTCAGTTGTTCGATGGTGTCCAAGTTGGTGATGGGTTGATGAGTTTATGGGTTAAAGGGTTGAAGGGTCAGTCCCATCAACTCATGAACCCTTTAACTCCTGCTGTATTTCTTGCAGCGTCTTGTCCTTGTAATTCTTCGGCGGCTGCCACACCTCGGGATTGTTCGGCGGCTCGAGGTCGCGCTCGCCGAAATTCGGAATCGGAAATTCCGTCGTCGCGTTTTTGTCATACCAACGCTCGCGCTCGCCTTTCGCCAGTGTCTGCTGCTCGATTTTTTTCTGGAGCGTGATGATGGCGTGCAGCAACGCTTCGGGACGCGGCGGGCAACCAGGGATGTGCACATCCACAGGGATGTAACGGTCAATCCCCTTCAGCACATTGTAGCCGTCCTTGAACGGCCCGCCCGAAATCGCGCACGCCCCCATTGAAATGCAATACTTCGGCTCGGGCATCTGGTTGTAGAGGCGCACGACCTGCGGCGCCATTTTTTTCGTGACCGTGCCCGCGACAATCATCAAGTCCGCCTGTCGCGGCGAGGCGCGGAACACTTCCGCGCCGAATCGCGCGAGGTCGTAGCGCGCGGTTGCGGTCGCGATCATTTCAATCGCACAGCACGCCAGCCCGAATTGCAGGGGCCAGATGGAGGATTTGCGTCCCCAATTGTAAAGATTGTCAAACGTGGTGACGAACACCCCGTGCTTCTGAAGTTCGCTTCTCAATCCCTCGTCCATAGCCATCTCTCATCGCCTCCAATCCAAAACACCCTTCATCCACGCATACGCCAGCCCTTCGACCAGGAGCAGCACGAACAACATGATGGCGGCGAACGCGCCCATGCTCAGCCCGCCGAATGCCACCGCCCACGGAAACAGAAACACGACCTCGATGTCGAAAATCACAAAAATCAGCGCGTAGATGTAATACTGGCTGCGGAACTGCACCCACGCGTCGCCCTTGGACTCCAGCCCGCACTCGTAGGTTGCGTCCTTGACCTCGCCTGGCTTTTTGGGCGCGACAATTTTAGACAAAACGATGGGCAGCAACGGAAAGATGATCGCGATGACCATGAAGACCGCGATGAAAAACCAGTTGAGGTTGTAATTATTGTCCATGCGCCTCAAGCCGTGTGGCTTGATAAAATTTTCACAAGCTGTTTAACAGACCGTTTCCAAAGCGTCAAGTGTCCAACTATTAATGGTCACAATAAGTGCGAATCATCGTGTGGAGGGCAAGCGTCCCCACGAGCTAACAATCAAACTGTAGGGTCGCAGTCCCTGCGACCGCATCATCCAAGACGGGGCAGAGACTGCGCCCCTACAATTGTCATCCTGAGCAGAGCGAAGAATCTCTTTGTTACCCCACCAGTTCCTTCAAAGCCCCACGACGCCAATTCAACAGCGGCCGCTGCATCTTGCCAATCGAACCAACACGCTCCGCGCCAAAGCCAGTAAACATATCCACCAATTTTTCCCGCCGCTCTTCACTCGCCTCCAACCCCACGCAAGAAATCTTCCCATCCGCCGCGCCTAAATACTTCGGCAACTCCTCCAGCCGCGCAATCGGTTTCACGAATACCAACCGATTCAGGCACGAGGTCGCCCACATCGTCTCGTTTTCAAAAATCACCGCCCAACGATTCTGCTCGTCGCCAAACACCTTCGCAAAATCTTTGATGGCACAGGCGTCCCCGCCTGTGAACTGGCTCGCCCGAAACTCATAAGCCCCGCGAATCCGCTCAAACGCTGCCGCTTCCTCCAAAGAAATTTTCCCTCGCGAATATTTCGTCTCAAACCGCTCCATCTCCACCGACAACGCTTCCGCAAATTCCGCCGACGAAACTCCGCCGCCCTCCTCCACATAAATGCAATGCGGTGAAAGACATCCCTGCTGATCCCAAATCGAAACATCATAAGCCGCCGCTTCCGCCAACGCAGGCAACGCCTCGCCCGTCAATTTCTCCCGCGCGACGCACGCCAAACTCACCCGATGCCCATACCCAAAAAACTTCACCCCCGAAGGCACGCGCCGCCGCACCGATTCCACCGCCTCATCGCCGCCATTAATAATAATGGCATCCGATGCTGCGAACACCTCGCGCTCCGTTGCCTCATCCCCGCCCCTCCAATCCACAAACAAAACGCACCGCCCCAGTTCCGCATCCACCTCCATCAACGACTCGACAAACAACTTCTGCAAAATTCCGTTTGGTGGCACAGGCGTCCCCGCCTGTGATTTTGGCAGCGCGAGCGTCCCGCTTGCGCCTTCCGTCGCTGGTTTGCAAACATTCGCCGCTTTAACCACCAACCCGCTCAACAGACTCTGAAACGCAGCATTCGGCAGATTCCCCGAAAAAATGTGCGTCACCACGCGTGGCGCACCCATTCCCCCATTCCCCCGTTCCTCCATTCCGCTTAGCTCTCCGTAGACCCAAGCTGTCAAAGTCGAACGATTCACACCCTCAAAAAAATCCCGCAATCCCAACCGAATCATCTCAGCCGAGAAACCCGTCGCCACGGAACCTTCCCGCCCCGCGCGCTCCAACCATTTACTTTCGGTCGCCCGCCACAAATCCGCCGCCGCCGCAATCCACTCGATGATTTCTGCGGTCGAGCGTTTCGCCAGCGTTCGGTCGCGGTGTTCCGCAAGTTTCCTGATTTGTTCTGTGATGGTCATTTCTTTTTGAGACAGAATTAACAAAATTTACAAAATTATTGTCGGACAAATCAGTTGGATTCAATTCTGTTAATTTTGTTAATTCTGTCCAAGAATTTCATCCGCCGCAATCGAACAACCTCTCGCTTCTGCCGCCGATGCGCGTCCTAAAACTTCAAACCCATCCCCACGCCTCACCCCCAAATCCTCCGTCTGAATCGCCATCACCGAATAGAGATTCGCCAAATCGAAAACGCGAATCAATCCTCGCTCTCCCGCAACCGCTTCTTTCCCTGTTCGCGGGTCAACAATCATCACCCGCGCCCACGGCGGAACAGATTTCAGATTTTGAATTTTGGATTTTGGATTTCCTTCGGATTTCGGATTTCGGATTTCGGATTTTTCCCTTAGTGTCTCATCATAAAACTGCGTGCTCAACTCCGTCATCCCGTATTCGTTCACCACCCGCGACGACGGAATCCCAACGTATTTCTCAAACAGCTCGTATAACTCCCGTTTGGGCATCTCCCGCGATTTCCCCTTAAAGCCGCCCGTTTCCATCGCGCGGCTTCCTTCAGGCAAATCAAAACACAATTTCTCCCGCTCGCAATGCTCAAAGAAATGCACAAACGAAAACGCCGTTCCCAACAACACCGCCGTCTCCCCTGATTCCTCCGCGCCTCGCAACGCGCGCACCAATCGCTCCGATTCCAACTTTCCATTCCGAATGAAAAACAAATCCTCCGCCCTCATCCCTCCCAATTCATACTTCATCCTTTCCGCCACCACGCCCATCATGTGCGAAAGCGACGAGCGCGGCTCTTCTTCGGGCGATGGTGTGAGAATAAAAAGGTAGGGCGCGACCGCTGGGCGAGCCGTGTAGTCGCACCCTTTACGGGTGCGTTTGGATTCCGAACGCAGGCTAAAGCCTGCGACTACATTACCGTTTCGGACAGCCCAGCGGTCTGTCCCTACCAGATGCGCCTCAAAATTCGGCACAATCGCCGCGTCATACAACTCCAGCGTCTTGAAATAATGCTTTCCCGATTTCTCCCGCGTCGTGCCGCTCGTGTGAAATTCCGCGACCGCCTCCTCGACGGGAAAGCACGTCAGCGCAAAATCCTTGAACGCGCTCGTCGGCACAGCGGGGATTTGTTTCCAGTGCGCGACCGTCGCGGGCGTCAGTTTGCGCGACTCGCACCAGCCGCGATAGATTGGGTTGAGCGCGAACTGGAACTCGACCACCTCCAACGCCAGCGCGTTGAATTCCGCGTCCGATGTTTCGTGTCCGACGCCGCGCCCGATGAGATCAAGCAATCGTGATTGTAGATTTGCGGTTTTCATGACGCTGGTGTTCCGCGACAGCGATGGCATTTTGAGTTCCCACGGTCACATTGTCAAACGGCTTCGCAGAAGCGCAGACATTCCCCATTTTGATTCAGAAGATTGACGCAGAGCGAGTTGGAGGGTCACGCTCCGTCGTGACCGTCCCGCGAAGCGGGAGACGCGACAGAGCGCGTCCCTCCAATTTGGGGAAT
>Ga0187893_10007681_pt1 | contig 17504 bp, 16 predicted proteins | sample MA1701074metaG_FD_139574 | JGI IMG/M metagenome (GOLD analysis project Ga0187893, IMG submission 139574) | White microbial mat communities from a basaltic lava cave in the Kipuka Kanohina Cave System on the Island of Hawaii, USA - MA170107-4 metaG ... | reverse complement strand
TGTGATTAATGACCACGCCATCGAACTTTTCAGAAGCCAGCGGCAAGAGCGATCCATCAGCCTGAATGAACGGAAACTCTCCAGCCCAAGCCGAAGGGTAATCAATGTCCAATCCCACGACCAGACCAAACTCCTTGGAGAGCGACTCGGTAATGTGGCCTTCGCTACAGCCGATGTCGGCGATGACAGCATCAGCTGGATTCCCCACCTCCCGCTGCAGAATTCGCACAATCTTCCCCGACTTCAGTTTCCGGGAAGCGAGGTATTCGTCCCGAAGATAGTCAAATCGATCGAGAAACCGTTGTGGCGAATTCATCGTTCCATCGGCCCAGCTAGATCCTCAATTGCCCGGCAGAGCTGTTCCCACGAGAAAGCAGCCCGCTTCACCTCAACCGCCTCACACATCCCCGGCTCGCGGTTCTGTTGATAGAAATCCAGCACGGCGTTGCCGATAGCTTCGGAGTCCTGAGGTGGCACGAGATAGCCGGTGACGCCGTCCTCCACGACCTCTGGGAGGCCTCCGACCCGGCTGACCACGACGGGTTTGCCAAATCCGTAGGCAAGTTGCACGATGCCGCTCTGCGTGGCCGAGACGTAAGGAATCACGACCAGATCGCTGGCGGCAAAGTAACGTGCCACCTCTTCGTTTGGGATGTACTTTTCCACCAACGTGACATTGGCCGTCAAACCAAGGCGCCCGATCAGTTCATGATACGGCTTCGAGTCTCCCCAGACCTCGCCGGCGATCAATAGATGCACATCCAGCTTCGCCCGCACAAGCGGCAGGCTCTCAATCAGGTAGCGTAACCCTTTGTAGTCGCGGATGAATCCGAAGAACAGCACGACTCGTTCCGCACGAATCCCCAAAACGGCCTTCGCCTCCGGCTTGGTCAGGACGGGTTGGTTGAGATGCTCGTATGCAGGGTGCGGACTCACGCGGATCGACCCCGATCGCGACGGTCCAAGCCAGCGCTCCAAGTTTTCACGGTCCCACAGTGAATGGGTGATGAAGAAGTCCGCGCAGTTCAGGACCCTCCGCGAGACGGCCGACTTGATCCGGCTTGGCTCGTGCTCCATCACATTGTGGCAGATGAAGACGGACTTGGGGTGCGGTCGCCTTCCCAGACGCTTGAGGAAGAGCCAGTAGAAAGGCGTCCAGTACACCGTAGACCACTGCAGGATGACGAGACGTGAGTTTGAGACTTTCACCTTGCGTGCGACCCTCAGCCACGCCAGCGGATTGAGGGCGTCGAATGTGACGGACGGCGGCTCGTGAGTCAACAGACTGTGGCTGGGATCAAGATCGGTGTTGCCAGGGTAAAGCCAGTGCGGGTACTGACGCGAATAGGAAAAAAACTGAACGTCGTTTCTGCAACGCAGGCTTCGCACCAGCAGCGTCGTGTAGTGAGCAATGCCGCCGCGAAAAGGATGCGTCGGCCCAATCACTGTGAGCGACATCAGCGCCGTGAATGCCCGGAGCGGGCGGCTTCGAATGGGGGATCAGCCACTGCAGGCAAACTCTGCAACTCGATCTTGCGCAAACGGTACAACATTTCCTCGTTTAATCTGCGGTTAGCCGCGATCAGATCGGCTACCAAGCCGATAACCATGATTTGAAACCCAACGATCATCAAGATAGCCGCCAAAATCAGGGATTGCAGGTGACCGCTGGCGCCCGCTGAAAAGTAGAAGTAGAGATACCGGGCACCCAAGGCGAAGCCCAGTAGAAAGGCCATACCTCCCAAATACAGAAACACCTTCAGCGGGTTATACATTGAATACACTCGCAACAACGTCACCAGGGATTTCTTCAGATACTGCCAGGTTGAACCCGCCAGGCGGGAGTCACGGAGTTTGTCGTTCACGCGCACCGGAACATGGGTGATGGTAAGCGACCCGGATCCGGCGTGAATCAGTGTCTCCAGCGTATAGGAAAACTTGGAGTAAACGATGGTGCGCAGCGCAGCTTCGCGGTTGAAGGCTCGAAACCCACTGGTGGTGTCCTGAATGGCGCATCCCGACGCCTTGCGCACAATCCAACTGCCAAACTTCTGCAGCTTCTTTTTGGAAGCGGAGAAGTGTTCGATGGAATCGATATCGCGCGTGCCGACCACCAGATCGGCTTCGGCTTGCAGGATGGGCCGCACCAGCGCGGCGATGTCTTCTCCAAAGTACTGATTGTCGGCGTCCGTGTTGACGATGATATCGGCGCCAAGCTTCAGACAGGAGTCCAGGCCTGTTTTGAATGCGGTTCCAAGGCCCTGGTTCGTGCCAAACTCCACGATGTGATGGACACCCAGTTCACGGGCACGTTGCACTGTTTGGTCGGTGGAGCCGTCGTTCACTACGAGCACTTCGATCTGATCGATCCCAGGTATCTGCCGCGGCAGCCGGCGCAGGGTGGCCGGCAACGTGGCTTCCTCGTTGAAACAGGGAATCTGGATGATGAGTTTCATAATAATCCACGGCTTCGCAAGAGAGCGCTTCCGCCGACTGAACCACCTAGGGCGTCACGCTCGTCAACTCGATAACCGCTGCGCCCACAGGCAGTGCGACGGTCACCAGTACCGGCAGCCGTCGGGCATCCGCGCTGATCCAGGCCGTAATGCTGCGGTTGGCCACCGGGCCTGATTCCCGCCGCAAGCTCACATCCACACGATGCGCATTGAAGCTGCCCACCTTGACTGTAATGAGCTCCGCCGCAACCACGCGAGCTTCGAGTGTGTACTGGATCCCTCCGTCCAGAACCGGGAAGATCACCTGCATCCCAGGCGTGAACCCCAGACCACGTACCGCGTACAGCGATGACACCGGATCCTGCGTACCCAATTCAATCGCCATCTGCTTCGATTGGTTCTTGGAGTTCGTAAAAAGGGCTGTCCGATTTGCCTGGTTGAAAGCAACCCGGTCGCGCACAACTCGCTTCCCTCCGTAAAATTCTTCTCATAGAGCCAGGGCGAGCGAGTCAGGGTATCGAAGTGCGAAACGAAATCGTCTTTGAAAGGATAGTTTGCTGCAACCGCAGCCGTCGTGAAGGCTTTCGCCTGAAGGCGAAGGGAATTCGGCCTTCCATCCTCTGCCGTTGCATGGAGCTCTGCGGTCCCGGCCTCGATGATGTTTGACCAGGAGATTCGGTAGCTCAACTTTTCACCAGCTTGAAATGGGAGACTGCCGGATGGTGATTCGGCAACGGGAACCAAGACAAGCGCGACCAGGCCGACACCATACAGAAGGATCGTTTTGGAAAAAGTCATGGAGCCCGCGATGTTGGAAAGATCCCTCTCTAATTGACGCCGGCCACCACAGTAGCGACCGCTTCGAGCCAGCGCCAACTATCGGCTCGTTGCATGAGGGTTACCCGGGCCGTGGTCCTTATCGTAGTGCAGCTTAAGCAAATCCAGACCAAAGTCCCGATCAAATCCACGCCAGACCGCGTGGACGTGGTTGGCGTTGTTTTGGGTGTTGTCGTACTCGACCAGGAACGTAGGTCCCTGCACCTTGTAGTAATGCGGCGCACCGCGATCCAGGCTGCCTGCCCAGGCAAAATGAATCTTGTCGATGCCTGCCTGCTTCAGCCGCCCCAACTCTTCAACCGCGATGTCTTCGGGCAGGCTATGCGCATATTCGCCAAGAAGGTTCGTCAGCTTCTCCACTTGAGCCTTGGTCATTTTCGCAGCAGCTACTCCCGCAGGCTTCCCAGGCTCGACCTTGCGTGAATTGCCCGTAATGATGTCCTTGGGGGCGGTTGCATCGATGAGAGCCACCTTCATCTGCTCTGGGGTGAGGGAGCGAGCCAGGTCACGGGCAAGATCTTCCTCCTGTCCCAGCACACGCAGTCCCTGCCTTGGCCCAGCCTTCACGTCAGCGGGATTGGAACCAAAGAACCGCGGAGCGCTGGCGACAAGCTGACCGTTCACCACTGCGAAGTTGAGGGAGAGGTGATGCCCTTCCACTTTCCAGCCCCAAGTCTGGGTCTCCGACGGCTCACCGAAGACGCTGAAGAAATAGAGGTCATTGTCGCGCACAGGGCCCTTACCTTGTTCCAGCTCCTTCAGAATCGTCTCAAGACTCATGATGGTGGTGGCTTTCAAGTAGCCGCGTTGGCTGAGCCCAGTGTTGAGGAAACCGTGCGCCAGCTTCTGTTGTGTCGGATCCATTTCTTTGAAGGACAGACCCTTCCGCGGAAACATGGAATCAGGAATAAAGTGCCAGACAAATCGCTGCTCATCTTCGAATTTGAAACTCGTTTTGGCTTTCTGTTCCGGTGTGAGGGCAGCCAGAAAGTTCCTTGCGGCACCCGCCATGCTTGCCGAAGACTTCATCCTCTGGTAAGCGCTAAGCGTCCAGGTCGCAAACATGATGACGGACAGCCCAACAATCAAGGCAAGCTGATTCAGTTTCATCGGAGACTCTCCTCAAGATGAATACTTGCAAACTTTAGAGAACGAGGACGGCAATTTGATCTATGCCGCCGCATCTCACGAGATTCAGCCCGACCGTGGCGCTTCATCATCCTGGCAACAAGCAGACCCCTCAAACGCTTGGCGATTGTCTGAAAATCGCTTGAATTATAAGGAAAGGAGACAACGAAAGCCAGCCGATTGTCGGCTGGCGGCAGGTACGAAGGGAGCTCGTTGTTCGACATGGTGTGGTACAATCTGCAACCACACTGTGAAGCTTGCAATCGTCGTGTCTTCTAACCGGTGCTCAAACCAATAATCCCGCAGTCCCGAAGCAACCACTGAAAAGGAAGGCACAGCGCCTGGCTAGTTTTCTGTCGAGTCTTGCGGTGAGCGGCTTTGAGCCGGCTTCTCTAACAATTTCGGCCAGCTAACCACTGAAGAGCGCTCAAGAATCGCTGCCAGGCGTGGTCTTGCGCGTTTCGCAACAGACACTGGTTGGAGCTCTCAGCACTGAGGTGGCTGCTGAGATGAACCCTCATCCCTACCCAATCTACGAGTTTGGTCCCTTTCGCTTAGATCCTCAAGAGAAGACTCTTTGTTGCCGGGGCAACGTGGTGAGCCTGACTCCAACAGCCTTCGACCTGTTGCAGGCATTGGTTGAAAACCACGGGCATTTGCTGGGGAAGGACGATCTTCTGAAGAGGATTTGGCAGGATCGCTTTGTGGAGGAAGGCAACCTGGCACGGTGTATATCCACTTTGCGGAAGGCACTGGAGGACGACTCGGACCACCCGCAGTTCATCCAAACCGTGCCTCGGCGAGGTTACCGTTTTGTGGCTGATGTTCGTGTAGTGCCAGATGAAATACCAGCCCGGTCACAGATGACGGTTGAACAGGTTGAGGAGGTACAACAGCCACAGAAGTCGCTACGCGCCGAACAGCCAGCGCATGCCACTATTCCCAGCCCGACAATTCCCGCGACTCGAGCCTCAACGGATACGGTCCGGTCCGCCGAAAGTTTGGGGCAAATTCTTGGCAAGAAGCGCCTCCTTCTCAGTGTCGCCGTCAGCCTGGCATCGGTGGCAGTTTGGTTGGTTTCGAGCCGTTTGGCAGAGGGACCGCACGAACGCGACGTTTGACAAGATGACCCTTGCGCGATTGACCAATGAAGGCAACGTCAAGCATGCATGCATCTCTCCAGACGGGAGATACCTGGCTTACGTTGCGGTCGATGGCAGCCACCAGGAACTGTGGTTGAAGCAACTTCCCTCTGGAGCAAAACAGCAACTCGTGCCTTCTGCCGAGGTTCGGTACTTCAAACCAACCTTTTCTCACGATGGTGATTCTGTCTTCTATGTTCAGAGGCCAGGCTCCAGCCACTGGGGCGTGCTTTACAAGGTGGCCTCTTTGGGAGGCAGCCCCCAGAAGCTGCTGGACCGGCTGAACAGTCCGGTCGCATTGGCACCGGATGACAGCCAGCTTGCGTTCGTGCGTGAAACTCCGGCTGAAGGAAAGAGCGAACTTCTCGTAGCCCCAACGGACGGGTCCGGGGAACACAGCCTAATCGCCAGGACTATGCCTGAGGCAGTTTCGATTGAAGGTATTGCCTGGTCCCGGAATGGACGAGAGGTCAATTATGGATCTCAAAGTTTTGCTGCTGGCCGAAGTGGGATTCAGATTCGGAAAATTCAGTTGACCAGTGGCCGAGACGATTCCGTGTTTTTGCATAAGTGGGTCAGCATTCGGTGGTTCAGTTGGCTTCCGGATGATACAAATCTCGTCGTCTCGGCCAGTGACTCGCCCGCTGCCATGTTCCATCAGCTCTGGCTGGTCTCCAAACAGAACGAGAATTGGCATCGCCTCACCAACGATCTCAATGACTACCGCGGCATCAGCATCACTCGCGACTCGCGTCAACTCGCCACCGTCCGCATGGAGCTCACTTCGAATCTCTGGGTCGCACCCTTCGACAACCTTAGCCGTGGGAAGCAGATCACCTTTGCCGCTGGAACCTATATTGGTGCCAAAGGTGTTTCCTGGACTCCCGAGCGCAGGATTGTGTATGCATCGAATGCCGGCGGTCCTATGAAGCTGTGGGTTAGCGACGAGTTTGGGAATGATCCGAGGCCCTTGACGATGCCGCCCGGGCACGACCAGAATCCTTCCGTTTCGGCGGATGGGCGATATGTGGTTTTCGAGTCAACCCGAGCTGGCACTCGCAATATTTGGAGAATGGACCTCATCGACGGCTCATTGAAGAGGTTGACCTTTGGTAACTTGGAAGAAGATCCCAGATTGTCGAACGACGGGAAACGGATCATCTATTGCACATTGAGAAGTGGGAAGAAGACACTCTGGAAGATGTCGACAGATGGTTCTGATTCTGTCGAGTTTAGTCCAAAGGCAGCAGAATATCCAGCCATCTCACCCGACGGAAATCACATTGTGTGCTATTCCTTGCCTGAGGCCAACCAGCGCGGCCTCCGCGTGACAGTTCTACCCATTGAGGGCGGGGAGCCATCGAGGGTATTCACACTGGCGGTTTCAGCCGAGCGCTTGCTGCGATGGAGCCCCGATGGGCGTTCTATAGTCTATGTCACGACAGATGGAAGGAACAGCTGTCTCATGGCACAACCGATCGATGGTGGAGAGCCTAAGTTGTTGACGAATTTTGGGGCAGATCGAATATTCGCTTTCGACTGGTCTATAGATGGCAAGACTTTGGCCGTGTCACGCGGAAGACTAAACTGTGACGCGGTGCTGATCAGTAATTTCAGATGAAAATCCCATTTGGAGAATAATCATCAGGATACCAGTAAGTCGGCCTTTCCAGGCTGACCTACTTAGACTTGACGATGACCCGAGAGGTCAGGCTGGAAAGCCTGACCTACGCCGTCCACGCCCCCTTAACTCCTTACCAGGAGCAGTAGCGACCCACTTCTCCAGCCTCTACATTCGCGCTCCGCTAGCCTGAGCACCCACCAAATCGAGAAAATCGTCCGTCTCTTAGATTGGCCTTCAGCTTCGATCGCTTTCCGAAGAAATTCAGAGAATTTTCAAACAAGTTTCCGCGAACGCAAAGGACTTCGCAGGATCGAGAGAAGCAGAATCATCCCCGCACAGATCCAGCCCTGCGTCGGCTTTTCGCATCGGCGCCGAAGGTCTCGCCCAAGATTCGTACTCGGCGTCCTTGCCGCTGAACTGTCAGGCATGGGCGAGCGTCTGAAGCCACTCGCCCTGTGTATTGGGCAGCTTCTGACCTGGTAGGCAATCCAAGGGAGCGGCAATTCGACGGCTCCTCTTTGGGTTGCACATCCGAATGACGCGACGATTCTCAAATGCTGCGTCACGCCACCGGTGGCTATCTGTGTTGATAGACCATAAGGAGGGAGAAATGGACATTGCAAGTCGATCGTCACTCCAGCGTACACTTCGGGCAGTGCTTTTGGCCCTGTGGCTTGGATCTCCTGTAGTGTGGGCCGCAGACGGACCGAGGGAAAAGGCCCAGCGCGAATGTGATCGTCTTAGCGACAAGGGACAATACTTGCTCGCTGAGAGCTTCTGCCGGCAAGCACTCAGCGAAGCAGGGCTTTTCGGCGTGCTGGATCCGCGCCTGGTAACCAGCCAAAACAACCTCGGGATGCTGTATCTTCGAATGGGGCGCCTGTCGGACGCAGAATCGTTCTTCCGAAGAGCTATGGAAACAATGCAGAAACAGGCAAACCCAGACCGAGCAGAGCTGGCTGTTGCATTGAATAACTTGGGCGAAATCTACCGCAATCGCGACCAACTGTCCGAAGCGGAGAGCCATTTCCGGCGGGCATTAGCCCGCTGGCAGGAGGCTCGCGGTGAGCAAGACCCAGGCATCGCCGTCTACCTGAACAACCTTGCCAAAGTGCTCTTGCAGCAAGGGAAGTATCCGGAATCAGCAGACCTGTTTCGCAGGGCGCTGTCCATCCGTGAAAGCCAATTGTCGCCTGAAGACCCCCGCGTGGCGGCTAGCTTGACCAACCTTGCTGAAGTCTATGGGTTCCAAGGCCTCTATTCGCAGGCGGAACCACTCTATCGCCGATCGCTGTCGATTCGAGAGAAGATCCTTGGGCCTGATCACCCTGACGTCGCTACCAGTCTGGCGGGACTCGGAGCATTGCGGCGTGGCCTTGGTGACCTTGTCGAAGCCCGGTTCCTGCTGGAACGTTCGTTGAAAATCCGCAAAGCCGCACTCGGAGCGGAGCATCCCCAGGTGGCGGTGAGCCTGAACTCGCTGGCTGGTCTCTACTCTTACGAAGGGCAGTACGCGAGAGCCGAGTCGTTGTATCGCCAGGCGCTCCGAATCCAGGAGAAGTCTCTGGGACCGAAACATTCTGAGGTAGCGGCCTCTCTCTCCAACCTCGCGGAGTGTCTAAGGCTTCAGCGACGCCCCAAGGCTGCTGAGCCTCTCTACCTTCAATCCTTGGCTATCCTGCATGAAGTTTATGGGCCAGATCATCTCGCTGCGGCTTTCATTCTGAACAACCTGGCGACCTGCTACCGTCAACAGGGCGACGCCAGGAAGGCTGAATCCATCTTCCTTCGGGCTCTCGTAATCAAGGAAAAGCGCTTGGGACCGCAGCATCCTGAAGTCGCTACCACGGTGAGCAACCTGGCTAGTCTTTACCTGCAGCTGAAACAATACGATAGAGCCGGCACACTTGGTCTTCGAGCCCTGGAAGCCCGCCAGAAGGGACTGGGGCCACAACACCCCGAGACTGCGAAGAGTCTCTGCCTGATGGGAGATATTTACCTTGAACGGAAGCATGTTCAACAGGCTGAGAACTATTACCAGCAGGCGCTCAAGATTCAAACGGAGAGTCTGCCGGAATCTCATCCAGATCTGGCGTTCACTCTCGACAGCTATGCGTCCTTGCTGAAAGCAACTCGCCGCAAATCCGAAGCCGCCAAATTGCATTGGCAGGCTCAGGCAATTTTGAGATCTGACCCAGGGAGGGACACTGTCAATGCAATCGATCTTGTGAAAAACCCGCGTCCAAAATAGCGGAGCTTGAGGCTTGTATGGGCTTGCTGCTGGCCTTCTGGAGGATTGCAGCCGGAGGCAGCTTCGAAGCAACGACCCACTCCGGCTGGCTGATGGCAGCTCCGGAGGCCGACTAACAATCTGGGATTGACGGCGAAGCTGAGACCCATGAGGGCGCCCATGCCCATGACGACGTAGACGAACCTGCGGAAGTACTTGGTCAGAGCACGGGCACCGAAGTCGCTGATGCCACAAACGGTAGTGTGACCAGAACCTTGCTTCTACAGCTCGGAAGTGCTCAAGCAACGAACTCAGCTCAAATGATGACACATGGCTATTTCGGGCCGTGATGGCCCGATCTGAATCGCCCAATCAAAAGACGGTGCAGACCCACATATCCGTTACATAAGACCGATGGGCTGCCTTTGATGGCATGATTGCGTCGCCGCGAGAGTGATCTTCAGTGCGGCCAATCCATCGGCGCAAGTAATGGTGGGTGGTTGACCACTGAGGAAGCGATCTACAAAGTGTTGAAGCTGGCTCTGGTAGGCTTGTCCGAAACGCTCCATGAAATAGGGTACCGTGTCGTGACCAACGTTGCCCTTAGTCAGTACCATCAAGGGTGTCTCACGCAGATAGCCGATCTGCAGCGTGCCCTGTGTCCCGAGAATTTCGGTACGGATGTCATATCCATAAACCCCACTCCGGCTCAAGTCGATGACGCCTAGCGACCCGCTCTCAAACTGCAGCGTGGTGATGGCATTGTCCACGTCGCCGATGTCATCCATTTCAGGATACGCGAGGTTGCCCCCGATGCTGTAAACGCTGCGTACCTCACCCATAAACCAACGCGCCAGATCTATGTCGTGAATGCCACAATCGGTGAACAAGCCACCGCTATTCTTTGGGTCCAGGTATTCCAGGCTGGGCCGGAAGGGATCGCGTGACGATGATTTCATCACAATCGGTTTCCCGATCACGCCGTTCTCGATCTTTTGCTTCGCCGCAGCGTAGCCCGCGTCAAAACGCCGCATGAAGCCCAAGTGGAAGAAGATGCCGCTCCGGTCGATTGCGTCCTTCATTGCCTGACAATCGTCCACAGACAGCGCCAGAGGCTTTTCACAAAATACCGCTTTGCCGTGGCGGGCAGCTTCCACAACGATCTCTTTGTGTGTATTCGTGGGTGTCACGACGACAACTGCATCGATCGCTTTGTCGGCCAAGAGGTAGCCGTAGTCGGCGTACCGCTTCGAAACGTCATGTTCTTCCGCAAAAGCCTGCTGCGCCTTTTCATTGATATCAGAGACTGCTGCCAGGCGAGCATGCGCGATGCTGCCAAGAAAATAACGACCATAAACGGCGCCCAAACGTCCGACGCCAATCAATCCGATGTTAAGGGTTTTGGGCATGGGGTCCTCTTGGTTGATGATGAACCGGCCGAACTGGCACGAATCATGCCGGATTGAGTCATTCCGGCCAAGCGAAGCACGAGCCGGAATCCAGCCCTTCTGTGGCAATGACTCTCACGTCAAAAACAGACTGGATTCCGGTTTTCGCCGGAATGACGAAGATCGATCTGGTTCCCTACTTCTTCTCCGCAGCATTCTCTTTGGTAATCAACGCGATCTTCACCGAGACTTCTTCCTGAACGGTTTGCCCTCGAAGCAGCAGAGCGGCATTCTCAATGGCAAGCCGCCCCATGTCGGCTGGCGACTGGGCGATGGTGGCATCCATAGTCCCTTTTAGCACGGCTTCGCGCGCTTCTGAAAAGGCATCAAAACCCACGACCGTGATCTTCCCCGTCTTCCCTGCCGCGGCGATCGCCTCGACAGCGCCGAGAGCCATCAGGTCGCTGCAAGCGAACAGCGCTTGAACCTGTGGATGCGACTGCAGGATGTTTTGAAACACGTTATATCCCTGGTCGCGCTCCCAGTTTGCCGTCTGCGAAGCGACAACCTGAATTCCCGGATGCGCGTCCACCGCAGCGTGAAATCCTTTGAGCCGCGAATCACCGGTTTCGTGCCCGGGGATGCCTTCAAGCAGCGCAACCTTGGCGGTGCCCCCCAGCTTCTTGAGAATGAACTCGCCGGCGAGCTTACCGCCTTCAAAATTGTCGGACCCGATGAAGCTGGCTACTTTGCCGCCGGCTTCCTGCAGAGTCTGGGGGTGCACGCGCGTATCGAGGATCACAACCGGAATGCCGGCGCGATTGGCCTTCACAATGGCCGGGACAATCTCACGGGACCCGCTGGGTGTCACGCAAAGAGCCGAGACTTTACTCTGAATCAAGTTTTCAATGATCTGCATCTGCTTTTCAACATCCACTTCGCGCTCGGCAGCCTGAACGGTCAGCCGCACACCCGCCTGGCTGGCGGCCTGCTCAGCACCCTTCTGCATGTCGATGAAGAAAGGGTTGTTTAATGTCTTTAGCACCAGAGCAATCGTGGGCTGAGAAGAGGTTGTTTCGTTCTGCCGCTGGCAGCTGATGACGAGCAGGCAGAACAGAGGGGCTAATATCAGAACAAAGGACTTTCGCGTCACAATCATCACGGCCTCACAATTTATGCCAGAGAATCCGGTCTTCTTTATGCAGTTTTCAGGCCAGTAATTCGAACACTTCCATCTGAAAGGGCGCACATTCGGGTGCGCTTCTGCAACGCGCCTGCTAGGCCCAACGAACAACCGCAGACCCGCTCTGTGTTCGGATCTGTGCTACAAGTCTGTGGGTCACCGTTGCCGCTTTCGTAGTCCCATGTCCAGCAGAACGGAAATAATAATCACGCTGCCGATGACAACTTGCTGGGTAAACGAGGGAGTCCCTAGAAGGTTCAGGCCGTTGCGTAGCACGCCGATGATCAGCGCGCCGGTGAGAGTTCCCACGATGGTTCCCTCTCCACCGAGCAAGCTGGTGCCGCCGATCACGGTGGCAGCGATCGCATCTAGTTCATACATCACCCCGGCAATCGGCTGGGCCGAATTCAAGCGCGCTGTTAACAGAACCGTAGCGAGACCGCTCAACATCCCACATTGGCCGTAAACAAGCAGTTTGACACGGCGCACGTCGATTCCGGAAAGAATGGCTGCCTCTTCGTTCCCTCCGATAGCGTAGACATAGCGACCGAACTGCGTCTTGGTCAAAAGGACATGCGAGAGACCGTACACCAGAGCCATGATGATAACGGGGCTGGGAATATGCAAGACGTCGCCAGTCGAGAGCCTGCGGAACGACTCGGAGAAACCCGACACCGGCCGCCCTTCGGTAAACATCAGGGCAGCGCCCCGCGCGACACTCATCATGCCGAGGGTAGCGATAAACGGCGGCAGATTACCGCGGGTGATCAAGAACCCATTCAGCATCCCTAGTGCGAGACCGGTACTCAATCCTCCCAGCACTGCCGCTGGCACTGGCCAGCCACCTTGCATCAGGCTGGCCATCACAACACCTGAGAATGCAACCAACGATCCGACGGACAAATCGATGCCGCCGCTGATAATGACCCAGGTCATTCCAACGGCAACGATCGCGATGATCGTGGTTTGCTCGGCGACGTTGAGCAGATTCGATACCGTCAGAAAGTGCGGTGTCAGAATCCACAAAACCAGCGAGAGTCCGACCAGCGCCAACAGCGGGCCATATTGCCGCGCATGACGCGTAAACCAGAGCTTCGGATGCATCGAGAACCTTTTGTCGATCTCGGAGGCTGGATCAAGCCAGCAACTGGAATGACGAATGACTAAATCCCAATGACGAAGGAAATCCTAAACCCGAATAGCCAACTGTTGCTTCATCATTTAGGGCTTCGTGCTTCGACATTCTTTAGACATTCGTGCTTAGTCATTCGTCATTCGGATATCTGTAGCGTCACGCTATCTAGAGGGAATGTGGCAGCGCCGGTTTACTTCGCCACATTGAAGGTGCGCTGCTCCATTTCCTCGGTCCTACGTTCATCGAACTTGTACTTGCGCAGGAACTCTTCCGTGATGTTAATACCGAGTCCCGGGGCGGTGACGGGATAGACCGATCCCCGGTCGCTGCGCAATCCACCCACGACCATTTCACGAAAGACCTCTTCGTCTGGCTCGAAGAACTCCAGGATCAGGAAATTAGGGATGGCCAGGCACGCGTGCAGCGAAGCAATCGTGCAGATGGGTCCGTTGGGGTTGTGCGGCGCCACTGGCACATAGTAGGTGTCCGCCATCGCCGCAATCTTTCTGAACTCCGTGATGCCGCCCGTTCGCGCGATATCGGGTTGAACAATTCGCACGGCCTGCTTCTCAAGCAGTTCGCGAAACCCGTGGCGGCCAAAGATGCGCTCACCCGTTGCCAGTGGAACGTTGACCGAGCGCTGCACTTCCACCATCGCTGCGATGTTTTCGGGGGGGACCGCCTCTTCATAAAAGAAAAGCCGGTAGGGTTCCAGGGCACGGATAATTTCGATGGTCGATTTGGTGTTCCAGCGTCCGTGGACATCAATGGCGATATCGTAGTCCGGCCCACCGGCTTCCCGAACCGCTCTGACTTGGGCCACGGCATCGCGCAGATCCTCTCGGGTCACTTCACGATTGTATGGGCTCGACGAAAAGGGATCGAACTTGCAACCGGTGTAACCCTTGGCCACGAGTTCCTTGGTACGTTTGGCCAGCGCTTCAGGAGTTCTTGCAACGCCCTCAAACCACCCGTTCGCATACACCCTGAGTTTTTCGTGGACCTGGCCGCCAAGCAGTTTGTAAACGGGAACCCCCAGCTTCTTGCCCACAACGTCGTACAACGCGACGTCGATTGCGCTGATCGCAGCCATTACCACGCCACCCATACCGTTGTAGTAGAGGTAGCGATACATGCGATTCCAAAGCTTCTCGATGTCCCAGGCGCTCTGACCAACAACAGCATTGCGCAAATTGCCAATGGCTGTGGCAATCGGCTGCACTCCGGGGAAGTTGGTTCCCTCGCCCCACCCAACAATGCCTTCAGCAGTCTCGACGCGTACGAAAAGCCAGGGGGGCATATCCGCGAACGCCGGTAAGCAAATGCGGCTCGACTTTGACAATCTTCAGGGAATCAGGGTCGGCATTGCGCTGTAACCCCAATAGAGAAGACGACGACCCCAGGGTAGACAAAAGGCCTCCGGTTATCCCTGCTGAAAGATGTCCGAAGAAATCACGTCGTGAGCGGGGAACGGACCTTGGTTTGGAATTCTGCATTGGTGCAACTCCTCTGAATATCGTCCTCGCCGCCGTACTCGTCCTCGAAAAACCGCGGAGTACGGCGATGAATCGTTTTCATAGCTCGTGGCGACGCTCAAATTCGGGAGGGCGAGCTTCCTGCCGAGCCGTTCTCGATTAAGCAATTTGCCGCCGCTTGGCTGAGCCTCGCCCGCCCGCAAGATCACGCAGGCGGTAAGCCATCAGAGCGCCACTGTCGTTCGCCGCTTCAGTGGCGATGCGTCGATCTAAAATGAATCGGGAATGTAAATCGAAAGCCTTGGAGATGGCAATGGCAAAAGCAGCTACGAGAGTCACCTAGCCCGCGTCCGGAATCGTGTTACTCGCTTGCTTTGTCCACAAAAAGCAAGTATGAAAACCCTTGCGACCGGTGAGGACTTTGGCATCTATGAAGCCAAGGTGAAAGGGGGAATACGATCGATGTCTCTCGAGGCTGACTCTGCGCCGGCGGAGCGAAAAGCTGGAGAACCTGCTAATCCTTGCGTAATGGTCATCTTCGGTGCCGCAGGCGACCTGACGAAGCGCAAACTCATTCCTGCTCTCTACAATCTGGCAAAGGAAGGACTGCTCTCGCCGGACTTTGCGGTGATTGGTGTGGCACGGCGGGAGATGAGCACGGAAGAATTTCGGGGGAAAATCAGCAGTGATGCTCACGACTACGCGACCGACGGGTTCGACCCTAAATTGTGGGAGCGACTTTCCAGCCGGCTCCACTATGTCTGCGGCAACTTCGATGACGACTTGGTTTACAGCCAGCTTCAACAACGGCTCGCGCATATTGACTCGGAACAAGGAACGCGCGGCAACTATTTCTACTACCTCGCCACAGCCCCAGAGTACTTTTCCCCCATTGTCCAGAAGCTGCACGCTGCCGGTTTGACACAGGAGCAAAACGGCCAGTGGCGTCGAGTGATCATCGAGAAGCCCTTTGGAACCAGTCTCGATTCAGCCAAAGCCTTGAATCGGGATTTAGGGGCCTGCCTGCTGGAACATCAGATCTACCGCATCGATCACTATTTGGGGAAAGAGACCGTTCAGAATATTTTGGTGTTTCGATTTTCTAATGGAATCTTCGAGCCAATCTGGAACCGGCGTTACATCGATCATGCACAGATTACGGTTGCTGAAGATATCGGTGTGGAGCAGCGCGGGGGCTACTATGACACGGCAGGTGCGCTGCGGGACATGGTGCCCAACCATATCTTTCAACTCATTTCGTTGACGGCGATGGAACCGCCAATCTCGTTCGAAGCCGATGCCGTTCGCGATGAGCAGTCCAAGATTCTGCGCGCCATTCAACCTATGACCGCGGAAGAGGTCCTCAGGCGCACCGTGCGAGGACAGTACGGCGAAGGCATGGTGAAGGGCAAACGGGCGACGGGCTATCGTTCGGAGGTAAAGGTTGCGCCGGATTCGTTTACCGAAACCTTCGTCGCGCTCAAGGTGATGATCGACAACTGGCGCTGGTCAGACGTGCCGTTCTATCTGAGAACTGGAAAGTACCTGCCGAAGCGGGTGACCGAGATTGCCATCCAATTCAAGAAGGCTCCATTCATGCTGTTTCGCAAGACTCCGATCGATCGGCTGACAACGAATCGGCTGGTCATCCGGTTGCAGCCGGATGAAGGCATCGCGCTTCGATTTGGCGCCAAGGTGCCGGGACCACTGATGCGTCTGGGGCCGGTCGACATGGACTTCAAATATGCAGAAACCTTCGGCAGCAAGCCCAGCACAGGCTATGAACGTCTGCTCTATGATTGCATGACTGGCGATGCAACGCTGTTCCAGCGAGCCGATATGGTGGAGGCAGCCTGGAGCGTGGTGGCTCCGATCCTCGACGTTTGGAAAGCCCTGCCACCTCGTTACTTCCCGAACTATGCGGCGGGAACCTGGGGACCCAAGGAAGCTGATGAACTCATGGAGCGGGACGGACGCCACTGGAGAAGCATTGAAGAGTGAACCTGGGGTCCGCGTCTTTGCAAGCGCGGAAGACCTGGCTCGCGCGGCCGCTGAAGACTGTTTGCGGCTGGCGCTGGAAGCGGTGGCTGCACGAGACCTCTTTTCGGTCGCGTTGGCGGGCGGCTCGACTCCGAAACGGCTCTACGCGCTGCTTGCGGGCGACCACGAGAATTTCTTCCGCACTCGTTTCCCCTGGGAGAAAACGCATTTCTTCTGGGGAGACGAGCGGCACGTGCCGCCGGACCATCCGGACAGCAACTATCGGATGGCCTTTGAAACAATGCTTTCGAAAGTTCCTGTCTCCCCCTCGCACCTGCATCGCATCGAAGGCGAGACCACCGACGCCAGTGAGGCCGCCGCAAGTTACGAGCAGGACTTGGTTCAGCACTTTCACCTGAGCCCGGGCGCCTGGCCGCAATTCGATCTGGCGTTGCTGGGTCTGGGTCCTGACGGTCACACTGCCTCACTTTTCCCCGACACCGACGTTCTGGACGAAGCGGCACGACTGGCAGCCGCTGTCTGGGTTCCAAAGTTTCAGGCCTCGCGCATCACACTCACGGCGCCGCTGCTCAGCCGAGCCTCTCGCATTCTCTTTCTCGTTAGCGGGAAGGATAAATCTGAAGCCCTTCGAGCGGTGCTTTGCGGGGAGTTTCGACCGCACCGCTTTCCTGCCCAACTCATTCGGCCCTTGCAGGGCGGCCTGCACTGGCTGGCCGACCGCGAAGCAGCTTCCCTGCTGTAAGCTCCAATTAGATTTCGCCTGGCAGGCGCGATTGGCGCGCCAATCGTGGCTTCCATGAGAAGGTCCTGGGATGTCAAGCAGAAAACGTGAATTGGGTTGTCCCGCTATCAGGATCATTAGCCCGACCAGCGGGAGGGCGTGTGTGTTGCTTGCCAACTCAGTT
>Ga0187893_10007680_pt1 | contig 17505 bp, 14 predicted proteins | sample MA1701074metaG_FD_139574 | JGI IMG/M metagenome (GOLD analysis project Ga0187893, IMG submission 139574) | White microbial mat communities from a basaltic lava cave in the Kipuka Kanohina Cave System on the Island of Hawaii, USA - MA170107-4 metaG ... | reverse complement strand
GATGATGAGGATCAGGTTTGCGCGTCCTCCGACTTTTTCGGTCAGCTCATCGAGCTTGTTGCGTTCCATTCGTGTCTCGATCAAAACGGCGGCCGGGGGGAGAATCCCGAACCGCTGCAGAATGCCTTCCAGCTGGTCGACCGCGCGTTCGACGGTGTCGTTGATCACGGTCGCGTCGTACCTGGATTCGTGGGCCGACTCGGCATCGGCCTCCCTCAGGCGCCGCTCCATCTCCTCGGGCGGCGTCCCCCTCGTCTGCAGCCGTTCCCTGAGGTTTGCCAGGGACGGGGGCTTGACGAAGACGAATTTTGCGGGCAGCCCAAGGAGGCGGACGCTGTCGGCGCCCTGGACGTCGATCTCCAGGATCAGGTTTCGCCCTTCCCCCAGCGCGCGCTCGACGGGCCCGCGGGGCGTGCCGTAGAGGTTTCCGTAGATTTCGGCGTGCTCCAGAAACCGCCCCTCGCCCCTTTCGCGCTCGAATCGTTCGCGCGAGTAAAAGTGGTAGTTCGTCCCGTCAATTTCGCCGGGGCGGGCGGGGCGGGTGGTCGCCGACACCGACTTGGAGATATTGGGCGGACGCCGGGATAGGAAATCCCGGACGATCGTGGTCTTCCCGACCCCGGATGGGCCCGAGATGACGATCAAGACGCCGGCCACGGTTCGTTCTACTCCACGTTTTCGATCTGCTCGCGGATGCGCTCCAGGGCGGCCTTGACGCGGATCGTCGCGTCGATCACGCCCGTATCGCCGGCCTTGGCGGCGGTCGTGTTCGCTTCGCGCAGCAGCTCCTGGCTCAAAAAGTCGAGGCGACGCCCGATGGCTCCGGGGACGGAGAGCGCGCGCCGGAATTCCTGCACGTGATGCGCGAGCCGCTGGACCTCCTCGGAGATGTCGCACTTGTCGAGCATCGAGGCGATCTCCTTGTAGATCGGTTCGCGCTCCGAAGCTTTTTCGGGGACGATCTGCTGCAGCCGCTCCTCGATTTTCCGGCGGTAGGCCTCGCGGACCTGAGGGGCGGCCTTGAGGAGGAGCTCCGATTCGGCGCCGATGCCGTCGATCAGGCCCGTCAGCTCGCGCCGGACGGCGGCGCCCTCGCGCCTTCGGGCGACCGAGACCTTCCCGAGCGCGGCGCGCACCACCGATTCGACGACGGCCGCGGGGGGCGGGTCGGCATGATGGGCGGAGGGCCCCGACTGCCACAGGGGCGGCGCGGCCAGCATGGCTTCGAGCTGCGGCGGCTCTTTCAGGCCGAGGTCGCGCTTGACCTTCTGGAGCTCGCGGTACAACGCCTTGACGCGAGCCAGGTTGAGGCCGTTCGTCGCCGCGCCGGCGGGTGAGTGGATGTTGACCGCCACGCTGACCGTTCCCCGGCGAATCGCCTTTCGGACGAGCTGTTCGATCGCGGGCTCCAGCGCGGTGAGGCCCTCGGGAAGGCTCTGACGAAGCGAAAAGTATCGGTGGTTGACCGATCGAATCTCGCAGGTGATGGTCGTGCTTTTGTGGACCTTCGAAGCCGACCCGAAGCCGGTCATGCTGTTCATCGGACCCCTCCCGGCTTTTCGAGCGGTTTTCGCTCGCGGCATAGGGGGCACTCCTCCGGCTTCCAGGTTTTCGGGGACATGCGGACCATCGACTCCAGCCCCTCGGGGAAAGGGTTGCCGTCGCCGCGAAACACGACCGCGGCGAAGCCCACAATCTGGGCGCCGCTCTTGCGGAGCGCGTCGGCGGCGTCGCGCGCCGAGCCGCCCGTCGTAACGACGTCCTCGGCCACCAGGACCTTTTCGCCCGTCGAAATTTGAAAGCCCCGGCGCAGGGTGAAGGCTCCGTCCACTTTTTCGAGGTAGATTGACCGGACCTTCAGCGCGCGGGCGAGCTCATAGGCGGGAATGATGCCCCCGATGGCGGGACCGGCCACGACCTGCGCGCCGCGGGGCCGGACCTTGGCGGCGAGCGCCCCCAGCAAGCTTCCCGCGGCTTCGGGGCGCTCGAACAGCCGCGCGCACTGGAAATAGGTGTCGCTGTGCTGGCCCGACGCAAGAAGGAAATGTCCGTTCAGGACCGCCCTGCATTCTTTGAGCAGGGCCAGGCTGGCCTTTTCGTCCATCGACTGCGGGGCGTTTACTTTTTCTCTTCGGTCGGGGCGGCGGGGGGTTTTTCGGTCGGGGTCGGAGGCGCCATCTGGGCGGCCCGATAAAGGTTGATGCCGATCCCCAGCGCCAGCACGAGCACGGACAAGACGATCGTGATCCGGCTCATGGACTGGTGGGCGCGCGTTCCGAAGAAGCTCTCGCTGCCGACCCCCGCGAAAGCGCTGGCGATACCTTCGCCCTTCGCCGGCTGGATGAGGATGATGAAGCAAAGCATGACGGCGAAGATCAGGAAGAGGATCTGCATGAGGATCAGGAGCATGCCTCGAGGCCTCCTTCTTGGCTTATGCCTTCTTAGACGCGGTTCCCGTCACGATTCGGCTGAATTTGTCGGCCTTGAGGCTCGCGCCGCCGACGAGGACCCCGTCCACGTCCGCGCACGAGATCAGGGCGTCGATGTTCTCCGGCGTGACGCTGCCGCCGTAAAGTATTCTAAACCGGGCTGCGGCGGCCGTTCCAGTCATTTCGCTGATTCGCCGGCGGATGTGCGCGTGAACCTCCTGGGCCTGTTCCGGCGTGGCGGTGACGCCGGTTCCAATGGCCCAGACGGGCTCATAGGCGGCCACCGTGGCCTCGATCTGGGGCGGCGGGACCCCCTTCAGGCCCTCCCGAAGCTGCCGATCGATGACCGCCAGGGTCTGCCCGGCGTTGCGCTCGTCCAGCTTTTCGCCCACGCATAGGATCGGCTTGAGGCCCGCGGTGTGGGAGCGCACGACCTTGCGGTTGATCATGTCGTCGGGTTCGCCCAGGACGTGCCGTCGCTCCGAGTGGCCGAGGATGACCCACGAGCAGCCGACATCCTTGAGCATGGCGGCGCTGACCTCCCCGGTGAAAGCCCCCTTTTCCTCCCAGCTCATGTTCTGGGCGCCGAGGGCGATGGGGGACCTGGCGACTGCGTGGCGGACGGCGTGCAACGTCGTGAAGGGGGGAAACAGCGCGACCTCCGCCCGCTCGAACACGTCGGGCGGCAGGAAGGCCAGGAGATCCCGCGCGAGGGCCAGGCCGTCCGCGGCGAGCAGGTTCATCTTCCAGTTTCCGGCCGCGAGCGGCTTTCGCCTCATGGGACAAGAAAGGTTACCTTTTTTGACCCACGCGCGCCATCAAGACGCCGCGCTCCGCCGGTGCCGGCGCATCGACACGAAATTGGCGCGCGCGGCCGCGGCGTCAACGATGAACCGGCAGAGCTCGGCGAAGGGAATCCCCGCCGCGGCGGCCGCCTTCGGCAGCAGGCTCCGCTCCGTCATCCCCGGCACCGTGTTCACTTCGAGCACGAACGGCGAGCCGCCCGCGTCCAACATCACGTCCACCCGCGAGAGGTAGCCGCACTCCAGCGCCCGATGCGCCTTGAGCGCCGTCTCCTGCACCCGGTCGGCGACCGCCTTGGGCAGCTCCGGATTCACGATGTACTCCGTCGAGGCGTCGCTGTACTTGGCGTCATAGTCGAACATCCCGCGCCTGGGCCGGATCTCGACGATCGGCAGCGGCGTGCCGCCCAGGATCCCCACCGTCAGCTCCCGGCCGATGATCGCCCGCTCCATGAGGGCCACACGCCCGAATTTGAGCGCGGCGTTCAGCCCGTCTATCAGCGAGTTCGCGCTCTTGTGAAACGTCACCCCCAGGCTGGAGCCCTCCGACCGCGGCTTGATCACCACGGGAAAGCCCAGCGCGTCCGCCAGGCTGAGAATCACGCCCGGGGGCGCGTCGGCGCGAGCCGCGCGATAAGCCGGCGTCGGGACATCGCATGCGGCGAACGCCACCTTCGCCTGGAGTTTGTCCATCGCCAGCGCGCTGGCGTAGGGACCCGAGCCGGTGTAAGGCATTCCGGCCTCCTCCAGCGCCCGCTGCAGCCGGCCGTCCTCCCCGAAACCGCCGTGGATCGCGATGAACGCGATGTCGGCCTCCGAGCGGGCCACCTCGGAGACGTCCGGAGTCGGCAGATCGAATTCCAGGACCCTCATTCCGAGCCCGCGCAGCGCGGCCGCGATCGCCGCGCCCGACTTGAGCGACACCGATCGTTCGCCGCTGGCGCCGCCCATGAGGACCGCCACCGTGAGTGCTTCGCGTTTCATCCTCCCCTCTCTCGAAAAAGATTCACCAGACCAGGACTTCCATCGAAAGGTCGATCGACAGCCTCGCTCGCACGCCGTCGCGCACCCGCTCGATCAGCGCCAGCACGTCCTCCGAGCTCGCCCGCCCCGCGTTGACGATGAAGTTGGCGTGCTTGGACGAAACCACGGCGTCCCCAACGCGGGCGCCCTTGAACCCGCTCTCGTCGATCGCACGGCCCGCCGACATCGCCGGCGGATTCTTGAAGATGCATCCCGCCGACCGCTCGCGCATCGGCTGGCTGGCGCGCTTCGACCGGACCACCGCTTCGAAGCGCTCGCGCACCACGCGAGGGTCCGCCGGGCGCAGCCGGAAACGGCCTCCCAGCACCACGTGGCCCTCCAAGCCGGAGCGCCGGTAGCCGTAGGGGATTTCGGTCCGACCCTGTTCGACGACTTTCCCCCCGGGATCCAGGGTCCGGACCGATTCGACCACGTCGAAAATTTCGCCGTGCCGGCCGCCGGCGTTCATAAAGATCGCCCCGCCGACCGAGGCCGGGATGCCGGCGAGCCCATCCAGGCCCTCCAAGCCCGCCTGAACGGTCGAAATGACCAGTTTCGGAAAGCTCGCGCCCGCCTCGGCGTCGACCTGTTCCCCCCGGATCGATACCGCCGACAGGCGTCCCAGATGGATCACGACGCCGTCGAACCCGCGGTCGCGCACGAGAAGATTCGCGCCGCTCCCGAGAATCCGGACCGGCGTTTCGGTCTCGCGGCACGCCCGCCAGAGCGCGCCCAACTCATCGACGGTGGCCGGCATCGCCAACGCGCGTGCGGGACCGCCGATTCGAAACGTGGTCCGGAGTCCCAACGGGGCGTCGCGGAGGACGCGGATCCCGCTCTCGCGAAGGAAAGCGTCCAAGGTTCCCATCGATCCCCCTCTCTTCCAAACCTGCGAGCCCTACGTCGACGCCTTGGCGTTGCTCGTCAAACGTTTCGCCAGTTCATCCACGTTGCCGGCGCCCATCGTCACGATGACCGAGTTCGCGTCGGCCTTTTTCTCCACGAACGACTGGAGCTCATCGAAACTTCCCAGGTAGAGCGCCGGCTTGCCGGCCGCCGTGATTTCCTTGGCCAGGTCTCGGCCGGACACGGTTTCGCCGCCGTTCTTCGTTCCCTCGTCCTCGCGCGCCTTGTAGATGTCCGAAATCAGCACGACGTCCGCGTCGCCGAACCCCCGGGCGAAGTCCTTGAGCAGGTAGCGCGTGCGGGCCTGCTGGTGCGGCTGGAAGATGCACCAGATCCGCTTCCCGGCGTAGCGCTGCTTGATCGCCTGAAGGGTGGCGCGGATCTCGGTCGGGTGGTGCGCATAGTCGTCCATGTAGACCGTCCCGTTGCGCTGCGCGAGCACCTCCATCCGCCGCCGGGTGCCCCGGAACTTGGAGAGGGCGAGCTGGATCAGCTCCTTCCCCACGCCGAGGAAGGTCGTGCAGGCGACCGCGATCGTGGCGTTGTGGACGTTGTGCTCGCCGTGCACTCCCAGCGTGAATTCGTCGAAAATCTTGCCGTACTTCATCACCTCGAAGCGCATCCCTTCGGGCTCCCAGGCGAGGTTGGTGGCCCGCCAGTCGGCCTCCTGCTTGAGGCTGACCGTGTCGCATTTCGAGCGGAATTTTTCGGCGACCTTGGCGCTGTTGGGGTTGTCGACCCCGATGAAGAGATGGCCGTCCTCGACCGCCTTGGCGCAGAGCTCCTCGAAGGCCTGCAGGATTTCCGCGAGGTTGCGGTAATAGTCGAGGTGGTCCTCTTCGATGTTGCCGATCGTCACGTATTTCGGGTGCAGGTTGAGGAAGGAGCGGTCGAACTCGCACGCCTCGGCGACAAAGTGGGCGCCGCGGCCCCACGCGGCGTTGGTGCCGGTCGTGAGGAGGGGCGATCCCATCAGGTAGCACGGTGTCAGGTTGGCCGTTTCGAGGATGTGGGCGATCATGGCGGAGGTGGTCGTCTTGCCGTGAGTGCCGGCGACCGCGACGGTCTCCTTTTCGCGCGAGAGCTGGCCCAGCATCTGGGCGTACTTGAGGATCCGGAGGCCGAGCTCGCGTCCCTTGGTGATCTCCGGGTTTTCGTCCCGGACAGCGGCGGAGCGGACGATCAGATCGGTGCCTTCAGGGATGTTCTCGGCCCGGTGGCCGATCGAAACACGGACTCCCAACCGGGAAAGCTGATCGGTGGCCTCGCTGGGCTTGAGATCGGAGCCGCTAAGGGTGTGCCCCTTGGCAAGAAGAACCTTCGCGAGGCCCGACATGCCCGAGCCTCCGATACCGATCAAGTGAATCTTCTCGGCAGACATTAAAGCGCGTTACCCCTCCTCGGCTACATCCGCGAGGAACGTTTCCAGTGCTGTGTCCGGAAAGTAACTCCTTAACCGTCCCCCCCTGGAACTGAACCGACCCTGATCTGTAAGGAAGGATAGTACAAGCGACCTCAGAAATCCAGACCCAAGACTCGCCTGAGGAACCCACAGGGCGCGGTTTTCGCGGGTCAAAGTCCGGGCGTTGTCGGTCTGATGGTCTCCGGCGGCGGTGGGGAGGGGGACCAGGACCGCAGGAAGGGAGAAATAGGCCAATTCCTGCAGGGTCATGGCTCCCGCCCGGCAGAGGATCAGATCCGTCGCCGAATAGACGGCCCCCATCGAGCGGCAAAAGTCGAAAACGGTCGCTTCGAAGCCTTCATTCAAGTATCGCATCCGGACCTCGCCGAACTGGGCGGCGCCGGCCAGATGCAGGATGTGGATCCGCTCCTTGAATGGTGAAAGCCCGCCCAGCCCCTGAAGGAGGGCGTCGTTGAGGCCCTTGGCCCCCTGGCTCCCGCCGACGATCGTGAGGACCATCCGTCCCGTATCGATCCCGAGGCGGCGGCGCGCCTCTTCTTTCGGGATTCGATCCAGGCTCCCACGGACGGGACTTCCCACGACTCTCACTCGCGCGCCCAGGCCGCCGAAGTAGCGGACCGACGCAGGCCACTGGAGATAGACGTGGCTCGCCCAAGGGGCGAAGGCGCGGGTCGCCTTGCCCGGCAGCGAGTTCTGTTCGAAAAGCGAGATCGGAACGCGCCGGAGCCTGGCGGCGAGGAGCGGGGCGGCGCAGCCGTGCCCCCCGAAGCCGACGACGCGGGCGGGACGAAGGAACTGCAGCAGCTCCGCGGCGCGTCGGACCGAGCGGAACAGGGTTCCCGCGGCGCGCGCCATCGCGCCGAGGGACAAACCGACTGACGGGAGGCAAACGAAAGGAAATCCGGCGGCGGTCAGCTCCCGTCGGTCAAAGGACCGGTCCGTGCAGAGGAAGAAGGGCTCGGCGGCGCCGGACCCCCTCAGCGATTCGGCCACCGCGAGGGCGGGAAACAGGTGACCTCCGGTCGCCCCGGCCGCGAGCACGATCCGCTTGACGTCGCTACGCGGATGGATCTTCGGTGCGGCTTGCATCGTCCAGCTCCGAAACAACCTGATTTCCGACATTGAGAAGGATGCCGATCGCGGCGCACAGGCACAGGAGCGAGCTGCCTCCGTAGCTGACGAACGGCAGCGGCATCCCCTTCGTGGGGAGGCACCCCGTCACGACCCCGACGTTGATGATCGCCTGCAGGGTCACCATGAGCGTGATGCCGAAAGCCAGCAGCCGCCCCTCGCGGTCCGGCGCGCGGAGCGCGATTCGACACCCCGCGATCGCGATGACGGCAAAAAGCCCCAGCACCGCGAGCGTCCCCATCAGGCCCAATTCCTCGCCCAGGATCGCCAGAATAAAGTCCGAGTGCGGCTCGGGCAGGAAACGAAGCTTTTGAAAACCGCGCCCCAAACCCACCCCCAAAAACCCCCCGGCTCCCAACGCAATCAGGGATTGCTGAAGCTGGTAAGAAGCTCCGAGCACGTCCGATTCCGGGTTGAGCCACACGCGGATTCTCCCCAATACATACTTGAGCTTCGTCAACGCGCCGATCGAAAGGACGAGCAGCGCGGCGGCGCAAGTCGGCACGAGATGGACCAGCGAGATGCCGCCGACGAGCATGACCGTGGTCAGGACGGCCATGGTGAAGGTGGCCCCGCCGATGTCCGGCTCCAACGCGATCAGTCCCGCCGCCGCCAGCGCCAGTCCGAACGGCGGAATGAAGCCCTTGACGAACCCTTCCCGGAGCTCCGGGGGGCGGCACATCAGGCGCACTACGACGCACAGGAACGCGATGCGGGCGAACTCCGAAACCTGGACGTTCGCGGGGCCCGCCCCGATCCAGCGTCGAGCGCCGTTCACGGACCGGCCGATCCCCGGCACGAGCACGGCCGCCAGGAGAATCAGGGCGGCCGCGGCCAGCCACGGCGACCATTCGATCCAGCGTCGGTAGGGGACCCGGGACACGGCGAGCAGCGTCGCCGCCGCGAGGCCGGCCCACACCGCCTGCTTCCGCAGGAACCAGAATTCGTCCTTGTAGCGTTCGGCCGACGTGATCGCGCTGGCCGAGTACAGGACCACGAGCCCCAGCCCCATCAGCAGGAGCACGGCGGCCAGAATGACACGTGCCTCTCGGCTCATGGCTGCTTCGGAGCGAGGAAGCGGATCTGATCGAGCAGAATGTCGAGCGACTGCTCGGTGGGAAGCGGTTCGAATCCGAGCCCCGTGACGCGCTCGATCTGAAGCCTGGCGTCCGTGGACTTGGTCCCCCAGGTTCGGCGGAAGGCGGAGAGATCCAGCGTCACGAACTGCCATTCGTGCGTCAGCGTGATCTCCTTGACGAATTGTTCGGTCCCTTCGGACGAGGCTTCCCTCAGGACGATCAGCACGAGAGGCGCCCGATCGGAAGGGGCGCTGGCGGCGCGCGCCCAGAACGTGACCTGACGGGCGCCCGCGTCGATCCGATCGAGCGGGTACACGAGCCGGTGGAAGCTTCCTCCGGCGCCCGTGAAGGTCAGCCGGCACGAGACGCGGCCCTCGCGTCCCTCCTCGGCCGGTTGGGCCGCGGGATAGGGCCGCTTCTGGCTCTCGGGCTGCCAGGCGCGGAACGGACCTTCAAACGTCTCTTCGAAATAGACCCGATGCGCGGTCCGCCCTTCGGCATCGGCGCGCGCGCGCGAAATCTCCCCCTTGTGGGCGGCGACGAGCTTCGTGTCTTCGAACTTTTCGAGCAGGGCGTCAGAGGTCCGGAGCGCCTCCTCCCAGAGCCCGGACCGGAAGCGGTCGCGAAGCTGCGCGAGGAGCTGTCCTGCCTCGGTTTCGCGATCGCCGAGGAGCGCCTCATGACAGCGCTGGACCCGTTCGTGGGCGTACGTGCGGCGACTGGAGCCCGCCGGCGTGGCGCCGAATTCGCGGATGAACCGGTGGTAGACCACCTTGGCCTCCAGCCACTGCTTGCGTGCGAACAGGGCGTCGCCCTCGGCCAGCAGCGATTCGGCCGCCTGATTGGCCTGCGACTGGTTGGCCTGGTTCCACGCCTCCCGCAGGCCCAGCAGCTCACGCTCGTTTTCCCGGGCGGTGAGCGTCCTGCCGAAACTAGTCGTCATCTCCCTCAAGGCGTCATTCAGGGCAGGCCACTGGAGAGATTCCGCGGCGGCGCGCGCGCGCGCCAGGACCTGTTCGGCCCCCTGCTCGCCGGCGGCGACCGACTCGGCCTCCAGAATCGACTTGGCGTTCTTGGCCAGCGTGCGGGTCTCAGGGAATTGATCCTTGAGGAATCTGGCGAGCGACAAGCTGGTGGCCCATTTGCGCTCCTGCAGCGACTCCTGGATCGAGGCGAAAATCTGCTCGGCTTCGCGCTCCCGGTTGCAGCGCGCCAGGGAGGACTTGAGCTCCGAGGCGTCGCCCTCGATCGATCGGGCCACGGCGAGCTCGTACTTGGCCGAGGCATCGGTCCATGCCCCCGTCTCTTCGAAGCGGCGGGCCTCGGTCAAGAGCGCCCGCACAGCCTCTTCGGATCGGCGGACCTCGTCACGGCACCGGGACAACGACGCGGCGACGGCCTCCCTCCGATCGGCGACCCCGCTGAGCGAGCCGTGGCGCGAGAGAAGCTGCTCCAGCTTGGACCGTCCGGCCCTCCAGCGGCCGGAGCGCATGTCCTCTTCGGCGCCCGTAATCAAAGCGTTCGCATCGGCCGCCTGCTTGCGAAGGGCGAGCTCCTCCTCGGCGGCGGGATCGGCGGATCCGGCGGCCTGGCTGTAAAGCAGAAATCCCGCCCCGGCGACGAGCGCCGCGAGGCCCACGAACAGCGCGACCGACGAGCCCGTGCGGCGGGCCGTGACGCGCCGGCGCTTCGCTTTCTTCACCGCTTCGGCGGCCGCCGCGTGCTGACGGGCGAGCGCGGCGGGCTTGCCGCGCAGGAATGAATTGAGGTCCTCACGCAGAGCGGCGGGCGACTTGTACCGAAGCTCGGGGTCCTTTTCCATCAGCTTGAGCGTGATCTGGGCGAGCTCGGCCGGCACGACGGCGTTCCGCTCTCGCGGGTCGGGCGCCGGCTCCTTGAGGTGCATCTGCATCGTGACGACCGGCGTCTTGCCGACGAACGGCGGCTCGCGGGTCAGCATGAAGTAGAGCGTGCACCCGAGCGAGTAGAGGTCCGACCGGATGTCCATCCCCCGGTGGCCGCGGATCTGTTCGGGAGACATGTAAAACGGAGTCCCCATGATGCAGCCGGATCGCGTGAGCGACTGGTCGTTCTTCATCAACTGTACCGACTTGGCCAGTCCGAAATCGGCGAGCTTCGCGACCCCCTCCTTGGTGAGCAGGACGTTTTCGGGCTTGATGTCGCGATGGAGCAGATTGTTGCCGTGGAGGTAATTCAGGGCGTCGGTGATCTGAAGGAGGATCTCGGCCGCCTGGCGCGGCGCCATCGGGCCCTTCGAAAAGAGCAGCTCCCGGATCGTCTGGCCCTGGACGTATTCCATGACGAGGAAATAGCGGGTCGCGTACGCCCCGGCGTCGAAGACCGCGACGATGTTCCGATGGTTCATCTTCGCCGCCGTCCGAGCCTCCTGTAGGAACCGCCGGATGTAGAGCGTATCCTTGGCGGCGAAGTCCGCGAGGACCTTGAGGGCGACGACGCGGTCGACGGAGACCTGCCTCGCCTTGTAGACCGTCGCCATCCCCCCCTGGCCCAGCTTGGCCTGAATCTGAAATCCGGGGATCAAATCGCGCTCGACTCCTAGGGCCTTGAGGATCTGCTGGACCTTTGGCTCGTCAAGAAACCCCTTCTTGACCAGAATCCGGCTGATTTGTTCCGAGACCCCCATGTCGCGCATGGCGGTCTGGATCTTGACGCATTCGGAGACCTGGGTCTCCTGGACAAGACCGAGCTTGATCGCAGTCGATGCGAAACTCTCGTCGTGCGGCGCAGCGTTGACCGGCACTTCCCCCTCTCCAATCGTCCAGTATACTCTCGGTGAAAATGTCGGCAAGGGCGCTTCCCGCGCTCCTGACGGCCGCGCTGGCGGCGTGCGCGGGCCCGTCGACCGGCGGGCGAGTCGCGTCGTCGGGGGCGCCGGCGGATTTCGGGCTCACGGTCGCGTCGGAGGAGACGCTCCGACGGCTGCAGCGGGAGATCGACCGTCGGCAGTGGGAGCTGGCCGTCGAGGCGATGGACGAGCTGGCCGCGCGCGGTCGGGGGGTCCTGGCACAGCCGGACGCCGGGCGCGAGCGGTGGGTATACGTGTGGGATCTCGTGCACACTCCGACCGTTCCGACCGAACTCATGGGGGCCTACCGAAGGAAGCATGACGCAGGCGCGGCGGAGGCGTTCGAGTCGGCGTGGAAGCGCGGCGACTGGGCGGAGTGTTCGGACCTTGTCGATCGGCATTCGCTCGCGACGGGGTTCTCGGAGCGCGCGGCGCGGCTGGCGGCGGCGGCGTTGGAAGCCGGCGAATTCGAAGCCGCGGCGCGGCTGGGGGAGCGGGGGCTGCGGGGGCCACCCGAAAAATGGGCGCCGGCGGTCGTCGCGAGGACGGCGGTCGCGCTCGCCCTGGGCGGCCGACGCGAGGCGCTTCGAAAACTCCATGAGCAGGCGGGCGACGCCGGCCGGCTGGAGGAGTGGGTGCAGATCGGCGACGAGCGCGAGCTGCTGAGCGAGCTCTTCATCAAACTGGAGCGCGATCCCCCCGATCTTCCCGTGGCTCCCGTCGCCCGCGCCCCCCGCGATTATTTCTGCGTGCCGTCGGGCGGCGGTGAGGCCCGCGAAGAGTGGCGGCTGGGCGAGCTGACGCTGGCGCTCGTGCGCCCGTCGCGCGACGCGCGGGCGTACGCGCTGGTGCGCGAATCCGGGCGCGGCGGCTGGAGCGTGGAGCTGTGTCGGCTGTCGGGCGCCGCCGACGGGGCCCCGTCGATCGCGTGGCTGCGGAACGGAACGTTTCGCCTGCTGATCGAAGGGCGGCTCTTGTTCACGATCGAACCGATGACCGGGCGGATCGGAAGCGTCGTGGGCGCCACCGAGATCCTCGACCCGCGGCGATGAGCGGGGCGACGTGCTCCCCTTTTTCTGGTCCGGTCGGAAGGAAAGTCGAATTCATGATGACAAACTCCATGACGGGGAGAGCCTCACCCGAGGCCCGATCCCTAACAACGCCGCCGGAGCCGGCGGCACGTATCCCAATGAGCGGTGCGGACGCTCCCCGTAGGACCGGTGGCGCCACGCGTCCACGATCACCCGAGCATCACGCACGCTCCAAAAGAGCTCCTGGTTCAGGCACTCGTCCCGGAGCTTGAAGGAAGGATAGGACAACGGACCATGACGAGGGTTATCCCAAGTCGCGCGCTGTCGACGGCCGGCCGGACGCGATCTCCCTCCCATACCTCACAAGTTTAGCAGTCCCGGACGGGGCTCCGATCCGGCGTTCGCGCTCGGCCTAAATCCCGACCGGCCGATGAAGGCGATTTCGTTATGACCGGCCTTTACCGCGACCCGGACGGCTCGTACCGGGCGCTCCTGTACGATCCGAAAAGCGGCGTGGAGGTTCTTCTGAAACCCCTGGACACGCTGCAGTCGTACCGCGTCAAGCAGATCACTGCGGAGCGGATGGTGATTTCCAGCGGCCAGGCCGAGGTGGAATTCAGGCTGGGCGACCGGCTTCCTCGGCTGGAGCGGTGATGCCTGCCGGATGCATCAGGCGCGCTGGGCAGGAACCCCTGACCCTATTCCAACTTGGCAGTGATCCTGAGACGGCAACACGTCTGGGCCGACAATCCAAGGAGGCAGAAAAGGCAATCGGCCATCATGGTGTATCAACAAGCACGAGAAGACCACCTCCTGGAAAACCAGCGCGCCAGGCCAGCCGGTCAGAGGTGGAAGAGGAATTCCATGTCGTCGATACCCCAACCAAGAGGGACCCAGAGCACAAGACGGTGATTCTGCCAGACCCTGTCACCAAGGAGGTTGAGGAAAACTTCAACCAGCTCTTCAAGCCTGTAAAGAACGAGTAGCGAGGGTGTGGTACAATTCAAGCGTGTGGGGACTGCCGAAACGTGTCTCATAGGGACTTCACAGTTTTACCCTGGGTGTCGAAGACCCCAATTGGCTAGGACTTGGAGTGCCAAGTAGGAAAAGTATCAATCCGCATTGCCATCATCTCCCGTCTTCCGGCAAGGGGGAAGCGGAGTATCAGCACTGGGAGGTGTTGGATTATTACGACGGAGTTACAGAGGCGATTGCTCAATGTCGGTTGTGTAATCGACAGATATGGCTTCGGCTTGTGGCGTGGGATCCAGACCAGGACATGAGAGTGTTTGTGCAGGTGCAACTGTCAGCCGTTGTCGTTGATGAGATCCGGCGCTTGCTGACGGCTGGGGAGACTCCGCTCGACGATGAGGTAATACCGGCACAACGAGTTAGGGCAACGCCGATGTGGTCGCAGAAGAGTGATGATCTGTTGGCTAGAATTGGGCTACCCATGTGGTTGGTCGCAACAACCAACATTCTGGAAAACGTTCTTTCCTGGGCCACACTTTCCTCCCAAGAGGCAAAGCTAGTCCGTGAGGCGATTCGGTTAGAGGACCGAACCCTTAATGATCGATGGTTGTCACTACTTGAGCTTTAGCGGCTGAGCAAGAATAAGTTCAGCAAAGGCCCTTGACCAAGGGCCTTTGCTGAACTTATTCTTGCTCAGCCGCTAAATCTACCAGCCCTTGGCCTGGCCGGGGATCGGGCTTGCGCCCTTTGACGAAGGCGAGCCCGGCATGAACGAACGGGGATCGGGGACCATCGAGCGCGGGTCGGGGATTTCGGGCATGCCCGGGATCATGCCGAGGTGCCCGGCGGGCTTGCGGCCGCCGGCGCCCGGCATTCCTTCGGGCAGGCCAGGGGGCTTGGCGGCCAATTGCGCCATCAGCTTTTTCATGTCCTCCTGCTCGGGGTCGAGTTCGAGCGAACGCTCGGCCGAGGCCATGGCCTCCATGCCCTGCCCCGCCCTGAGCTGCAGTAGCGCGAGTCGCTTCCATAGGTACGCGTCCTGCGGCCGAACGTGCGCGGCGCGCTGGGCGTACATGACGGCATGCTCCAGCTCGCCGGCGGCTTCGAGGACTTCGGCCATGGCCGAAATCGCGGCGACGTCCTTGGGCTCTGCCTTGATCATCTCAGCCAAAAACGCCTGGGCTTGCGAGATCCGACCGAGCATGCCGAGGGTACGGGCGTACAAGAGTTTTGTCTGGCGGTCGCAAGTCGGCCGCTGGACCGCGCGTTCGAGCTGCGACAGCGCCTCTTTGAAGTCGCCGTCTTCGAACGCGATGCGACCTGCCAGCGCGGGGTCGAGGGCGCCCGCCGAGGAGGGCTCTTTGCCATACGCTCGAAGGACGAGCACCGCCGCCACAAAGCCGCCCAGCGCGACGACGGTCAGGCCGAGGACGAGAATCCCGGCGTACGGCTTGGGTTCCGTTCGATTCTTCATCGCTAATTGCTCCCCTTTCTAAGCGCTTCCTTGAGCGGCGCCGCGCGCGTGCGGGCCACGGCGGTCCCCGGGAACCGGCGCACGAGGTCGTCCAGAACCTCCAGCGCGGCCTCTGACTTGGCCGCGGCGAGGCGCTCGGCCAGCTCGAATAGCGTCGCGGCCTCGCGCTCGTTCTGCTGCGCCACGCGGATCTGGGCGTAGAGCATTTTGGCCTCGGAGAGGCTCTGGTCGGCGACCTGGGGGGATTTGAGGATGCCGGAGAGAATGTCGGCAGCCGCCGCGAGATCCCCCGAAGCGGCCAGGGTCTTTGCCTCGCGCAGGCGGAGCTCCTGGTCGGGGGTGGCGGGTTTCGAACTTGCGAGGTTTCGAAGCTCTTGCAGCCGGGATACAAGAGCCGGATCGCCGCCGCCCAGAGCCACGTACTTTTCGAGGTGAGCGCGGGCGAGCGCTGATTTGTCCTCGAACTTTTCGTCGTAGAGGATCGCGAGCTTGCGGTGGCATTTCTGCTGGAGAGCCGAGTCTTCAGTCGACAGCTGCAAGGATGAAAGGAGGTCGCGCGCCGCGTCCTTGTATCGCGCGAGGATGCACGAGGCCATGGCGCGCGAGTAATAGGCCTCGGCATGGGTGGGGACGAGGCGCAGCGCCTCGGTAAAGTCCTTGGCAGCCGAATCTGCGGTCGAGAGCAGGTTCTCGATCTCTCTGGCGGCCACTCGGCGCAGCTTGGCCGAGCCGCGGCCAAAATAGGCGCGCGCATCGTCCGGGTTGGCCCGGATCGCCGCGTCAAAGCGCTCGATGGCCTCTGCAAGTCTCCCCTCTGACGCCGCAGCCTGCGCCTCTTCTCGATGGTTGAGGGTCGGCACCGAGCATCCCATCAGCGCCAAGAGGGTGAGGCTGGCAATCGTCGTCTGTCGACTGTCGACTGTCATGGCACGTCATCGAGCCACCGCTCGACCTCCCACAGGATTTCGCGCTGGGGGATCAGCTTGAGCTGCATCATTTCCAGCTGGGTCAGCTCTTCGAGCTCGGTCTGGGTCATCGCCACGTGAGGCGTGATAAAGATCATCAGCTCGCGGCGCTCGCGGCTGATCGTGGTGCGGGAGAACAGGCCCCCGAGGATCGGCAGGTCCCCGAGGATCGGGACCTTGGTCTGGGCCTCGTCCTCGGCCTGACGGATGAGACCCCCCAGGACGACTGTCTGGCCGTTCTTGACGGTCAGCGTCGTATCCGCCACGTTTCGAATGAACGTGGGGGCGTTGGAGCCCGGGGAGATGGTGACGCCGCCGGCGACCGCGACGTCGGACACTTCGGGCCGCACCGCCATTTCGACCATGCCGTCGGGATGCACCCTGGCCGTGACGCTGAGAATGATCCCTACGTCGGCGTAGGTGACGGTGTTCAGCACGCTCCCCTCCGGGGTCTGGCGCGAACCGGAGATGATGGGGACCGACTTGCCGACGCTGAAGCGGGCGGATTTATTGTCGGTCGCGAGAATGCGAGGGGTCGCCAGCACCTTGAGCCTGCCCGATTCGGCGAGCGACTGGAGGCTCGCGCGGAATTCAGAGGCGGAGAGCAGATACCCGAATCCGCCCACCCCAAGCCCCAGGGCCGTGGTGATTGAATGCGTGCCGCGCGTGTCGCCGCCGGGCAGCCGCAGCCGGTTCTCCCAGAACGTCTCGACGCCGTACTGGAGGTCCTTGTCGAGCGTCACCTCGACGATCAGCGCCTTGACGAGGACTTGGGGACGGTAACGGTCCAGGCTCGCAATCAGCTCTTTGATCTTGTCGAGGTCCCGCTTTTTCGCGCGCACGACAAGGGTGTTCGATTCTTCGTCGGACTGGACCTGGATGCGGCCGGGCCCCGAAGGGGGAGGAGGCTGTTGAGCGGGCGGATCCTGCTCGGGGGGCGGCCCCAGCTCTCGAAACCCCGACCGCTGGATCACCGGTTGGCCGAACTGCTGGCCGGGCTGCTGGTCGGTCGGCGTGTTGCCGGGCTGGACGGGGGCGGCGATCAGGCGGGGGCGAAGACCGGCCGGGGTGTCGGCGATGACGGTCGAGGCGCCCGCGACGCTCTTCAGGACCGACGCGACCGCCGCGGCGTTGGCGGATTTCAGCTCGACCACGTACGTGACCTCCTCCTCCTCGGGAGCAGAGCTGTCCAAGTGCTTTACGATGTCGTCGATCACGGGGAAGTACTCGTGCGGCGCTTTGGCGAGGAGCGTCCCGGTGCGCTCGTTGATGACGAATTTCACGGGCCGCGTGACCGTGGCGTCGGTCGCCGAAAAGACGCCGTTCAGCATGGTCGCGACCTCGCGCGGGTCGGCGTGCTGCAGCGTATACATCCGCGTCTGGAGCAGCTCCTCCACCTTGCGGTCGATCTCGGCCACGAGCAGCGACACCCGCTCCATTTG
>Ga0187893_10007679_pt1 | contig 17507 bp, 16 predicted proteins | sample MA1701074metaG_FD_139574 | JGI IMG/M metagenome (GOLD analysis project Ga0187893, IMG submission 139574) | White microbial mat communities from a basaltic lava cave in the Kipuka Kanohina Cave System on the Island of Hawaii, USA - MA170107-4 metaG ... | reverse complement strand
TGGGCGGCGGCATCGGAGCGCTGGCGGTAGGCGGAGAGGAACCCGTCGCCGGCGGGCAGGGCGTCGCCGGCGCCCTCGTGGACGTGGCCGTCGGCCAGCTCGTGGACGGCGAGGCCGGCGGCGGCGAACCACCGGCGCCAGTGGTCCGTCTCGCCCCGGCGCTCGGGGTGGCGGAAGCGACTGGGCACGACCCGCCCGTGGTTCACCAGCCCGGCGTTGGCGGCGAAGACCATGTCCGGCAGCCCGGGCCGGGCCGGGGCCTCCACCACCTCGGCTCCCGCCGCCCGCAGGGTGGTCACGAGGGCGTCCCACTGGAGGCGGGCCCGGTCGGGATCCACGGGCACCTCCCGGTGCATCCAGGGGTTGATCTCGTAGGCCACCCTGAAGTGGTCGGGCGGGCACACGAGCAGGCGGGCACCCCTCACGCCGGCATCGCCTGGTCCTCCACGGTGCGGGCGAGGCGCTCGAGGAAGAGCCCGACGTCGGTGACGATGCCGAGGGCCTGATGGCTGCCCCGGTCGGCGAGCTTCGTGGCCACCGCCGGGTTGATGTCGACGCAGTACGTGGCCACCCCGGCGGGCAGGAGGTTGCCGGTGGCGATGGCGTGGAGGGTGGAGGCGAGCATGAGGACCACGCCCACCCCCTCGAGGTGGGCCCGCATGGCGTCGGCCGCCGCCACCACGTCGGTGATGACATCGGGGAGGGGCCCGTCGTCGCGCACCGAGCCGGCGAGCACGAAGGGCACCCCGGCCCGTACGCAGGCGGCCATGACCCCGCCGGTCACGTAGCCGGTGGCCACGGCGGCGGCGATGGAGCCGAGGCGGCGGACCTCGTTGATCACCCGCAGGTGGTTGCTGTGCCCCGGCCCCCCGGCGGTCCCCGCTGCGAGACCGAGCCCGCCCCCGGCCCCCGGTGGCCCGAGGGCCACGCCCAGGGAGGTGCCCAGGACCTGGGCCTCGAGGTCGTGGGTGGCGAAGCCGTTGCCGGCGAAGACCACGTCGACGAGGCCCCGCGCCACGAGGGCGGCGAGGTGGGGCGCCCCGCCGGTGTGGACCACGGCCGGGCCGGCCACCACCGCTACCCGGCGGCCGTCGGCCCGGGCGGTCACGAGCTCGGCCGCCACCCGGGCGGCCAGGTTGGCCTGGGGCTTCTCCGAGGACACGGCCGAGGTCATGAAGGCGAAGGGGTGGGGCCCGGGGGGCCGGGGGGGCGCGGTGGTGCGCACGCCGGCCTCGCCCACGACGACCCGGTCGCCGGCCCGGAGCCGGTGGAGGGGGGCGGTGCGGGCGGCGGCGGCGCCGTCGACGTCGGCCACCACGAGCACGCAGTCCATCTCGGGGTTGGCCACCTCGAGCCACCGCCCACCCACGAGCACCTGGGTGGGCAGGTTGGTCGTGGCGTGGAAGCCGCTTGGCGCTACCCCGTCGGCGGGGGCGGGGGCGAGGGTGGCGTCGGCGGTGTGGCGCCGGTTGGCCCCGTGGACGGCGAGCTCGGCCACGAGGGCCCGGAGGCGGTCGGGGTCGGTGTGGGTCACCTCCACCGCCGCCCGGCTGGGGTCCCGGCTCGACCGCCCGAGGTCGAGGTCGAGCACGCGGTAGTCGCCGCCGGCGGCCACCACGGCGTCGAGCACCTTGGCCAGGATGAGCGAGTCGACGATGTGACCTTCGATGTCGACGATCTCCGTGGCCATCCGGACCACCCTAACGGCGGCCCGAGCGTGGCCTCCGGGCCGGTGGCGGGCAGGTAGGATGCCACCGCCCATGGGACAGGAGATCAAGGTGACCGAGCGGGTGGGCACCCAGCCCGAGCGGGTCGTCTTCGACCTCAACCGCAGCCTCACCGGCATGGGCCACGAGCGCTACGCCGCCGGCGACGCCGTGACCGGCGACCGCCCTCCCGACGTGCTGGCCCGGGGCCTGCTCGACGACCCCCGGGTGCGGGTCGTCCACGTCTACTCCAACACCGTCACCGTGGAGCTCGCCCCCTTCGCCACGAGCGACGGTCTGGCCGAGCTCATCCGCAGCCTCTTCGTCTACTACCGCCCGGGGGTGGAGGTGGCCGAGCCCGAGGCCCCCGAGGCCGAGGCCGAGGCCAGCTAGCCGGGTCCGGGCCGCTCAGACCCCTGCCGCCGGCGACCCCCCGTCGTCGGTGGGCGGCACGACCGGCGAGCCCGTGCCGTCGTGGGCGGGCACCACGACCACCGGCCCCTCCACCCAGCATCGGAGGCGGTCCCCGCCCCGCCAGGGCTCGGCTCCCGGCCGCCGGCTCGGGAGGCGGGTCCCGCCGGCCAGCTCGAGGCCGAGGAGCTGGGCGTGGCCCTCGTAGGCCCGGGTGGCCACGGTGGCCTCGGCCACGGCACCGCCGCCGGGGCCCGGGGTCGGGACCGGCCCGGCCCGGGGGTCGCCGTGGAGGGGCGCCACCGCCACCGACTCCGGGCGCACCACGAGCTCGACCGGCCCGTCGGGGTGCCCGCCGGCGGGGAAGGTCCCCAGCTCGGTCTCCACGGACCCGCGGCGCACCTCGCCGGCCACCACGCCCACCGGGCCCAGGAACTCCGCCACCCAGCGGCTCGACGGCCGGGCGTAGACCTCGGCCGGCGCCCCGGCCTGGGCCACCCGGCCCTCCCGGATGAGCACGACGACGTCGGCCAGGGAGAGGGCCTCCTGCTGGTTGTGGGTCACGAGCAGGGCGCTGGCGCCGGCCCGGCGCAGGATGGCGGCGACCTCCTCGCCCAGGGCGGCCCGGAGGCCGGCGTCGAGGGAGGCGAAGGGCTCGTCCATGAGCACGACCTCGGGCTCGACGGCCAGGGCCCGGGCCAGGGCTACCCGCTGGCGCTCGCCGCCGGACAGCTCGTGGGGGTGGGAGCCGGCCCGGTGGGCGAGGCCCACGAGCTCGAGGCACTCGGCCACCCGTCCCGCCCGGGGGTGGCCGAAGGCGACGTTCTCGCCCACGGTGAGGTGGGGGAAGAGGGCCCCGTCCTGGAACACCATGCCGATGCGGCGCCGCTCCGGCTCCTCCCAGGCCCCCCGGCCGGCCACGAGCCGACCCCCGATCGACACCGTGCCGGCATCGGGCTCCTCGAAGCCGCTGATGATGCGCAGGAGCGTGGTCTTGCCCGACCCGCTCGGCCCCAGGAGGGCCACGAGCTCGCCCCGGCCGACCGTGAGGGACGCCTCCCGCACCGCGGCCGTCGCTCCGAACGACTTGTCGACGGCGTCGACCTCGATGGCCACAGCCCCGGTCACGAGTCGCCCACGCTACCCGACCCCGCCCGCCGACCCGCCCTCGGTGTGAGCCACTCCTGACCCCTGGGCTTAGGTACCCCTAACATCCCGCTAGGGTGGGCCGCCATGGACCACGAGGGAACCCCCGGCCGCGAGGATGGCCGCGAGGATGGCCAGGACGACGGCCACGACGACGGCCAGGCGGATGGCCGCGAGGACGGCCACGGCGACGGCCAGGCGGATGGCCGCGAGGACGGGCGCGGGCATCGCGGCGAGGAGGAGCCCGGCGCCGGGCCCGGGGAGGGCGCCGGCGCCTCGTCGGGGCCACGGGCCGGCCTGCTCACCCGCCTGCTGCGCCGGCGCTGGCCGCTGCGGGTCGGCGTGGTCGTGGGGGTGCTCGGGGTCCTGGGCGTCGCCCTCGTCGCCACCCGGGCCGACGACACCGCCCTCGTCGTCTACAACGGGCGCTCCCACTACGGCGAGGAGGCGGTCTTCGAGGACTTCGAGCGGGCCACGGGCATCGCCGTGGAGCTCCGGGGCGGGAGCGGGCCCGAGCTCTTCGAGCGGCTGCGGCGCGAGGGCGGGGACACCCCCGCTGACCTCCTCGTCACCACCGACCTCGCCAACCTCTGGCGGGCCGAGGAGGCGGGCCTGCTCCGCGGCGTCACCACGCCCACGCTCGAGGCCAACGTCCCCGCCGGCCTCCGCGACGCCCAGGGCGCCTGGTGGGCCCTCAGCACCCGGTTGCGGGTGCCGGTGGTGTCCACCGAGCGGGTCGGGGCCGGGGCCGTGGACGGCTACGACGACCTCGGCGACCCCGCCTACCGGGGCCGGCTCTGCCTGCGGACCTCCAACAACGAGTACAACCAGTCGCTCGTGGCCGACATGCTCGTGAAGCGGGGCCCGGAGGCCACCGAGGCCCTCCTCCGGTCGTGGATGGCCAACGAGCCCCGGATCCTCGGCTCCGACGTCGATGTGCTCTCGGCCATCGCCGCCGGCCAGTGCGACGTCGGCCTCACCAACCACTACTACCTGGGCCGGGCCCTGGCCGAGGACCCCTCGTTCCCCGTCGCCCCGGCCTGGCCCGACCAGGACGGCGCCGGGGCCCACGCCAACGTCTCCGGGGTCGGCCTCGTGCGGTCGAGCGACATGGCCGAGGAGGCCGTGCGCCTCATGGAGTACCTCACCGGGCCCGAGGCCCAGGTCTGGATCGTGGCCGGGAGCGAGCTGGCGGCCAACCCCCGGGTGCCCCCGGCCGAGCACATCCGCAGCTGGGCCGACGTGAAGATCGACCCCATCGCCGTGGACGAGGCCGGGCCCCGCCTCGCCGACGCCGTGGCCCTCATGCTCGAGGTCGGGTGGGACTGAGGGCGCCCACCCGGGAGCGCCCGCCACCACCACGGCCGCACCCCGCCACCGGCCGGGGCCGGCGCCGGGGCCGCCCGGTCCGGGCCTGGACGGTGGCCGGCGTGGCCGTGGCCCTCGCCGTGGCCGCCCCCCTCGCCGCCCTGCCCCTGAGCTTCGTGGGCGGGGGCGAGGCCTTCGACGAGATCGCCCGCACCCTCCTCCCCGATGCCCTGCGGGCCAGCCTCGTGCTCGCCCTCGGCGTGGGTGCCGGCACCCTCGTGGTGGGCGGGGGGCTGGCCGTGCTCGTGTCGTTCTACGACTTCCCCGGCCGGCGGGTCCTCGACTGGGCCCTCGTCCTGCCCCTGGCCATGCCCGCCTACGTGCTCGTCTTCGTCATCCTCGGCCAGTACGACGTGGCCAGCCCCCTCCAGACCACCCTCTTCGGCCAGGGCCTGCGGCTGCCCGGCCTGCGCACCCCGGCGGGGGCGATCGCCGTGCTCACCGCCGTGCTCTACCCCTACGTCTACATCCTCGGGCGCAGCGCCTTCCTCGGCCAGTCCCGCCAGGGGCTCGAGTCGGCCCGCTGCCTCGGGCGCAGCTACCTCCGAGCGGTGCGGGACGTGGCCCTGCCCCTCGCCCGCCCGGCCCTGGCCGCCGGCGCCTCCCTGGCGGTCATGGAGGCGCTGGCCGACTTCGGCACGGTGAACCTCCTCGGGGTCCAGGCCCTCACGAACGCCATCTACCGGGTCTGGTACGGGGCCTTCGACCAGGCCGCCGCCCTCCAGCTCGCCACCGTCCTCGTGGGGCTGGCCCTGGGCATGATCGCCGTGGAGCGGGCCCTCCGGGGCCGGGCCCGCTACGAGCAGGCCCTCGCCGCCGGGGATGCCGTCGTCCCCCGGCGGCTGCGGGGCGGGCGGGCCCTGGCCGCCGCCGTCCCCGGCTTCGCCCTCCTCGCCGTGGTCTTCGTGGTGCCGGTGGCCCAGCTCCTGGCCTGGTCGGCGGAGTCGGTGGCCGACGGCCTCGACGCCGCCGTCCTGCGCCGGGCGGCCCTCAACACCGTGGTCCTCGGGGTCGTCACCTCGGTGGTGGCCCTCGTCACCGCCACCACCGTGGCCTACGGCCAGCGGACCCGCCCCTCCCGGGTCGGTCGCCTCTCGGCCCGGGTGGCCACCGTGGGCTACGCCATCCCCGGGACCGTCGTCGCCGTGGCCGTCTACGTGCCCATGGTCGGCTTCGACGTGCGGTTCAAGCGCCTCGTCGAGGGGATCCTCGGTCCCGGCGTGGGGCTCGTGCTCACCGGGACCATCCTCGGGCTCGTCGTCGCCTACGTCGTCCGCTTCCACGCCCTCGGCTACCTCGCCGTGGAGTCGGCGATGGTGCGCATCAGCCCCCGCCTCGACGAGGCCGCCCTGTCCCTGGGCGCCGACCGGGCCCGGCTGCTCAGCGAGGTCCACCTCCCCCTGCTGCGGCCGGGGCTGCTCACCGCCGCCCTGCTCGTGCTCGTGGAGGTGATGAAGGAGCTGCCCGCCACCGCCCTGCTGCGGCCGCTCTCGGGCGACACCCTGGCCATCGTGGTGTGGGACGCCACCAAGGACGCCCGCTTCGACGCCGCCGCCCTGCCGGCGCTGGGGATCGTGGCCGTGGGGATCCTGCCCGTGATCCTCCTCGTGCGGCTGCTGCGCCGGGAGGGTTGGTCGGCGGCGGCCGGGCGGCTCTAGCGCCGCCGCCGGCTCAGAGCGCCCCCGACGCCCAGGGACCCCAGATGGCGTAGGTGCGGGCGTCGTCCTGGGGCGGTCGGTGACGGAGATGCGGGCCTCCCGGGGGTAGGGGAACACGCGTTCGACCACGGCTCGGTATCCGCCTACCATCGGCGGCGGTGCCCCGCCCCGACGCCGCGCCCCTGGCCACCGCCGTGGCCGCCGCCGCCCAGCCCACGGTGCTGGCCGGCGACCGGCAGCTGCCCGTGCTCGAGCCCCTACGCGACCTCCTCCCCACTCCGGGCCTGCGCCGGGGCTCGGTGGTGACGGTGCAGGGGTCCACCTCGCTGGCCCTGGCCCTGGTGGCGGGGCCCTCGGCCGCCGGCTCGTGGTGCGCGGCGGTCGGGCTCCCCACCCTGGGCCTGGCTGCCGCCGCCGAGCTGGGCGTGGTCCTGGCCCGCTTCCCCCTGGTGGCGGCGCCGGCGGAGGCCGACGAGTGGGCCTGGGCGGTGGCTGCCACCCTCGACGCCTTCGACCTCGTAGTAGCGGCCGGGCCCGCTCGCCTGGGACCCGCCCCGGCCCGGCGCCTGGCGGCCCGGGTCCGGCGTCGCTCGGCGGTGCTCGTGGTGGCCGGGGCCGGGGAGGGGACCTGGCCGGGGGCCGAGCTCCACCTGGCCGTGGTGGCCCGGCGGTGGGAGGGGGTGGGGGAGGGCCACGGCCGGCTGCGGGCCCGCCGGGTGGAGGTGATCGCCACCGGGCGGGGGGCGGCGTCCCGGCCCCGGCGGGTGGCGCTCTGGCTCCCCGGCCCCGACGGCTCGCTGGCCCGGGTCGCCGCCCCCGTCCGGGTCGTGGCCCCCGAGGCGGAACCACCGGGACTGGGTCAGCCCCGGCCGCCGGGGCCGGAGCAGGAGCAGGCTCGTGTCGCCGGGGGGTGAGGAGCCGAGCCCGCGGCGGGTGCTCGTCCTGCGCTGCCCCGACTGGGCCGTCACCGCCGCCGGCCATCCGCCCACCGACCCGGTGGCCGTGGTGGCCGGGCCTCGGGGAAGGGTGGTGGCCGCCTCGGCCGCGGCCCGGGCTCGGGGGGTGGCTCCCGGCCAGCGTCGCCGCCAGGCCGAGGGCCGCTGCGCCGGGCTCGTGGTGGTGACCGGCGACCCGGCGGCCGAGGCCCGGGCCTTCGAGCCGGTGGTGGCCGTGCTCGATCGCTTCACCCCCCTCGTCACCGTCGTGGCCCCCGGCACCGCCGCCCTGGCCACCCGGGGCCCGGCCCGCTACTTCGGCGGCGTCGAGGCCCTGGCCGTCGCCGTGCGGGCCGCGGTGGACGGGGCCGGGGCTGCGGTGGCCGGGCCCGGGTGCCGGGTGGGGGTGGCCGACGGCCTCTTCGCCGCCGAGCTCGCCACCCGGGTGAGGGCCGACCCCGAACCGCCGTGGGGGACGGTGGTGGAGCCAGGCGTCGTGGTGGTGGCCCCCGGCGCCACCCCCGCCTTCCTCGATCCCCGTCCCGTGGCCGTCCTGGGCATGGCGGGGCTCGCCGACCTGCTCGTGCGCCTCGGCGTCCGCACCCTGGGCCAGCTGGCGGCGCTGCCGGCCGGGGCCGTGGTGGGCCGCTTCGGGGCCGAGGGGGTCGTGGCCCACCGCCGGGCCCGGGGCCTCGACGACCGGCCCCCCGCCGCCGGCCCCCCGCTCCCCCCGGCCGCCGTGGCCGCCTCCCTCGACCCTCCCGCCGAGCATGTCGAGGCCGCCGCCTTCGCCGCTCGGGGCCTGGCCGAGGGGCTCCGGGAGGTGCTGGCGGCCCGGGGCATGACGGCCATCGAGGTGGCCGTGGAGGTCGAGACCGATCACGGCGAGCACCGGAGCCGGCGCTGGCGCCTCGACGGCGACCAGGGCGGGACCGGGGGGCTGGTGGACCTCCTGGCCCAGCGGGTGCGCTGGCAGCTCGAGGGCTGGTTGGCCGGGCCCGACCGGCCCCGGGGGGCGGTCACCACCCTGCGCCTGGCTGCCGAGGAGGTCGTCCCCGCCGCCGGGCGCCAGCTCGGGTTCTGGGGCGGCGACCGGGGCGAGGCCGACCGGGCGGCGGCGGCCCTGGCCCGGGTCCAGGGCCGGTGGGGACCGGAGTCGGTGCGCACCGCCACGGTGGTGGCGGGCACGGTGGCGGCCGGCCGGAGCCCCGCCGAGCAGGTCCAGCTCACCGCCTGGGGCGATGCCGGCCCCGGCGCCTCCCTGGCCCCCGCGCCCTGGCCCGGGCGCCTGCCCTCGCCCTCACCGGCCACCGTGCACCCCGCTCCGCTGCCGGCCCGGGTGGTCGGTGGCGACGGCGGGGCGGTGGGCGCCGATGCCCGGGCCCGGGCCACCGCCGCCCCCGCCCGGCTCTCGGTGGCCGGCGGGCCATGGCAGGTGGTGGCGGCCTGGGCCGGCCCCTGGCCCCTCGACGAGCGGTGGTGGGATCCGGTCGCTCGCCGCCGCCGGGCCCGCTGGCAGGTGGTGACCGCCGACGGCGCCGCCCACCTCCTGGCCCTCGAGGGCGGCCAGTGGGCGGTCGAGGCCACCTATGACTGAGCGCACCATGCTTCGCCCCCGCCTGGTCCCGGCCACCGATCCCGGCCACCGACCTCGAGGGGCCGGCGCGGCGCCAGCGCCGACCCCCGCGGCCGAGCGGGCGTCGACCCGGGCCGGACCCGCCCCTCGCTGCCCCGACGGCCCGCTCCCGCCGGGCCGGGGAAAATCGCCCGGCTCCACGGCGGTCGGCGGTCATCATGGGTCATGGCCGGCGAGCGGGACCCTTGGCGGGCGGAGGCAGCCGCCGGGGCGGCGGCGATCGCCCCCATGCTCCTGGGGGCCGTGCCCTTCGGCCTCGCCGTGGGGGCTGCTCCGGTGGCCGGCGGGCTCCACGGCTGGGATGCCCTGGGGTTCTCCACCGTGGTGTTCGCCGGAGCCTCCCAGCTCGCCGCCATCGGCGTGCTGACCGGGCACGGCTCGGTGCTCCTCGCCGTCCTCGTGGCCTGGACCATCAACCTCCGCTTCGTCCTCTACTCGGCCTCGCTCGCCCCCTACCTCGCCGAGGTCACCACCGGCCGGCGCCTGGGCGCCGCCTACCTGCTCACCGACCAGGCCTACGCCGTGGCCGTGAGCCGGTGGTCCTCGGGACCTCACGGCCATCGCCTGGCCTTCTACCTGGGGGCGGCGGTGCCGCTGTGGTTCGCCTGGCAGGCCGCCACCCTGGCCGGGGTCCTCGTCGGGTCCTCGGTGCCGGAGTCGGTTCCCCTCGACTTCGCCCTGCCCCTCGTCTTCCTCGTCTTGCTCGTGCCCCTCGTCACCACCCGGCCGGCGGCGGTGGCCGCCGCCGTCGGGGGCCTGGGGGCGGTGGTCGCCGGCGAGTGGGGAGCGGGCAACGCCGCCATGATCGTCGGGGCCGTGGTCGGCATCGCCGCCGGCACGGTGGCCGAGGCCGCCCGCCACCCCGAGCCGGCCGAGGGTGGCGCCGGGTGAGCTCGGTGTGGCTCACCATCGTGCTCGCCGGGGCCGGGACCCTGGCCATGCGGGCGTCGTTCCTCGTCACCGCCCACCGCCGGGGGGAGGTGCCGCCCGCCCTGCGCCGGGTGTTGCGCCAGATCCCGCCCGCCGCCCTCGCCGCCCTCACCCTCCCCGCCCTCGTCCGACCCGAGGGCAGCTTCGACCTCCTCCAGCCCCGGCTGGCGGCTGGGCTCCTGGCCGCCGCCGTGGCCTGGCGCACCCGCAGTGCCGGCCTCACCCTCGTGGTCGGCATGGTCGCCGTGGTGCTGGCCGGCGCCCTCTAGCTTCGGGCCCGCCCGACCACCCGGCCCGGTGCGGTCAGCCCAGGTGCACGAGCTCGGCGACGCCCTCGGCCACCTCGGTGAGCACCTCGCTGAGGTCCCGGCGCACCCCGCCCAGGGCGGCCAGCTCCCCCTCGGACACCCCACGGGTGTCGACACAACCCGGTCAGAGCGACACGAGGAAGGGCCCGCCCCGGCCCGCCGCCGCCTTGGCCCGGAGCTGGTCGCCCTGGGCCGTGGCTGCCACCCGGTCGGGCTTGGCCACGAGCACAGCGTCGCCGGCCAGGCGGACCTCGGCTGCCAACCCGGCCCGGGTCGCCACCTCGGCGAAGTGGTAGGCCGACCACGCCGGGCCGGGGTCGACGCCGGGGTCCTTGGCGGCGAAGAAGATGAGGGTCCTCCGGTTCATGAGCTCCTCCTGGGTGGGGTGGTCGGGTCGGTCGGGCTCGGGCCGGCGTCGGGCGTCACGTGGCCCTCGCAGGCCTCGAGCAAGGTGTGGGCGTAGGCCGTGCGGGGCCGGGCGATGAGGTCCTCGGTCTCGCCCTCCTCCACCACCCGGCCGTCCTTCATGACCACGATCCGCTCGGACACGTAGCGAGCCACGGCGAGGTCGTGGGTGATGGACACGATGGTCGTGGCGTGCCGGGCCCGTATGTCGAGGAGGAGCTGGAGCACCCCGGCGCAGAGCGAGGCGTCGAGCATCGACGTGGGCTCGTCGGCGACGATGAGCCGAGGCCGGTGCACGATGGCCCGGGCCAGGGCCACCCGCTGGCGCTGCCCCCCCGACAGCTCGTGGGGGAGGCGGCCGAGGAAGGCCCCGGCCGGGGTGAGCCCCACCTCCTCGAGGGCCGCAGCCACGGCCTCGTGCCGCTCCGCCCTCGGCCGGCGGGCGATGGCCAGGGGCTCGCCCACGAGGGTCCCCACGCGCATGCCCGGGTGCAGGGACTGGTACGGGTCCTGGAACACGAGGTGGGTCTGGCGCCGCAGCTCGCGCCGAGCCCGACCTCGGCTCCGGGACACCTCGCGCCCGGCGAGGTGCACCGTCCCGGCGTCGGGCGCCTCGATACCCAGCGCCACCCGGGCCAGGGTCGACTTGCCGGCGCCGCTCTCGCCCACCAGGGCGACGCACTCCCCGGCGGCGACCTCCAGGGTCACGTCGTCGAGGGCCCGCACCACCCGGGTCCGCCCCCGGCCGGGGTAGTGCCGGGAGACCCCCCGCACGGACAGGAGAGGCTGGCTCAGGATCGCTCCCGCAGGAGGCAGGCGGCGTCGTGGCCCGGCCGCCCGGCCGGGCCCAGCACCGGCACCTCGCGGCGGCAGCGCTCCTGGGCCTCGGGGCAGCGTGGGGCGAAGCAGCAGCCCTCGGGGCGGGCGAGGGGGTCGGGGGGTTCACCGGCGATGGTCACGAGCGGCCGCCGGGGGCCACGCAGGGGGGGGAAGGCCCGCAGGAGCAGGCGGGTGTAGGGGTGGGCGGGGTCGTTCACCACCACGGCGGCGGGGCCCCGCTCCACGACCCGGCCGCCGTACATCACCACGAGCTCGTCGGCCGCCCGGGCCACCATCGGCAGGTCGTGGGAGATGAGGAGCACGGCCAGGTCGCGCTCGGCCCGCTGAGCGAGGAGGAGGTCGACGATGCGGGCCTGGGTGACCACATCGAGGCCCGTCACCGGCTCGTCCGCCACGAGCAGGGCCGGTTCGTGCACGAGGGCCATGGCGATGACCGCCCGCTGGCGCATGCCCCCGCTCAGCTCGTGGGGGTAGGCCCCGTGGCGACGCCCTGGGATCCCCACCCCCTCGAGCACCTCGTGGGCGCGAGCCTTGGCCTCGTCGCGGCCGAGGTCCCTGCCTGCCTCGGCCACCTGGCGCAGGATCGGGTAGGCGGGGTTGAGGGCGTTCATGGCCGCCTGGGGCACGAGGGCCACGTCCCGGCCCCGCACCGGTCGGAGCGCCTCATACCACGGTGGGGGGACCTCGACGCCCCCCACCCTGAGTGTGCCCTCGGCCACCCGCCCCGGCCGGCGCAGCAGCCCGAGCACGGCCATGGCCAGCGTCGTCTTGCCGCTGCCCGACTCGCCCACCAGCCCCACGACCGTGCCTCGCCCGACGCACAGGCTCGTCTCCTCCACGGCCCGGGCGGCGCCGGCCGGCGTCCGATACTCCACCGTGAGGCCGCGCACCTCCAGGGCCATCGGCGCCGACGGGTCGGGACGGGGAGCCTCGATGGGCCGAACCCGGCGACGGGCCCGGGTCGCGGTCCGGTGGGCGAGCCGGGGGTCGGCCCACTCCTCGATGGCGTAGCCGAGGAACGCGAACCCCAGCACGGCCAGCGTGAGGGCCAGGCCCGGCGGGACGATCCACCACACCCAGGCATCGGTGAGGAAGGCGCTGCGGGCCTGGGCGAAGTAGAGGGTGGTGCCCCAGCTCACCCGGTCGGGATCGCCCAGTCCCAGGAAGGCGAGCGAGGCCTCGAGGAGGACGGCGACGTTGGCCGCCCTCACGAACTGCACGGCGGCCAGGGGAGCGGTGCGGGGCAGGACGTGGGTGACGATGACCCGGGCGGTGGAGGCCCCCATGGCCCTTGCCGCCCGCACGTGGTCGTACTCGCGCACCTTGAGCACCTGGGAGCGCAGCACCCGGGCGGGCCGGGCCCAGATGACCCCGGCGATGACGACGATGGTGGTCCACAGGCCCCGGCCGAAGTAGGCGGCCAGCACCACCACCACGGCGATGAACGGGAACGCCATGACGACGTCGACGACCCGCATGAGGGCGGCGTCCACCGCGCCCCGGTGGTAGCCGGCCACGAGCGCCACGGCCGCGCCCACGATCACGGCGAAGAGGGCGGCGCCGGTGCCGATGACGAGCGAGACCCGCGTGCCGAAGGCGAGCTGGGCGAAGAGGTCGCGCCCGAGGTCGTCGGTGCCGAGGAGGTGCGAACCGCCGGGGGGGCTGAACGGGCGGCCCGAGGTCACGTCGGGCGGGTGGGCGGTGAGGGCGGGGGCCAGCACCGCCAGGGCGAGCAGCCCACCCAGCAGGCCCACGCCGGTCCAGCCCATGGCACCGAGGCCCCACCGGCGTCGGCTCCGGCGGGGAGCTCCGGGGCGCGCGGCGGCGACGGTCACGCCGGGTCCGTGAGGGGGTGGCGGGTCCGGGGATCGAGCAGCGGGTAGAGCAGGTCGTTGAGGAAGTTGGCCACGATCACGCCGGTGATGAGCAGGAGGAAGGCGCCCTGGAGCAGGGGGAAGTCGCGAGCCAGCACGCTGTCGTAGACGAGCCGTCCCAGGCCGGGATACGAGAACACCGTCTCCACCACCGTGGCCCCGCCCACGAGGGTGCCCAGCCCCACCATGGCCACCGTCGAGACGGGCATGAGGGCGTTGCGGCGGGCGTGGCGGCGCACGGCCGCCGGTCCCAGGCCCTTGGCCTCGGCCATGAGCACGTAGTCCTCCTCGAGCTCGGTGACCATGGCCGAGCGGGCCACGAGGTACATGGGCCCCACGCTGGCCAGGGTGAGGGTCACGAAGGGCAGGGCCAGGCGCCGTAGCACCTCGACCACGAGGTCGACGCCCTCGGCCGACCCGGGGGGCAGGGCCCCGAAGGTCGGGAACCACCGGAGCTGGACCGAGAACACCACGAGCAGGAGCATGCCGACGAAGAACGGGGGCAGGGAGTCCACGGCCATCACCCCGGTGAGCGACCCGGCGTCGCGAGCCGACCCCCGGGACCACCCGGCGCGGAACCCGAGCCAGGACCCCAGGAGCGAAGACGCCACGAGCGTCGAGCCCACGAGCAGCAGCGTCCACCCCAGGCGCTCGCCCAGCACGTCGCCCACCGGGCGCCCGAACCGCACGGAGACGAGCAGGTCGCCCCGGGCCAGGCCCTGGAGGTAGCGCCCGTACTGCTCGGCCAGGGAGCCGTCGAGGCCGAACTGGGCGAGCAGCTCCTGGCGCTGCTCGGGGCTGACCGCCCCCGACTGGTCGGGCGGCAGCAGGTAGTCGATGGCGTCGCCGGGTGCGAGCCGGGGCAGGAGGAAGTTCAGCGACACGGCGGCGAAGAGCACGAGCAGGTACTGCAGCCCCGTCCGTGCCGCGTGGCGGCCCACGCCCGAGCTCAGGCCTCGTCGCTGGCGGTGCGCCTCCTCCGGGCGACGACCGCCGCCAGGGCCCCCACCACGACGAGGGCGAGGACCACGACGAGCACGGTGCCACCCGCGCCGCCGCCGCCGTCGTCGCTGGCGGCCGCCGCTTGCTCGCCCCCCGGGCCCCGGCCGGGCTGGGGGGCGTAGTCGGTGAGGAAGGAGCGCTTGGTGAAGATGCCCTGGCCCAGGTCCGAGAGCCACCGGTCGTAGGCGCCGGGACGGTAGGCGTAGAGGCCGTCGGGGTACCAGAGCACCTGGGCCGGCACCTCCTCGGCCAAGATGGTCTGGGCCTGGGCGTCGAGCGCCTTGCGCTCCGCCGTGTCGGCCGTGACCGCCCGCTCCACGAGAGCGTCGTAGTCCGGGTTGGCGTACCCGGTGATGGCGCCCCCGAAACCCCGGCTGCCCGGCGAGTGGAAGAAGTAGTAGAGGGCGTCGGGGTCGACGTGGGCGTGGGCCTCGAGCCCGGAGATGTAGAGGTCGTAGGGCGGGGGACCGCCGCCCTCGGGGGCCTGGCGGCGGCTGCGCAGGGCCGTGGGCTCGAGTGGCTCCGCCGTGAGCTTCACGCCGATCGGGGCGAGCTGCTCGGCCATGAGCTGGACGGCCCGGATGTCGAGGGGCTCGAAGGAGGAGACGAGCACCGAGAAGTCGAGGCGGCTGCCATCGGGGGCCAGCCGGACGCCGTCGCCGTCGCGCTGGTCGTAGCCGGCCTCGTCGAGGGAGGTGTTCGCTCGCTCGGGATCGAAGTCGTGCTCGCCCCCGCTCACCGCCCAGGGGGAGTCGGGGTGCAGGAAGGTGTCTCGGCCCGGTCGGCCGTTGCCAAGGAGCACGGTGTCGACGAGCGCCCCCACGTCGATGCCGAGGCTCATCGCCTTGCGGAGGCGGGGATCGTCCAGCGGGGCCTTGCGGGCGTTGAAGTAGAGCTGGTTCGACTCGATGCGGGTGCCCTCGGCCACGGTGATGGCAGGGTCGGCGCGGAACTGGTCGAGCAGCTCGGGGGGCACGATGCGCTCGACCATGTCGACGTCGCCCGTCCGCAGGGCGGCGAAGGCCGCCGCCGGCTCGGGGATGACGGCCAGCTCGAGGCGATCGACGAGCGGCCGCCCCTTGAAGTAGTCGTCGTTGGCCTCGAGCACGTAGCGCTGGTCGGCCACCATCTCGGTCACCTTGAAGGGCCCGGTGCCCACCGGCATCCGGTCGCTCGTGGACTTGGGGTCCTCCACGCCCTCCCACACGTGCTTGGCCAGGATGGGCAGATCGGCGCCGGGCATGCTCTTGAACTGGGGCGAGGGCTCGTTGAAGGTGAGCCGGACGGTGAGGGGGTCGACGACCTCGGAGCTGGCGTAATCGGGGATGTCGGAGACGTGGTGGGCGTAGCGGCCGGCCGAGCTGGCCTGGGCCTCGTAGTAGTCGAAGCTGAACTTCACGTCCTCGGCGGTGAAGGGCGTCCCGTCGTGCCACACCACCCCGTCCCGCAGCCTCACCGTCCACACCCGGCCGTCCTCGGAGGGCTCGGCGCTCTCGGCCAGCCAGGGCTCGGGCTCCGAGCGCACCTGGGACCAGAACAGCGAGTCGTTCACCAGGTGGACGAGGTCGTTGGTGGCCGGCAGGGCCCCGAAGGTGATGGTGAAGGGCGTGAGGTTGTTCTCATAGCCCTTGATGGCGATGCGCAGGGTCGTCGACTCCTGGCTCGAGGCTCGAATGCCGGGTGCCAGGGCCACCACCCCGGCGAGCAACGCCATGCACACGGCGACGCCGATCCTGCGCTTCACGGGCCCACCCCTTGGCTCTGGAGCTCCTGAGCGCCGCCGTTCGCGGACGTGCACCATAGCGGGACGAGTCCCGAGGGGTGGAGGCGCCGGTCTCCGGACTCCCGAGATCCTCGACGACCGGATCGTCGACCTCAGCGGCGCGCCGGAAGCTCTGTTCCACCTCGCCTCGTGACCGGCCATCGGCGCGCGCGCCGTCGCGGTCCTCGAGGAGCACCGGACCCGTCAGAGGCCCGACGGAGTGCTCGAGTGACCGCGCCAGTCCGTCAGCAGCCGAGGGCGTAGCTGACCGCGGCGCACACGCGCGCCAGCGTGTCGTCGTCGACCCCTCCGACATGGGTCGTGAGCGTCGACTGGGCAATGGTGTGCAGTCCGTCGCAGTTCACGACCGACTCCCGGTCCAGGCCGGCTCGCTCGTGGTCGAACTCGACCTCGGCGGCCAGGCCCCGCGGGGACGTCGAGATCTCGGCGACGGCGACCACCGAGCGGCCGTCGAGTACCTCGTCGCGGGTGAGGACGAGAACCGGCCGCCGCTTGCGGCCCACCTGTGCGAGCCAGACCTCACCGCGGTTCACTCGTCGCCCCAAGCCTCGGCGTCAGCCCAGAAGTCGTCGACCCTCTCCGGCGTTGCCTCATAGGCGACCCGGTCGTTCCGTGTCAGGGCGGCACGGACGGCCGCGGCGACGCCGTCGCGAGCCGCGGCCGAGACGTTGATGCCCAGCCGGCGCGCCTGTTCTGCGAGCGCATCGTCGAGTGTGAACGTCGTGCGCCGTGACATGGTGATGAATGCTAGCAATCAACGCTCGCGTGCAAGGCCGCGCCACGGCGCGGCCCCAGGACCGGTCGGCCGTCGACCTGGCCGTCGAGATCACCCGCCTGCGTGTCCAGCTACAGCACCCGCTCGAGGAGGTCGAGGCATCACGCGTCTGTATCGTCGCCGCGCCGACGATGAGCGGGCGCCCAGCAACGGCCGGTGTCGATCGGTCTCGCTCTGCGATGCCCAGCATGCGCTCGGATCGGCCGACGCCGAGGTCAGCCGGACGCTCGATGGCGCCGTGGCCGAGATCAGCGTCACCATCGACGAGCTGCGCGCCCTCGCCCACGGGCTGCGGCCCGCAGCTCTTGATGCCGGGCTCGGCCCTGCGCTGCGCGACCTCGCCAGGCGAGCGCCCCTCCCCGTGGACGTCGACACCGACAACCAACGCAGCCCTCCCGAGATCGAGACCATTGCCTACTTCTGCGCCTGCGAAGGGCTCACGAACGCGGTCAAGCACGCGCGTGCCGCCAGGGTCGTGCTCAGCGCTCGCGCCAACAACGGCATGCTGGTCCTCTCCGTCGCAGACGATGGCGTCGGTGGCGCCGCCACCGACCGCGGCTCGGGCCTGACGGGCCTCTCCGATCGGGTCGCCGCCGGAGGCTCGGCCCTCGATCCCGCCGTCGTCGCCAACCTCGTTTCGCCGGCCACCGGCAGCCCCATCGGGCGCCTCTCCGAACGGGAACGGGGCGTCCTCGGACTCATGGCCGAAGGACTCACGAACTCGGCCATC
>Ga0187893_10007678_pt1 | contig 17508 bp, 18 predicted proteins | sample MA1701074metaG_FD_139574 | JGI IMG/M metagenome (GOLD analysis project Ga0187893, IMG submission 139574) | White microbial mat communities from a basaltic lava cave in the Kipuka Kanohina Cave System on the Island of Hawaii, USA - MA170107-4 metaG ... | reverse complement strand
GGAATGAACGCCGACACCGCAGGTAACAAGGGCGGACACACAGGTCCGCCCCTACCAAGACCAACAAGGTGCCGGCCTGAAGGCCGACGCTTACTTTTTTCGCAGTCGCGAGAAATGAGCGCGGGCACGCGCGAAGCAAGCTTCCCGCGAGGCAAGGCGGGAGCAGAGCTCCCGCACTCCAAGCGAAAGAAGAAGGGCCGCCGTGGGGGGCGGCGGCCCGGGGATGGACGGGGCACAAAACTCTCGAAGGATGAAGCCTGGCGGGTTGGCTGGCAGGCTATCACCCCGGCAAAAGCCGGAATGTCGTCCCCGCAGCACAGCCGCCAACCCATTGACAATGCGCAGGGTAGCGCGCGGCCCGGGCAGCGCCAATGGGCCGCGGGAGTCATTTTGAGCGGTACGGGGGTCATGGTACCGCTCCCGGATTCAGAACTGCTGAACTCAGAACGCGGAACCAGGAAACGAGTCGTCAGCAGTTGCCGGCATGAATCACTTCCCTTGCGCGCGCACAAGAGAGGGCCAGGTCAGGTTCCCTTGGGCGAAGAAAGACAGGCTGGAAGCCTGTCCTACAAGGGGCAGTGTTGTAAGCTGATGCGGCGATGCCGCTCTGGAAACGATGGCTGCTCGGATTGGGATTCTGGACCGCGCTGGGCCTCTTTTTTGCCACGCAGACGGGAATCTCCTACACCTACCAGCAGGGCTCCGCGCCGTGGGGATTTCTGATCCGGCTGGCGCTGGGCGAGTGGTATATCTGGGCGCTGCTATCGCCGGCGGTGTTCTGGCTGGCGCGGCGGTTTCCGTTTGAGCGCGGGCGGCGGATGCGCGCGCTGGCGGCGCACCTGCCGGCGGCGGTGGTCTGCGTGGTCATCAAACTGGCCATCGAAGGGCAAGTGGTATGGCCGCTGCTGGGCCTGACCAACCGACTCAATCCGGCGAACAAGATGCACATCGCGTTCCTCACCTACTGGGCCATCGTGGGCGTCAGCCATGGCATTCAGTATTACCAACGCTACCGCGAGCGGGAGTTGCGCGCGTCACAACTGGAAACGCGGCTGGCGGCGGCGCGGTTGGAGGCGTTGCGCGCGCAGTTGCAGCCGCACTTCCTGTTCAACACGCTGCACGCCATCAGCGCGCTGATGAACCGCGACGTGGAAGCCGCGGAGCGCATGCTGGCGCGGCTAAGCGACCTGCTCCGCCTGACATTGGATTCGGCGGGCGAGCCGATGGTGCCGCTGAAGCGCGAGTTGGAATTCCTCGAAGGCTATCTGGAAATCGAGCAGACGCGCTTCGCCGACCGCCTCACCGTGCACATGAAAATCGAACCGGACACGCTGGACGTGCGCGTGCCCAGCCTGCTGCTGCAGCCGCTGGTGGAAAACGCTGTGCGCCACGGAATTGCGCCGCGCACGGAAGCCGGGCGGATTGAAATTCGCGCGCGCTGTGCGGACGGCATGTTGCGAATCGAAATCGAAGACAACGGGCGCGGCCTGCCGCGCGAAATCCGCGATGGATTGGGGCTTTCCAACACGCGGGCGCGTCTCGAGCAGATGTACGGCGGCGCGCACCGGTTCGAGCTGGGCGCGGCGAATGGCGACGGCTCGGGCGCGCTGGTGCGCCTGTCGCTGCCGGTGAATTATAAAACGCACGCACCGGAGGCGCGGTGAGCCATCGCCTGCGCGCGCTGATTGTGGACGACGAGCCGCTGGCGCGCGAACGCGTCCGCACGCTGCTGCGCAAGGAGCCAGATATCGAAGTGGCGGGCGAATGCGGCGACGGCGGTCGCGCGGTGACGGCCATCGAAAAAGAACGGCCGGACCTGGTGTTTCTCGACGTGCAGATGCCGCAGGCTGGCGGCTTCGACGTGGTGGAGGCCGTGGGCGCCGGGCGCATGCCCGCGGTGATTTTCGTCACGGCGTACGACAAATACGCGCTGCGCGCCTTCGACGTGAACGCGCTCGATTACCTGCTGAAGCCGTTCGACCGCCAGCGTTTTCGCGAAGCGCTCGACCGCGCGCGCGCGCACATTCGCCGCGCGCAAGCCGGCGACCTGCACAGCCGCCTGCTGGCGTTGCTCGGCGACGTGCGTCCGCAGAACCAGTGGCGGGAGCGGCTGGTGGTGCGCGAGGGCGGCCGCATCTTCTTTCTGCGCGCCGATGAAATTGACTGGGTGGAAGCCGCGGGCAATTACCTGCGGCTGCACGCCGGCAAGCGCTCGCACCTGCTGCGCGCAACGATGGCGTCGCTCGAAGCGCAGCTCGACCCGGCGCGGTTCGCGCGCGTGCACCGCTCGGCGCTGGTCAATCTCGATCGCGTGCGCGAGCTGCAGCCGGGCCCGCACGGCGACGCGACGCTCCTGCTGCGAGACGGCACGCGGCTCACGCTGAGCCGCACCTGCCGCGCTCGCTTCGAGAAGCAGGCGGCCGGCAAGCACTAGCTGCGCGGCGCCATTCTCCATCTTCTCAGCACCGCGGTTCATCCCTTCCAACAAGCGGTTGGTCACAAATCGCTTGGCTGGCTTCCCGGCCCGGTCTCTTATGGCGACGGAGGATCGTCATGAGCGCCAGGAATGCGGGATTGTGCTGCTGCTTGCTGCTTGTTTCTTTGATTGCTGCTGGGTGGCTGGCAGCGCAGGATGGCGCGGCCAGCGTGGATACCATCCTCGCGCGTTACATTCGCGCGATAGGCGGGCAGGCGGCAGTGGAACGCGTCGTATCGCGCGTAAGCAAAGGATCTTTGGTGGCCGCGGGCGAATCGGCGCCGATGGAGATCTACGAAAAGGCGCCTGATAAGTTTCTGCGCATTCTCGAGAGCCCCGCATCCGGGCGCAGCGAAGGTGCATACGACGGTACCGTAGCCTGGATGATGAATGCGCAGCGGGCGGTGCGCGAGGTCACCGGGCCGGAAGTAGAAAACTTCAAGCGCGAGTATTTCCTGCATCGGCACATTCTGTGGAAGCAGCTCTATTCCGAGATGCGGGTGGCCGGTCAAAAGTCACTGCAAGGGGGTACCGCCGACCTTATTGAAGCGAAAGCCGGCGCCGATTTGAGTTACAGGCTCTACTTCGACAAGAAAACCGGGTTGCTGGTGCGCAGCGACGTAACCATGCGAGGCATGACCTTGCAAAACTTTTTTGACGATTACCGTGAAGTGGACGGGTTGAAGCTGCCCTTCACCATCCGTCATGTGCGGCCCGATGGCTATCAGTGGACCGACCAATACACGGAAATCCGGCACAACGTGGCCATCGAAGATACCCGCTTTGGCAAGCCGGTGCAGCAGCTCTCGGCGGCGCAGGCGTCAACGCAAACTCAGGCGCAGGCGCAGCGGCGCAATCCGATTCCGGACACATTCACCAACCTGAAGGTGCTGCCGAAAGACATCTCCAAGCAGGAGCTGGTGGACATCATGAAAAATTTCTGCTTCACGATGGAGCAGCGATGCAGTTACTGCCACGTGGCCACCGATGACTTGAGCTCCGCCGACTTCGCTGCCGACGACAAGGAACCGAAGAAAAAAGCGCGCGAACTGCTGCGGCTGATTTTGGCGGCGAAGAAGTAGCAGTGAATTTGCCTTCGCCGCGTGCCGCCTTGAAGGGGGCGGCGCCACACCCCGCGCAGCCTGAAGGCTGCGCCACGCTGAGGGACACTCTTCGCGAACAGCGAAATGCCGGCCTAAAGGCCGCCGCTACAGCTCGACTTCGAGGACGAGGTCGGTGGCCATGCGCGTGAGCTCGGCTTGCGCCGCGTCGCGCTTTTTCTCCAGGTCGGCGATTTCGGCGCGAAGCGCGTCGAGCTGCGATTCCTGCTGATCGAGCTGGCGCGTGTAACGTTGCAACAGTTGTTTTTCCTCGGAGCTGCCCTTGAGCGCCTTCATGTTTTCGCGCACCCGCTGCTGATCTTGAAAAATGCTCTGCACGTGCGCCTGCTTGGCGCGCAGGTCAGCGTCGAACCCGGCGACCACGGCGCGTTGCGCCACGATCTTGCGCAGCTCCGCCTCAACGCGCGCGTTGATGGATTTCTGCTGGAGGAAAAGCTGAATCTGGTTGTCGTCGAGATTGGTGAGGCCGTAGCGGTTCTCGAGCGGCTTCACTTCGGTGACGGTAAGTGTCGCGGTCTTCTTCGGCTCGACGGTGGCGCGGAAGCGATAGTAGTCGGTGGAGGTTTCGTCGGGCTTGGGCGCGTCGGCAGCGAGCTTCCACTCGCGGCGGACCGGATGCTCGATCACCACCGTGCGCGCGGCGGGGTCTTCGTTGCGGATGGTGTAGGTGCGCGTCTCGCGCTCTTCACTGGAGTGGAACATCACGCCGCGGAAGATGCGCACGCGGCGCACGCGCTCGTAATGGGTTTCGCGCTTGGTGTCCACGGACATGCTGAGGTCCACGGCGTAGCTCAGCAGGCGCTTTTCGCCGGGCTTGAGCGCGTCGGTGAGGCCTTCGCCGGCGAAGGTTTCATCTTCGAGCACCGAGAAGCTGCCGCCGTCGAGCGTGAGCGCGCTGGAGTTGGTGAGCCACAGCGCTCGCAGCGGGCGCGCCGTGCCGCGCGATTCGTTCCACAGCGACACTTTTTCCGCGGCGATGTCGGTGTGCACGATGGGCACCATCGCCGACTGGTTCTTAGCTATCGAGACTTTTTCCTTCAGTTTGTATTCGAACAGATCGCCGAGTTCCTTGGCCTGCGCAGCAGCTTCCATGCGTTCCCTTGCCTCACTCGCCATGACGCGTGCTGGTGGTGGCGGAGGCGCAACTGCCTTTGGCGCATTGAAAAAGTAGCTGTTTGAACTGCGGGGCATGGCTGCGTCCGACTGGACGGTTATCGTCTCACTCACAGCTCCAAAATCAAGCCCAGTTTCAAACGATGTAATTTGACCCAGCGCCACCTCAGCATTCCGCACCTGTGTCTTGAAACCCTGAGATTCCAGACGAACACGGTAGTTTCCGGGAGGAACGTTGGCAAAGAACTGACCTATCTCGTTCGTTGTGGTTTGGGTGATCACCGTCCCCGTCGCTTGCGAAATGATTTGGACTCGGGCCCCCGGAATAACGGCTCCCGAAGGATCGGTAACTTGGCCACTGATCACTCCCATTCCGCTCGCAACTTGAATGTCGCCTTGCGGTACAAGGGTGGCCTGGTGGGTTTGGGGTTCGAGCATGGCGGCCTCGGGGAGAGGGATGACCGGGCGGCGGGAGTAGTAGGGCTGGGAAAGCTGCTGGATGAACGACTGCGGCGCGCCGGCGACGAGCGACAGCTCGACGTCGTTCCAGTCTTCGCCCACGGTGTTATCCACGATGGCCCAGCCTTGCAGCAGCGGCTTCGCGCCGGGCTTGGAGGGCAGCACCAGGCGATACGTCGTCTTCCAAATCGGCACTTCGCTGATGTAGCTGACGTAGAGCTGGCGCTCGCCCGTGCCCGCGGTGGAGATGGTCATGCGGCGCAGGTCGCGCTCGCGGGTCGAAGAGACGAGGTCGAGATAGCGGCCGACTTCGCTTGAAAGGTCACGCTCGACAATGCGCACGGTGACGTCGGGGCCCAGCTCGACGATGCGCACCTCGCCGGAGTCGGTCACGAGCGACAGCTCGTCCACCACGGTGGTCTGGCCGTTCTTGTCAGTGCGGGAGCGGCGTTCGACGCTGAGCAGGCGCCCGGTGAACAAGCCCGCACTGCCGCGCACCTGCAATTGCGCGCCGCGCACGGCGTTGAGAAATTGCGGCAGCGTGGTTTGCTGATCGAGCGGCAGGCGCAGCGCGCCGAGGCGGCGGGAGAGCGGCGCATCGGAGTTGTAGTTGACGCCGGTGATGCGGCCGCCGCCGAGGTCGAGCGTGGTGAGCGACTTGAGCACGTCGTTGAGCTGGCCGGAGGTGAACTCGATGGTCACATCCTGGCTGGCGCGCACGCGGCCGAGATGCTCGAAGAAGCCGACGCCGTTCTTGTAGAGCACAACGCGGCGCACGGGCAGCTTGGTAGCTTCGCTTCCGGATGCGGACGCGCGCGGCGCAGCCGCGTTGGATGCGCCGGCTTGGCCTGATTGCGCTGCGGCGGGCGCGGCAGCCAGAGTGAACGCAAGAAACAGAGACAAGAGCGAACGAGTGAGCTTCATCGAAGTCCCTCCACCACAAGATTCAGGTCCCGTAATAATGACACGGATGCATACAAAGAAGTTCCCGTTGCACTGCCTGATCGGGCGGTGGAGGAGGCGATCCGTGTGGGCACGCCGCACGGAGCGTACGCATCGTATGAGGAGCGAGTGAAGGGATCGATCGAAGCGGGCAAGCACGCCGACTTGGTGGTGTTGGGCCGCGATCCGCTGAAGGAGCCGCCGCAGTCGCTGATCACGATTTCCGTCGAGCGGACGATGGTCGGCGGGAAGTGCGTTTTTTGAGAGCTAGGTGATGCGTTGTTAGCCGACAGGGCGGATGCGCAGCGAGGCCTCGCCGACGTTCACTTCGAGGCGGATACGGTCGCGGCCGTTGCCGTCGAAGGAAGCGGAATCGCCGGGGCCATAACGGCGCGAGCGGCGGACCACGCCGGAATCCGCGCCTTCAATGCGCGTGCCGCCGACGTTGGCTTCGAGCCGTGCCCGATCGAGTGACCGGCTGGCGGTGACGATGCGAATGTCGCCAACGTTGACGTCGGCGGTGACGCTGCCTTCGGGAATGTCGGCGCGGATGTCGCCCACGTTTACCTTCAGCTCGAGGCCGCCGGAAAGGCCGCGAACGTCGATATCGCCGACGGAGAGATGGAGGCGCGCGGCGAGACGCGCGGGGACGCGGAAGTCCCACTCCTCCTCGATGCCGTCGCGGTCGCCGTCGTAGCGGATGTCGAAGGCCAGCGTTTCGCCGCGGGTATCGTGGCGCAACTCGGCGCGATCCGGGTCGCCCCTGCGGCGGGAGAAGAGCCAGCCGCCATGCTCCTTGGCCTTGAGGCGCAGGCGAAGCACCACGTTGTCGCCAGCCGTGGTGGAGACTTCGATCTTGCCGACGTGGCCCTTGACGGCCAGCTCGCGGACCTTGGCCGCAGGAATGGTGCGCTCAATCACGCGCTCGTCGCTGGCTGAAGCGACGGCCGGCAGAAGCATCGCCAATGAGAGTGCCGCACCTACGAAAGCGCTATGCCTTGTTTTGGACATGAGCCTCCCAATTCCTACACTGTCTCAGGATACGATAAGTGGCGAGACTTAGTTCCCCTGGGGGAAGTCAACAAGACATTGACATACAGATGCCATTGGTGGTATGTCTAAGCATATGAGAACGACCATCCATCTGCCTGATGGCCTCATGGCCCAGGCGAAGAAGGAAGCTGCCGACTTGGGGACCACTCTCACGGATTTCATTGCAAAGGCAATTAGGTTGACGCTTGCCAATAGGAGGAAGCACGTGGTGGAGGCGCCGCCACTGCCGGTGTATTCCCCACCGCCGGGGCAAGAAGGGCTTCAACCCGGCGTGGACTTGGACAACAGCGCGGCGCTGTGGGACCTGATGGACGAGGCCGATGGTTCTTTTCGACGTTAACGTGCTGGTTTACGCGTTTCGAAGCGACATGCCGGAGCACGAACGCTACAAGGCATGGCTGGAAGAAACGCTGCGCTCGGGGGCAGAGTGCGGCATTGCGGAGCTGGTGCTCGCCGCGGTGGTGCGGATTGCGACCCATACCCGAATCGGGAGGCGACCCACGCCGCTGGGCGATGCGTTGAACTTTGTCGATGCCCTCCGTGATCACCCGGCCTGCTTGATTGTGGCCCCAGGGCCACGTCATTGGCCAATCTTCACCGGGCTTTGCAAGGCCGCAGGAGTGCGCGGCGCGCTGGTGACCGACGCCTACTTTGCCGGGCTGGCCATCGAGCATGGCGCCGAGTGGATAACCACGGATCGCGATTATGCGCGGTTCCCGGGGCTGCGCTGGCGACACCCATTGGCCAATTCATAGTCCCGAGTTTCGCTGCAACCAACCGAGAAAACCTGGGGTCAGGGGCATCTGACCCCCGACGGTACGCACGGACAGTAGAAAAAAGCTGTCCGCTGGGTCAAGCTGCCGCCAAAGGATAATTCCGCGGAGGCAGCGGTCATGGCGGCAACGGCGGGGATTCCGGCGATTTACGTGCATCCCGAAGAAAGAATGGCGCAGTTACGGGGCGTGGAGCGCCGGCAGCTCTGGCAGTGGATTGGGGAAGCAGGCGTCATGTTGTTGGGAACTGTCGCGTTCGTGCTGCTGTCGTTTCCCGGCTTCACGCAACAGACGGACCCGCTGTATCGAGTGGAGCCGTCGGCAGGATTCCCGGGGCTGGTGTCGCTGCTGCTGCTGTTCATGAGCGTTTCGCTGCGCGAGCGGTGGCTGCTGGGCCGGCAGCGTAACGAATTGCTGGGCTTGCAATCGCCCGGGCAAAGCGCGGACGCGGTAAAGACGGAGATGTTTGCCGCAGCGGTAACGGCTGCCGCGGTTGACCCGGTAACGGAACTGGCGAACGGGCCGGCCGCAGAAGAGTGGCTGGGTAAGGAGATGGCCGCCGCGCGATCACGGAAGAAACCGCTGACCCTGTTGCTGCTGCGTGTTGAGGAGTGGGAAAAGTTGTACCGCAGCGGCGGAAGCGAGCTGCGCGAAGCGGCACTTCGCGCCGCGGGAGAGCGCATGCGAGCGGCCGTGCGAGGTTCGGACCTGGCGGCGCACCTGGGCAACGGCGAGTTTGTGCTGATGCTGGCCGGGTGCAGCCTCGTGGAATCGCAACGCGTTGCATCGCGAGTGGGCCAGGTGGAAGCGCGCCGGGACGGGCAGGCCGTCTCGCTGGAGTTTGCTTCAGCCGGTGTTGACATGCAGATTGGCGAGAGCCCGCGCGAATTCATCCAGCGGGGACGGAATCTTCTGCGGCTGTATGCGGACGCTGGGGATTCGACGGATGCGCCGTCGCTGACGATTACGGTGAACTAGTCCTGGTTCCCTCAGGGGCTGAAGCCCCCTCTTGAGTAGTCCGCGATTTCGGCACGGCTGAAGCCGTGCCCTCCCCCACCAAGCTGCTCTTGGAACGCCTATTTGGGTTTTTCCGATGGAACGTCTGCGGGCGAGCCGAGGGTCAGCGTGCGGGCACGGAAGTCGATGAGGACGCGGTCGAACTGGCGCAAAATGTCCTGGCCGAGGATGCCGTGAATGGGCCGCCCGTAGCGAGCAGAGAGTGAAGCCAGGTTCATGGTGACGACGCGCTGGTCGCGCCAGGTGCGCGTGCCGAGCTTAAGGCGAGCGGTGGCCCACACGGCTTCGCCGCGCAGGCCGGGGCTGGAGCCGGAGAAGCGGGACATCTTCAAGTCGAGGTTGCTCAGGCCGAGGAGTTGCGCATCGAGAATGGTCTGGGTGGCGCCGGTGTCGAGGATCAGAGTGACCGGCTTGCCGTTGACTTCCGCGGCGATGAGGATGGCGCTGTGGCGCGGGTCGAGCTCGAAGGGCAGTTCGAGCGGGGCAGCGGCGGTCGAAATCGCCAGCGCGATTCCCAGCGCCAAGAGGCGAAAGCTGCGGTAACGATGAACGCCTCGTCCTAGCATGGGCGGAATCGTGCGGCGCGGCGGGCGCTACCACAATGCGCGAGGCATCAATCGTCGAATAGAGTTAGGTCATTGTGTAAGCCGCGGAAGGCAAGCGAGATGCGGGTCAAGTCACCGTGCCGTGGGACAGGCCACGCGTTGACAGGATGAAGCGGTGAGGCTCAAACTTTCGTCCAACAGAACTGAAGACCGAACATGACACAAGGGAACAAGTCCGGTCCAGTGACCTTCGGCGCGTTCACGGTGGACGTGGCGGCCGGCGATGTGCGCAAGCACGGAGTGCGGCTCAAGGTGGGCGGGCAGCCGCTGGAGATTCTGCGCATGCTGCTGGAGCGACCGGGCGAGGTGGTCACGCGGGAAGAGTTGCGCGCCGCGCTTTGGGCGGGCGATACGTTTGTAGATTTCGACCACAGCCTGAATGCGGCGGTGAACAAACTGCGCGAGGCGCTGGGGGATTCGGCGGAGAATCCGCGCTATGTAGAGACATTGCCGCGGCGCGGCTACCGGTTCATCGGGCAGATCAACGGGCAAGCGAGCGCCGGGGCGAGCAGAGAGGAGAGAGAGGGCGCACCTGCAGTCCAGCCGCAAGGCTGGGGCATGGTGTCGGCCATGCTGACGGCGGTGCTGCTGATCGTCGCCGCGGTGGGCTTCGACGTGGGCGGGATACGCGGGCGACTGTTTGGCCGCGCACCGGCGACGGGTGCGGTGCAATCGGTAGCGGTGCTTCCGTTTGCCAACCTGAGCAACGACCCGGAGCAGGAGTACTTCGCCGACGGAATGACGGAGGAGCTAATCACGCAATTGGCGCAGGTGCGGGCGCTGCGGGTGATTTCGCGCACCTCGGCTATGCGTTACAAGCAGACGAAGAAGTCGCTGCCGGAGATTGCGCGCGAGCTGGGCGTGCAGGCTGTGGTGGAGGGATCGGTGATGCGCGCAGACGGCCGAGTGCGCATCACCGCGCAACTGGTCGATGCGGCCAGCGATGCGCATCAGTGGGCGGGCACCTACGAGCGCGACCTGGCCGACGTGATCGGGTTGCAGCGTGAAGTGGCGCGCGCGATTGCCACGCAAGTGCGGGCCACGGTCACACCGCGGGAACTGGCGGCGCTCGCGCGGCCGGCTGCGGTGAACCCCGAGGCATACTCGCTTTACTTGAAGGCGCGGCATTTGCAGAACCAGGAGCTGCGGCAAACCACAAACCAGGCGATTGAGCTGTTTGAACAGGCAATCGCAAAAGATGCGAGCTTCGCGCTTTCTTACACCGGACTGGCGGAAGCGCTGGTGTTCAGCTATCCGCCGCGCGAGACCATGCCGCGTGCCAAGGCCGCCGCGGAGCGCGCGCTCGAGCTGGCGCCGGAGCTTCCGGAGTCGCATGTGGCCAGCGGACTGGTGCAAATGTTCTGGGAGTGGGATTGGACGGGAGCGGAGCGGGCATTCCGGCGGGCGATCGAGCTTGATTCGCACCATTCGGCTGCGTACCGGCGATATGCGGTGCTGCTGGCGACGCAGGGACGATTCGAAGAAGCGGTGGCCATCTCGCGCAAGGCGCTGGAGCTCGACCCGTTCTCGCCGGGCATCGGTCACATGCTGGGGCGAATCCACTATTTTGCGGAGCGCAACGAGGAAGCCATTGAGCAGTATCAGCGCACCCTGGAAATCGAGCCGCAGGACTACTGGTCCACATTATTTCTCGGCATCGTGTATGGCCGGCTGGGGCGTCACAATGAATCACAACAGCAGACTCAGCGGGCGCACGTGCTGGCCGGCGCGCCGCCGGAGATCGTCGCCAAGCTGGGTGCGGTTTACCGGGAGCAGGGCCGCCGCGGCACGCTGCGCGCGATGGCCGAGGCAGAGGTCGCGCGGAGTCAAAGGGGCGATGTGATTTCGTCGACCGCAGCGCTGCTGTATGCCGAGCTGGGCGAAAAAGAAAAGGCGCTGGAGTGGTTGGAGCGGGCGTTCGCTTCGCACACGCGTGACCTGGTGTACATAAATGTCGAGCCGCATTACGAGTCGCTGCGTAAAGAACCGCGCTTCCAGGCCCTGCTGGCAAAGATGAAGTTCCCGCCGAAGCGATAACGAGGCTCGTGCTCAGGCCGTTTCAGGGTTAGTGATCGACAGGCCACAATCGCTGGCGACACGCAACAGGGACTTGTCGGCGGCCCAAAACGCAATCCCAGGCAGCCGGCCGTAGTCCCGCAGCCAAAGGGCGGAAGAAACGTGCACCGCGTCTGCCCCTTTCAGCGGGTAGCGCAAGACCAGGTCCTGGAGCGCGCCCAGAGTGCGGGTGTCCAATTCCAGGATTCGCAAGGAGTGCACCCAATCAGAATGGAACCGATCCTTTGCATCCCGCAGGTCGCTTTCGTCCAGTCCGCCTTCGCGAAGTTTGCGCGCCAGCACCGCATGAATTTCGGCGTAGCTCAAGGCAGACGTGAAGGCAACCTCCGATCCTGTCAGACGTGCGGCCACCGCGTGGCTTCCCGGCTCGGTTAAGTATTTCTTTACCAGGGCTGAGGAGTCCAGATACAGCATCAACGGCGGTCCTCAATGATCATCTGTGAGGCGGGCTTGCCACGGGCGCGGATCGGCTTGAAGTCGGAGAACGGTTTGGGATGAGCAGGCAACCGCAAGTGTCCCGCAGCCGCCATCTCCTGGAGCACGTCCTCGAGAGACTTCTCTTTTGCCTCTTCATCCGGAGGAGCGATGCGGGCCACGGGTTTGCCGCGGTCTGTGACCAGAATGGTGGCGCCACGGCGCACCTGGCGCAAATAGGCGCTTAGCCGGTTCTTTAGCTGCCGTACGCCGACCTTCTTCATGTGGCCACCTCGAGTACCAATGTAGCCACATTGGGAGCTGGTGTCAACGGCGTGTGGCTGGGATACAATTGCAGGTTCGATTCGAGGGCGGGGCGAAGGGCCCCGTAGCCGCTGCAATTGAAAAGCGAAAAATCAATTCGGGTGGGGGTGCCGTGGCGCACGTCACCGGAAGAGGCGGCGGGCAAGCGCGACGCGTATCAGAAGTATCTGGATTGCGTGCGCGCGGCGGGCGGCGAAGCGGTGGAGTTGTCGCTGGGCATGGGCCGCGAGAAGCTGACGGAAGTTGCGCGGCAGCTTGACGCCTTTGTGTTGCCGGGCAGCCCGGCCGACGTGGACCCGCAGTGGTATCACGCGCCGCGGCACGCGCAGTCGGCGGACGCGGATGCGCCGCGCGAGCAGACCGACTTCACTCTCTACGACCACGCATTCGCCGAGCGCAAGCCGCTGCTGGCGATTTGCTACGGCGTGCAGTCGCTGAACGTGTGGCTGGGCGGCACGCTGGTGCAGGACATCGCGAGCGATCTCGATACCGACATCAAGCATGAGTGGGACAGGAAGTCCGGCGAGCCGGAGCCGCATCACAAGATTCGCATCGAGCCGGAGACGGAGCTCGGGCGGCTGGCGGGTGCGCGCGAGCTGTCGGTGAACAGCTCGCACCATCAGGCGATCCAGCGCTGGGGGCGCGGGCTGCGCATCGGCGCGCAGTCGCCGGATGCGGTGATCGAGGCAGTGGAGCTGGCGTCGCCCGGGCATTGGGTGATGGGCGTGCAGTGGCATCCGGAACGCGCGCCGGAAGATGAGTTAACCAAGGCGTTGTTCGGCGCGCTGATCGGCGCGGCAAAAAAGGCACTGGTTTAGCCACAAGACCAAAATGCAAGGCGACAGCCCGAAGCTTCGGGGCAGCCGCACTCCAAGGGGCAGATGATTACGCTGGCGGGGAAGGCGGCGGTGGTGACGGGCGGGTCGCGCGGGATTGGCGCGGCCACGGTGAAGCTGCTGGCGCAGGCTGGCGCAGACGTGGTGTTCAACTATCACCACAGCAAGGATGCGGCGCAGCAGGTGGAGCAGGAGGCGCGGCGGCACGGCGTGCGCGTGGAGGCGGTGAAAGCCGACCTCAGCAAAGTGAAGGAGTGCGACAGGCTGGTGAAGTTCGCGCGCGAACGGCTGGGGCGGCTGGACATCCTGGTAGCCAACGCGGGCATTTGGAATGCGGAGGACGTGCCCATCGAGCGGATGAGCGAGCGGCAGTGGGACGAGATGCTGGCGGCGAACCTGAAGAGCGTTTACGGCGTGATTCGCGCGACGGTGCCGCACATGAAGGCGCAGAAAAGCGGTCGAATTATCGCCGTGAGTTCGACCGCCGGGCAGCGCGGCGAGGCGTATCATACGCATTACGGCGCATCGAAGGGCGCGATCATCAGTTTTGTGAAAGGACTGAGCACCGAATTGGCGCCGCATGGCATCCTGGTGAATTGCGTGGCGCCGGGCTGGGTGGATACAGAGATGTCCGCGCCGGTGCTAAAAACCAAAGCGGGATGGAAGTTCGCCACGGCGGCGATTCCAATGGGCCGCGTGGGCACGGCGGAGGAAATCGCTGGGCCGATCGTGTTCCTGGCATCGGACCTGGCGGCGTTTGTGCAAGGTGAAATCTTGAATGTGAATGGTGGGGCGGTGCTATGCGGATGAAGAAGGTTGAAAGGTTGGAAGGTTCAAAGGTTCAGGCGTTAAGGACCCAGCAGGTTGGTTTTTTTGCGGCCCTTTTTCTCATGATTGCGTTTGCCGGCCCTGCCGTGGCGGCGCAGGACAAAGGGTTTATGACGCCGGAGGAGAGCGCGGCGAAGGCCAAGGCGTTGATCCAGCGCGCGATTAAGGCGATGGGCGGCGAGGCGTACCTGAAGGCGCGCGACGTGTACTGCGAAGGGCGCTTTGCGCAATTCAGCTCACAGGGCGAACTGAGCGGCTACGAGCGCGTGTATGACTTCGTGATGTTCCCGGACAAGAACCGCACCGAGTTCTCGAAGAAGCGCAACATCATTTACGTGAACAACGGCGACAAGGCGTGGTCGCTCGATCGCGGCGGCGTGGAAGAGTTGCCCGACGAGCGCGGCAAGACGTATCTCGAGGGGCTGCTGACCGACATCCATCACCTGTTCCGCTTCCGGCTGGAGGAAGAAGGCATGGTGTTCCGCTACGCGGGGCGCGACATGGTGGACCTGAAGCCGGTGGACTGGGTGGAGCTGACCGACCGCGACCGGCGCGTGATCAAAATTGCGTTTGCGCAGAATACCGGCCTGCCGGTGCGCGCCAGCTATGTGACGCGCGACCCGGAAACGCGCGTGCGCACGGAAGACACCGAGTATTTTTCCAATTACCACCGGATGGGGAGCGTGGAGACGTCGCTGCGCGTGTGGAAGGAGTCGAACGGGCGCATGACTTTCCAGGTGTTCTGGGATACGTGCTCCTACAACACCGGCGTGAGCGAAACCCACTTCACGCGCGAGGCCCTCGATCAGTTGTGGGCGAAATTGAAGAAATAGGAGCTCCATCGCAGAGGGCGTGGAGATCGAAGGGCGGCGAAAAGCCGCCCTTTTCATTTGAGGCTGCAACTAATCGAGGGGGAGGATGTAGCCAGGGGTGGCGCAGAGCTTGCCGCCGAAGTAGGCGGCGTCGACTTCGCCGGTGTCCCACCACAGCCAGCGGTCGGGCGTAATGCGGATGACCACGTCGTCAAAGGCGGCGAAACCGGGACCGATCTGCGGATCGGCGAGCGCGGCTTCGCTCAAATAGCGGCGATGCAGGCGCAGGGCAATGGCGCGGGCTGCGTCGCCGGAGATGAGCTCAGCGCGGCCGATGGCGGTGACGCCGCGGTCGGCGCCGCCGTCGCGCGTATCCACCATCAGCGAGGCCTGCGGACGCGCAGCCACGTTGCGCGCCTTGCGCAGTTGCGATGAAGTGGCGACGTAGAGCGAGCCGTCTTCGTAGAGATACCACACAGCGGTGAGTTGGATGGAGCCGTCAGGGTTGGCGGTGCCCAGCGCGGCGATATGTCGGCCGGCGAGCAGCTTTTCGATTTTGGCGTCGGGTGCGGTGAGCGGCATTGGGTCCTCCTCGGTTCGAAAGAAGATTACCGCAGAGGACGCAGAGGGCGCAGGGGAACCTCCAATTTTTCTGGTAGACTGCGCGGAAATGGGCCTGCACGGAGGTGAATGATGCTCGAACGCAGGGAGTTCTTGCAGCGGAGCGCGGTGGCGGCGGCGGTGTTTGGTCTGCCCATGGCCAAGGCGGAGCAATACTTCGGCGACGAGCGCGCCGCGCCGGCAATGCCGCGGCGTGAACTGTTCGCTAGCGATCCGGACCGCTACTGGGCGGAGCTGCGGCGGCAGTGGTTGCTGGCGGCGGACCGCGTCAATTTGAACTGTGGGTCGGTGGGCTGCACGCCGCTGCCGGTGCTGCGCGCGATGATCGACCACATGATGTATGCCGAGTCGTACCGCGAGCCGGCGTATCCGTGGTTCGGTTACGAGGAGAACAGGCGGCTGCGCGAGCTGCGCGACGATCTCTCCGCGTTCATTGGATGCAAGCGCGATGAGCTGGCGATTGTGCGCAATGCCACTGAAGCGAACAACGTGGTCTGCAATGGGCTGGACATGAACGCCGGTGAAGAAGCGCTGCTAACCGATCAGGAGCATCCCGGTGGCAAGTGCTGCTGGGAGCAGAAGGCGGCGCGGTTCGGAATCAAGCTGAACTACGTTGAGCTGCCAAAACCGCCGGCGACGAAGGAAGAAATCATCGAGCGGTTTGCGAAGGCGCTGACGCCGCGCACGCGCATCATCGTCTTCAGCCACATCACCACGGTGACCGGCGTGATCCTGCCGGTGAAGGAGATCAGCGCGATGGCGCGGCAGCGCGGCGTGCTGACGCACGTCGATGGCGCGCACGCGGTGGGGCAGATTCCGATCCACATGCACGAACTGGGATGCGACTTCTATGCGTCGAGCCCGCACAAGTGGCTGATGGCGCCGAAGGGCACGGGGTTTCTCTACGTGCGCGAAGAGCTGTGCGACAAGTTGTGGGTGAACATCGCGTCGGGCGAGTGGCGCAACTACGAGCAGAAGGCGTACCGCTTCTCGAACCTGGGCACGTCGAACCTGAGCGTGATGGTGGGCTTGAAAGCGGCACTTGATTTTTTCAAGGAGGTCGGCGCGGAGCGGATCTATGCGCGGTCGCATCAACTGGCCACCCGTGTGCGCGACGAAGTGGCGAAGTATCCCGAGCGGATGAAGACGGTGAACGCCAGCAAGGATGAATTCTTCGGCACGCTAGTGAGCTTCGAGTCAGTGCCGGCGGTGGCGCCAGGCGCGACCAACGGCGGACTCGCCGCGATTGCGCGGGAGTGCGCGGCACGGAATGTGCGCATCGCGGGCGGAGCCGAGCGCATCCGGATTGCCACGCACATTTTTACGCAGCCGACCGATTTGAGCCTGTTCTTTGCGGCGATGGCTGCGGGCGTGCGCACGTAATTTTGATAGCGCAGAGGACGCAAAGGGCGCGAGGAATCGGCAAGACACATACCCTTGCAAATACGGAAATCGTAAATCTGAAATCGAGATTTCAGAGTGGGCGGAAGGCGGAGTAGGAGTATTCGTTCTGGAGTTCGAGGCGGTTGTTGTCGAAGATGCGAACCGTGATTTTCTCCGGCAGCCACGCGCCGGTCACCGCGTCGGCGGCGAAATCCACAGCCACGGAGTAACGCGCCTTCCCCATTTGGCCGAATTCCTCCTCGATGCGCACGATGCGGCCGTTGTTGGGATCCATCCAGGCGCGGCCGGTGGGGAAGGCTTCCTTGCCGTTCACTTCCATCAGCGCAGCGCCACTGGTCTGGCGGTAGCCGACGACGACGAAATTGCTGATCGAGTCGGGATGCTCGGGGACAAAGAAATATTTCATGCGGTCCTGATAGCGCGGCGCGAAACGGGTGACGAGCAGCGCGGCCTTGGCGAAAAGTCCGATGGAAGACTCGTCGGGTGGCTTGCCCGAGGCGGCGCCGTTGCCGCCCTCTGCGGCAATGCGTTCGCGCAATTCTTCAAACTCGCGGGGATTCTCGGCGGAGCGCTTGAGGCTGTACTGATAGGCGGCCATGCGTTCGCTGGAGACCACGCCGCGACGGCCGAAGTG
>Ga0187893_10007677_pt1 | contig 17510 bp, 10 predicted proteins | sample MA1701074metaG_FD_139574 | JGI IMG/M metagenome (GOLD analysis project Ga0187893, IMG submission 139574) | White microbial mat communities from a basaltic lava cave in the Kipuka Kanohina Cave System on the Island of Hawaii, USA - MA170107-4 metaG ... | reverse complement strand
GAAGACGTCGATGAAGTCCTCGTCCTCGTGGTAGCCCATGTAGCGGGAGTCGGGCGAGTTCGCGTCGGCCCTCCAGAGCGCCCGCGCCCGTTGCGCGTCCACGGTCATGCAGCGGCGGATGGCCCGCAGCGCCTCGTCGCGGTCGCCGCGCCGGGCCGCGAGGCCGCCGAGGTGGAAGATCGGCTCCACGTTCTTCGGGTTGGCTTCGGCCGCCTTCGTCCACCAGTCGGCCGCCGCGGCGGTCTCCTTGCGCAGCGCGCACGAGACGCCGGCGACCGTCATGAGGACGTCGTCCTTGGGGAACTTCTTCGTGCCGTCGAGGATCGCCTCGTGCGCGCGGTCGAGCCGCTCGAGGGCGACGTTCGCGCGCCAGAGACCGATGAACGGCTCGCGGCCGGCGGCGCCGATGACGATCGCGTTGCTGAACGCCTTGGCGGCCTGCTCGAAGTCCTGGATTTCGAGGAAGTAGACGCCCAGGTTCTCGTGGACCGCGGGCATGCCCTCGTCCAGGTCGAGCGCGCGCGTGTACTCGGCGAACGCGTCGTCGTAGTCGCCGCTCTCCTGGAACATCTGTCCGAGGTAGAGGTGCCCCTCGGGCGTCTCGGAGTACCGGATCGAGCGCTTGAAGTCCTCGCGGGCCTGCTCCGTCTTGCCGCGCTCGACGTGGTCGCGGCCCTGCGCCAGGAGCGCGTAGGCGATTTCACCCTTCACTTCGCGGTCCTCGGGGTACTTCTCCGTGAGGTGGAAGAGGCGGGCGAGCGCTTCGCGCACCTTGCCGTTCTTGAGGTTCTGCCTCGCCTCCCGGAGCCCGCGCTTCAAGTCCGTGTGTTCCGCCATGGGTGCCTCTATTGGGTATGACGCGGCCGGCCTGTCCTTATCATCGTCAAATCCAACGCGCGGCGCGCGTCCTTCCTTCCATATTGTACCAGCGTGCCGGAAGGATTCGGGTTCAGGATCGCGCGGAAATTCAATTTTTCTTCGCCTCGAAGGCGACCGTCTGCTCCGTCCACCGCGACTCCCCCTCGTCCCCGGTGACCGTCTTCTCCATCGAGACCGTCCAGCCGGGCACCTCCCGCGACAGCCGCTCCACCGTCTCCTCCCGCGACTTCCACCCCTTCACCAGCGGCCGCGTCTTCTCCAGCACCGTCACGCGCTTCCACGTCGCGACCTCGCGGTCGCCCACCTTCGCCTTCCCGGCCGGCGTCGACGTGATCGTCCACGCCCACTTGAAGTCCCCCTGCACGTACGTCTCCTGCTCCCGCACCAGCCCGCCCGGCACCGCCGCCTCCTTGCACCACCAGCGCGTGCGCTTGCGCGGCTCGTGCAGGCCCAGGCGCGTGACCTGCTCCTCGTAAATCACGCACGCGAACTTCGCGTCGTCGACCGCCAGCTCCACGCCCTCGCGGAAGCTCGTCACCTCCAACACCTCGCGGCGCACGCCCGCGTCGCCCCGGAACTCGACGATCGTCCGCACCGCGTTGTCCGGCACGGGGATCTTCGCGTTCGTCGCGCGCTGCACCATCCATCGGAACTTCTGGTGCATGAAGTTGTCCTCGCGCACGGCGCACGTGTACGGCTTCCCCCCGACCGTCAGCTCCTCCTCGTTCAGGTCCCGGCCGGCGAGTTTCGACGGCCGCAGCAGCCGCTTCGGCTCCGTCGTCCCGTTCTCGACGGCCCGCTCCAGCTCGATGACCTCGCCGTCCCACACCTTGATCGTGTGCGTCTCGCTGCGCTCGACCTTCTCGAGCGAGCCCTGCTCCTCCGTCACCTTGCGCAGGACGCGCGTGCCGGCGCCGAAGTCCCCCCACTGCGCCCACTCGGGGTCGCCTTGCAGCGCCAGACCCAGCAGGATGATCAGGGTCATGCGCTTCCGGTCACCCGCCTCCAGTCACCGATCACCGGTCCCCCACGCGTTCGTGTCGCATCTTCCACGCTTCTCTTCGCGGCCCGCCGCACGGCAGCCTCAGTAGCTCTTCTTCGGCAGCCACGCATCCACCATCTTCTTCTGCGCGTCCGTCGCGTCCGGCTTGCGCGTGACCCTTCCGGACGCCAGGCCCGCCGCCACCGGCGTCAGCGTCAACTCGATCGTCTCGCCGCCGCGGTCCACCTTGAAGACCGCCGGCTCGCCCGCCTTCAGCTTGCCGATCTCCGTGCGCACCGAATTCCGGTCCACGTCCTTGCCCTCCACCTGCACGATCCGGTCGCCCGGCTTCAGCCCCGCTTTCTCGTCGTCGCCCCCCGACGGCACGTTCTCGACGCGGTTGCCGGCGATGCGCGACGCCAGACCCGTCCCGCGGCGAACCTCCACCGAGAGCCCGAACGCGTCGCCCAGCTCCTTGTACGGGAGCTCCTCGACGCCGCTGATGTACTTCGCGTAGAACTCGCCGAAGTCCTGGCGGGACACCTCGTTGAGCGCCTTCAGGATTCCGTCCTCCGGGTACCCCACGCCGATCGGCCCCTTTCCCGCCTTCGCGGGGCCCGTCACGTAGCGCTCGTAGAGGAGCCGCATCACGTCGTCCATCCCCTTCGCGCCCGACGTCGCCACGCGGATCTTCATGTCGATGAGCCACCCGAGCAGCTCGCCCTTGTTGTAGTAGTCGAGCGGCTTGTTGTCCCACGGCCCCAGCGACATGGTCTCGACGCTGTCTTTCGTCCGGCGCGGGTTGTTCTGCAGCTGTCCGATCTGCTGGCCCAGATGGTCGAAGTAGCGCGACTCGCTCCACACGCCGCTGCGCGCGAGCGTGAGGTCGCCGTAGTAGCTCGTCACGCCCTCGCACATCCACAGCGCCTTCGAGCGGACCGGCTGCGAGTAGTCGAACGGCCCGAGCTCGAACGGACGGATGCGCTTCACGTTCCAGAGGTGGAAGAACTCGTGCGACGCGATGCTCGCGGCGATCGTACCGTCCTGCTGCATGAGACGGTACGGCATCGAGATGTCGGTCGAGTTCAGGTGCTCGAGGCCGCCGCCGCCGAACCCCTGCTCGCGCCAGTGATACAGGAAGACGTAGCGGTCGAACGGCACGTCGCCGAAGATCCGCGCCTGCTCCCTGGCGAACTTCTTCGTGGCCGCGATGAGCGGCTCGTGGTCCCACTTGCCCGGCGTGTGCACGACGAACTGGTAGAGCACGCCGTCCACCTTGAACTCGTGGAGCTCGAACTTGCCGAGCTCCGTCGGACAGTCGGCGAACGTGTCGTAGTCGCGCGCGCCGAAAACGCCGTCGCCGAGGTCGGAGAGGCCGCCGCCCGCCTTCCAGCCGCCCGGGAGCTTGAAGCGCACCGTGCACGCCGCGTGCTTGTTGTCCACGACGTACAGGTACGTGCCCGGACCCTCGATGAAATAGTGGTCGGCGCTGCAATCCTGCTTGGGCGGCGTCAGGCGGTAGGCGACCTTCACCTCGCGCTTCCCGACGCCCTTGATCTTCCACGTTTTCCTGTCGAGCGCCTCGATCTCGAGCTTCGCGCCGCCGGCCGTCGCCGTCACGTCCTTCACGCGGTCCGGGTAGTTCTGGAGGCGGTACGAGCCGGGGCGCCAGACCGGGATCGCGACGGTCACCTCGTCGAGCGGCAGATTCTGGATCGTCATCTCGACCGAGGAGCCCGACTTCGTGTCCGTCGCGTCGAGCACGTAGTTCACCTTCGGAGCCGCGGGCTCCTGGGCCGCGGCGACAGACGCCGCCGCCAGGATCGCCGACAGCACGAGCACGCGTCGCATCACTTCCTCCGAGGATTAAGCCAGTCGTCGATGAGTCTTCGCTGCGCTTCCGTCGCGTCGGGCGAGTGCTTGATCGTCCAGTCTCCGTCCGACTCCCGCACCGCCAACCCCGCCTTCGTCGCCACCTCCGCGTACGGCAGCTCGTCCGTCCCGCTCACGTAGCGACGGAAGAACTCCGAGAGGTCGCACCCTGCGACCTCGCTCGCCGCCTTCGCGATGGCGTCCTCCGCGTAACCCGTCCCGATCGGCCCCTTCCCCTGCTTCGCGTGGCCGGTCACGTAGGTCTGATACATGCTGCGCATCACGTCGTCCAGCGATTTCACGCCCGACGTCTTCACCCGGATCGTGAGATCGAGGAGCCAGCCGATCAGCATGCCCTTGCCGTAGTAGTCGACGCCCTCGTGCGGGTCCTTCCGGTCCCAGACAGTGCGCGACGACTCCTCGACGCTCGTCCGGCGGCGCAGGTCGTTCCTCTGAAGCGCGCGGATGTTCCAGGCGAGCGAATAGAACAGGCCCTCTTCCGACAGCAGACCCGCGCGATGCCGCAAGAGGTCGCCGTAGTATTGAGTCACCCCCTCGCAAAACCAGAGCGCCTTCGTGCGGACGGGCTGCGCGTAATCGAACGGCCCCAGCTCCTTCGGCCGCAGCCGCTTCACGTTCCAGGCGTGGAACAGCTCGTGCGACGCGATATCGAGGACGTCGCCCTGGGAAAGGTCCTCCGAGTCCAGCGTGATTGCGGTTGAATTCAGGTGCTCGAGGCCCTGCGGCTCGGCGTCGTCGCGGAAGTGGAAGATGAAGACGTACCGCTTGAACGGCACGCCACCGAAGAACCGCGCGTGCGCGTTCGCCAGCTCCCGCAGGTCCGTCTCAAGACCGCGCCCATCGTACTCCGCGTCCGAGTGGACCACGAACTCCCACGTCGCTCCCGCCGTCTCGAACGCGCGCCGGTCGAACACTCCGAGCTCCGCCGGACAGTCCGCGAACGTGTCGTAGTCGCGCGCGCCGAAAAGGCCGTCGCCGAGATCGTCGAGCCCGGTCGCGGCCTTCCAGCCGTCCGGCATCACGAAGCGCACCGTGCACGGGGCGTCCTTGTGGTCGACGGCGTACAGGTACGTCGCGGGGCCTTCGATGAACGCGTGCCCGCGCACGTCCTCCGCGTCGGGCGAGAGCCGGTAGCGGATCGTCGTGTCGCGCCCGCCCGACGGGACGCGCCACGTCTGCGCGTCGAGCGTCTCGAGCTTCGCCCCCGCGGCCGCGATCTCCCGGACGCGCTGCGGATAGTCCTGGAGGCGGTACGTGCCCGGGCGCCACACGGGGATCGCGACCTTGAGATCGTCCGGCGGGTGGCGCACGGTCATGTCGACCCAGACCGCTCCCTTCGCGGCCTCGCGCACGTCGACGACGTACTCAACCTTGACCCGCGGCGCGTCCTGCTGAGAATGGGCGGCGGAGACGAGAAGGAGCAGGGCCGCCGCGAGAACCGGCCGGGGATTCATCTAAGAATAGTACGTCGGAGGACGCCGAAAACACGGCGATCGATCCGCACCATGGACGAGGGGTCGTTCGAACGCTTCGTGCGTGAGCATCAGCGCATGGTTCTCGCCATCGCCCGACAGTACGTGAAGGACGACCACGTCGCAGAGGACGTGGCGCAGGAGGCGTTCATCCGCGCGCACCGTTCTTTCGACGGACTGCGCGAGCCGTCGCGCGTGAAGACGTGGCTCTATGCGCTCACGCGGAACGCCGCCATCGACTGGCTCCGCGCGCACCGGCGGAAGGCCGTGTCGCTCGAGGAGACGCAGGCGGACGTGCCCGTGCCGGAGCCGGCCGCGTCCGGCGAGCGCGGCGACCAGCTCGCGGCCGTGATGTCGGTGCTCGAGTCGCTCCGCGAGGATTACCGCGAGATCATCCTGATGAGGTACTTCGAGGACCTGTCGTACAAGCAGATCGCCGAGGCGCTGGGGATGACGGTGGGGGCCGTCGGCGAGAAGCTGTCGCGGGTGCGCGACATGATCATCGAGCGCTGCAAGCTGTGAGGTGAGCGGAGAGGCCGTATGAAGTGTGAAGACGCACGCACGCGGTTGTCCGCGTTTGTGGACCGCGAGGACGTTTCCGACGAGCTCCGCGCGCACGTCAAGTCGTGCGCGGAGTGCTCCGAGCGCGTGAAGAAGATCCGGGCGGCGGACGCGCTCCTCGGCGAGGCGGCCAAGAAGATGGCGCCGCCCGTGCGCGGAAAGACGGAGCGGTTCGTCAAGGCGGCGATGAACGCGCCCCGGACGCCGCGGTTCCGGCGCATCGCGACCGTCGCCGCCGCGCTCATCGTCGCGGTCGGCGCCGTCGCGCTCTTCGTCAACACGCGCACGGCACCGCCACTCGTGGTCACGCTCCACGCGCGCCGCGAGGCCACCGCGGGAGCGCCGGCGCGGCTGCTGTTCGTCGTGACGAACCACGAGACCGGCCGGGCGGTCCCGGGCGCGCACGTCGTCGCGCGCGCGGGCGGCGAGACGATCGAGGCGGACGCCGACGCGCAGGGCGTCGTCAACATCTCGTTCACGCCGCCGGAGTCGTCGGACGACTTCCACGTGACGGCGGACGTGAGCTCGACGATCGGGCGCGAGCAGCTCTCGCACAGGTTCACGGTGGTCCGCCCCCACAAGCTCCTCATCACGACCGACAAGCCGCTCTACCAGCCGACGCAGGTCGTCCACATGCGCGTGTCCGGCATGAACACGCTCACGCACCGGCCGATCGCGCAGAAGGACGTGCAGGTCGAGATCTTCGACCCGAACGGCACGAAGATATTCCGTCGGGCGGTGACGTCGAGCGACTTCGGCACCGCGGGCTTCGACTTCAGGCTCGCCGACGAGCTCACGTTCGGCCACTACCGCATCCGCGCGTCGGTCGGCGGAGTCCAGAGCGAGCGCACGTTCCGCGTCGACCGCTACGTGCTCCCGAAGTTCAAGATCGAGGTCGCGCTCAACCGGCCGTGGTACCGCCCGAACGAGCGCATGAAGGGCGACGTGCGCGCGACCTACTTCCACGGCCAGCCCGTGGCGAACGCGAAGATGACCGTCAACGACATGACCGGCACGGCGGACGCGCTCGGCCGGTTCAGCTTCGAGCGTCCGGCGGGCGAGCTGCGCATCTCAGTGACCGACGGAGCCGAACACAAGGAGACGAAGACCGTCGCGGTCACGGTGTCGCCGGAGCCGCTCCTCGTATGGGCGCTTCCGGAAGGCGGCGTCTTCGTGCCGGGCGTCGAGAACCGCGTCTTCGTCATCACCGCCACGCCCGACGGCGCGCTCGCGAGGGCGACGCTCGCGGTGGGCGACCGCGAGATCCACAGCGACGGCATCGCTGAGTTCGCGACGACCGACGCGAATGTCCGCGTGATGGCGCGCGACGAGACCGGCGCGACGGGAGGCGCCTCCCTCACGCGTGACGCCGGCACGCGGTCGTTCCACGTGCGGCCCGATTCGTATCGCGTTCGCGGGGGCCAGCCGCTGGGCCTCACCGCGCTCGCGGGGTTCGCCGAGGGCACGCTTTACGTCGACGTCGTGCGCGAGGGCGCGACGTTCGTCACGAAGACGATCGACGTGCGCGGCGGCAAGGGCCAGACGACCGTCGATCTCCCCGCGGAACTCGCCGGCACGGTCCGCGTGTCCGCGTATCGCGTCAAGCCCGACGGCGACATCGAACGCGATTCGCGCACGATCCTCGTCGAACCCGCCGCCGGGCTCGTCGTCGACGCCCGGCCCGCGCGCGAGAAGTTCGCGCCGGGCGAACCGATGCCCATCGAATTCAGCGTGCGCGACGCGAAGGGCAGCCCGCAGGTTGCGGAGCTGGCGCTCGCGATCGTGGACGAGGCGGTGTTCGCGCTGCACGAGTCGCGCCCCGGCCTCGAGAAAGTCTTCTTCTGGATCCAGGAACAGCTCCTCACGCCGCGTTGGCAGCTGAAGGGGTGCGCCCCGCTCGGTGCGCCACCCGCTGCGGTCGCCAACGATGACGTGCTGGCCCGTATTCGCGGGAGCGTTACCGCCCCGCAAGACGAACGTCCCGCCATGGAGCGCGGTTTCGTGCTCCGCCAAGCGGATCTAGACCGCTATGCGGCGGCGTTCAACCGCGGGCTCGGCACGGTCGCGGCGTGGGGGGCTGCCCTGGGACTACTGCTGGCTTTTGTTGCGGGCGTCATGCTCGCGGGACGCACCTACGGCCGACTGGTCGCCGCCGCAGCGGCTGTGCTGACTGTGGCCCTCCTCGCAGCCCTCCTGCTGCCCCCCATCGCGCGATCTGTAGGCGACAAGATGGCCATGACCGGGGCTGCGCCGCCTCCGCAACCCCCTCCCCCAGGTGCCCGCATTCGCCAGGACTTCCCCGAGACGCTCTACTGGAACGCCTGCATCCTCACTGACGACAACGGCCGCGCCACCATCACCGTCCCCGGCGCCGACTCCATCACCGAGTGGCGCCTCACCGCGAGCGCCGTCACGCGCACCGGCGGCCTCGGCGCGACCGACCGCGGCATCGTCGTCTTCCAGGACTTCTTCGTCGACCTCGACCTCCCCGTCTCGCTGACGCAGGGCGACGCGATCTCCGTCCCGGTCGCCTGCTACAACTACCTCAAGGCGCCGCAGGACGTGACCGTCCGGCTCGCGCTCGGCGACGGGTTCGAAGCGACCGAGCAGGTCGAGAAGACGGTCCGCCTCGAGCCGAACGAAGTGCGCCCCGTGTACTTCCGCATCCGCGCGACGCGCTTCGGCCTCCATGCGATCACCGCGTTCGCCAAGAGCGCGACCGCCGAGGACGCGATCCGCCGCACGATCGAGGTGCTTCCGGACGGAAAGTCGACGATGATCTCGCAGAGCGACGCCGTGCGCGGGCGCACGACGATGAAGCTCCGCGTGCCCGCCGAGTCGATCGACGGCGCCACCCAGATGTGGGTACGCCTCTTCCCGTCGCGCCTAAGCGAAGCCGTCACCGGCCTCGAGCGGATGGTGCAGATGCCGTACGGCTGATTCGAGCAGACGTCCTCGGTGACCTATCCGAACGCGCTCGTGATGGGTTACCTGAAGGACGCGGGTCAGTTGACCCCCGAATGGCGGATGAAGCTCGAGGAGGCGCTGAGCGTCGGCGTGCAGCGGCTGCTCACGTTCGAGGTCGTCGGCGGCGGCTTCGACTGGTACCCGAAGGGCTCGCCGCACACGCTCCTCACCGCGTACGGGCTCATGGAGCTGCATGACATCCACCGCGTCTACCCGATCGACGAGGCGTGGATCGAACGCACGCGCGACTTTTTGCGTCGCCAGCAGCGCCCCGACGGCAGCTGGAGCATGAGCCGAGGCGCCTACTCGTGGCGCACGCTGCGCGACGAGCTCGCCGTCACCGCCTACATCACGTGGGCGATCCTCGAGACCGGCGCCGCCGAGCCGAAGGGCGTGGCGTACCTCGAATCGCACTACGCGGACGCCGTCAGGGATCCGTACACGCTCGCGCTCGTCGCGAACGCACTCCACCTCGCGAAGTCGCCCGTCGCCTCACGCGCGATGAGGGATCTCGAGGCGACGGCCGACCTCAAGGACCTCGAGGCGCTCGCGCTCGCCTCGCTCGTCTTCGCGCGCTCCGGCGCCGCCCGCGCTGAAGAGACCGTCTCCGCGCTCGTCCGCGCGAAGGACCCGCTGGGCGGCTGGCGCTCGACGGCCGCGACGATCCTCGCGATCAAGACGCTGCTCGACGGCAAGGCGGCCGCGGCGCCCGACCCGTCCGCGCCCGTCACCGTCCGCGTCAACGGCCAGCCCGTCGACGTCGAGACGATCACGAAAGACAACTACGACGTCGTCCAGCAGGTGAACGTTTCCGGATTCGTCCGCGAAGGCGACAACGAGATCGAGATCGCGTGCGACCGGTCCGTCACCGCGCAGGTCGCCGCCCGCTGCTGGATCCCGTGGTCGCTGGTCGAGGCGGAGCCCGCGTCGCCCCTCACGATCGACGTGGCGTACGACAAAACGAAGCTCGCGCGCGGCGAGACGGTTACCGCGACGGCGACGCTGCGGTACTCCGGTCCCGGCACGTTCATGGTGATCGCCGACCTCGGCGTGCCGCCCGGATTCGCCGTCGAGGAGGACGACATCAAGGCGCTGCACACGCAGAAGCGGATCGACAAGTACGCGATCACCGCGCGCCAGGTCACGCTCTATTTCGGCGCGATCGCCTCGGGCCACGAGGTGCGCTTCTCGTACCGCCTCCGCCCGAAGTACCCGGTCGCCGCGAAGTCGCCCACCGCGCAGGCGTACGAGTACTATGCGCCCGACAAACGCGCCGCATGCAAGCCCGTAGCACTGGAGGTTACGGAGTAGACTAGAGCGGTGTCCGACACGACCGTCCCCACCGAGGTCGCGGGCGCGCAGGGGAAGCCCGAACAGCGCTTCGGCAAATACACGCTCGTCGCGCTCCTGGGCAAGGGCGGGATGGGCGAGGTGTGGAAGGCGTGGGACCACCCGCTCGGCCGCTGGGTCGCGCTCAAGTTCTTCGTCGGCGGCGTCTCGGACTCCGACTCGGAACGCTTCGGACGCGAGGCGCAGGCCGTCGCGCGCCTCTCGCACCCGCACATCGCCGCCGTGTACGACGCGGGCGAGATCGACCGGCGCCGGTTCATCGCGCTCCAGTACGTCGACGGCATGACGCTCGACCACGCGACCCTCCCCATCCGCCGAGCGTGCGAGCTCGCGCGCGACGCGGCCGGCGCCATCCACTACGCGCACGGCGAGGGCATCGTGCACCGCGATCTCAAGCCGTCGAACCTGATCGTCGACCGTGACGGCCGCGTCTTCGTTCTCGATTTCGGCATCGCGCGGCACCGCGACGCGGGGGCGACGCTCTCCCGCACCGGCGTGGTGATGGGAACGCCGCCGTTCATGTCGCCCGAGCAGGCGGCGGGCGACCGCAGGCTCGACGGACGCAGCGACGTCTACAGCCTCGGCGCGACGCTCTACACGCTCGTGACGGGCCGCGAGCCGTTCGCGGGCCGCTCGGCGGAGGACGTGATCACGCGCGTTGTGCGCGACGATCCGACCGCCCCGCGCAAGGTGCGTCCCGACATCCCGCGCGACGTCGAGACCATCGTGCTCAAGTGCATGGAGAAGGACCCGGGCCGGCGCTACCCGACGGCGGCGGCGCTCGCCGACGACCTGCGCCGCTGGCTCGACGGCGAGGCGATCGTCGCGCACCCGCCGAGCGTCTGGTACCTCCTCCGCAAGCGCATGGCCAAGCGCCGCGCGGTCGTCGTGTCCGTGGCCGTCACGGCGGCCGCCGTCGCCGCGATCACCGCCGCGGCGGGCGGACTCCTGCGCGGGAGCGAGTTCGAAAAGGCGCGCGCAGAGGCGCGGCGGGCGCACGCGGCCGGGGACTGGACCCGCGCGCTGGCCGCCGCCGAGCGCGCGCTGGCGATCCGGCGCGACACGTCGCTGGAGGAACTCGCGGACGGCTGCCGCCGGCAACGCGACCGGCTGGAGAACCGGCGGCGGCTGCTGGAGCGGCTGCGTCCGGTCGAGGCGCTGATCCAGCAGACGCGGCCGCTTTTCTACGTCGCGGCGATCGACATCCGGGCCAGGCTCGCGCCCGTCGAGACGGCGCTGGGCGATCTCGACCGCGTGGCGCGCGACCCGGCGTTCGCGGACTTCCCGGAGGCCTGGACGGCCCTCGGCCTGGGCTGGCACCTCGTCGGCGACTCGGCGCGCGCGCAGGAGGCGCTCGCGGAGGCGACGAGGCTCGCGCCGGACGACGCCGCCGTGCACGCCGCGCTCGCGCGCATCTACATCGAGCGTGTCGCGACCCAGGCCAGCGTCGCGAGCGACGGCTCGGGCGGCCGCCGGCGCCGCGCGAGCGTCGACGCGTGGGGGCGGAAGGCCGTCGAGCACGCGCGCCGCGCCGTGCGCGAAGGAGCGACCGGGATCGACCAGCACATCGCGGCCACGTATCGCGCCTTCGCCGAGCACGAGAACGCGGCGGTGCAGCGGCTCTGCCGCGAGGGGCTCGACCGGTACGGCACGGAGATGGGGACCGAGGAGTACTGGGTGCTCCTGTCGCTCGTCAACCCGCCGGCGCGCGACGTCGAGTTCCTGACGCACGCGCTGAAGCGGCGTCCCCATCATGCGTGGGCGCTCTTCCTTCGCGGCAACGCGCACTTCGACAACGAGGACTTCGACGCGGCGCTGGCGGACTACGACGCGGCGCTCCGCGCGAACCCGAGGCTCGCCGACGCCCACCAGAACCGCGGCTTTATCCGCCACAACGTGCGAGGCGACCCCTCGGGGGCGACCGACGATTACACGGCGGTGCTCCGGCTGGAGCCGGACAACATCGACGCGTGGTTCAATCGCGGAAACGCGAGGAAGGCGCTGGGTGAGGTGCGCGGCGCGATCGAGGACTACACGAACGCGATCCGGTGCGAACCCGGGATGACGGAGGCGTACACGAACCGCGGGAACGCGCGCCTCCAATTGAAGGAAGTCGCCGAGGCGATCGCGGATCAGGACGCCGCGATCCGGATCGATCCGAACTACCCGGAGGCGTGGGCGAGCCGCGCGCGCGCGTACCTGGAGCGCGGCGATCGCGCGAAGGCCATCGCGGATCTCAAGCAGGCGCTCGCGGTGGCGCCGGTCACCTGGAGGCACCGCGCGTTCGCGGAGCAGGACCTGCGCGCGCTGCAGGGGGAGTGATCCGCTACACCCAGAGCCCGCCGCACACGTCGAGCGTCGCACCCGTGATGTAGCCCGCTTCCTCCGACGCGAGGAACGCGACCGCCGCCGCGATGTCCGACGGCTCGCCGAGGCGTTTCATCGGCACGATCTGCGCCATGTCGCGCGCCTCCGCCTTCGTGTACGCGTACGTGCGGATGAAGCCGGGGTTCACGATGTTCACGCGGATGCCGTGCGCCGCCTCCGCCTGCGCGAGCGACTTCGTGAAGACGACGAGCCCCGTCTTCGCCATCGCGTAGGGGAAGATGCGCGCGTTCCCGCGCACCGTCTGCGACGCCGGACCGCCCAGGTTCACGATGACTCCCGAATTCTGCCGGCGCATCACCGGCAGCGCCGCCTTCGTGCAGTGGAACGCGCTGTCGAGGTTGCTCCGGAAGAGGCGCTTCCACTCCGCGAGTTTCATGTCGCCGACGCCCGAGTAGAAGAAGTCGCCGACGTTGTTGACCAGCAGATCGAGGCGCCCGAACTCCCTCACAGCCTGCGCCACCGCGCCCGCCGCCTGCCGCTCGTCGCACACGTCGGCACGGATCGCGATCGAGTCCGGGCTGAACTCGCGCAGCTGCGCGAGCACGCGACGCGCGGGCGCCGCGGATTTGCGCCAGACGATGGCGACACGCCATCCGTCGCGCGCGAGGCGACGCGCGATGCCCTCGCCGATCCCGCGGCTCGCGCCGGTGACGATGGCCGCCTTCATTTGAGCTTCGGTTCCAGCCGTCGCAGGCGGCGCTCGGCCCCCACGACGACGCCCTTGTCGTCGGGCAGCACGAGCACGGACTGAGCGCTGCCCGGCCCGTCGATCACGGCGCCCGACGAGAGCAGGACGATCCGCAACTTGCCGCCCGCCGCCATCGCCGCGCGGACCCCGTCCGTGGACACCGAGGTGACCGAACCGCGCGCGTCGATCGCCGACTTGAGCTTCTTCGCCGCGAGGTCGAAGACCAGGAGCTTCCCGGCCGACGTGCCCGCGACCGCGATGCCCGCTCCCGGAGCCACCGCCAGGCACAGCACTTCGCCGTCGCCGCCGTCATACCCCATCGCGTCCTTGCTGGCGACCTGGCCGCCGGCGATCGTCCAGAGGTAGACGTTCGGATCGATCTTGTTCTCCTCGTCGCGCGCACCGGTCGACTTGTACGTGGTGTACCGCCCGCCGCCGCTGACCAGGGTCTTGCCGTCGTCGGCGGGCGCGAACCGGCCGTGCGTCTGAGCGCGCTCGTGGCTGAGTCGCGTGCGCCCCTGCCCGGTCTGATCGTAGACCTGCAGCTCGTAGTAGTCCGGCCCCTGCACGCCTCCGGTCTTGAACCGGGCGACGATCACGCCGGATCCATCGGGCGCCGTGGTGACGCCCGTGGCCATGATCGGGATCTTGTCCCGCCCGATGGTGACCTCCGCGACGACCGGCGCGCCGAGGTTCGCGAAGTCGATGAACGCGAGGTGGCCGCCGTACACCGCCGCGAGCTTCTTCACGCCGGGCACGACGCAGATCGACGACGCGCGCCGGAGATTCCTCGGAGGCACAACGACGTTGAGGTCGGAGAGCCGCCACGACGCCACGCCCATGTGCCCGGGGCCGGCGCCGAAGACGGACTGGCCGTCGGGCGACAACAGCAGTTCCTCGACGGGCGCGTCGGCCGTCGACTTGTCGGTCTCCATCAGGAGCTCGGGCCAGAGCTCGTTCGCCAGGTCACGCAGGCCCGCGGGCTCGGGCGACTGCCGCGCGGCCTCCTTCGCGAGGCCGAGCGCCACGAGCCGCTTGCCGGCCCGGAGCGCCTCCTGTGCTTCCGCCACGAGGTTGCGTTTCGGCGCATCCTCGAGGATCGCCTTCGCTTCCGCGTTGCCCGGATCGAACGTGAGCGCACGCCGTGCCGCCGCGGCGGCTCCGGTGTGGTCGCCCCTGTTCTTGCAGTCGCGCGCCTGCCCCAGCGCGATCGCGAGCCCGACGCGCCGCACGTCGGGGTGGCGCGCGTCGAGCTTCTCCGCTTCCTGGAGCGCGGCCGTCGCCGGGTCGAAGGCACCGTTGGCGAGGTGTCCCTCGGCACGCCTGAGGGCGTCGGCCAGGGCGTCCGCCGTGCGCTTCCGAACGCGGTCGGCCGCCTGCTGCGCCGCCCTTTTTTCGCGCGGGCGCTCGATCTCGGCCGCCTTGTCGTAGGCCGCGATCGCGTCGGCCCAACGTCCGCCGTCCTCGGCCGCCTTGCCCGCGGCCATCGCGCGGCTGTGCTCCCGCAGGGCGTCGATCTGCCGGCGGTAGAACGCGAGCGCGCTGCGCAGGCGCGGCGGAGCGCCGTCGAGCAGCTTCTCCGCGGCGTCCAGGTCGCCCGATTCGATCGCCGCCTTCACGCGGTCGGCAAGCCCGCCGTCGTCGCCGCCCAGGGCCGCCCTGCGTGCCGCCTCGAGGTCCGTCTTGAGTCTGGCCGCGCGGGCGGCGTCCTCCCCTTTGCCGTGCTCCTTCGCGACGATGGCGTCCTCGATCCCCGTCGTGTACCACTCCTCTTTCTTCGCGGACAGCGCGAGGTCGGCCGCCTCGAGCCGGAGTGCGACGTCCTCCGGCTCCTTCGCGATGGCGTCGCGCAGCATGCCCCACGCGCCCCCGGGGTCGGTCTTGCGGCGCTCGCGTATCTCCGACATGCGCTTCGCGCGCGCGTCGCCCTCCTTGCGCCCGCGCTCCACCTTGGCGAGACCCTCCTTGACGGCCAGCGAGTCGTCGACCTTCTGCGCCGTCTTGAAGTGCCTCTCCGCGTCGTCCCACCTCGACGCGGCGAGCGCCGCGTTGCCCTCGCGGAGCGCCGCGAGGTATTCGTCGCGCGTCCGGACGACGCGCGCGCGGCCGGCCTCGGCGTCGGCGGTCTTCTTCACCTTGAGCGCCTGGTCGTAGAGCGTCTCGGCCTTGTCCCAGTCGCGGTTGTGCTCGGCGCGGGCCGCGTCGCCCAGGAGCTGGGCGTACGACTCGTCGATCTTCTTCGCCTGCTGCGCGGCGTCGCGCTTGGCGCGCGCGGCATCGCGGCGGAAGAAGTACTTCTCGACGGCCTGGTCGTAGAGCGCGATCGCGTCGTCCCACTGGCCGCCCGCTTCGAGCTCGGCGGCCTCCGTCATGAGCTTGCGGTACGGCTGCTCCTGCATGAACCAGAACCACGCGCCCGCGCCGCCGAGGCCGAGGAGGAGGAGGACGAAGAGGCACCCCATCACGGGCACGCCGCGCTTTTTCGGGGGCGGTGCCGGCGCGGGCTCCGGCCTGGCCTCCGGTTTCGCCTGCGGTTTCGCCTCGGGTGCGGTTTCCGGCTTGGGCGGCGCTTTCGCGTCCGGCTGAGGCTGGGTCTTCGCCTCGGGATGCGGGTCGACTTTCTTCGTGTCGTGGCGCACGACCGTGCGCGCGGTCTGCGCGGGGCCGCCGCTGATCGCCGCCCGGCATTCGCGGAGCTGCGCGCCGAGGTCCATCGCCGTGCGGAAGCGCTGCTCCGGCTTCTTCGCCAGGCACATGTCGATCGCGCGCGCGGTCAGATCGGAGACCGTCGGGTTGAGCGCGGTGACGGGTTTGTGCGCCTCTTCGGCGGTCTTGCGCATGACCTGGAGGACGGTCGTTCCGCCGAAAGGCGCGCTGCCCGTGAGCAGCGCGTACAGCGTGCCGCCCATCGCGAAGATGTCCGTCGCGGTGGTGACGGTCTTCGCGGACTCGGCCTGCTCGGGGCTCATGTAGCCCGGGGTGCCCATCGCGATATTCGTGCCGGTGATGTCCATCCCGCCCTGGTCCATGTCCTTGGCCAGACCGAGGTCCATCACCTTCGCGCGGCGCACCTGCAGGCCGCCCTTCTCGTCCACGGGGATGATGATGTTGTCCGGCTTGATGTCGCGGTGCACGATGTTCTGCTCGTGCGCGGCCGACAGGCCCTCGCACGCCGTGATCACGATGTCGAGCGCCTCGAGCTCCTGCAGGGGGCCGCGGTTGCTCTTCATGCGCTCGCGCAGGAGGCCGCCCGCGGTCGTGCCGTTCACATACTCCATGATCAGGAAGTAGAGCTGCCCCTCCTGGAGCACGTCGAACACGCGCACGAGGTTCGGATGGTTGAGCGTGACCGCGACGCGGGCCTCGCGGATGAAGTACTCGACGGACTGCGGGTTCTGCTCGGCGAGGTGGAACGGCAGCACCTTGACGGCGACTTCGATGCCGAGGCGCGGGTGCCTCCCGTAGTAGACCGCGCCCATGCCGCCCTGGCCGAGCTTGCGGGTGAGCGCGATGCCGCCGAGCACGGGCCGGCCGAGGCCGTCGCGCGGCGCGGGCGCGAGGAGCCCCTCGCGCGTGAGATCCTGCCCCTTCGGATCCGGCGCGACCGCGTTCGTGCCCGTGGGCCCGAGCCCGATCGTGCCGGTCGGTCCGACCGAGGGCGGCGTCTTCTCGGGCGCGGCGCCGGGAGAGGGGGCGGGGGCGGTCATCGCGCTTCGAGTCTAGCAGGATTGGGCGGCGGACCAAAGCCCGCGCGCGGGATCAGCGTCGCTTCCGCGCCGCGCTCTTCATCGCACGCCAGTCCGCGAGGAGTCCGACCGTGATCCAGTCGCGCATCCGCTCCTGGCACGGCGCCCGCCGCACCGCCGCGAGGAGTCTCGCGGCCGTCACCTGCCACGCCTCCAACCTCAGCGTGAACTGACGCAGGCCTGCGGGGACGACCGGCGGGGACTTCAGCCCGGCGACCACGCGACGCATGAGCGCATCCAGTTCCGCGCGCGCCTGCGCCGCCTTCGTCGCGAGCCGCGCGTCCAGCTCCGCGAGCGAACGCGCCGCGGCCTCCATGTCCATGTCCTGGACCTTGTGCCGCCGCGGGAAGAACGCCACGGGTCACAGCATAACAACCGATCCATGACGCAGCTACAGCACAGATCGGTTGCTACGTCGCGGACTCACCCGGCTTCTGGCGCTTGCGCACGCGCCCGCGGCTCTCGGGGTCGCCCCCGGAGGCCGGCGCCTGCACGACCTGGCCGCGCGCCTCCTCGGCCGCCTTCGCGCGCGCGCGCTCCAGCCGCCTCAGGCCGCGGAAGAGGAGGCCCACCGTGTCGCTCTT